>Ga0335084_10008199_pt1 | contig 10401 bp, 13 predicted proteins | sample Lox_Sample_44_FD_206721 | JGI IMG/M metagenome (GOLD analysis project Ga0335084, IMG submission 206721) | Soil microbial communities from Loxahatchee National Wildlife Refuge, Florida, United States - Lox_Sample_4.4 | ecosystem: Environmental > Terrestrial > Soil > Wetlands | place: USA... | reverse complement strand
CGGCCCGCCGTAGGGCTCTTCCACGAGCTTATGCTCGGGCAGATACGGAAGACCGGGCGCATCTCTGAAATCGGCCTCATGCTTCGGTTCGCGGCGGCGACGGGCCGGTACGGCAAAGATGCGGGGATCGGCATCAGGATGTTTCTCAAAGGCAAACTGAATCCGATCTCTGCGGCTGTCAAGAAGGTGAAAGAGGTGCGTCGGCTCTACGATCACACAGCAGACGGAAAGAAGGCCTGACGGCAATGGATATCGCCTATTTCCCCGGATGCTCACTCCATGGAATCGCCCGCGAGTATGGGCGCTCGGCTGCCCTGGTCTGCCGGCGGCTGGGAATCCGTCTCGTCGAGGTGCAGGACTGGAACTGCTGCGGCGCCACGGCCGCCCACAGTCTGGATCGAGAGTTTGCGCTGGGCCTGAACGCCCGGAACCTGTCCATCGTCAGCCGCATGGGCCTGGATCGCGTCACCGCCCCCTGTTCGGGCTGTTTCAGCCGCCTCAAGGGATGTGCACACGAACTGGAAAAATCGAAAGGCGCGCGGGAAAGCATGGAAAAGCGGATCGGGGCGCCGCTTGCGAAACTGCCCGAGGTGACTCAACTGCTGCAGTTGATGGTGGAAACGGTGGGGCTCGAGAGCCTTGCTGCCGCTGTCACAAGACCGCTAGAGGGACTGCGGCTTGCCGCCTACTACGGCTGCCTGCTCACCCGGCCGCGGGCTGTCACCGGCTTCGACGACCCCGAACAGCCCACCTCCATGGATCGTATTCTCCAGGCGATGGGTGCGGAAACGGTCCAATGGTCTCACAAGGCCGAGTGCTGCGGGGGCGGTTTTGCCGCATCGGAAACGGGAATCGTCGTCGACTTGGGGGGACAGGTGCTGGAGGCCGCCCGACAGTCAGGCGCCGATGCGATCGTGGTGGCCTGCCCCATGTGCCAGGTGAACCTGGATACCCGGCAACAGGCCATCGAAGAGGCTCGCGGCGTTCGCTATGGCCTTCCCGTCATCTATTTCACGCAGCTCATGGGACTTGCCTGCGGGTTCTCGGCGGGCACGATGAAGCTGGGCAGGATGCTGGTCAGCCCCCTTCCCCTTCTTCGACGGGCGGGGCTTGCATGACAAAATGAAAACATCATCGGGTTAACGGACTGCTTTCCGGCTCCCGGAATGCGGCATTGGGATTGATGGCAGGGTCGAAGGCGCAGGTGTAGCAGTAATAGGCCGGCCACACGCATCCGCAACCCGAGCCGATGAGCTCGAAGCGGACACATTTTTCGCAGACGGGCATCCCGCAGCCGAGGCATGTCGTAAATACTTTTTCCCGCCCGCACTTCTGACAGAGGGCGTCTTCCTTTTCTCTCATCGCACACTTCCGCAACGCGCACCAACCATCGCATGCTGTCCCGGACGAGGAAGCGTCATCACGAGCGATCCTCTTCTTGCCGGGATCTCACTTCGCCCTGGCACTCTTCCTGGTCGGAGCGGCCTGTTCCGATTTCTTCACCCAGTCGTGGAAAGCGTTCACTGCGATCTTCGCCGCTCCTTCGATGCCGGTCATCTCGGTGTTGATGACCAGGTCGTAATGCGAGGGGTCCGACGCGTCGGCCTTGAAATAATTCCTGACGTAGCCCATCCTGTCTGCATCCCTTTTGTCGACGTATTTCGTCGCCTCCTCCTTTGTCATCCCACGGGACTTCATGAAATGCTGAACCCGGTACTCTTTCGGGGCAACGAACCGGATGCGGAAGGTTATCTCCTTCGGCAGGACGAAATTGGCTCCCCGTCCCACAACGATTGCATTGCCGTGCTCGCCGATCGTCCCGAGGACCCACGTGAGGTGTCGCAGATAGCTGTCAGGCGACAGGTGCCGGGAGACGAAAAGCGAGTTGATCATGCTGTCCACCCGGCTGACGGCCTTTTCGTCGAGCGTCTCCACGACTTTCGTGCTCATCCTGGCATTCTTGGCCACACGCTCGATGATCTGGCCGCCGATGAGATCCATTTTCAGCTCGTCGGCGAGACGCCTGGCAACTTCGCTGCCGCCGGCGCCGGTCTCCCTGGAGATCGTGATGATGTAGGGTGACGGCTTGCTTGCGGCCTGCCGCCATTTTTCCAGGTGGAATTTCACTTTGTGGTCATCCAGTTCGCTCTCCCTGATGGTGACGTCCCGGGTGAAATCGGGGCAATTCACGTTGAGGGCGAAGTCCGTACCTATGCTGAAACGCTTCTGACACTTCTCACGCCAGGCGCAGAGGAAACAGGCTGTTACGCTGGTAGTCATGGTATGCACCCCCTTCGATGGTGATGATGATCGATTCTCTATTCTATGCCCGCGCAGCCGCTTCTTTCGTCCCTCCGAGCGCCTCGAAGCCGGCGACAATATCGAGAAGCTCTTCCGTAATCGTCATCTGGCGCTGACGGTGATACTGCAGGTGAAGCTCTTCCAACCGCTCCTCGATGTTCTTCTCCGCGCTCTGCATGGCGGCCAGCCTGCTCGCATTCTCGCTGGCCAGAGACTCGGCAAAAGCCCGGTAGAGAGAGACGAAGAGGTATTCCCGGATCAGGGAGCGGAACAGGGCCTCCCAGTCCATGGTGAACAGGGGCAGGGTCTTCGACGGCCACTTCTTCATTTCGAGGTCCTTGAGCCACTTCTTGTCCACGGGAAACAACCTCACGGTCGTCGGCCGGTAGGTGGCGCCGGAGACGTAGTGATTGAAGAACAGGTACATGTGCTCGATCTGCCGCTTGAAACGCCAGTGTTCCAGCAGGACCGTGATATCCTGCACCATGGGCGTGATGCCGGCGGTCGAACCCGGGGTGGTCAGCACCTCCAGGACTTTCTGGCCCGTGTCCTCCAGGATGTCGGCGGCCCGCATGCCCACGGCAATGACGATGCGGTTCTCTTTTTTGACCCCGATGCGATCCATTTCATCGGATGCGTGAGCGGCGATGATGTTGTTGAGCTGACCGCAGAGTCCCTGGTCGCTTCCGAAGACGATGGCGCCGATGCGGTTCACCCTTGCCGGTTCGGAAGCAGCCCCGCCGCCTCTTCGCTCCCTCAGGGCAATCTGGAGACCCATCTCCACGGTCCGGTTGTAATCGCCCAGGGACTCCACGGCCTTCTGGTACTGGCGGATGCTGACCGCCGCGAGCGCCTTCATGGTCTTCACGACGCCCAGCAGATCCTGGGCGCTCTGGATTCGTCTCTTCAGGGCTTCACTGGTCTGCACGTTTCTTCTCCTCCTGCATGGGCTTGGCGCTCTCGGCGGCAACATGCACCATGGCATCCCTGTCGGGCATGCTGAGCTTCTCTCCGGATTCGATGCGGCTGCACAGGTCGCTGTAGTGCTCCGTCAGTGATTTGCGGAGTGCGGCCTCGGCTTCCGTGATCCTCTCCGTCGGGACCTCGTCGAGCTTTCCGGCCGTGATGGCAAGCAGCGCGGCGATCTGCTCGGACACCCGGATGGGCTTGTACTGGGGCTGCTTCAGGATCTCTCGCACCCTCCACCCCCTTTCCAGTACGCGCCGGGTGGCTTCATCGAGACGGGTCCCGAAACGCGAGAACGTCTCCAGTTCCTCGAACTGCGAGTAGGAGATGCGAAGGTCGCCTGCAACGGCACGGTAGGCCGGCAGCTGCGCCTTGCCGCCGACGCGGGAGACGGACTTGCCCACGTCCACGGCGGGCAGGATCCCCTTCTGGAAGAGCCGCGGCGAAAGATAGATCTGCCCGTCGGTGATGGAAATGAGGTTCGTGGGGATGTAGGACGAGATGTCCTGCGCCTCCGTCTCGACAACGGGCAGGGCCGTCAACGACCCCCCTCCGTGTTCTTTTCGCAGGTGGGTCGAGCGCTCCAGTAACCTCGAGTGGATGTAGAAGATATCCCCGGGGAACGCCTCGCGTCCCGGCGGGCGGCGCAGCAGAAGCGACAGCTCCCGGTAGGCCCTGGCGTGGTAGGTCAGGTCGTCGTAGACGATCAGGACGTCGCGGCCCTTCGACATGAAATACTCGCCCATCGTAGTTGCCGCATAGGGCGCAATGAACTGCAGGCCCGGGGGGTCCTCGCCCGTGGCCACGACGACAAGGGTGTAGCTCATGGCATTGTAGGCCTTCAGGTCCGCGATGACCTTGGCCACGTCGGATGTTTTCTTGCCCACGGTGCAGTAGATGCAGAGGACGTCCTTGTCCGACTGGTTGATGATGGTGTCCAGGGCGATGGCCGTCTTGCCGGTCTGCCGGTCACCGACGATGAGCTCCCGCTGTCCGCGGCCGATGGGGATCAGCGCGTCGATCACCTTGATCCCCGTCTGCAGGGGGACCGTCACGGGGTCGCGGGCCATGACGGCGGGGGCTTCCCGTTCGACGGGCAGGCGCCTGACCGCACGGATTTCACCCTGGTTGTCCAGCGGGCGCCCCAGGGCGTCGACGACCCGCCCGATGAGGGCCTCCCCGACAGGCGTGTCGAGGACCCGTTCGGTCCTCCTGACCTCGGAGCCGGCCGTGAGGTGCTCGCTCGGCCCCAGCAGGATGACTCCGATGTCATCCGCATCGATATTGAAGACGAGGCCCTGCAGGTTTTTCGGAAACATGACCAGCTCTTCCGCCTTGATGTTGGGCAGGCCGCTGACGCGGACGATCCCGTGGCCGACGTAATGAACGACCCCCACCTCGCGCTGCTTGAGTTCAACGTCCTTGTCCGACAGGACGTTGTCCATCGTTTTGAAGGTGTCTTCGAGGAACGATTTCAGCTCTTGCTTTTCCGTGGCAACGCTGTCCATGTTTCGCTCTCCTGTTGTTGTCATTTCCTCTCCTGAGTCTCTTCGTAGAGGGCGAAGTAGAACTTCTCCTCCAGCGTATCCAGGTAATCCTTCATGCTCCAGGCGATCTTGTGGCCGTCGGTCCTGAGTTCGTAGCCGGACATCATGTCCGCAGATTTCTCGTACTCGACGTCGATCGCGCCCTTGATGCATCGCCGGATCACCTCATCAAGCTTCTTCCGGGCCTCCGGGGGGATGTCGAAGGCGCACTGGACGGTGATTTTCCCCTCCGTGGAGATCGCCTCCTTGAACTTGCGGCATTCCTCTTCGTCCATGGCCTGGATCCTCTCCGAGAGAATCTCAACGATCCGTTCGTCCAGGTCCAGGTCTGCGAGATCCTTCAGCACGCGGCGAGTGATGGAGTAGATCTGCGAGCCCGCCAGCCGTCGCAGCTCATGGAGAAAGGTCTCCCGCTCGGAACGCAGCGTTTCCAGCCAGCGGCTCTGTGTCAGGTCCACTTCCCCGCGTGCTTTCTCCATCAGTTCCTGCCGGTGGGCTTCCGCATCCTCCCGGGCCTTGTTGAGCATCCCCTGGTAGCGGTCTTCCAGCTCCCGGAGCCGCTGATCGTGCTGCTCAGCAGCCAGGCGGGCTTCCTCCCTTGATTTTTCGGCATCGGCAAAGATCGCCGCGATCTTGGCCTCCCGGGTGTCCATGGCCTTGATGATTCGACCGTAGAGAAACCGCTTCAGGAGGTAGACCAGGATGAGGAGATTCACGATCTGGCAGAAAAAGACAAACCAGTCTAGATGCATGGGTTAGCCTCCTGCTTTTCTGATGACAAACCCCCAGAACGGGTTGGCAAAGACCAGGATCATGGAGATGACGAAGCAGTAGATGGCGATGGATTCGATCATGGCCAGGCCGACGAAGAGCGTGCGTGTCAGCGAGTTTCGTTCGTCGGGCTGCTGGGCGATCGAATGCAGCGCCCCCTGAACGGCCCTGCCCTGCCCCAAACCCGGTCCCAGTGCGCCAATGCCCATGCAAAATCCCGCGGCAATGATCGATGCCATTGCAACGATGCTCATGCTGTCCATAGAGATCCTCCCTTTCTTTCTTGATGATTGATTGCCGCGCCGTCAGGCCTTCTTTTCCGCAACCTTGTGTTCCGCTGCCTCGTGCGCCTGCGTGGCGGAGGCAATGTAGACCATGGCCAGGATGGCGAATATGTACGCCTGGATCAGCCCGATCAGGAGCCCCAGGGCTTGCATGACCACGGGGAAGAACAGGGGTGTGACGACGAGCAGGATGCCGATGATCTTCTCGTGGCTCATGATGTTGCCGAAGAGCCGGACGGCCAGGGCCAGCGTCCTGGAGAACTCCCCCATGACGTGGAAGGGGAAGAAGATGAAGATGGGCCGGAAGTATTCCTTCACATACTCTCCCAGGCCCTGCTTCGAAATGCCGTAATACGGAACGGCGAAAAAAACGACAACGGCCAGGGCCGCCGTCGTGGTCAGGGAGGACGTCGGCGCCACGTACCCCGGGATGAAGGTCAGCAGATTGCACAGCAGGATGAACAGGAAAAACGTTCCGATCAGCGGAAAGTACCGGTCCACATCCTCGTGGGCGATATCCCGGACCTCGGAGCGGATGCCGCTGACGACGACCTCCAGCAGGTTCTGCCAGCGGGACACGGTAATGTCCGTTGACAGGTTACGGGTAATCAGCATCGACCCGACGACGAGTATTCCCATGATGAGCCACGTGTAGACCAGGGTGGCATTGATGGTGATGTATCCCCACTGCAGCAGGATCACCATGTCCGGGCTGATCTGATCAATGCGGATGACTTCCATGATGGTCTCCCTTTCAGGCCGGGTCTGTAAATCTCCCCAGGCGGTGCACCAGGATCTGCCGCGCGAGGATGAAACCGGCCATGGCGATCGCAAGGCGGTCGAGATGGCCCTGCATGATGAAGTAGAAGCCGGACATCACGATCCCGACTCGCACCGCGAAGCTCCAGGACATGGACCAGACGGGGCGCCTGAAGTCGGGCAGTCGAAGGACCGTTTGCCAGAGTCCCCGGAAATAGACAGTCCCGAGGATTGCGCCTGCGGCAAGGGATGCGATGAGATGCACGGTGTCGGTCATGTCGATGCCTTCCATAGTCCCGTCAAACGTTCAGACGCGGAATCCATCCCGTTATTCTTCCATGATCTGATCCCGTGCCTTCTTCACCCAGTACCAGGCGTTCATGCAGCCCACAGCGATTCCGGCAATGAGAAACATCAGGGTCCAGGAATAGCGGCTCGGGAACGTCTTGTCGATCCAGAGGCCTGCCGCCACGCCGATGAGGGTGGGGATGGCGATGGACCAGCCCACCACGCCGAACATGCCGAGGCCGAACCAGATGGTGTGGTCCTTCGCCGTTTTGCCCTTCAGCCTGCGGGCCTCCTTCGAGCTGATATCCTTCGTGAAGGCTTCGGCCTGTTTTTGCCGTCGCTCCCTCGGGGTCAGTTCATCGTCACTCATGTTTCCCTCAATTCAATGAAGCGGCGCAGCAGATCGACTTCCAGCTTCGCGGCAGCGGAGCGGGCCTTCTTTTCGCGTTCATCCAGTTCCTGGAATTGCTTCACGACTTCCATCTTGAGCTCTCCGAGCTCCGCTCCCTTCACGGCATTTCTCACGGACACCAGGATCTCGTCGCCCTTCTTGACGAGAGTTCCGACGTCGACGGCCAGGTACTTCTCCTCGCCTTCCGTCTCGTAAAGGAAAACACCCGGGACCAGCGCGGCCGTGTAGTCGACGTGGTGGGGAAGAAGGCAGAAGAAGCCGTTGGCGGCCTCGGCCACGACCTTTGCCACCTTTTCCGAAACAATCACTTCTGCCGGGAGTAGGATCTTAAGATTCATTTTTCTTCTCCTCGGCTGCTTCCTTCACGGCCTCGTCGATTGTCCCGATCATGTACAGGGCGCTTTCCGGGTACTCGGCAAACTCGTCGTTGAGGATCCTCTCGCAGCCGTCCAGGGCATCCCCGACGGCAACCATCTTCCCCTCTTTTCCGATGAACTGCTCCGTCACGTAGAAGGGCTGCGTGAAGAACCGCTCCAGCCTTCGGGCCCGGAACACGGTTCGCTGATCCTCCCGGGAAAGCTCGTTGATGCCCAGCATGGCGATGATGTCCTTGAGCTCTTCGTAGATCGTCAGGTTTCTCCGGATGTCCTGTGCGATACGGTAGTGCCGCTCGCCGGCGATGTTGGGCATGAGCATCTTGGAGTTCGACTGCAGGAGGTCGATGGCCGGGTAGAACCCTTCGCTGGCCCTCTTGCGGGAGAGCACGATGGAGGCGGTGAGATGGCTGAAGGTGTGGGAGGCCGAGGGGTCGGTGAAATCATCGGCAGGGACGTACACGGCCTGGATCGACGTGATCGCTCCCGTCGTTGTGTTGCAGATCCGCTCTTCCAGCTCGGCCAGGTCCGAGGCCAGCGTGGGCTGGTAGCCCAGCCGCGAGGGCAGAAGCCCCATCAGGCCGGACACCTCCTGGCCTGCCTGGATGAAGCGGAAGATGTTGTCCATGAGGAGCATCACGTCCTGCCGCTGCTCGTCGCGGAAATACTCCGCCATGGTGAGTCCCGTGTGCCCGACGCGGAAACGGGCCCCGGGGGGTTCATTCATTTGTCCGAAGACCATGACCGTGTTGCCCAGGACGCCGGCCTCCCTCATCTCCCGGTAGAGCTCCTCGCCCTCGCGGCAGCGCTCGCCCACACCGGTGAAGATGCTGATTCCCGAGTGCCGTCCGACCATGTTGTGGATCATCTCGGTCAGGAGCACCGTTTTCCCGACGCCGGCGCCCCCGAAAAGACCGGCCTTGCCGCCGCGTTCCAGCGGGCAGAGGACATCGACGGCCTTGATCCCCGTCTCGAAGATCTCCGACACGGTGGATTGCTGCGTGATCGGCACGGGTGTGCCGTGTATGGGCCGGAACTCCGTTGTCGTCGTCGGCCCGAGGTTGTCAATGGTGTCTCCGAAGACGTTGTACACCCTCCCGAGCAGCTCTTTTCCGACAGGGATCATGAACGGGCCGCCCGTGTTGACGACCTTCGAGCCCCGGGACAATCCCTGCGTCGGCGTGAGCGAGATCCCCCTCACGACATGCGCATTGAGCTGGGCCATCACCTCGATCTGGATCCGCCCGTCTTCCCCGGTCCTCAGGACGTTCCGGATCTCCGGAAGCTTGCTGTCGAAACGGACATCGACGACACTGCCCCTGACGGCCACCACCATACCTTCCACATATTGCTCTTCCACGTTTCTCCCTCCGATGGATCGCCCGGCTCAGTCCTGTTCATTGTCATCCCCGCGGCTGCGATGCGCCGCGCACCCCGGTTCACTGAGTCAGAGATTCATAAAAGCTCCACTCATCGCCCTTTTTTTTTACCTTCACCCGTTCGTTCATCTCGCGCCTCATCAGCTCCTCGTAGCGCTCCGCGAGGACGTAGGAGGCGTAATCGAACATGAGAATCGTCCGGGTCAGGCTCTCGACGGCCTGGTGCTGCTCCACCGCCGTGATGAAGATCGCCTGGAACTCGGCGTAGAGCCAGATGTGCCTTCTCATCAGGACCAGGGCATACAGGGCTTCGTGGAGGGGAATGCCTTCGGCGAACCGTTCGTCGGCATACTTCGAGAAAAACTTCCTGGCCTCCTGGAACGGTTTCTCCGTGCAGAAGAGCGCCCGGAAATGGCTGTAGAAGTCAACGGCATGCTCCAAGGCCCTGTCCTCGGACAGGCTTTGATAAGACGGCGTCCGGGGATTGGCCCTCACGTCCTTGAGCCATTTGGCGGCGATATCCGCGGCATTGCGCTCGGTGATCTCGATCAGTTTCGTGGCATGTGCTCCCATGATCAGCCTCCTTGGGCTCCTTGAGCCGTTCGCGTTCTGCCATCATGCCTCCGCAGTCGTTTTGTATAACACCTTCACCCTCGTCAGGCCCGCTGCGAGCAAGGCGACAACGGCTGAAACGACAACAAACATCGCGGCCCGGACGAGATCGTCCGTCAGCGGGACCCCTTTCATGAAGAGCAGATGGCTGCCGATGAGGATTGTGCCGAGGATCAAGGAGACATAGATCCCCTGCATGCGCCACCAGATGCCGGCAAGAACGATCGGGATGTAGAAGAGGTGTGTGAAAAGGACACCGCTCCCCATGACCGTGTGGTAGTAGCCTGTCAAAACCCCGCTGACGACCAGCAGGCAGGCCATGACCCCGATCTTGCTGCCCGTGAAACTCTCCTCCATGCCCGGGTACCGCAGCGCACCGATCTGCTTCTCGTTCTCCCTTTTCATCCGGTCCTGGTAACGGCGTGTGATGACGTAGATGGCATAATCGAAAAGCAGGATTGTCCGATTGAGGCTCTCGGCGGCGTGATGCTGCTCGATCGCTGTCGTGAATGCCGCCTGGAACTCGGCGTAGAGCCACATGTGGCGCCGCATCAGCGTCAGCGCGTAGATCGCTTCCTGCAGAGGGATCTCTTTTTCGTAGCATTCGTCGGCATAGAGGACGAAGATCTTCTGAGCCTGTTCGAAGGGCGTCTCGGCGTCAAACAGGCTTCTGAACCGCTGGTAGAAGTCAACGGCCATCGATACGGC
>Ga0335084_10008198_pt1 | contig 10401 bp, 13 predicted proteins | sample Lox_Sample_44_FD_206721 | JGI IMG/M metagenome (GOLD analysis project Ga0335084, IMG submission 206721) | Soil microbial communities from Loxahatchee National Wildlife Refuge, Florida, United States - Lox_Sample_4.4 | ecosystem: Environmental > Terrestrial > Soil > Wetlands | place: USA... | reverse complement strand
TCACTGCCGCGCAGTCGGGTCTGGCGGTCGTGATGCTCGCGTCGTTCGCCCTGTCGGTGCGGGAGGGCGCCATGCTCTTCGTCCTGTTCTCCGTGCAGGTGGCGACCCAGCTCGTCCCCGAGATCGCCCCGTCCTTGTTCGCGAACCCGCGCGAGTTCGAGGCCCAGGCCGGCTACGCCTTCGCCTGCGGCTACGTCGTGCTCTCGCTCGCCTGGCTCGCGAACCGCGCGACCCGGCGCGGGCTCGCGAGCCTCGTCGCCACGCGGGCGAGGGTTGCGGAAGGCGGAGATGCTGCATGACCGGCGCAGGGCGGCGACGGCTCGACCGCTGGTGCGGCGCGGCGCTGGTCGGCGTCGGCTCGTTCGCGATGCTGCACCCCGAGCTTCCGAGCGGACCATCGCTGATCCTGCTGGGCGTCGCGGTGATCGAGCGCGGTGGCTGGACCCGGCGCACCGCACAGGTTTGACAGGGCTTCGCCTTTCGGGTTACCTCGACCGAAGAGACGAGACGACTCCCACATACCTTATCCAGAGTGGCGGAGGGATCGGCCCTGCGAAGCCACAGCAACCGGTTTCGGGACACAACGAAACGCTGGTGCTAAGTCCGACGAGAGGCGCGAGCCTCGAGGAAGATAAGGAAGCGCAGCGCCCTGGACGACCCCTCTCCCCCCTTTCGGTTGGAGTGGGGTTTTTTTGTTGCCATGAGCGTGCGAAACGAACCATCGACGTCGAGCGGGATCCGGGCCCTGGTGATCGGGGTGGGCGGGCTCGGCTGCTCGGCCGCGCTCGCCCTCGCGCGCGGCGGCGTCGGCACGATCGGCCTCGTCGACCCCGACGTCGTCGACGTCTCGAACCTGCCCCGCCAGCCGCTCTACGACGACGCGGCCATCGGACGCCCGAAGGTCGACGTCGCCGCCGAGCGCCTGGGCCAGATCGCGCCGGGCCTGCGCATCGACACGCTGCAGGCGCGCTTCACCGAACGCGACGCGGGCCGGCTCGCCGGCTTCCACGTCGTCCTCGACGGTACGGACTCGATCGCCTCGAAGTTCGTCGTGAGCGACGCCGCGGTCGCGGCGCGCGTGCCGCTCGTCCACGCCGGCGCGATCGATTTCCGCGCCCAGCTCCTGACGGTCCTCCCCGGCGTCACGGCCTGCTACCGCTGCATCTTCGAGGAGGCGCCGCCCGACGGCGACCTCGCCCCGTGCCAGGACTCGGGCATCCTGGGGCCGGTCGTCGCGCTCGCCGGCTCGCTGCAGGCGACCGAGGCCCTGCGCCTCGTCGCCGGCGAGGCGCCGCTCTTCGCCGACCGTCTGCTCTCGATCGATCTTCGCACGGGGAGGTGGCGCAGCGTTCGCGTCGCCCGCTCCCCGCGCTGCGCCGCATGCGGCGCCACGCACGAGCGTGACGCCGCCAGAAGGAGTGCTCCATGAGCTTCGTGAAGGGTCTTCGATGTCGTGAGTGCGGGGGCGAGACGCCCGTTGCGCCGCTGCACGTCTGCGAGACGTGCTTCGGTCCGCTCGAGGTGGTCTACGACTACGACGGCATCAAGCGCGTGCTGACGCGCGAGGTGATCGAGTCGCGGCCCCGCAACCTGTGGCGCTATCGCGAGCTGCTGCCGGTCGAGCGCGAGCCGCACGTCGGGCTGTGGTCCGGCATGACGCCGCTCGTCCGCGCCGAGCGTCTGGGCGCGATCCTCGGCGTGAAGGAGCTGTACGTGAAGGACGACTCGGTGAACCACCCGACCTTCTCGTACAAGGATCGCGTCGTCTCGGTCGCGATCTCGAAGGCGATGGAGTTCGGCTTCGACACCGTGTCGTGCGCGTCGACCGGCAACCTCGCGAACTCGGTCTCGGCCCACGCCGCGCGCGCCGGGCTCAACTGCTACATCTTCATCCCCGACGACCTCGAGCAGGGCAAGGTCATCGGCTCGACCATCTACGGCCCGCGCGCGGTCGCGGTGCGCGGCAACTACGACGACGTGAACCGCCTGTGCAGCGAGATCGCCGACAAGTACGGCTGGGCCTTCGTCAACATCAACATGCGGCCGTACTACACCGAGGGCGCCAAGACCTACGGCTTCGAGGTCGCGGAGCAGCTCGGCTGGAAGCTCCCGAAGCACATCATCGTCCCGACGGCGGGTGGCACGATCCTCCCGAAGGTCGCCAAGGGCTTCAAGGAGCTCCGCGACCTGGGCCTCGTCGACGGCGACTTCAAGATCTACTCGGCGCAGGCGGGCGGCTGCGCGCCGGTCGTCCAGGCGATCCACAAGCAGACCGACCTCATCGCGCCCGTGAAGCCGAACACGATCGCCAAGTCGATCGCGATCGGGAATCCGGCCGACGGCTTCTACGTCCTGAAGGCCGTGCGTGAGTCGGGCGGCTGGGGCGAGTCGGTGACCGACCAGGAGATCGTGGAAGGCATCCAGCTCCTCGCCCGCACCGAGGGCATCTTCACGGAGCCCGCCGGCGGCACCACCGTCGCGGTGACGAAGAAGCTGATCGCGCTCGGCCGCATCCCGCGCGACGAGTCGATCGTCATCAGCGTCACGGGCAACGGCTACAAGACGCTCGAGGCGGTGCTCGACACGGTCGAGCAGCCGTTCCGCATCCCGGCGCGCCTCGGCGACTTCGACGCGCTCTTCGAGCGGCTGCGCGGCGCCGTGCCCGAGGCGTCGGCGGGTTGACACAGGTGCCCCCGACCGAGTGAAACGCACAGGCAACCCCGAAGGAGGACCCAAGACCATGGCTCAGGTGAGAGTTCCGACCCCGCTCCGCAAGTACACCGGCGGCGCGGAGGCGGTGCAGGCGGACGGCAGCACGGTCGCGGCGCTGGTCGCCGACCTCGACAAGCGACACCCCGGCATCAAGGACCGGATCTGCGACGAGAACGGCGCCGTGCGGCGGTTCGTCAACATCTTCGTCAACGGAGAGGACATCCGCTTCCTGCAGAACCTCGAGACGCCGGTGAAGCCGGCCGACGAGGTCTCCGTCGTCCCGGCGATCGCCGGCGGCTGCTAGCTCCGCCGCACGCATGAGCACGCTCGCCGCACAGGCCGGCCGAGCCCGCGCGAGCGGGAGGCCGGACGGGCCCGGCGCAGCGCGGTCGGTCCTCGACCTGATCGGCAACACGCCGCTGGTCGAGATCCGGGTGGTGCGCGACGGCGTCCCGCCCGGCGTCCGCGTGCTCGCGAAGCTCGAGGGCTTCAATCCGGGCGGCTCGGTGAAGGACCGCCCGGCCAAGAAGATGATCGAGGCCGGCATCGCCGACGGGAAGCTCGTTCCCGGCAAGACCATCCTCGACTCGACCTCCGGCAATACGGGCATCGGCTTGGCCATGGTCGGCGCGGCGCTCGGCTACGCCGTGAAGCTCGTCATGCCCGAGAACGTCTCGACCGAGCGCAAGCGCGTGATCACGGCCTACGGCGCGGAGATCGTGTTCAGCGATCCGCTCGAAGGATCCGACGGCGCGATCCGCCTGTGCCGGCAGGTCCTGGCCGAGGATCCGGAGCGCTACTTCAAGCCCGACCAGTACAACAATCCGGCGAACCCCCTCGCCCACTACGAGGGGACCGGTCCCGAGATCTGGCGGCAGACCGACGGCGAGGTGACGCACGTGATTGCGGCCATCGGGACGAGCGGCACCATCATGGGAGTCGGCCGCTTCATGAAGGAGAAGAATCCGGCCGTGCAGGTGATCGCCGCCGAGCCCGAGGACGCCTTCCACGGCCTCGAGGGCCTGAAGCACATGGCCACCTCGATCGTGCCGGGGATCTACGAGGAGCACGAGCTCGACCGGAAGATCGGAATCGCCACCGACGACGCGTACAACATGGTGTACCGTCTCGGCCGCGAGGAAGGCATCCTCGTGGGACAGTCCTGCGGCGCCGCGCACCTGGCGGCGCTCGAAGTTGCGCGCACGCTCACTGCAGGTACGATCGTCGAGATCTTCCCCGATTTCGGCGACCGCTACCTCTCGACGAATTTGTGGATGGGATGGCAAAAACTTCCGTGAAGAAGGTCCGGCGCGTCGCCCCCAAGGGCGAGCAGCACCGCGCGAAGCTCTACCTCACCTACCCGAAGAAGCTCGTGCGCGAGCCGCTCATCTGGCGCATCTCGCGCGACTTCGATCTCGTCTTCAACATCCGGAGCGCCAGCGTCTCCGAGGAGATCGGAATCATCGCGATCGAGCTCGACGGCACCGAGCGGGCGATCGAATCGGCGATCGCGTGGCTGCGCGAGCAAGGGGTGACGGTGGAGCCGATCGAGAAGAACGTGATCGAGTGATGCTCGCCGACGCCCTGGTCGAGCGCTACAGCCGGCAGATCCTGCTCGCCGAGGTCGGCGGCCGTGGCCAGGAGCGCCTGCTCGCGTCGCAGGTCGCGATCGCGGGCGACGACGCGGCGGCCCGCTTCGCGGCGACGCTCGTCCGGGCCGCGGGCGCCGAGGTGACGATGACGTCGGGGGCGCCGGGCCGCATCGAGGTCGACGCCGCGCCGGCGGGCACCGTCGTCGGGCGGTGGCGGGGCTGCGCCGGGACGGTGGCGACGCTCGTCGGGCGACCCTGCGCGCGATGCCTCGACGCCTCCGTGCTCGCGCTCGCGGCGGCCGGCCCGGGCGGCGATGCCGCGCAGCCGGTCGGCGCGCTCGTCGCGGTCGAAACCCTCCGGGTGCTGCTCGGCCTCGCCACGGAGGGCCGCGTGCAGAGGCTCGACGCCGGGCGCGGCACGTTCGGCGGGGAGACGCTCTCGGGGCCCGGCTGCGCCGCCTGTGGGGCGAGCGCGTGACGGGCGCGCCGAACGCCGTGCAGCTGAAGATCGCGCTCGCGACGCGCGGCGTGCGCATCGACGACCGCATGCGGGCCGAGCTCGGCCTCGTCCCCGACTTCACGCCCACCACGCTCGACCTCGTTCTGCCGGGCGACGTGCGCGTCATCGCCCCGATCGAGAACGGCGCCCTCGCCGCCTACGCCGTCGTCGCCGAGCACGGGCGCGCGCACGTCGTGGGTGACGACACCGTGCGCGTCGAGGTCCGCACGGGCTCCATCCCCCGCTTCTACGGGCGGCGGACGAGTGCCGGCCGGCCGATGTGGCAGGTCGGGACGGTGCACGGGGCGCACCTGCTCGTGACGCCGACGGCCACGTGCGGCTTCAGCGTGCGCGGGGCGCCCTGCAGCTTCTGTCGCGAGGGAGCGCGCCCGCCCGGCGAGCGCGAGAGCGCGATCTCGATCGCGGAGGTGATCGAGGTGGTCCGGGCCGCGTTCGAGGAAGGGGCAGCCGACTTCGTCTACTTCAACTCGAGCGTGTTCGACGCCGAGGACGGCGGGATCGGCTTTCTCACGCCGTACGTCGAGGCGGTGCGCAAGCACTTCGACACGTTCGTCGCCGTCCAGGTGCACCCGCCGCGCACGAACGCGTGGATCGAGCGCACCTACGCGATGGGGGTCGACGCGCTCTCGTACAACCTCGAGCTCTTCGACCCGCAGGTGCTCGACCGTCACTGCATCGGCCGCATGCGCTACATCGGGCGCGAGCGCTACCTCGAAGCGCTCGCGCACGCGGCGTCGGTCTTCCCGGCCGGAACGGTGTGGAGCGACCTCGTCCTCGGAATCGAGCCGGCCGCATCGACCATGGCCGGCATCGACGCGCTGGCGGCCATGGGCGTCGTGCCGGTGCTCTCGATGTACCACCCGGCCGGCGGGACGGCGCCCGAGGTGACGGCCGAGGACGCCGCATCGGTGGGTGGTCACCTCTACCGGACGGCCCGCGAGCGGAAGCTCACCATGACCTGGGTGCGCGACCTGGCGCTCGGCATCACACCGTTCGAGGCCTCGCAGCTGACGGGCGAAGCGGCGCCCGGCGGCGCCGTCCAGGCCCTCACCCGCTCGCGCCTGGGCGCGTTCGCGGCGCGCGGCCTCGCCCGCTTCCGGCGGCGCCTGCGCGTGCGCGCGATCAGCGACTCGCTCGACTCGTCGCACCTCTAGTGGCCGATCGCCCTTCCGCGCCGTCGCCGTACGCGAACGTCCGGGTGGACACGCGTCCGCTCTGGCGCCTGCTGCTCGAGCGATCGTACCGGCCGTTCGTCCTCGGCCTCGGCGTCGCCCTCTACGCCCTCGCCCGCTTCGCGCCGGCGCAGGAGGGCCTGTCGGACGGCGGGCAGAAGGCGCTCGCCGTCTTCCTGCTCTGCCTCGTCTACTGGGTGACGAACGCGATCCCGCTCATGGTGACGAGCCTGCTGGCGATGGTCCTCCTGCCCGTCACGGGCGTGCTGTCGGCCAAGGAGACGTACGGCTTCTTCGGCAACGAGGCCGTCTTCTTCATCCTCGGCGCCTTCATCCTCGCAGCGGCTCTCATGAAGTGCGGCCTCTCGACGCGCATCGCCCTCGCCGTCCTGCGCCGCTTCGGGCGCACGCCGCGCACGCTCCTGCGGTCGCTCTTCCTCATGAACGCCTTCATGGCGTTCTTCATGTCCGAGCACGGCGTCGCCGCCATGACCTTCCCGATCACGATCGAGATTGCGAGCGTGCTGCGACTGCGGCCGCGCCAGAGCAACTACGGCAAGGCCCTCTTCATCGCGATGGCATGGGGCACGCAGATCGGCGGCATCGCGACGCTGCTCGGCGGCGGCCGCGCGCCGCTCGCCCTCGGCATGCTCCGGCAGGCGAGCGGCCAGACCTTCACGTTCCTCGAGTGGTCGCTGACCGCGCTCCCGATCGTCGCGGTCCTTCTCGTCGTCGGGTGGCAGGTCCTGGTGCGATGGTTCCCGATCGACGTCGATTCGGTGCGGGCCGCGGACGAGATCATCGACGAGAAGATGCTGCGCATGGGACGCATGTCGGTGCGCGAGCGCTCGATCGGGATGCTGATGCTCGGGACGCTCGCCATCTGGATCGTCGGCGGCGAGGAGCTGGGACTCGCGAACGTCGCGCTCGGCGCGGTGGTCGCGATCTTCGTCTTCGGTCTCCTCACGTGGAGCGACGTCGAGCCCTACGTCAACTGGGGCGTGCTGCTCATGTACGGCGGCGCGATCGCGCTCGGCTCGGCGCTGAACCGCTCCGGCGCCTCGGGCTGGGTCGCGAGCCTCACGATCAGCCACTGGGCGACGAATCCCATCCAGGTGATCGCGATCATCTCGGCGATCGGCATCGTCCTGACCGAGGCGATGAGCCACTCGGCGGTGGTCGCGCTCCTCATGCCCGTCGCGCTCAGCCTCGCCACGCAGTACCACATCGATCCGCGCATCATGGCGCCGGCCGTGGCGCTTCCCTCGGGGCTCGCGTTCACCCTGCCCGTGGGCACGCCGGGCAACGCGATCGCATACTCGTCCGGCTACATGCAGCTCCGCGACATGCTCGTGCCCGGCGCCATCCTCGTCGTCGTCGCGTGGATCGCCTTCAACCTGACGGCGATCTACTTCTGGCCGCTCATCGGCCTCACGATGGCCGCGCATTGACGCCGGCGCCCTGCCGGCGCCGCACACAGCAGGTGCCTCGTCCAGTTCCGTTTGAGCCGGGTCCGGCTTTCGCCTAGGTTTGGGCGTTCTTCACCCAGACGTCGAAAGGAACACCGTACTCATGGCCGATCTCATCCCTCCCCACGGCGGACTCGCCGAGCCGGTCTCCTGCACGGTCCCGGAAGCGGACCGCAAGGCGTTCGCCGACGAGGCGGCCGGTCTCCCGAAGGTCCCGGTCTCCGACGCCGACCTCTCCACCGTGTATCGCTTCGGCGACGGCGGACTCTCGCCGCTCACGGGTCCGATGGATCGCGCGACGTACGACCGGGTGCTCGACGAGGAGCACATCGTCCACGGCGGCAAGAAGTACGCCTGGACGATTCCCCTCTCGCTGCCGGTCACGAGCGATCTCGCCGCGAAGCTCGGCAAGGGCCAGCCCGTCGCGCTCGTGAACACGGCAGGGACGGTGGTCGCGACGCTCGAGATCTCCGACGTCTTCCCGTGGGACAAGATGCGGTACCTCGCGAGCGTCTACGGCACCGAGCGCACCGATCATCCCGGCGCCGACATGGTGCTCAAGAACGACGCCGACAAGACGCACCTCGTCGGTGGGACGATCCGCGTGCTGCCGCAGCCGAAGCACCCGCGCTTCGGCAAGTTCGTGCTCACGCCGCGCGAGGTGCGCGCCCTCTTCCGCCAGAAGGGCTGGGAGCGCGTGGTCGCGTTCCAGACCCGCAACCCGCTCCACCGCGCCCACGAGTACGCGCTCGTCTACGGTCTCGAGACGTTGATCCGCCAGGGCCTCAACGCGGGCGCGGTGCTGAACCCGCTCATCGGCGAGACCAAGGGCGACGACGTCGACGCCGACACGCGCATGAAGACGTACGAGGCCTTGATCGACCAGCGTGCGCTCGGCGACGGCGACAGCGACCAGGCCCTGTGGGGCCCGCGCAAGGAGTCGGTGCCGGACCGCGTGATCCTGCTCGGCCTCGACATCAAGATGTTCTACGGCGGCCCCAAGGAAGCGGTGATGCACGGCATCTACCGCCAGAACTTCGGCTTCACGAACATCATCATCGGCCGCAAGCACGCCGACGCGCCGTACCACGACGGCAGCGCCATCTGGGGCGACTTCGACGCGCAGGAGATCTTCGGGAAGCTGCGGGGCGACCTCAGGATCCAGCCGATCAAGGTCGGCTTCGCCGCCTTCTACGAATCGATCGGCCGCGTCGATCTCACCGAGAACCACCAGGGCGAGAAGCCGGTGTCGATCTCGGGCAAGGACGTCCGCAAGACGCTGCTCGAGGGACGCGAGGTCGACGCGCGCATCATGCGGCCGTCGACGTCGCGCATCCTGGCGGCGAAGATGAAGCAAGCGTAGCCGGCGCGTGCGCGTCGACGTCTCCTGCAAGAAGTGCGGCGCGCAGCAGCGCCTCGACGTCGGCGCGCCCGCGGCGGGGCAACCGCTCGAAGAATACCTGCACCTGGTGCAGGAGCGCCTCACGCACCGGCCGAGCTTCGAGTGCTTCGGCGGTCACATGGAGCTGCGGCCGCCGGTCCCCGAGTTCTGGGACGTCCGCTGGGAGACGCTCGGCGACTGAGCGCCTGCGCTGTCCTTGACAGGACATCGAAAACGGGGGAAGGCGTAGCCGTAGGCATGAATCGGCGCGTGCACCGTTGTTGCTGTATCGAGGCCCGGGGATGCTTCCGGGTCCGGGGCGCCGCGTGATGACCGGCCTGCCGTTCTGACGGCCGACTCGACGCTGTGATCTCCAGGGCCCGGGGACCGACTCCTCGGGCCTTGTTGCATCCGGCTCGGCACGCGCAGGTGCCGCCGGTTCCCCGACCCGTCCTCGGGCGGACACGAGAACCCCGATGTCGTCGACCGGACCCACCGGAGGCCGTCATCGTCGAACGACAGGAGCATCCCATGTCCCATGCATCTTCCGCGGTCCGCGTCCACGACGTGGCCGTCGCCACAGCCGCGTCCGATACGTGGCTCCGAACCCTGGTCGCCGATCGCCTCGGCATCGACGAGGAGGCGGTCAGCCCCGCCGTCTCGCTGCGCGACGACCTCGCCGCCGATTCCCTCGACTTCGCCGACCTCGCCGCGGCGATGGAAGCCGACCTCGGCATCACCGTACCCGTCGCGCTCTTGGCGCGGGTGCGCACGTACGGCGACCTCCTTCTCGTCGCCGAGACGCTCGTGACCGAGCGCGCCCGTCGCGCGCGCGACGGCGTCGCGCTGTTGCGCGCGAGACTCTCGTCGCCGTCGCGCGCTCCCGCGGCGGTCCTGGAGCGCGTCTTCTGGCTCGACCCCTACGCGGTCGAGGTCCTCGCCGAGGACGCCGAGCGTGCCGAGCCGGGCACGCGCCTGGAGGTGATGGTGGCGCTCAGCACGCCCGCCGCCGTGATCGCGCGCATCCGGGCACGTCTCGCACGCGTGGAGCGACGGGGCGTCGCGGTCGACATCCGGCGCGACTGGCGCACCGCCTGAGGGAGGATGGCGATGCGCTACGCAACCAATTTGCGCTCGGCCGAGGCCGCACGCGAGACCTTCGTCTGCCGCGGCGAGCGCCGTCTGATGCTCGCCGTGCTCGAGGACGCGCTCCGTTCGATCCTCAGGATCGGCCGCGGTCCCTGGGCCGCGGCACACGTGCGCGAGGAGATCGACTGGCTCGTCGCTTCCGGGCGGGCCGACCCGTTCGCCTTCGAGAGCATCTGCGACGCCCTCGACATCGACCCCGGGTGGCTGCGGCGCCGTGTGCTCGACGCGGTCCGCTCGCAGACGACGGCGGCTCCGGCCATCTGGCACGGCGTCGCCCGGCGATAGCCGCGTGGCGTCAGTACACCCAGGGGACGAGGCGCCACGTGCGCCGCCGGTAGGAAGCGTACTCGTCGCCGAACTCGGCGCCGAGCAGGCGCTCCTCGTCGTTCATGCGCCACACCGCGAT
>Ga0335084_10008197_pt1 | contig 10401 bp, 10 predicted proteins | sample Lox_Sample_44_FD_206721 | JGI IMG/M metagenome (GOLD analysis project Ga0335084, IMG submission 206721) | Soil microbial communities from Loxahatchee National Wildlife Refuge, Florida, United States - Lox_Sample_4.4 | ecosystem: Environmental > Terrestrial > Soil > Wetlands | place: USA... | reverse complement strand
GCAGCGTCCACACCGAGGCGCCGTTCGGTGGCTACAAGCGAAGCGGCATGGGCCGCGAGATGGGGATGCACGCCGCCGCCCTGTACACCGAGGTCAAGAACGTCTACTTCTCGGAGACCTGAGGGCTCGAGATGCGAACCGACCCGGATGCCGCCCTCCTCGAGGCAGCATTCCTCGACCATCCATCGGGGATGTGCGTGCTCCGCCTGCGTGACCTCACGTTCGTCGCCGTCAATCCCGCCTTCGAGGAGGCGACCGGCTGGCCGGCGGCCGAGCTGCTCGGACGTCGGCCGGACGAGCTGCCGCTGATCCCCGGGCACGAGGTGGCCGAGCTGCTGCGGCAAGCGTCGCACCTCAGCGAAGCATCGCCCGACGAACCCCGCAACGTCGTCGCGCGGGTGCACTACGTCGCGAAGGACGGGACCGAGGGCGTGGCGAGGCTCGTGATGGCGCTGTCCGAGCGCGGCGGCGAGCGGCACCTGGTCGCCGCGTTCACGGACGCTTCGGTCGCGGTCAGTCAGGAGGAGGCGATCGGTCGGCGTGACGCGATCCTCGAGGCCGCCGGGTTCGGTGCGCAGATGTTCCTGCGAGCCGAGCGATGGGAGGACGCGATCGCCGATGTGTTGCGGCGGATCGGCGGCGCCGCGAACGTCTCGCGCGCGCACGTGTTCGAGAACGTCGTGCTGCCCGACGGCGCCGAGGGAACCACGCATCGGTTCGAGTGGTGCGCGCCCGGCATCGAGCCGCAGATCGACAACCCCGACACGATCGACCAGCCGTGGGGGCCCGATCAGGACGACTGGCGAGCGAAGCTCGCGGCCGGCGAGGCCGTGGTCGAGGTGGTCCGGGAGCTGCCCGACGCCGATCGGTCCGAGTTCTCGTTGCAGGGCATCGTCTCGATCCTCGACGTGCCGATCTTCGCGGGCCGCGAGTGGTGGGGGTCGATCGGCTTCGACGAGTGCGAGCGTGAGCGGCAGTGGACGCGGGCGGAGATCGACGCGCTCCGCGTGGTCGCCGTCACGCTCGGCGCCGCGATCCACCGGCAGCAGACGGAGCGGAGCCTCCGCGAGACCGAGGAGCTCTACCGCACGCTCGTCGAGCAGATCCCGGCCGTGGCATACGTGAACCTCACGGGCGAGGGCTACGTCCCGCTTTACACGAGCCCCGGCATCGAGGAGATGCTCGGCGTCTCCTCGCAGATGTTCATGGAGGATCGGCTCTGGTTCGGCATGGTCCACCCGGACGATCGGGAGCGCGTGTTCGCCGAGGACGCGCGGACGGAGGAGACGCTCGAGCCGTTCGCGATCGAGTATCGGATGATCCGGCCGGACGGCAAGGTGGTGTGGGTCCTCGACCAGGCGGAGATCGTGCCGGACGATCGCGGCCAGCCGCGGTTCTGGTCCGGGGTGATGTTCGACATCACCAGCCTGAAGCGTGCCGAGGAGGACCTCGCTCGGGCGCTCGACCTCGAACGCGAGGCCTCGGCGAGGCTCCGCTCCCTCGACGAGCTGAAGAACACGTTCCTCCAGGCCGTCTCGCACGATCTGCGGACCCCGCTCGCGGCGGTGCTCGGCAGCGCGCTCACGCTCGAGCGGGAGGACATCCGCCTCGAGCCGGAGGTGGAGCGGGATCTGGCGCGCCGGATCGCCCTCAACGCGCGGAAGCTCCAGCGCCTCGTCACCGATCTCCTCGACCTCGATCGCCTCTCGCGCGGGCTCGCCGAGCCGAACCGCACCAACGTCGACCTCGCCGACGTGGTCCGCACCGTCGCCGCCGAGTCGGAGACCGCGAACGACCGCGAGATGACCGTCGAGCTCGAGGCGACGCCCGCCTCTGTCGACGTCCCGAAGGTCGAGCGCATCATCGAGAACCTGCTGGTCAACGCGGTGCGACACACGCCGGAGGACGCCCACATCTGGATACGCGTTCAGCCGGCCAGCGGCGGCGCGATCCTGGTGGTCGAGGACGACGGGCCGGGGCTCCCGGCGGAGGACCGCGAGCGGGTCTTCGAGGCGTTCGAACGGGGCGCGAACGCGTCCGCGCACGCGCCCGGCTCGGGGATCGGGCTGACGCTGGTCGCGCGCTTCGCCGAGCTGCACGGTGGCCGCGCCTGGGCCGAGGAGCGTGAGGGCGGCGGCGCATCGTTCCTCGTGTGGCTTCCTCCCGCGCCGACCGATCAGGCCCTCGGGGAGCCCCGTCTATAGACTCCCGACGATGGCCGAACTTCCCGAGGAGCTCCGCAACCGCCCGCCGCGCCCTGCCGGACAGGCCCCGACTGCCACGCTGACGATCGATGCCTACCTCCGCCTGAAAGGCGAGCTCGACGAGCTCACGGGCGTCGGGCGTGAGCAGATCTCGGAGCGGATCAAGGTGGCTCGGGAGTTCGGCGACATCCGGGAGAACGCCGAGTACGACGCCGCGAAGAACGAGCAGGGACTCATGGAGTCGCGGATCCGCAAGATCCAGGCGATGCTGCGCGATCCGGAGATCGTCGAGGCGCCCGTGAACGCGGAGGCCGTTGGGCCCGGCATGCTCGTCACCGTGCGCCCGCTCGACGACGAGGACGACGACGAGACGTACCTGTTGGCCGAGCACGCCGAGGAGAAGGCGCCCGGCGCCCGGACGGTGACGCCTTCGTCGCCCTTCGGCGCCGCGCTGCTCGGCGCGGCCGAGGGGCAGGAGGTCTCCTACGAGGCGCCGGGCGGGACGTTCCGCTACCGGATCGTCGCGTTCGAGCCCTTCGTCCGCTGAGGTCCGCCGTGGGCGGTCGCGATCGCACGGAGCGGGTCCGGGAGGCCCCGCGCGTGCGCGACATGCCGGCGCCGCGCAAGAACGAGAGCGCGGCCGGCGGCGCGATGCAACGGATGTTCGCCTGGCCGTACCGCGGCGTCCTCGCGTTCCTGATCTGGACGGGCATCCGCGCCTGGCAGCTGACGATCCTGTCGCTCCTTCTCAACATCGTGACGGGCGTGCTGATCCTCGTCGGCCAGTGGTTCGCGGCCGGCATCGTCCTGATCGTGGCCGGCATCTGCGACGTGATGGACGGCTCGGTCGCGAGGCATCGCGGCGAGTCCGGGCGCTCCGGCGCGTTCCTTGACTCGGTCCTGGACCGGGTCTCCGACATGATCCTGTTCGCGTGCCTGTTCTGGCGGTTCGCCGCGACCGGTCAGCGGCTCGACGCGATCCTGGCGTTGATCACCCTGGTGGTGAGCCTCGCGGTCAGCCACGTGCGCGCGGAGGCCGAGGCGGCGGGCGTGACGCTCAGCGAAGGGCTCTTCCAGCGGCTCGAGCGCGTGATCGCGCTGGTCATCGGGCTGCTGATCCCCGGCGCGATGACGCCCATCCTCGTGGTCCTCGTCGTCCTCGGGGTGGTCACCGTCGTCCAGCGCGTCCTCGCCGCCCTGCGAGCGGCGTGATGGCCGGCTTCGTCCGGGTCGCCGCGCTCGTCGAGATCCCCGAGGGCGAGTTGCGCGCCTACGACGTCCCGGCCGGCCGCGTGGTCGTCACGCACGACGAGCATCGGCTCTTCGCCGTGGCCGACCTGTGTACCGGCTCCGGCTGCTCGCTGTCCGAGGGCTCCTTCGACGATCGTTCCGAGCAGATCAGGTGCAGCGACTGCGACAGCGTGTTCGATGTGGAGACCGGAGAGCCGGTCGGCGGCCCCGCGAAGGACCCGCTCGCCGTGTTCGCCGCGCACGAGGTCGACGGGTGGGTCGAGGTTTCAGCGTTCCCGGTGGCCTAGCCAACCGGCGCACCTTCCCGGTACGCTCGCGGCTCCCCGCCGAAGGAGGTCCACCATGACCGAGCGCACCCGGTTCGACCTGAGCCAGGACCAGCTGCCCACCGCGTGGTTCAACGTGATGCCCTCGATCGCGGGGGCGGGGATGCAACCGCTGCCGCCGCTGCATCCGGGAACGCTGGAGCCGGTCACGCCCGATCTCCTGGCGCCCCTGTTCCCCGAGGCGCTCATCATGCAGGAGGTCTCGACCGACGAGTGGATCGACATCCCCGGCGCGGTCCTCGACATCTACCGCCTGTGGAGGCCCTCCCCGCTCCACCGGGCCGTCCGGCTGGAACAGGCGCTCCAGACGCCGGCGCACATCTACTTCAAGTACGAGGGCGTCTCCCCGGCCGGCTCTCACAAGCCGAACACCGCGATCGCGCAGGCCTACTACAACAAGGAGGCCGGGACGAAGCGGATCGCGACCGAGACCGGCGCCGGCCAGTGGGGTTCGGCGCTCGCGATGGCGTGCACGTTCTTCGGGATCGACTGCCAGGTCTTCATGGTGAAGGCGTCGTACGAGCAGAAGCCGTACCGGCGGATCTTCATCGAAACGTTCGGCGCCGAGGTCGTGCCGTCGCCCTCGCCGACGACGCAGGCGGGCAAGGCGATCCTCGAGGCGGATCCGACCTCGACCGGCTCGCTCGGCATCGCGATCAGCGAGGCCGTCGAGGTCGCGGCGACCTCCGGCGGGGCCGTGAAGTACTCGCTCGGCTCGGTGTTGAACCACGTCTTGTTGCATCAGACGGTCGTCGGGCTCGAGGCGAAGGCGCAGATGGAGCTGGCGGGCGAGACGCCCGACGTCGTGATCGGCTGCGTCGGCGGCGGCTCGAACTACGCGGGCCTGGCGTACCCGTTCATGGCCGGTCGGCTCTCCGGCGCGACGCCGTCGATGCGGTTCCTGGCCACGGAGCCCGCGGCGTGTCCGACCCTGACGAAGGGGGCGTTCGCGTACGACTTCGGGGACACGGGCATGCTGACGCCGCTCATGCCGATGTACACGCTGGGACACACGTTCGTGCCGGCGCCCGTGCACGCCGGCGGGCTCCGCTACCACGGCGACGCGCCGTCGCTGTCACTGCTGGTCAAGAACGGCCACATGGAGGCGAGGGCGTACACGCAGAGCGAGATCTTCGACGCCGCGATCCGGTTCGCGCACACGCAGGGCATCGTGCCGGCGCCGGAATCGGCGCACGCGATCAAGGGCGCGATCGACGAGGCCATCGCGGCGAAGGAGGCGAACGAGGAGCGCGTGATCCTGTTCGGGCTCTCAGGCCACGGCAACTTCGACATGCAGGCCTACGACGACTACCTCCACGGTCGCCTGCCCGACCTCGAGTTCGATCCGGCCGCGGAGGATGCCGCGCTGGCGCAGCTGCCGAAGGCCCCCGCGATCTAGGAGCCGTACGTCCTCGGGTCCAGGCGGAAGGCCGAGGTCGCGAACTCCGCGACCTGCTGCATCAGGATCGTGTAGCCGTCGCTGTTGAAATGGACCCCGTCGTCGGCGCGGACGAGCGTCACGTGGTTCCCGTTGCGGTAGTAGGCGGTGTACCCACCGTCCTTCGCCGCGAACGTGTCCCACGTGTCGAAGTACGAGACGTTCGGGAGCTGGCTCGCCACCGATCGGTAGATCGAGTTCTCGAAGCCGACGAAGGGCCAGCGTCGCTTGTCGCTCGAGTTCGGCAGGCCGATCCAGATCACGTGGCCGCCGTCCTGCGTCGCGGTCTTCGCCAACTGCATCACGCGCGCGCGATACGCCGGGCCGAACGCCGGCGTCCCGATCGCGGTGTCGACCTGCCCGTTCGGCGATCGGAGGCTCTGCTGATCGTTCTCGCCGAGCATCACGATCGTCAGGTCGGGACGCGCCCGCTGCACGATGTAGCGCATCTGCGCTTGCCAGTCGAAGTAGTCGGGTCGCGACAGACCGGTGGATATGCGGCCCTGTTTGATCACGTTCACGAAGTACGGCCGGAAGACGCGCTCGGCGAAGAACCCCACGCCGGCCGCCAGCGAGTCCCCGACCACCGCGATGCGCAGCGGATCCTGCCCGGTCGGCTCGCGGAGCGGCGTGTCCTTGAGGACCGGATGCGCGGGTTGTCCGGACGGCTCCGGCGATACGGTCGGGAGTTGGTCGATGTCGACCGGGATCCCGCCGACGGAGCCACCGACCGCGGCGTTCGGATCGCGGCCGAGTGCGCGCGACGCGGCGTTGACGCTGGCCGTGACGCCGATGCGATCCTCGAGCCACACGACCGGCGTCAGGACCCCGAGGGAGACCGTCCGCCTGAGGCCGTCGGGCTGCGCCTCGGACGAGCGCTTCAGCTCGGGCGCGTACAGCAGGCCCCACACGAGCAGGCAGATGAGCGTGACGATGAAGACGCGCCCGGCGGGCATGCCGGCTCGGCCCTCGGGCGGCCGGTCGGTCGGGTCCTCCGGCGCGCCCCCGGGCTCGGTCCGACGATCGGTTCCGGTGGCCATCAGAACTGGAAGTAGATGAAGGGCGCCACGCCACGGGGACCGAGCGTGGTTATCACGAAGAGTACGACCGCCGCCGTGAGACCGAGCGCGACCGGGTTCATCCGGGACAACCCCGCCTTGATCCGCTCCGCCGGTGCATGCGGCGTGAGCTGGGTGGCCAGACCGACCCCGATCGCGAGCAGCACGGGCAGCGTGACCAGGGGCGATGGGAGTCCCCAGCCCGTGATCGTCCTGGACAGGAGCGTCAGCGCGGTGGCCACGGAGTCGGCTCGGAACAACGTCCACGCGATGCACACGAGCACGAAGGTGGTCAGTCGCTGCAACCACGCCACCAGGGGTGTGTCGGGTGGCTCCGCGAGCAGGCCGGCATCACGTTTCGCCTGCTTCCAATGGCCGACCGCGAGGTAGACGCCGTGCAGCCCTCCCCAGACCACGAAGTGCCAGGCGGCTCCGTGCCATAGGCCGCCGAGCAGCATCGTGATCATCAGGTTCACGTACGTCCTCGCGGTGCCCTTCCGGTTGCCGCCGAGCGGGATGTAGAGGTAGTCGCGCAACCATCGGGACAGGGTCATGTGCCAACGCCGCCAGAACTCCTGCACGGAGCGGGCGCTGTACGGGCGATCGAAGTTCTGCGGGAACCGGAAGCCGAGGAGCTTCGCGACGCCGATCGCGATGTCCGTGTAGCCGCTGAAGTCGCAGTAGATCTGGACCGCGTACGCGACGATCCCGACCACCGCCTCCAGCCCGCTGTGCCGCGACGGGTCGCCGAAGACCGGATCGACGATCGCGCCCGCCAGGTAGTTCGCGATCACGATCTTCTTGAACAGACCGCCGAGGATCAGCCACCCGGCGCCGACGACGTCGATGTTCCGCGGATCGTGCCGAACGTCGATCTGGGGGATCAGCTCGTTCGGCCGGACGATCGGACCCGCGACCAGGTGCGGGAAGAACGACAGGTACATGAACAGGTCGCTCCAGCTGGCCAGCTCGAAACGGCGCCGGTAGATGTCCACGACGTAGGAGATCGCCATGAACGTGTAGAAGGACACGCCGATCGGCAGGACGACCTGGATCAGCGGCGGCGCCAGGTGGAACCCGAGCGCCGAGCCCGCGTTCGCCGCGTTCACCGTGAAGAAGCCGTAATACTTGAAGTACAGGAGCGGCGCGATCGTCGCGGCGACGCCGACCCCCATCACCCGCATCCGGCGCCGTTGATCCTCCTGGCGGCTGACCGCGATCCCGGCCAGCTGCGCGATCACGGAAACCCCGGCCAGCAGGAACACGTAGTGCCAGTTCCACCAACCGTAGAAGACGTAGCTCGCCCCGATCATGAACGCCTTCCACAGGCGGCGGTTGTGGTTCAGCCACCAGTTCCCGAGGAACACCAGGCAGAAGAAGATCGCGAAGTCGGTCGTGGGGAAGAGCACGGCCGGAGCCTAGCGCGGCTCGGCGACCCGATCGTGCACGGTGCTCAGGCGTCGCGGGCGAGCTCGTGGAGGCGCCGCTCGAGGAAGCGCCGCTCCGCATCGTTCGTCGTGAGGTCGAGCGCGCGCCGGTACGCGTCGGCCGCCTCGCGGGGCCGGGCGGCCCGGCGGAGCAGGTCGGCCCGGGCGGAGTGGAACAGGTGGTAGCGGTCGAGATCCGCGGCCAGGGGCTCCAGTTGCCGCAGGCCGGCGTCCGGCCCATCGGCCATGGCGATCGCGACGGCCCGGTTCAGCTCCACGACCGGGGATGGGCCGAGTTCGGCGAGCTCTCCGTAGAGCCGAGCGATGGTCGGCCAGTCGGTGTCCTCGGGCCTCGGCGCCCGAGCGTGGCATGCGGCGATCCGCGCCTGGAGCAGGTACGCACCCTGCCGATGCCGGTCCTCGCCATCGAGCACGCCGAGCCCCTCGTCGAGCATCGCCTGATCCCATCGCGAACGATCCTGATCCTCCAGGAGCACCAGATCGCCGACGGCATCGGTCCGTGCGGACCGACGGGCATGCTGCAGGAGCATCAACGCGAGCAGTCCGGCCACCTCGGGCTCGCCTGGGATCAAGCGGTCGACCAAACGGGTGAGCCGGATCGCCTCGTCGCAGAGCTCCGCGCGGAGCAGCTCCCCAACCGTTGCCGCATACCCTTCGTTGAAGACGAGGTAGAGCACGGCGAGCACGCCGTCCAGACGCTCCGGCAGCACCTCTCGAGGCGGGATGCGGTAGGGGATCGCCGCCTCGCGGATCTTCCGTTTCGCTCGGGTCAGCCGCTGGCCGAGCGTCGGCTCGGGGACCAGGAACGCGCGCGCGATCTCCCTCGTCGACAAGCCACCGACCGTTCGGAGCGTGAGCGCGACCTGGGCGTCGGTCGCGAGCGCGGGGTGGCAGCATGTGAAGAGCAGGCGGAGCCGGTCGTCCGGGATGTCCTGCACATCGTCTCCGAGGGCCTCGAGGGCGGCGAGCCGTGCGGCGTCGTCGGTCCTCTCGCGACCGATCCGATCGCGCCGCAGCCGGTCGATCGCCCGGTTCTTGGCCGTGGTGGTGATCCAGGCGCCGGGGTTCTCCGGGATGCCCCTCGTCGGCCACACGTGGAGCGCTGTCTCGAAGGCCTCTTGGACGGCTTCCTCGGCGAGATCGAAATCGCCGGTGATGCGGATCAGCGCCGCGACCGCCCGCCCCGCCTCCTCGCGGAAGACCCGGTCGACGGCCGCGGCCGCGTCGGTCATCCCTCGTCGACGATGGGGCGGATCTCGATCGAGCCGCCGTGGACGGCCGGGATCTTCCCGGCGAGCTCGATCGCCGTGTCCAGGTCGTCGACGTCGACGATGAAGTACCCGCCCAACTGCTCCTTCGTCTCGGCGAACGGCCCGTCGGTGACCAACATCTTCCCGTCGCGCTCCTGGACCGTCGTCGCGCTGGTCACCGACGCCAGTTCGTCGCCGCCGCGTCCGATGCCGCGCTCGGTGAGCTCGTTCGCGAACTTCTCGTACTCGGCGTACATCGCGTGGCGGTCGTCGCTGGACATCGCGCCCCGGGCAGCCTCGTCGGCGTAGATCAACAGGATGTAGCGCATGGTCCCTCCTCGCTGGAGCGGGGCGGCCCGGTGCCGCCCGTCCACCCTAGACGACGAACGGGCGGCTCGGATCGCGACGCGGGCCCCCGCCGAGTTCGGCTAGCCTGGATGGTGAAGCGCTCGTCCCAACCACCGAGGAGGTCCGTCCCACGATGACCCGTGAAACCGACTGGCACGTGTTCGACAAGGCGTGCGACATCACGGCGATGGCCGCGCGCGGCTCGGCCGCGACGATCGCGCCCGCGCAGGTGGCAGACATCTTCCGCGAGATCCATCGAGCCCTGAGTGAGACCGCGGAGGCGATGCTCGGCGCCGACAATCGCGCCGGCTTCTAGGCGGCGCTCCCGTCGCGATGTCCGGTGTCGCCCGACACCCGACGTCTCGCGAGCTCGCCGCGATCCGCGCCTGGTACCGGCCGCGCCGTCGCGCCTATCCGTGGCGCCGGGCCCACCCCGACCCGTACGCGGTGCTCGTGTCCGAGGTCATGCTCCAACAGACGCAGGCGCCGCGCGTCGCGCTCGTGTTCGAACGGTTCCTCGCACGGTTCCCGGACGTTCGGACCCTTGCGCGCGCGTCGCGTCCTGATGTGATCCGCGCCTGGGCGGGCCTCGGTTACAACCGCCGTGCGGTCGCCCTGCACGCCACGGCGATCGCGATCGAGCGTGAGCACCACGGCGAGGTCCCTGGGACGGTGGACGCGTTGCGGACGCTGCCCGGCGTCGGGCCCTACACGGCCGGCGCCGTCGCGTCGATCGCGTTCGGCGCGGCGGTTCCGGCGCCCGACGTGAACGTCCGGCGCGTCGTGGCGCGCGTCCTCCACGGACGCGAACCGCAGGACGTCGCCGCGGGAGACCTGGCCACTGCCGCGGCGGCGTTCCTCGACCGGAAGGACCCCGGCGGGTGGAACCAGGCGTTGATGGACGTCGGCCGCGAGCTGTGTCGGCCGTCCCCGCGCTGCGAGGCGTGTCCGCTCCGTCGCGGGTGCCGGTTCCGCGCCGCCGGCCGCCTCGGCGCCCCGCCCGCCCACCGCCTGGGCGCCCCGCCCACCCACCCCCTGGGCGCCCCGCCCACCCACCCCCTGGGCGCCCCGCCCGGCC
>Ga0335084_10008194_pt1 | contig 10403 bp, 8 predicted proteins | sample Lox_Sample_44_FD_206721 | JGI IMG/M metagenome (GOLD analysis project Ga0335084, IMG submission 206721) | Soil microbial communities from Loxahatchee National Wildlife Refuge, Florida, United States - Lox_Sample_4.4 | ecosystem: Environmental > Terrestrial > Soil > Wetlands | place: USA: Florida... | reverse complement strand
GTGAAACACTGGATTTGCTCGCAGCTGGACGGCTTGTGGCGCGGCCGCAAGACTCCTCTCACGCGACCCTGGCGCCCTTGCTGAAAAAAGAGGACGGCCGAATCGATTGGACCGGGTCGGCGACGGCGATCGCGGCCTTGATTCGTGGGACCGCGCCCTGGCCCGGCGCGCATACGAGCTACGAGCAGGACCAGTGGAGGATCTGGCGGGCGCACGTGACGGCTGGGTCGGGAGAACCTGGAATCATCCTGCGCGCCGACGCCGAAGGGATTGTGGTCGGCACGAGCGAAGGCCGCCTGGTCATTACCGAATTGCAGACTCCCGGAGGAAAGCGGTTGAACGTTCGTGAGTATCTTGCCGGCCATCTGGTCAAGCCCGGAACCCGCCTCGTATAATGGACGCCGGAAAAACGCGCGTGCGAACCGGAATGAACAGCTCCACCGTGGTCCCGTCAGGCCGAAAGAGGCGACCGTCCGATGCCGCCGCGCGATCACGAGGGAAGCGCGTTGGGCCGGACCGTGCGCGCCGTGTTCCGGGCTCCGCCATCGTCCGGCCCCTTGAACCCACCGCGAAGTGGTCCGCGCGACGGTGGGCGGTGGAGCTCTTGGTCCGCAGCGAGGGGGGAACGGAATTCGGTTCCGCCCTGCTGGCGCAGGTATCGCCCGACCTGTCTTCGGCGGACCGGGCCCTCGTGACCGAATTGTTCTACGGCGTCCTCCGCCATCGGTCCGCGTTGGATTGGCGTCTGGCCGCGTGTTCGCAGCGTCCGTTGGCGCGACTGGCCGCGCCCGTGCGTGCGACCTTGCGACTGGCCGCGTATCAGCTGCTGTTCCTTTCCCGCATCCCGACGCCCGCCGCCGTCCACACGTCGGTCGAGTTGGTCAAATCCCTCGGCAGTCCGACCGACGCGGGGTTTGTGAACGCGGTTCTCCGGGCACTGGACCAGAGACGCGACACGTTGGTCGTCCCCGATCTGCTGGAACGTCCGCTCGACCATCTCACCGCGGAATATTCGCATCCGGTGTGGTTGGTGCGGCGATGGCTCAAGCGGTTCGGCCTCCAGCGGACGCTCCAGCTCTGCCGCGCCGATAACGCCGTCCCACCCACGACTCTGCGGGTCAACACCCTGGTGACGACGCGGGAACGCGTCCTGGACGCGCTGAGGGAAGAGGGGATCGATGCATCGCCTTCCATGGTTTCGCCGTGCGGCGTCGTCATGCGGAGCGGATCGCCCACCGCGCCACGCGCCTTTGCGCAGGGGTGGTACTATGTCCAGGACGAAGCGGCCCAATTAGTGTCGCTCGCCGTGGCGCCCCGTCCGGGGGAGCGGATTCTGGACGCGTGCGCCGCGCCTGGAGGGAAGTCGATTCACTTGGCCGAATTGATGGGCGATCAGGGCGAGATCATCGCCGCCGACGTCGACCCCGGTCGCTTGAGGCTCGTCGCCGAAAATTGCCGACGGATGGCTGTCACGAGCGTGCGGCCGGTTCTGGCGGACATGACGAGCGCCGCGGACGTCAAGGATCTCGGCAAATTCGATCGGATTCTGGTCGATGCGCCGTGTTCGGGGCTCGGCGTGCTCCGCCGTCATCCGGAAGCCAAGTGGCACAAGACCGAAGCGCTGATCGCACGCTACGCCGCCACGCAGCGCACGATCCTGGAACGCGTGAGCACCCTTCTGAAGCCGGGTGGCGTCCTGGTCTACAGCACGTGCTCGACCGAGCGCGAGGAAAACGAAGGGCTCGTGGGCGCCTGGGCGCTGGCCCGGCGTTCCTGGTCGCGGGACGATCTTCGGTCGGTATTGCCCGGCTCGGCGAGGACGTTGATCACTCCGGAGGGGTATCTCTCGACCCTGGGGAACAGGTGGGACATGGACCATTTCTTTGCGGCGCGCTTTACCAACCCTGGAGCTGCCTGATGCGACCATTGCAGATCGCCCCGTCGATTCTGTCCGCCGATTTCTCCCGTTTGGGAGAGGAGATTCAAGCCGTTGAAAAGGCCGGAGCCGACTTGATTCACATCGACGTCATGGACGGACAATTCGTGCCCAACTTGACCGTCGGGCCGCTCATGGTCAAGGCGGCGCGACGCGTGACGAACCTGCCGCTGGATGTCCATTTGATGATCGAGCGCGCGGACGCGTTGATTCCCGAGTTCGCCGAATCGGGCAGCGATTATTTGACCGTACACGTAGAGGCGTGTCCCCATCTTCACCGGACGGTTCAATTGATCAAGGAAAAAAACGTCAAGGTCGGAGTGACCCTGAACCCCGCGACTCCGCTTGCGTTGATCGAGCCGATTCTGCCGGAGGTGGACCTCTTGCTGGTGATGTCGGTCAACCCCGGTTTCGGGGGGCAATCGTTCATCCCGTTCGTCTTGGAAAAGGTCAAGGCGGCGCGCCGCCTGATCGACGCCCACGCGCCCCACGTCCTCCTCGAAGTCGACGGCGGCATCAAGGTCGACAACGCCCGCGCGCTGAGGAAAGCCGGCGCGGATATCTTCGTCGCGGGGTCGGCGATTTTCGGCAAGCGGGATTACGCGAAAACGATCGCTGCGATGCGGACCGAAGCCGGAAAGCCGTAACACCAGGGCTGACGCTCTTCCCATCCATGGTTTTGATCGATCTGACGTTCGCGAAGCGGATCGTGCAGCGGTTCGGTCTGGCGAACCCGACGAGCGTGGTGCCGATCTCGGGCGGGGTCATCAATCAATCTTATCTCTTTGGTTTGGCAGACGGAACCACGTGGGTCTGCCGGGTGGACGTCGAGGACCGTGGGGACAAGCTTGCCCACGAAGCGCGCGTGTATCGGTGGCTCTGGGACCGCGCGCCGGGGCTCCCGATCGCGACCGCCTATCATCTCGATACGGGGCGGGACCTCCTCCCCTCCCCGTATGCCCTGCTGCCGCGGCTGCCCGGCTCGAACCTGGGTATCGATATCGAGCATTTACCCGAGCACCTCCGCGCGACGCTGTTGCTGGCCGTGGGCGGCTTACTGCGGCGATTGCACGAGCTGACGGATTCCGCCGCCTCGCTCGTGCCGCACGAGCATGCCCATCAACGTTGGCGCCAGTTCGTGGAGGTCTGGTTCGACGAGATGCTCTCGCGCTGCGAGAGTCGGTTGGGCTATGTGCCGCCGTGGGCTCCTCGGGCGCGCGCGTGGATGATGGAACGCCGGAGCCTCGTCCCGGAGGCGCCTCGGCGTGTGTTTTTGCACGGGGATTTCCATTTCGGCAACCTTCAGTACGAGGTCGCGCCCTCGCCCCGTGTCTCAGGTTGCTTCGACCTGGAATGGGCGTGGTCTGGGCATGCGACATGCGATCTGTTGCATATCCATGAAGCCATTGTGCGGTACCCGGTCTACGGAGCTCCCTTTCTTGCCGGATACGGACTGGCCACGTGGCCCGAAGAACTGTCCGTCTATCGCCTGATCCACTCCATCAGCGTGTTGGGGGTGGCGGTCGTGGAGCAGCCCCAGCCGCTGTGGGATCTGGTGGCGTGGCATCGGCAGGTCATTTCCAATGTGATCACTGACCGGGGGGCGTTCGTGGGATTGGTTCCATCCTATTAAATTAAAGGTCGCCCGAGAACGGTCCCGAGTCCCGCGTGTTCCGCACTGTCGCGACGATTTCCCCGTGTCCGAGGGTGATCAACACGTCGTTGCCCGGCGACACGTCAGCGGCCGTCCGGATGACGCGCAGGGAGGGGAGCGCTCGGGTCAGGCTGTAGCCTCGTTCGAGAATCGCGAGCGGGCTCAGCGCGTGCAGGCGGGCCGCGAGGCTGGCGAGCGCGGTGCGACGCGCGGTCAGTTCCGCGGCTACCAGCGTTGCGAGGCGTTCGGCGTGACGTTGATGGTCGAGGCGAACGGTTTGGAGGCGTCGACGCGGATTGGCCGCCGTGACGGCTCTCACCAAATAGCGACGTTGCTCACGGGCGGCGTCGAGCAATCGTCCCATCCCGTCCCGTAATCGGGCCGTCAGCTCATCCATCCGAAGCAGCGCGGTCTCGATGCGATGCGCGGGCCCGCGCATCGCCCTCCACTCCGCCGTGATTCGGGCGCGGCGGTCCGCCAGCCGGGTTCGGACAGCGGCCTCCAGTCGTCGTCTGGCCGTGTCCAAGGACGCGAGCAAGTGGTCCCTGCGTGGGACGACCAATTCGGCTGCGGCCGACGGGGTCGGGGCGCGAAGGTCGGCGACGAAATCGGAGATCGTGTAATCGGTCTCGTGCCCGACCGCCGAGATGACGGGAATCGTTGAACGGGCGATGGCGCGCGCCACGGGTTCCTCGTTGAACGCCCAGAGGTCCTCCAACGATCCCCCACCCCGCGCCAGGATGACGACGTCCGGCCGGGTGCGGGCGGGCAACGCGTTCGCCAAGTCCAGCGCGGCCGGGATCCGAGCGGCTGCGCCCGTACCTTGAACCGGCACCGGCAGGATCAGGACCGGGATGGTGGAAAACCGGCGGTCGAGGATGTGCAGCATGTCGCGAATCACGGCCCCGGTCGGCGAGGTGATGATCGCGATTCGCTTGGGAAGGAATGGGATGGGTTTCTTGTGAACCGAATCAAAGAGACCCTCGCGCGCGAGGCGCCCTTTGAGTTGTTCAAACGCAAGTTGTAGCGCGCCCGCGCCTTTGGGCTCCAGGTAGTCAACGACGAGTTGGTACTCGCCGCGGGGTTCGTACACTGTGACGTGACCGCGGCAAATCAGATGGAGGCCGTCCTTCGGAGCAAATTTCAAAAAACGCGCGACGGATTTAAAGATCACCGCGCGGATCTGAGCCTGATCGTCCTTGAGCGTCAGATAGCAGTGCCCCGAGCCGGGGTTCCGAAGATTGGACACCTCCCCCTCGATCCACACGTCATCGAAATCACGTTCCACCCGTGACCGGATGAGTGCGGTCAAATCAGAAACGGTATGGATTCGCCGGGTTGATGGCTGAGGGGGAGGGGTGTCCGGCGGAACGGTGTCGAAGAGGTCCATGGACGAGAGTGCCCGTCCCGTTGCCGTTAGGGGTCGGTGATGCGAATCCGGTGCACGGCGGTTGCCCGTCCCGAGGAACGATCGACCTCGACGACGGCTCCACACAGGATTGCCGGCCCGGTCGCGGTTTCAAACTTCTTGGGCATCTGGGTCAAAAACTTGGTGATGGCCTCTTCTTTCTTGACCCCGATGACCGAGGCGGTGGGACCGGTCATCCCGACATCGGTCAGAAACGCCGTGCCGTTGGGAAGAATTCGCTCGTCCGCGGTCTGTACGTGGGTGTGCGTGCCGAACACCGCGCTGACCTCTCCGTCCAGATACCAGCCGATCGCCGATTTTTCTGAGGTGGCCTCGCCGTGCATATCGACCAGAATCAGGGACGTCTCGGTTCGGAGCTTTTCGACCTCGCGTCGTCCGACGCGGAAGGGACAGTCGAGCGACGCCGGCATGTAGACGCGCCCCATTAAGTGGAGGACGCCGACCTTATCCCCCGAAGGCAGGACCACCACCGCCTGTCCTCGCCCCGGCGTCCCGTCGGGGTAATTGGCGGGACGTAGCAGGTGCGGCTGGTCGCGGATATAGTCGACGATCTCCTTTTTATCCCAAATATGATTGCCGGAGGTCAGGATGTCGAACCCCATCGAGAACAGTTCGTCCGCGATCTTGGGCGTCACGCCAAACCCACCCGCGGCATTTTCCGCGTTGCCGACCGCCAGATCGATCTGATACTGGTGTTTAATGACGTGGAGGTGCTGGCTTAAAATGCGACGGCCAGGATCCCCGACGATATCACCGACCAACAGGAGGTTCATTTGTGCGTGCCGAGCGCTTTCGAGCCGCTATTTCGCGTACTCGACGTACCGGCTTTCCCGAATGACGGTGATCTTGATCTGTCCGGGATAGGTCAATTCAGACTCGACCCGTTTGGCCATCTCGCGGGAGATTTGGGCCGATTCCGCCTCGGAGACCCCGTCCTGGTTGACGATGACGCGGACTTCACGCCCGGCTCGGATTGCGTAGGCCTTCTCGACGCCTTTGTAGGAGGTGGCGATTTCTTCGAGTTTCTCGAGCCGTTTGATGTACGTTTCGTAGGCTTCGCGCCGCGCGCCGGGGCGTGAAGCGGACAAACCCTCCGCGACGGCGACCAACACGCCCTCCGGAGAAGTCCACTCGATGTCGCCGTGGTGGGCCATGATCGCATTGACCACCTTGGGATGCTCGCCATACTTGCGGGCATACTCGCCTCCCAGGTTGGGATGCGTGCCCTCCTCGTCGTGGCTGAGCGCCTTGCCGACGTCGTGGAGCAGCGCGGCTCGCTTAGCCAGCTTGACGTCCAGACCCAGTTCCGCCGCCATGATGCCGCAAATGAAGGCCGCTTCGCGCGCGTGCATGAGGTTGTTCTGGCCGTAACTGGTCCGGTATTTGAGTTTTCCCAGCAATTTCACCATGTCGGGGTGAATGTCCTGAACGCCGAGGTCGAACATGACCTTTTCCGCTTCCTCGACCATCACTTTCTCGATGTCCTTCCGAACCTTCTCCACGACCTCCTCGATCCGGGCGGGGTGGATCCGGCCGTCGTGCATGAGTCGTTCAAGCGCGACCTTGGCGATCTCTCGACGGAAGGGGTCGAAGCCGGAGATGATAATCGCCTCCGGCGTGTCATCGATCACCAGATCGATTCCCGTCGCGGCCTCCAGCGCCCGGATGTTGCGACCCTCGCGGCCGATGATTCGGCCCTTCATTTCATCGTTGGGCAACTGCAGCACGGAGACGGTGGCCTCGGTGACGTAGTCGTGCGCGTACCGTTGGACCGACGAGACGATGATCTCGCGGGCTTTGCGTTCCGCGGATTCCCGCGCCTCATCCTCGATGCGTTTGGTGAGTTTGATCGCTTCGTAGCGCGCTTCCTGCTCCATGGCGGACATCAGCGTGCGCTTGGCTTCTTCCGCGCTCATTCCGCCGATCGCCTCGAGTTGGGCGCGCTGTTTGAGGAGATCTTGGTCGAGTTGGAGTTCCTTGTCCGCTACGGTCTTTTCCCGCGCCGAGAGATCGCGCTCTTTCCGGGACAGATCGGAATCTTTCCGGTCGAGCGTGCTCATTTTTTTATCGACCGACTGTTCCCGTTGGTTGAGACGACGTTCCTGCTCGACCAAGTCGTTACGGCGCTCGCGGTTTTCTTGCTCGAAAGCTTGTCGGGCTTGATAAAGCCGGTCTTTTGCCTCCAGTGCGGCCTCTTTCTGGAGTCGTTCGATATCCCGCTTGGCATCATCCAAGAGCCGTGTGGACTCGGCTTTGCCACGCTGGAGTATGCCCGTGGTCAAGAACCGGCCGAGGACGACCCCGATTCCGGTCCCCGCGAGCACGGCCAACACTCCGCTCAGAATATTCCAGGTTAGTGGTGAAATGGGTGACTCCTTAACGTAGAGGGGGGCGAAGAAAGCGGAGGAACGGCACGGCGGGAACGCTACCCCATTCGTCTTGGAGAACGACGCCGGGGTATGTCCAGGCGATCAACCCGATCGGATCATAGGGACCATCGCCATTCGCATGCGCCACGACCGGACTCTCCGTCTTAACGCTCCCCCCGAGGGTGAAGGAACTTGGCCCCAGGATGGGGCGATACTCACGAACCCCCGCGCGTGCCGTGGCGACAGGATTGTTGAAGCCAAGGTGGCCTCAAGTGGGCGCCTTGGAGAAATTTCAGGCTTCCCCGCACCGCGGGGCGTGCACACCATTTCTCGAAAAAGGCTCCCAGTGCAGAACTGTTGGTTCAAACATCCTACCGACTCGCGAACACCGCAGGGGGACTTTGCGGCAGCTTAGCAAAAAGCCCGACGCGATTCAAGTACGGGTTGTGAGCGATGGCGGGCTACAGCGGCAGGTCGAGATCGTCGAATTGCTCTTCGATGCTGTCGATCAAGTCTTTCGTGCGCCGGGACACCGTGGCAAGAACCGAGTCCTTTTTGGTGCCGTCGTCTTGCAGTTGCAGGCAGTCGTGCGCCAGATTCACCGCGGCCAGGATGGCCAATTTGGACACGGGGGTGCCGGGCAGGTGCGCAGCCGCCTCCCGAATCTTCCGATCCACGAGCGCGGCCAGCCGCTTCACGTAGTCGGCGTCGGCGTCTCCCTTTAAGAGATACCGCTCGCCGTAAATTTCGACCGATACGGTACGGGAACTCACGGCGCCCTGGTCCCCTGATTGTCGGAGGCTCCGAACGTGTCGAGCTCGACGAGGAGGCGTTCGATCCGAGACCCGAGCGTGGTCCGTTCCTTCTCCCAACGCCCGCGCGTCGTCTCGAGTTCGCTCAACCGAGCCTGGGCCCGGTCCAGTTCCGCGGCGAGCCTGGTGTTCTCCGATTTCAGGTGGGCCAGCGCGGACATGACCTGCTCGATGCGTTGTTCCAGGGCCGAGAGGAGTGCGGTGGGGTCCAGGTCGCCGGGTTCGTGCCGGGGTCGTGTTACCGATGATCGTCCGTCGCTCACTTTTTATGACTCCAAGATGGTTAGCCGCTCGGCGCGTTCGAACATCTCCGGGACCGTCGCGGCTTCAGTGGGATAGGTACAGGTGCCGACGGCCAGGCGCACCGGAAGCAACCCGCCGTCAGCTCCTTCCAGTCGAAACGACTGGACTGCGCGCTTCAGCCTCGCTAAGACGTCCGGAATCCGTTCACCGGTGTCTGGCATCACCACGCAAAACCGCGCGTCGTGAAGACGGGCGAGGATATCCACGTTCCGGAACGTTTCGCTCATCATCCCGGCGAGTGAGCGCAGCGCGTCGTCGCGCTTTTGGGGTGGCAGCGCTTGGACGACAGCCTCGAACTCGATGACGTCCATGATCAGCAGCGATACCTTGCGCTCGTATCGCTCGGCGCGACGCACTTCCTCCGGCAAACGGAGGTCGAGGTAGCGCCGATTCCGCAGCCCCGTGACTTCATCGATCGTAATCAGGGCCTGTCGATCCCGGAATTCTTGAGCCTGGATCAGGGCTCGCCCCAGATAAGAGGAAAATTTTTCCAGGATCTCCTGATCATCGGCATCGAACGGGCCGCACGCGAACGAATTGTACAACACTTTGTTGTACGCGGACACCGTCCCCACGAGCTGATCTCCGGCGAGGACGGGCATGGACAAGACCGTGCGATAGGGGAATTGATCCGGAAGCGTCACGCCGAAGGTGGCGAGGACGTCGCTTCGTAAGGGGGCTTTGGACTCCGCGACCCGCGTGGCCACGGCCTGGTCGAGTTGAATCAACACCGCGTCGATGTCGTCGCGCCGGAGCCCGTGGGTCCCTCCCACGAGGAGCCGCGACCCGCGACGCTCGCGAACGCGGAATACCACGGCTTCGGCGTCTAAGATCATGGCGGTCGAGGCCACGCCCACCATCAGGACCTTCTCGCGGTCGGTGATCGACAGTAACTGCAGCCCCTCTTCGTTGACCACCGACAATTTGATCACCTTTTGAGACATCTTGTGACGCTCGGCTTCGCCCGCTACCGCCCCTCCGAGGAGTTCGCCGATTTCCGTCGCGAAGGCGATCATCCGTGGAGTGATGTCGACGCCCCGAGGCGTCTCCAGCGCCAGCACGCCCACGGCGGCGTGGCCGATGGACAGGGGCACCACCATGAAGCCGCGCGCCGAACTCGGCGAGGAAGCGTCACCCGTGCTGGGCGCTTCGCGCAACACCAATAATCGGTTGGCGGCCGCCGCCTCGCCGACCAGCCCCTGGCCCCAACCGAGACGAAAGGCGGCCGCATCACGAACGGACATCAACGTGGATGCCTGGAGGAGGAGGTCGCCGTGCTGCGGGTCTCGTACGTAGAGGTGCGCGCCCAACGCTTGGAACGTCGCGGCCACCGTGGCCACCACGCCTTGGAGCTTGTTCCGGAGGGGCCGATCTCCGCCGAGTTCCAGCTTGATTTCCCGTCGGAGCGATTCCTCCTGCGCCGCCTCGCGAATCTGGCGCAATGTCCGGAGCTTTTTGAGGGGACGAACGACCCGAAGGGCCATCTCGCCCAGCCACTCCTGGAGGTCAGCAGAGAAGGCCTCGGATCGGAGGGTCCGACGGACTTCGATCACGCCTAAAAAATCGTCTTCACTCTGTACCGGAACGGCCATCACCGCTGTCGCTCCGTCTTCCTCAAGCAGCCAGAGCATGGCCTGATCGGCGGTGGTCGCGTTGACAGCGCGGCGCTCGCGCGCGACGCGTTGCGCCACGGCCGAAATGCCTGAAGCCCCGCCGGTCGGCCCCCACGAGTCGAGGCGATGGCGGGCCTCATCCCAGCGGTAGAGCCGCACCACGTCGGCGTCCGCCAAGAGACGGGCCAAGGCGGTGACGAGATACACCAGTTCCTCGGGCGCGGCGGCGACATCGATCTGGTCCGCGAGGGCCTTGAACCGCTCGAGCGCCGGGCCTGGGCGCGCCG
>Ga0335084_10008192_pt1 | contig 10406 bp, 7 predicted proteins | sample Lox_Sample_44_FD_206721 | JGI IMG/M metagenome (GOLD analysis project Ga0335084, IMG submission 206721) | Soil microbial communities from Loxahatchee National Wildlife Refuge, Florida, United States - Lox_Sample_4.4 | ecosystem: Environmental > Terrestrial > Soil > Wetlands | place: USA: Florida... | reverse complement strand
TCGCCGTGTGCACGAGGAGGCGGGTCTCGACGAGCTTTCGACCGGTGTCGGGCGAGCGCTGGTCGGGGGCCAGGGCGAACGTCTTCGCGACGATGGTGCCGACCGGAAGGTCGAGCGCGTTCACGGCGTCGTACGTCGCCGAGGCGCCCGGCGGCACGTAGACGAGCCGGGTCTTCTGCGCGTAGTCGGAGAAGAGGGGCGTGTTGAGGTCGTACGGGATGACGCCCGCCTTCGGCGTCACCGCGCCCGGCGACGGGACGAGCAGGCAGAGGTCGGACAGGTGCTGCGGCGGGTGCGCCGGATCGAAGCCGGTCCCCGGCGGCGTGCAGGGGGGCGCGGGCTGCTGCTCGCCGCTGCCGCCGCCGCATGCCGCGACGGCCGCCGCGGCGAGCACCGCGGCGGCGTTGCGAGTGAGCTTCATCATCACCAGGGGGTCACCGCATCGATCGGATCGATGGAGCAACGGTAGGGATCGGAGGCCACGCTGGGAGCGAAGCCGAGGGTGGGGTCACCCGTGTCGGGGTCGGTCGTGGGGTACGCGCCGAGGGAAAGCCAGGAGTGCCCGGCGCCGACGCAGATCTGGTTCGGGTTCTCGCCCACGTCCATGGGGATGCCGTCCCAGATCACGTCGGGCAGCGGCGAGCCGGCGAAGACCTGATCCTGGATGGAGGCGAGCAGGTAGCCGAGCTGGGTGTTCTGGTCCGGAGCGGTGCCGTTCCAGGCGACCTGGTTGTCGTGCACGTGGACGATGCGCGGGAACGGGAAGTAGCCGCCGGGAATCTCGTTGCCGGTGAGGAAGTAGCTGATCACCGAGACCGCGGTGGTCTGGTTGCCCTGGATGAGGTTCCCGAACACCTCGACGTCGTGGTTCGCCATCACGGTGATGCCGGCGCCCGCCGGGACGAGGGAGAGGGTGGTGCCGAGCGGCGCGAAGTTCGGGTGGTTGTTCTCGATGATCTGGTTGTCGAACACCCGGACGGTGTTGCCGCCCTGCTGCGCCAGGCCCGGGAGGTCGAACACGAGGATGCCGCCGGTGTTGCCGTGGATGTAGTTGTCGTGGACGTCGGCGCGGTAGCAGTTCTCGATCTCGAGGCCGGCCACGTTTCCGGTCGACTCGTTGTTGCGCGCGACGATGTCCTGCGACTGGCCGATGTAGATGCCCGTGTCGGTCGCACCGGAGGTGAAGGAGTCCTCGACGAGGACGTGGTGCGACTGGACCGGATAGATGCCGTAGCCGCCGTGCGTCGTGAGGTCCGGGTCGGTCCAGGAGACGTGCACGTTGCGGATGGTCACGTAGTCGGCGCCGACCACCTTCACGCCGTTGCCCCCGCTGTCGCGGATGGCGAGGTCCTGCATGGTGAAGTGGTCGGCCGAGGCGAGGATGCCCTGCGCGCCGTTGCCGCCGAAGTCGAGCACCGTCGCGTCGCTGCCGGCGCCGCGCACGGTCACGTTCGCCACCGTGACGTCGAGCTCGTTCGTGAAGTGGAAGGTGCCGGGGCCGAAGACGAGGAGGGTGCCTTCCGCAGCCGTCGCGAAGGCGCCCGAGATGGCCTCCTCGGAGGTGCCGGCCGCGAAGCCGACGCACGTGCCGGTGATGCCCGCACAGGGGTTGGTGGTGCTCGAGTCGTTGGTCGAGCACGCGAGGGTCCCTGCGACTGCGAGGAGCGCGAGGCCGAGCCGGGTGCGAGAGATCATGGATGGGACTCCTGGGAGCGGGGGGAGGGCTCCGAACAAAAAGGAGCGAGCGTTTATCTGATTGCAGGGTCGGTCCGCAAGGGGCAGTGCGGCACGCCCGCGCAGGCACCCAACCGGGGAGCTACTCCATCCACGCGACCTTTACCCGCGTAGGGGTCTGAGTTGCCATACCCGTTTCGGGACCACGCCGACTCGGCCGGAATCAGGAGGCGCCGAACTGCGCGCCGCACCCTGCGCGAATTAGGATGCGGGCGGCTCATCTCCCCGGAGTCGACGGTTCCCCGGCCGCGCCTCCCCGAACGCGGCACCCGACCAGGATCTCCATGGCCAAGAACGCAAAGGACCTCCGCCCGAAGGTGCCCGCCCACCACCGGCCGACGCCGGCCGCGCCGGAGCGGGCCGAGCGCCCCATCTACGCGCGCGAGGAGCTGGAGCGGATCGTCGCCGAGCGGGCATCGTGGACGAAGGACGAGCTCGCCGAGGCCCTCGCCCGCCTTCCCCGCCGACGCGAGCGCTTCGAGACGGACTCGGGCATCCCCATCCCCGATCTCGTCGACCCCGCGAGCGTCCGCGAGACCGACTACCTGCGCGACGTCGGCTACCCGGGGCGCTACCCGTTCACCCGTGGTCCGCAGGCCTCCATGTACCGCGGCCGGCTCTGGACCATGCGCCAGTTCGCCGGCTTCGGCTCGCCCGAGGACACGAACGGCCGCTTCAAGTACCTGCTGCAGCACGGCGTCCACGGCCTCTCCACCGCCTTCGACATGCCGGCGCTCATGGGCTACGACGCCGACCACCCGATGAGCCGGGGCGAGGTCGGCAAGGAGGGCGTGGCGGTCTCCACGCTTCGCGACTTCGAGGTCCTCTTCGCGGGCATCCCCCTCGGCGAGGTCACCACCTCGATGACCATCAACGCGACCGCGCCGATCGCGCTCGCCATGTACGTGGCGGTGGCCGAGGGGCAGGGCGTGGCCCGGGCGAGGCTGGGCGGAACGCTCCAGAACGACATGCTGAAGGAGTACATCGCCCAGAAGGAGTGGATCGTCCCGCCCACGCCGGCAGTGAAGATCAACTGCGACGTCGTCGAGTTCTGCGCGCGCGAGATGCCGCGCTGGAACCCGGTGTCGGTCTCCGGCTACCACATCCGCGAGGCCGGGGCGACGGCGGTGCAGGAGCTGGCGTTCACGCTCGCCGACGGCATCGCCTACGTCCAGCACTGCGTCGACCGGGGCATGGATCCCGACGCCTTCGCGCCGCGGCTCAGCTTCTTCTGGGACGTGCACAACGACCTCTTCGAGGAGGTCGCGAAGTTCCGGGCCGCCCGCCGCATCTGGGCCCGCACCATGAAGGAGCGGTTCGGGGCGCGGAAGAAGGAGTCGCTCCTCCTCCGCACGCACGCGCAGACCGCCGGGGTCTCGCTCACCGCGCAGCAGCCGTACAACAACGTGGTGCGCACCGCGCTTCAGGCGTTCGCGGCGGTGCTGGGAGGCACCCAGTCCCTGCACACGAACTCGCTCGACGAGACCTACGCCCTCCCCACCGAGGAGGCGGTCACCATCGCGCTCCGCACCCAGCAGATCATCGCCTTCGAGTCGGGGGCCGACCGGGTGGTCGACCCGCTGGCGGGCAGCTACTACGTCGAGTGGCTCACCGACGAGATGGAGCGTCGCGCCCTCGAGCACATCCATCGCATCGACGAGATGGGCGGCATGCTCCGGGCCGTCGAGGAGGGCTACCCGCAGCGCGAGATCGCCGAGAGCGCCTACGCCTTCCAGCGGCAAGTCGAGTCCGGCGACCGGATCGTGGTGGGGGTGAACGCCTTCCGGAACGACGACGAGGAGCCGATCGAGATCCTGAAGATCGACGAGACCGTGGCGCGCAGGCAGGTGGAGCGCCTCCGTGCGGTGAGGGCGGAGCGCGACGGCGCGAGGGCGACGGCGACGCTCGCCGCGCTCGAGCGGACCACGCGCGAGGGGGCGAACGTGATGCCGGCGGTGATCGACGCGGTGAAGGCGTACGCCACCCTGGGCGAGATCTCCGACGTCTTCCGGAAGGTGCACGGGGTCTACCGCGAGGACGGGCGGTTCTGAGGGGCGCAGGCCCGCCCGGCGCCGGCCACTGGACCGACGCCTACTACGGCCCGCTCTACCTCGAGTCCGTCGAGGGCCTCCTCGGGCCCTCGCTCTCGGCGCTCGAGGCGGGCATCGTCGCCCGGCTCCTCCGCGCCCGACCCGGCGACGTGGTCCTCGACGCCTGTTGCGGCCAGGGTCGCCACCTCGGTCCGCTCGCCGCGCTCGGGCTCAGGCCCATGGGCCTCGATCGCAGCGCGCCGTATCTCGAGCGCGCGCGGGCCGCGGTGCCGGGCGTGCCGCTCGTGAGGGCCGACGTGCGCGCCCCGCCGCTCCGGCCGGGCGCCCTGGCGGCCGCCTTCTCCTGGTACGCGTCGCTCTTCATGTTCGACGATCGCGAGAACGCCGCCGCGCTCTCCGCCCTCGCCCGCGCGGTGCGCCCTGGCGGCCGCGTCGTCGTGCAGCACGGCAACCCGCTCCGGCTGGCGCTCCACCCGGTCGAGTCCTCGGCCCGGACGCTCGGCGGTGGAGCGCGGGTGGAGGAGGATTCGGCCTGGGACGCCGCGCGGGGCGTCGACCGCTGCGCGCGGCGGCTCACCCGGCCGGATGGCTCGCGGCTGGAAGCGACGGCCGAGTTGCGGTACTACAGCCCCGCGGAGTGGGCCCCGCTCGCAGAGGCCGCGGGGCTGCGCATCGTGGAGCTCACCAGCACGGCCGGCGCGGTGGACGATCCGCGGCGGCCGCCCGGGCCCGAAGCGGTGGACCTGGTCGCGGTCCTGGAGAAACCGACATGACCGACTCGCCCGCGCGCCCCCTCCGCATCGTCGTCGCGAAGCCCGGGCTCGACGGGCACGATCGCGGCGCCAAGATCATCGCGCGGGCCCTGCGCGACGCGGGGTTCGAGGTCATCTACACCGGCCTGCACCAGACGCCCGAGATGATCGTCGCCGCCGCGCTGCAGGAGGACGTCGACGCCATCGGCCTCTCGATCATGTCCGGCGCGCACATGACGCTCTTCCCGGCGGTCATCGATCTCCTCCGCGAGCAGGGCGCGTCCGAGATCACGGTGTTCGGCGGCGGGATCATCCCCCAGGACGACGTGCCGAGGCTGAAGGAGCGGGGCGTGGCCGAGGTGTTCCTGCCCGGTTCCCCGACCACCGCCATCGTCGACTGGATCCGCGCCAACGTCCGCCCCCGGCCGGCGGCGGCCTGAGAGGGCGCGCTCCCGCCGCGACGTGCGAGTCGTGGCCCCTCCGCGCGGAGGGTCTAGAATGGCGGCGTGACGGCCCCCGCCGAAGCGAGCCGCCGGCGCCCTCCCGCCGACCGCGCTCCACCCCTGGGCGCGCGCCTGCCGGGCTCGTTCGTCCAGGTCGGGCTCGGCCTGGGCGCCCTCGGCTACGCGATCGTCGGGGCCTACGACCAAGCCCTCGTCTCGTCCGGCTGGGACGAGATCGTCGTGGCGGTCGTGCTCGCGGGTGCATTCGCCCTCTCTTTCCGGCGACCCGTCGCGGGCGGCTGGATCGGCCTCGCCGTCGTCTATGCGGAGCTCGTGAAGTCCTTCGCCGACGTGGGCGCCGCCACGTCGGCGACGCTGGTGATGCCGCTCCTGGTGACGTGCGCCGGCCTCTTCCTGGGCGAGGGGGCCGCGATCTGGGCGGGCGTCCTCGGCGCCGCCGGCCCCGCGATCGCGGCCTTCGGGTTCGGGCCGCCGCTCGGAAGCGGCGACCTCGGCGCCGCGCGGACGATCCAGCGCCTCATCGTCCTCGCGCTCACGTGCGGGGTCTCCGCTCTCCTCATCCGCGCCGCGGTGCGCGGGTACCGCAGGGCGCTCGAGTCCTCCGACCGCGAGCGGCGCCGCTTCCTCGACCTCTTCCACAGAGCGCCCGACGGGCTCATCGCGCTCGAGCCGGGCGGGCTCGTGGCCGAGGCGAACGGAAGGGCCGAGGCGATGCTCGGGGCCGGCGATCTGCGCGGCCGCCCCATCCGCGAGGTCATGGACGCGGTGGGCGCCCACGCCACGCGCCCGCTCGAGGAGGGGCGCTCCGAGGCCCCGGCCATCGTGGAGGTGGGAACCGGCCACGCCGCGCGCACGTTCGAGGTCATCGCCCGCGCCGGCGAGGAGGGGCGCAGCCTGCTCGTCCTGCGCGAGACCACCGAGCGGCGCGCCCTCGAGGAGCAGCTCCTGCACGCCCAGCGGCTCGAGACCGTCGGCCTCCTCGCAGGCGGCGTCGCCCACGACTTCAACAACCTGCTGACCGCCATCGGGGGCAACGCCGAGGTGCTCGGCGACGACGAGCGTCCCGAGGTCCGCGAGCTGGCGCGGGAGATCGTCGACGCGCAGCGGCGCGGCAGCGCGCTCACGCGCCAGCTGCTCGCCTTCGCGCGGCGCGATCAGCGCAGGCCGGAGCGCATGGACCTCGGCCTGGCGGTGCGGGGGATGGAGCGCCTCCTCGCCCGGCTCCTCGCCGAGAAGCATCCGCTCGTCCTCGGCGCGCAGGGCGACGTTCCCGTGGTGGCCGACCAGGCGCAGGTCGAGCAGGTCGTCGTGAACCTCGTCACGAACGCCCGCGATGCGAGCCCTCCCGGCACCGAGGTCGCCGTGGCGGTGCGCGCGCTCGCCCGCGACGAGGCCCGGGCGCTCGGGTGCACGCTGGGCGGAGAGGTGGCGGTGCTGGAGGTCGCGGACCGGGGCGCCGGCATGTCTCCGGAGACGCGCGCGCGCATCTTCGAGCCGTTCTTCACCACCAAGGCGCGAGGGCAGGGGACCGGGCTCGGCCTCTCCACCGTACACGGGATCGTGGCCCAGAGCGGCGGGCAGATCTCCATCGACACCGCGCCCGGTCGCGGCAGCACGTTCCGCGTGTTCCTGCCGCTCGCCGAGGGAGCGGCCTCGCAGGAGCGTCCCGCGCTCACGCCGGTCCCGAGCGCCGGCACCGGCGAGCGCATCCTCGTCGTCGAGGACGACCCTGGCGTGCGAGCGCTCGTGGAGCGGGTGCTCCGCGCGTCGGGCTACGTGGTGAGCGGCTTCGGGTCCGGTGCGGCGGCGGTCGAGTCGCTCCCTGCGGACCGGCCGCTCCACCTTCTCGTCACCGACATGGCCATGCCGGGCATGGACGGGCCGGAGGTGGCGCGCCGCGTCCGCGACCGGTTCCCGGGCGTGCCGGTGCTGTTCATGACGGGGTACTTCGAGGCGGACGAGGCGCAGGCGCCCGATCCCACGCTCCTGCGCAAGCCGTTCACGCCGGAGGAGCTCCTCGGCCGCGTGCGAGACGCGCTCCTGGGGAGGCGGGCGGCCTGATCACCCGCCGTAGCCGATCATCGGCAGGAGCTTGTGCGTCCGCGCCGGCATCTCGTGGTGGGGCGCCTTGCGGGCGAGCGCGTCGCGGATGCGCGCCTCGATGGCCTCGTCGGCCGCGCCAGCGCGGAGCAGATCCTTGAGCGGCACGCGGTCGCGACCGCCCAGGCAGGCGCGCAGCGAGCCGTCGGCGCCGACGCGTATCCGGTTGCAGCCCTCGCAGAAGTTCTCGGTCATGGCGCCGATGAACCCCACGAGCCCGGTGGCGCCGTCGTCGGCGATGCCGCGCATGTGGTAGGCGGGGCCCCAGCCCTTGGTCGCGTCGGGGTGGAGATGGACGCCCTGGCGCTCGAGGATCTGCTTCACCTCGGAGGTCGGAACCGGCTCGCCGTCGCCGAACGGCATGAGCTCGATGAACCGGGCGGTCATGCCCAGGCTCCAGGCGAACCGGGCGAGCGCGCCGAGCTCGTCGTCGTTCACCCCTCGCACCACCACGACGTTGATCTTCACCGACGCGAACCCGGACCGGGAGGCCGCCTCGATGCCGCCCACCACCCGGTGCAGGGCGGCGGCCTTGCCCGAGATGCGGTGCAGCTTCGCCGGGTCGAGCGTGTCGAGCGAGATGTTGAGCCGGGAGAGGCCGGCCTCGCGCAGCGGCGTCGCCATCTCGGCCATGAACTGGCCGTTGGTGGTGAGGGCGACCTCCTCGATGCCCGGAGTGCCGTGCATGTCGCGCACGATGTCGACGAGGTCGCGCCGGAGCGTCGGCTCGCCGCCGGTGAGGCGGACGCGCTTCACTCCCAGTCGCGCGAAGATGCCGACGAGTCGCGCCACCTCGGACCGGGTGAGCGGATCGTCCCGGGGATCGTCGAGGCCGAGCGGCGAGCAGTAGCTGCAGCGGAAATTGCAGCGGTCGGTGAGCGAGATCCGGACGTACTTGATGTGGCGGTTCTGGGCGTCGCGGAGCTCGTTCGCGGGCGCCGGGACGACGGGGAGCGAGGTGGCCACGGGTGCCTTCTAACAGAGTCGCGCCGCCCGCGACAGGCGACGCCCCCGGCGGGCTTCCCCGCTCATCCTTGAGCCCCTCGGCTGGGCTCGGGGCAGGCGAAGTCGAAGGACTAGACCGGCGGCTTCTGCGTGGGCCGGGCCACCTCGATGATCTCCTTCTCGGTCATCGAGAGGAACGCCTCGGCGCAGCGCGGGTCGAACTGCGTCCCGGCGAAGCGAGCGATCTCCGCGCGAGCCTGCTCGACCGAGCCTCCCCGGCGGTAGGGCCGGTCGGTGGTCATGGCGTCGAAGGTGTCGGCGATGGAGAAGATGCGCGCACCGATCGGCAGGGCGTCGCCGTGGAGCCCCCGAGGGTAGCCGCGTCCGTCGTAGCGCTCCTGGTGGCACAGCACGATCTCGCCCGGCACCTGCAGGAAGTCGATGGAGCGGAGGATGTTGAACCCGATCTGGGGGTGCTTGCGCATCTCCTGCCATTCCTCGGGCGTGAGCTTGCCGGGCTTCAGGAGGATGGCGTCGGGCACGCCGATCTTGCCGATGTCGTGCATGAGCGCGCCGCGGCCGATGTCCGGAAGGTCCTTCTCCGGGATGCCGAGCCGCCGGGCGATGGCGAGGGTGTAGCGGACCACCCGCTGGGAGTGGTCGCCCGTCTCGTGCTCCCGCGCGTCGAGGGCGAGCACGAGCGACCAGAGCGTCTGGGAGTAGGTGTTCTCGAGGTCGTGGAGGGTCTTCGAGAGCTCGGCCGTCTTCTCGCGGACGCGGTTCTCGAGGCTGCGCCGGTACCGGTGGCGGGCCAGCTCCAGGCGCCGCCGGCCGAGCGCCCGCTCGATGGCCCGGATGAGGTCGGTCACCTTGGGCGGCTTGAGCAGGTAGTCGGCCGCGCCGTTGCGCAGGCACTCGACGGCCGCCTCGGTGTCGCCGTAGGCCGTGAGCATGATGACCGCGGTGTCGGGATAGGACTCGCGCACGCGGTCGAGCAGCCAGAAGCCGTCCTTTCCCGGCATGCGCACGTCGCTGATGACGAGTGGGTACTCGGTGAGCCGCGCCGCGTCGAGAGCCGCCTCCGCGGTGTTGACCGTGGTGCAGGCGTACCCCTCCTCGCGGAGGAGGACGCTGATGACATCGCGCACCGAATTGTCGTCGTCGACGATGAGGATCCGGGTGGGCTCCGCGGCCGGGTGCGGTTCCGACATGGGCTGAACGCGATCGAGCAAGGTGGCACCCCAAAAGGGTGAGGCGGCAGTATAGCATGCGACTTCCGGCGGCCCGGGCGCTCTACCAGCCTCGTGGGACCCGCTGCCGGGGGGGCTCGCGGGGGCTCCGGCGGTCGCTGGCTTGACCCGAACGGCCGGTGTGGCTACATCGGGCGCGGCACGATGCCCGAGATCCCCCTCACCGGCCTCCCCGTCCTCGACGCGGGCACCTCCACGTCCGCCCTGCCGACGAGCCGCCGCGAGATCGCAGAGGCGATGCGGGAACGGGGGCTTCCTCGCGACGCCCGGAAGCCCTCGTGGCTTCGGGTCGGCGTGCCGGGCGGCGAGCGCTACCAGAAGGTGAAGGAGACGCTGCGCGGGCTGCGCCTGCACACGGTCTGCGCCGAGGCCCACTGCCCGAACGTGGCGGAGTGCTGGGGCGGCGGCACGGCCACCGTGATGCTGATGGGCGACGTCTGCACGCGGGGATGCCGCTTCTGCCACGTGAAGACCGCCGCGAGGCCCCCTGCGCTCGATCCCGACGAGCCCCGGCACCTCGCCGAGGCGGTGGCCGAGCTCGCGCTCGACTACATCGTGGTGACGAGCGTCGACCGCGACGACCTCGCCGATGGCGGCGCCGGCCACTTCGCCGAGGCCATCCGCCGCCTGCGCGACGTCCCCGGGCTCCTCGTCGAGGTCCTCACCCCCGACTTCCGCGGCGACCCCGAGGCGATCCGCACCGTCGGCCGCGCCGCCCCGCACGTCTTCGCGAACAACATCGAGACGGTGCGCCGGCTCACCCCCGCGGTCCGCGACGCGCGGGCGGGCTACGACCAGACCCTGGGCGTTCTCGAGCGCATGAAGCGCGAGTTCCCCTCGGTGGTGACGAAGTCCTCGATCATGGCCGGGCTCGGCGAGGAAGACGCCGAGATCCACGAGACCATGCGCGACCTCCGCTCCGTAGGGGTCGAGATCCTCACGCTCGGCCAGTACCTCCGGCCGAGCGACTGGCACCTGCCCGTCGTCGAGTACGTGAAGCCGGAGCGGTTCGCGGCGTGGCGCGAGGCCGGGCTGGCGCTCGGTTTCCGGTACGTCGCGAGCGGTCCCCTGGTGCGGTCGAGCTACCGCGCCGCCGAGCTGTTCCTCAGG
>Ga0335084_10008191_pt1 | contig 10407 bp, 5 predicted proteins | sample Lox_Sample_44_FD_206721 | JGI IMG/M metagenome (GOLD analysis project Ga0335084, IMG submission 206721) | Soil microbial communities from Loxahatchee National Wildlife Refuge, Florida, United States - Lox_Sample_4.4 | ecosystem: Environmental > Terrestrial > Soil > Wetlands | place: USA: Florida... | reverse complement strand
GTGCGCGGGCTGATCCGGCAGCACCAGTTCCACAAGGTCGAGCTCGTGAAGCTCACGACGCCGGTGACGTCGATGGCCGAGCTCGAGGGCATGACCGCGGACGCAGAGGAGGTGCTGAAGCGCCTCGGGCTGCCGTACCGCGTGGTCGTGCTCTCGACCGGAGACATGGGCTTCTCGGCGGCGAAGACCTACGACATCGAGGTCTGGCTGCCGGGGCAGCAGGCCTACCGCGAGATCTCCTCCTGCTCGAACTGCACCGACTTCCAGGCGCGCCGCGCGAACCTGCGCTACCGCCCGGAGCCGGGCGGCAAGCCGCGCTTCCTGCACACGCTCAACGGCAGCGGGCTCGCGGTCGGCCGCACGCTCGTGGCCGTGCTCGAGAACTACCAGCAGAAGGACGGCTCGGTGGTCGTGCCCGAGGCGTTGCGCCCGTACATGGGCGGCCGCGAGCGGATCACGAAGCGGAGCTAGCGCCCCGCGGGCCGCAACAACCGCTCGAAGCCCGCCTCGCCGAGCGCGGGCAGCGTCTGCACGATGCCTTTCTCGCGCGCGAGCGCCTCGAGCGCGTCGAGCTCGGTTGGCAGGAACGCGGTGAAGTTCTCGAAGCCGGTCTCGGTCACGACCACGGTGTCCTCGTAACGAAAGTAGAGGTTCTCCTCCGGCACCCAGAGCTGCGGGTCGATCGAGAACACCTGCCCCGGCTTGAGCAGCCCGCGGTAGCTGCCGACGTCGTGGACCGCCATCCCGACCGTGTGCGAGAAGACGCCGCCGCCCGTCTCGACGAGCTTTCTCGCCGCGGCCTCGTAGATTGGCTTCGAGAAGTGCGTGCGCGCGAAGACCGCGTCCATCGCCTGCTTCGCCTCCGCGCGGATCTGGTCGGCCGAGACGCCGGGCCGGATGCGCGACATCACGGCGTTCCTGTACTCGAGCACGAACTGCAGGATCTCGCGCTGAGCCGGCCGGTAATGCCCGTCGACCGGCCACATGCGCCCGATGTCGCTCACGTAGTAGTGATAGTCGGGCGCGTAGTCCATCAGCACCAGGTCGCCCGCCTCGAGCTTCCGGCTATTGCGGAAGTAGTGGGCGTTCCAGATGTTGTCGGTGCCCGAGGCGGTGATCGAGCGGTAGCCGTCGAGCCGCGCGTCGTTCAGCAGGAAGACGTAGCGGCAGGCGGCGTCGAGCTGGTATTCGTAGACACCGGGCTTGGTGCTGCGCGCGGCCTCCATCACGCCGAGTCCCGCGAGCTGCGAGGCGCGCCGGATGAGTGCGATCTCGCGCGGGCTCTTGACGCTCCGCAGCTCGTCCAGGATCGGCGTCAGGTCGCGGATCTCCGCGCGCGGTTGGCGCGTGCGCAGCAGCTCGACGAAGCGCCGCTCGCGCGAGGTGCGGCCGTCCCAGAAGTCGTTGGCGATCGCGGCATCCCTGGCCTGGAGCTCGTAGCGGCTCTCCGCGTGGCCTTCCGCGGGTGCGCTCTCGGCGTAGATCGCGGCGGGCGGCGCATCGCCGATCGGCCAGCGCGCGTCCATCGCCTCGGTCGACAGCACTTCGTCGACTCCCGTGAGCCGCCTGGCGAGCTCGGCGTCGGCGGCCGACAGCACCTTGCCCTCCGAGCGCTCGAGCCTTTCGTTCCGCGGCGGCAGGTAGAGCGTGAGCTTGCGGCTCCGGCCGTCGAGCCTGAGGTAGGCGTGCGGCGTCTCGATCCCCGACAGGTAGTAGATCGAGTTCGTCTGGCGGGGGAGCTGGAAGCCGCTCGTCAGCGGGACGCCCTGGACGACGGCGACGGCCTCGGGCCCGATCTTGTCGAAGACGGCCGCCCAGCGGGCCTTCCACTCCTCCGGCGGGAAGTCCGACTGGTAGTGCTGAGCGCTCGCCAGACGCGCCGCGCTCGCGATGAGCGCGGCGCTCAGGAGCAAGGTCCGCTTCACGGCCGGTCCTTGTAGCGGTCGTAGAGCCGCGTGTGGCGCGTTTCCAGCGACTGCTGGGCGCCCTGGACGAAGACGCTCGTGACCTGCGTGCGCGTGTCGAGGATGTCGCCCGTCGCGAGCACCAGGTTCGCCTCGCGGCCGGGCGCGATCGAGCCGATCCGGTCGGCGACGCCGAAGATCTCGGCCGGCGAGAGCGTGATCGCGCGGAGCGCCTGCTCCTCGCCGAGCCCGTACGCCGCGGCCATCGCCGCCTCGTACGGGAGGTTGCGGACGTTCTCGGAGTCGTCGCTCACGATCGCGAAGCGCACGCCCGCGTTCTTGAGCGCCGCCGCGTTCGCGTAGGGCGCGTCGTACGGGTCGGACTCGCGCGACGGCAGCCGCTCGACCTTCACGAGCACCGCGACGTCCTTCTCCTTGAGCAGGTCGAGGCAGCGCCAGGCCTCGAGCCCGCCGGCGATCACCAGCTTCAGGCCGTTGTCGGCGGCGAAGCGCACCGAGGCGCGGATCTGCTTCTCCTCGTCGGCGCGGATCACGACGAGGCCCTCGCCGCGCGCGAACGGCGCGAGCGCCTCGAGCGCGAGGCTGGTCTCGGGCGCGGGGCGCGACGCGTCCGCCTGCGCGGCGGCGTTGGCCTTCGCCTCCGCGAGCAGGTCGGCCAGCCGGTCGAGCGCCTTCTTCTGGCTCTTCTCCTGCTCCTTGACGCGCTCGGCGAGCGTCTTGAGCTCGGGCTCGTCGAAGAGCCGCGACACGTCGGCCGGCGGCCGGCCGCTCGGATAGACGACGTGCAGCGCCGCTGGAGCCTTCACCACCATCGCGGAAGGCGTCGTGCCGGCCAGCCGGACGAGCGCGCTCTGGCCCGACACGATCCCGCCCGCCGGCGCGCTCAGCACGGTCGTGACGCCGTTGGCGCGCGCCACCGGGATGAGCTCGCTGTCCGGATGGAGCGCCACCCACGCGTGAGCCTGCGGGTTGATGTCCCCGACCTCGGTCGTGTCGACCGTGGCCGGCACGGCCTGGACCTCGGTGAGCCCGAGGGTGGTGAGGCCGTCGACGAGCCCCGGGTAGAGCGTCTTGCCGGTCGCGTCCACGACGCTCGCGCCGGCGGGGACCGTGACGTCCGGCCCGACCGCGACGATCTTGCCGTGTTGGACGAGGACGCTGCCCTTCTCGATCACGGGGCCCGAGACCGTCACGACGCGGGCGCCGCGGATGACGAGCGGAGTCTCCTGCGCACGCGCGGAGGCCGGCAGCGCCAGGCCGAGAATCGCGACGAGCGCGCCGAGCGTCCTCACTGCGCACCTCCCGCCACGAGCGGCGCCCACTCGGCGACCGCCCGGCGAGCCTCCAGGTCCCTCGCGCGGTCGAAGTAGACCTGCCCGTCGACGAGCGTCATCTCGCAGCGCGCGAGCGCCGAGAGCGGGTGCGCGCTCCAGACCCCGACGTCGGCCTGCTTGCCAGGCTCGAGCGAGCCCACGTACTTGTCGACACCGAGCTGCCAGGCCGCGTTCCAGGTGATCATCTTGAGGGCCTCAGCCTCGCTCACGCCGCCGTACTTCACCGCCTTCGCGGCGTCCCAGTAGAGCCGGCGCGCGAGCTCGTCCGAGTCCGAGTTGAGCGAGACCTTGACGCCATGGCTCGCGAGGATCGCCGGGTTGTAGGGCGTGGCGCCCATCGCCTCCATCTTGAAAGCCCACCAGTCGATGAAGGTGCCGACGCCGGCGCCGTGGCGCGCGATCTCGCTCGCGATCTTGTACGCCTCGAGCCCGTGCTGGAAGGTGCGGACCTTGAAGCCGAACTCGTCGGCGACGGCCATCAGCATCAGCATCTCGTCGGCGCGGTAGCCGTGCGAGTGGACGTAGATCTTGCCGTCGAGGATGTCGGCGAGCGTCTCGAGCCGGAGATCGCGCCGCGGCGGGACGGGCTTATCGGCCTTGGCGGGCAGCGCCTTGAGCTTCGCCTCGTAGTCCGCCCACTCCTTCTTGTAGGCGCGCGCGCGCAGGAAGCCCTCGCGCAGCACCACCTCGACGCCCATGCGCGAGCCGGGGTAACGCGGCTCGCCGGGTACCCGGAAATTCGAGCGCTTCACGTTCTCGCCGAGCGCGAACTTGATCCCGCGGGGGGCCTCCTTGAACACGAGCTCCTCGGGCGGCTTGCCCCAGCGCAGCTTGATCACGGCGTTCTGGCCGCCGATCGCGTTGCAGGAGCCGTGCAGCACGTTGATCGTGGTCACCCCGCCGGCGAGCTCGCGGTAGATCGAGACGTCGCGGTGGTCGAGCACGTCCTTGATCCGCACCTCGGCCGTGATCACGTCGGTGCACTCGTTGACGTTGCCGTCGATCGCCGAGTGCGAGTGGGTGTCGATGATGCCGGGCATCACGTAGCGGCCTCTCGCGTCGACGACGACGGCGCCGTCGGGGACCGCCACGTCCTTGCCGACCGCCGCGATCCTGCCGTCGCGGATCAGGACGGTGCCGTTCTCGATCGTGCCCTGCGGGCCGACCGTCAGGATCGTGCCGCCGGTGATCGCGACGGCTCTGCCCGCCGGGAACGGCGGTGGCGCCGTGGGCAGCGGCGGCAGCGGCTTGTCCTCAGGCTTGTCGGCCTTCGCGTCCGGCTTCGCGTCTGCCGCCGCCACGGCAGCGGTCCCGGCCGCAGCCGCCGCGGCGCCGGCACCGCCCGCGCGCTTGCCCGCGTCCTTCTTCTCGTCCTCCTCCACCTCGTGGAGCTTCCCGTCCACGAACACGTAGCGCGCCTTCGTGTCCTTTGCGAAGGGCTCGCCCGTCCAGGCGACCACGTTCGCGAGCTTGCCGACCTCGAGGCTGCCGGTCGTGTCCGCGAGCGAGAGCGCCTCGGCCGCGCCGAGCGTCGCCGCGCGGAGCGCCGCGTCGCTCGCGAGGCCCTTCTCGACGGCCCGCCGGATGCCGGCGACGAAGTCGGGCGCCCACCCCGAGACCAGCGCGAACGGCACGCCTGCCTTCGCGAGCTCGCCGGGGTTGCGTTCGGCGTCCTGGATCCTGCGCTGTTCCTGCTCCTCGTCGAAGCCACCGAAGAAACTCGCCGCGCGTGGCGGGTCGAAGTTGACGCTCACGAGCAGCGGCACGTGCCGGGCCTTCAGGAGCTCCGCCGAGCGGTACGCGAGCGGGGCGCCGGCGAGCACCACCCTGATCTTGAACTCGTCCGCGAGCGCGAGCGCGCGCCGCACGTCGTTCTCGAGCGTGCAGGTCACGACGAGAGGCAGCTTGCCGGCGAGCACCTGCTGCCACGGGGCGAGCGCCGGGTCGTAGCGCGGGCGTTTCTGCCCGCGCGGCGCCTTCTCCCAGGCCGCCCAGGCGTCCCGCCCGCGCGCCGCGTCGAGCAGCGCCTGGCGCGTGTAGGCCATCGTGCCCATCAGCGAGCCCGGGTACTGGCGCGTGGCCGACGCCATGTGCAGGTGGAGCGCGAAGGGCTCGCGCAGCACCATCGCCTCGGGCCGGTCGCCCGCGAGGTTCAGGAGCACGCTCTGGCCCGGCAGGACGCCCTCTTTCGGGATCACCACCGCCGTGGTGATCCCGGAGTCGCGCGCCTTCGCGACGTCGGCGACCTTCACGCGGTCGAGGGCGAGCGCGAGCGGGGTGAGCGGCGAAGGGCTCGCGGCGCCGCCCGATCCGGAGCCGCCGCCGGAAGCGCCGCCGCGCGCCGGAGCCGGCAAGCCGATCGACGAAAGGCCGTCGACGAGCCCCGGCGTCACGACCAGCCCCTTCCCGTCGATCACCCGCGCGCCCGGCGGCGGCGTGACGTCGGGCCCGACCGCGGCAATGAGCCCGTCCTTCATCACGAGCGTCGCCCGCTCGTAGACGGGGCCGGAAACGGTGATCACGCGCGCGCCGACGATCGCGTGGGTGTCGGCCTGCTGCGCGCCGGCCGGGAACGGCGTGAGCGCCAGCGCCACGACGAGAAGCAGTCGTCTCATGGCTCCTCCGGAGGTCGTCGAGAGCGGCGATTCTACGTCGAGTTCAGGAACGGCTGTGGAGCGAGGCGTGGCGGTAGGCGAGCGCGGTACGCGAGGCGTAGGCCTCGATCAGCCTGTCGTCGGGGGACTCGCCGTTCGGGTCGAGGAGCGCCAGGCACCCGACGTACGCGTCGGGCGCCGCGAGCGGCACGAGGTAGGTCTGCTCGGTGGGCAGCTCCATGCTGAGCGCTTCGGCCACCTCGAGCATGCGCGCGGCGGGGAGCCGGCGCGACGCGGTGGCGGCGAGCTCCGCAGGCGCGCTGCGGCCCACGGCGGCGGCGAACGCCTCCCCGTGTGCGGCCCCCACCACCGGCCCGCGCGGCGTCTGCAGGGTCAGCAGGCCGCCGCGGTACGCGCCGATGCGGCAGGCGCCCTCGAGGATCGCGGGCGCGATCGCGTCCGGCCGCTCGCCGCGGAACACGAGCTGGTCCACGTCGGCCACTTGCTCGAGGAACGCCGCGTAACGGCGCAGCTGGTCGAGCTGCTGGACGCGCGCGAGCGTCGCCGCCGTCCAGAACGCGACGGCCTTGGCGCGCTGCTGGTCCTCGGCGCTGAAGCTGTCGAGCGCGTGGCGCCCGGCCACCAGCATCCCGACCACCTCGCCCTCGAGCAAGAGCGGCAGCGCGATCCAGCAGCGCAGCGGCGGGGCTCCCACCAGCGGGAAGCGCTCGCCCGTCGCCTCGGCATCCGGAACCGAGACCACGATGTGCTGCTCGCGCGCGACCGCGATGCGCGGGTCGTCCGGCAGGAGCGCGCCCGCGAACGCCTCGGGCTCGGCGCCGCGCACCGCGGCGATCCGCAGCCCGGCGCCCGGCTCGGCCACGGCCAGCACCGCGAAGTCGGTCGGGACCACGCGCTCGAGCTGCTTCAGCACCTCGAGCAGCGCATCGTCCGAGCGCACCGAGCGGTGGATCGCCTCGAGCGCGCCGCGCAGCTCCTCGGCGCTCTGGCGCCGCTCGCGCTCGAGCTCGACGGTGAACGAAGGGTCGAGCGAGCGGCGCTCGCGCGCCACGGCCTCGCGCAGCACGTCCATCACCTCGAGCCTCCGGGTCTCGTCCCAGGCGGCGAGCCGGCTCTCGACGTCGCGCAGCAGCCGGTCGATGTTCAAGCCGGTGCAGTCTAGCACCCGGGCTACAATCGGTGCTGTGGGCGTCGATCTCACCCCGCGCGAGCGGATCCTGTTCGTGTGCACCGCGAACGTCGACCGGAGCCGGACCGCCGAGGACATGTACCGCGACGACGAGCGCTACGAGGTTCGCTCGGCCGGCGTCGCGCCCTTCGCCACCGTGGTGCTGACCCGGGACCTGCTGCTCTGGGCCGACCGCGTCTTCGTGATGAACGAGCGCGACGACCAGCACCGCACGCTGATCCGGATCCGCTTCCCCGACGTGGACCGGCCGATCGTCGACCTGGACGTCGAGGACCGCTGGCACCGCGGCGACCCGGAGCTCGTCGCACGGCTCACGCGAAGGCTGCGCCCGCACCTGGGGCTGCCCGCGCGCGACCGCAAGCGCCGAGCGGGCGCATAATCAGGCCTGGAGGGCTAGTCTAACTGGTAAGGCAGGAGCCTTGAAAGCTCCCGGGCCTCACGGCCCTTGGGGGTTCGAGTCCCCCGCCCTCCGCCATCCGCCGCGCCGCTTTCCTGGACTCCTGTAGTAGACTCGCGCCACGCGCGGGCACCCCCACGGCCCGCAGCTCTTCAACTCAATGTCGGTCGAGCCCCCTCCGGAGGTCCTCATGGCGGCTTTCTCCCTGCGCGCGCGACGCGCGCTCGTTCTCGCGCTGCTGCTGTCGTCGGCAGTGCCGCTCCACGCCCAACAGACCGGCGCGATCGTCGGAAAGGTGACGTCCGCGGACGGCGCCGTGCTCCCCGGGGTGAGCATCGTCGCCACGTCCGACGTGCTGCCGCGCCCGCGCGAGACGGTGACCGGAGCGACCGGCGAGTACCGGCTGCCCGCGCTGCCGCCGGGCACCTACAAGGTCACCTACCGGCTCTCCGGCATGCAGGACCTGACGCGGACCGCGCAGGTGCTCTTGGCGCAGGACACCGTGGCCGACGCCACGCTCGCGCTCGGCAGCGTGACCGAGAGCGTGAGTGTCGTGGCCGAGGTCTCGATCATCGACAAGGATTCCGCGAACATCAAGAGCTCGCTCTCGAGCGACGAGATCGTCGGGCTGCCGCTCGCCCAGGAGTACCGGGACCTGCAGAAGCTGATCCCGGGGGTGCAGTACACCCAGGACACCGTGCGCGGGCCGAGCGCGGGCGGCAGCGGCCAGGACAACGTCTACATGTTCGACGGCGTCAACGTGACGCTGCCGCAGTACGGGACGCTCTCGGCCGAGCCCGCCTCGCACGACATCGCGCAGGTGACGGTGCTGAAGGGCGGCGCAAAGGCGGTCGACTTCAACCGCGCGGGCGGCTTCGCGATCGACTCCGTGAGCAAGTCGGGCACGAGCCAGTACCACGGCGAACTCAGCTACCAGTTCCAGACCAAGGGCATGGCCGCGGACCTGACGAGCGGCGCCCAGTCGCGCTACCAGCAGGACCGGGACTGGATCAACGCGAGCCTCGGGGGCCCGATCCTGAAGGACCGCCTGTACTTCTTCGCGTCGTACTACCGTCCGACGCAGACCCGGTCGAACGCCGCGAACCTCTACGGTCCGCTGCCGGGCTACGACAGCACGCGGAACGAAGGCTTCGGCAAGCTGACCTTCACGCCCACCAAGGCCATCCTGCTGAACGCGAGCTACCGCGAATCGAAGCGCGTCGACACCGGTGACCAGTTCGCGGCGAATGCTTCGTCGACGACGGGCACCGGCAGCGAGGGTCGCCTGAAGATCTTCACCGCGGACGGCTCGTGGGTGGTCAACTCGAAGAGCTTCGTCACGGCCAAGTACACGCACTTCGCCAACCCGACCCAGGGCACGCCCGACCACACCGCCGACGTGAACGTCTCCACGGCGCCGGGCACGCGGCTCGACATCGCAAGCCTCGACACCCAGGGCCGCTTCACGGTCCCGACGCCGGTGGCCGGCGCGAACGACTTCAACGCGTTCATCCAGCCGATCATCGACCGCTACGGCTACACGCAGAACGGCGTCAAGACCGGCGGCGGCATCGTCGGCTACGGGCTGCAGTTCGACAACGACGACTTCTACCGGGACGAGGCCCAGTTCGCCTACAACCTCACGCTCGGAACGAGCGTCGTGCACGAGCTCCACGTCGGCTATCAGTGGCTCAAGGAGTCGGAAGACCTGCAGCGCACTTCGAACGGCTGGGGCCTGATCTCCGTCCCGGGCGGGCGGCTCGCGCCCGTCAACGGGCAGCGCGCCTACTACGTCGCGGAGATCCAGCAGCAGCTCCTCGGCGAGGACGCGTTCCTCCACTCCGAGTCCCAGAGCCACAACATCGAGCTGAACGACACCATCAAGTGGCGCAACTGGACCCTCAACGCCGGCGCGCTCCTCAGCAAGGACACGCTCTACGGCCAGGGCCTGCGCAACGACTCCTCGACGCTGTCCGGCTACGTGGCGGCCCCCGGGAACAAGTACACGATGTACGAGATCCCGTTCAGCAAGATGATCCAGCCCCGCGTCGGGCTGACCTGGGCCTACGACGGCAAGAACACCGCCTACGCGAGCTACGCGCGCTACAACCCGACGGCGAGCTCGCTGCCGCGCGCCGCGTCGTGGGACCGCAACTTCATCGGCACGTTCGTGGACGTGCAGTTCGACCAGCAAGGCGTCGCCTTCGCGGCGGTGCCGGTCGGGTCCTCGTCGGGCAAGCTGTTCGTGCCGGACATGACGCCGCGCCGGGTCGAGGAGTTCCTGGTGGGGACGGCGCGCCAGCTCGGCTCGCACTGGACCGCGCGCGCCTACGGCCGCTATCGCAAGGGCAGCCACTTCTGGGAGGACACGAACAACAACGCGCGCGTCGTCTACAACCCGCCGCCGGGGATCCCGCAGGAGCTCTACATCCCGAACCTCGCCGCGCAGGTGGCGCAGATCGGCAGCGGGTCGAGCTACGTCATCGCGGAGCTCGACGGCGCCTACACCAAGTACTGGGAGGGTACCGTCGAGTCGGAGTGGCGGGGCGAAAAGACCTTCGTGCGCGGCTCGTACACGTACAGCCACTACTACGGCAACTTCGACCAGGACAACAGCTCGACGGCCAACGACGCGAACATCTTCATCGGCTCGTCCAACATCGGCGACGGCGCCGGGCGCCAGCTCTGGAACTTCAGGACCGGAGACCTGCGCGGCGACCGGCCCAGCCTGTTCAAGATCTACGGCTACCGCCTGCTTCCGTGGCGAGCGAACGTCGGCGCCTATTTCGTGGCTCAGTCCGGCCAGCCCTGGGAGACCTGGAGCTACGAGCCCTATCGGAGCCTGACGACCTCCACGAGCGACACCTCCCGCTACGCCGAGCCGGCGGGCTCACACCGCACCGACGCTCACTGGCAGCTCGACCTCAACTACACGCAGAACTTCAAG
>Ga0335084_10008190_pt1 | contig 10407 bp, 9 predicted proteins | sample Lox_Sample_44_FD_206721 | JGI IMG/M metagenome (GOLD analysis project Ga0335084, IMG submission 206721) | Soil microbial communities from Loxahatchee National Wildlife Refuge, Florida, United States - Lox_Sample_4.4 | ecosystem: Environmental > Terrestrial > Soil > Wetlands | place: USA: Florida... | reverse complement strand
GGGTGGGGAGCGACGAATCGGTAAGACGCATCGGCGCACGGCGCAGCGTTCACGGTAGCGTGCGCGGTCTGACCTGTCGGGCGGTGGGGGCCTACGTCTGCGAACGGCGCGCGAGCACCTAGACAACCTGTCCTCAGCGCGAGACGCGCCCATTCCGCAGGACCTTCGGCGCCGACGCCCTCCATGGCCCCGCGAGCGCGTGAGACAACGGCGCTCACCATCGACTACCGCGGGCCGCTCTGCTACCTGCTCTCGCGGAACGGCACCGGCTATCCAGCATCGGAGCTGGCTCGCGGTGGGGACCTATGTTGGATGAACTGCGCCTGCTCGTGGTCGTGGACAACGAGACCGACACGCTGTCGAGCGTCGCCGACGGCATCCCGCAGATGCCGGAGGCGGCGCACCACCTCGCACGCCTGCCGGTCAGCCGCACGCATCACGGGCATCCTGGCAAGGTGGTATTCGACCGGCTCTGCTGCGCCGGCCACGGATACTCGGTGCTCGTCACCGGGCGCCGCGCGAGCGAGGAGCGCACGATGCTCTTCGACGTCGGGCCCTACGCCGATCTCTGGCTCGCCAACGCGGCGCGTCTCGGCATCGACCTCGCTGCGATCGAGCTGGTCTTCCTCTCGCACTGGCACGCCGACCACAGCGGCGGCTTGCCCGAGGTGGTCGCGGCGATCGCCGCCGCGCGCCGCACGGCTGGCGTGCGTGCCCCGCTCCTCGTGGATCTCCATCCCGACCGCCCAGACCAGCGCGGCATTTTGTTGCCGAGTGGGATGATGATCCTGCTGCAGCCCGAGCCGACGCTGGCGGCGGTCGAGGCGGCTGGAGGCCAGGTGGCCACGCACTCCGAGGCCCACGCGCTCTGTGACGGGTTCTTCTTCGGCAGTGGCCAGATCGACCGTGTGACCGAGTATGAGAAGGGGCTGGTCGGCCACCATTCCTTCCGCGGCGACAACGGCGTGGAAGATCCGCTCATTCTCGACGAGCGGTTCGTGGCGGCGCGCGTACGCGGTCGCGGCGTCAGCGTGCTGTCGGCGTGCTCCCACGCAGGCGTCGTCAACGCCGCGCTCGGCGCGCAGCGGCAGTTCCCCGGTGTGCCGATCGACGTCGTGCTGGGCGGCTACCACCTGAGCGGCAAGGCGATGGAGGCGCGCATCGAAGCCACCGTGCGAGACCTGAGGGAGCGTGTCCGACCGCGCGTCGTCGCGCCCGGCCATTGCACCGGGTGGCGCGCGAAAGCAGCGCTCGCGCAGGCATTCGCGCCCGAACGCTACGGGCCGAGCGTCGTCGGCTCTACCTATACGTTGCGCGCTGACTGACGACCGCGAAAACAGTGCCCAGGGGCGGAATCGAACCACCGACACGGGGATTTTCAGTCCCCTGCTCTACCAACTGAGCTACCTGGGCGAACGACGCCCCCCGCGCCCGCGACCGGCCAGACACGGAGGGCGCGCAGGAATAGGACGCGCTCCCCCGGCAGTCAAGCAGGGCCGTCTAGTGGAGCGTGGCGCCGAGGGCGGAACTCGCCGAGGCGAGCAGCGACTCGAGCTCGCCCGGCTCGACCGGCTTGGCCAGCCGGCCGGAGACCAGCGGATGCTCGGGCGCCACCTGATCCAGCGCGCTGTGCGCCGAGCAGAGGATGAACCGGACCTTGGCGCCCACGCGACGGGCGAGCCCGTAGAGCAGCTCGATGCCGCTCATTCCCGGGAGCATCAGGTCCAGCACCACGATGACCGGCGCGTCGTCCGCGGCGGCCCGCTCGAAGAAGCGCAGCGTCTCGCTCGCATCGCACGCACTGAGCACGGTGTAGCCCTGTCGCTCGACCGTCTCGCTCAGCACGCGCCGGAAGAACGCCTCGTCGTCCACGACGAGCACGTAAGGGGTGCGAACGTCCGGGGCAGAAGCGTCGTCCACGGCTGAAATGCTAACCCAGCTTCATCCGCTGGACGATCATCCGGATCCCGGGACGGGGGGCCGCCCGGGGGCGGTGTCCCACTTCGGCTCAGGCGCACGCAGGGTCAGGGGGTTCAGGCGTTGCGGACTCAGGGCCCGCCTCCCCACCCTGCCGGCCTGTCCTACCTCGGGTAGCCCCTCGCCCCGCCGGCGGTCGTCATCACTGCCCCTCCCGCTGGATCGGGTTCGCGCTCGGCCCTCTGACCGGAGTTTACGGAATCCGAGTTCAGGTGCGTTGGAGCGTGCCGGTCCTCGGGTCGCCAAGGAGGAGGAGGCCGGCACACACGTCCGGCACTGGGGAGTGGCGTCCACGATGCGCCGTCTCGGGTCCCGGCGGACTCTCTACACAGGACCTGGCAACTCAGCAGAGGATCTCCGCTGGGGGTTCGACCCGATGCACCGCACCACCGTTCTCTTCGTCGACGACGACGACTTCATCCGGGGCGCCTACGGCGACCTGCTTCGCGACGAGGGCTTCTCGGTGGTCGAGGCCGCGGACGGCTGCGAGGCCCTCAAGGCCGCGAGCGCGATCTCCGGAGACGTGCTGCTGGTCCTCGACGAGATGATGCCCTGCATGCGCGGCTCCGAGGTGCTCGAGCGGCTGGACCGCCGCGCCGACGCCGCCCGGTTCAGGGTGGTGATCATCTCCGGCTCGGGGAGCGCCGAGGTGCACACGCTGTCCCGCCGGGGGATACGCATCCACGCGGTGGTGGAGAAGCCGTTCACCGCCCACGAGCTGCTCAGCGCCCTGCACCGCCTCGCGGCCTGAGGCGCCAGGCACGCGCCACGGCGCCCGGACTCTGAGCTGCACCGACCCCAGGTTGGCCTGCACCGCGAAGTGCCAGAGGTGAGCGCGGCCCGGGGTCCGCGCGGCTGACGACGGCGCCCAGTGGGGCTCAGCACGCGTCGGCGGCTTGCTGCTGCGTCCGCTCGAGCTTCCGCTCGTGCCGGCGCACCTCGGCGACCAGGAAGGCCGCGGCCGCGGCGAGGATGCCCGCGTCGTCGAGCCAGCCCAGGACCGGAATACCGTCGGGAATCAGGTCCAGCGGCCAGAGCACGTAGGCCACCGCCGCGACCCCGGCGAGCTTGCGCCACGCCGCCACCCCCGGGTCCCGGAGGTAGCGCCAGAGCTTGGTCACGGTGCGCGTCCGCTCCAGCGCCATCGCTCAGCTCTCTCCGTCGGTCGGCTCGGAGCCCTGCGGCGGCTCGGAGCTCTGCGGCTCGGCAGCGGACGGGCCAATCTCCTCGCCGTTGCCGTTGTCACCGTTCTCCTCGGCGGCCTCGGGCAGCTTGGAGATGCCGCTCACCTTCTCCCCGGCGCTCTCCAGGCTGATCAGCCGCACCCCCTGGGTGTTACGGCCGATGACCGAGATGTCGTGGACCTTGATCCGGATCAGCATCCCGCCGCTGGTGACCAGCATCACCTCGTCGCGGTCCTTCACCTGGGCCAGGCCGACCACCGTCCCGTTCCGCTCGGTGGTCTTGATGTCGATGATGCCCTTCCCACCCCGGCCCTGGACCCGGTACTCGGACTCCTCGGTGCGCTTGCCGTAGCCGTTCTCGGTGACGGTGAGGATGGTGGTCCCCGGCTCGACCACGTCGGCACCCACCACCTCGTCTCCAGCCTCGAGAGTGATGCCCTTCACCCCGTAGGCCTGCCGGCCCATGGAGCGAACCTCGCTCTCCGAGAAGCGGATGCTCATCCCCTGGGCGGTGGAGAGGAGGATGTCCTTGGTCCCGTCGGTGATGAACACCGCCACCAGCGAGTCCCCGTCGTCCACCCCCAGGGCGATGATGCCAGCCGAGCGCACGTTGGAGAACGCGTTCAGGTCGGTGCGCTTCACCACGCCCTTGCGGGTGACGAAGAACACGAACCGGCCGTCCTCGAAGCTCCGGGTGACGAGGATGGAGGCCAGCTTCTCGCCCTCGCCCATCTGCACCACGTTGATGATCGGCTTGCCGCGTGCGGTGCGGCTCGCCGCAGGGATCTCGTGCACCTTCAGCCAGTACAGCTTGCCCCGGGTGGTGATGGGCATCAGGTAGGCATGGGTGCTGGCGACGAAGAGGTCGGAGACGAAGTCGTCCTCCTTCATCGACGCCCCGGTCTTGCCCCGTCCCCCGCGGCGCTGCGAGCGGTACTCGGAGAGCGGGCTGCGCTTCACGTACCCGGCGTGGGACACGGTGACCACCATGTCCTCCTCGGCGATGAGGTCCTCGCTGGTCAGCGCGGTGGCCTCTCCGGTGATCTCGGTGCGCCGCTCGTCGCCGAAGCTCTCCCGGACCTCGCGGAGCTCGGTCTTCACCACCTCCAGGAGCGAGCCCTCGTTCTCGAGGATGTCCCGCAGGCGGGCGATCTCCCTGGTGAGCGAGATCAGCTCGGTGAACAGCTCCTCGCGCTGGATGCCGGTGAGGCGCTGCAGCCGCATCTCGAGGATCTGCTTGGCCTGCTCCTCGCTGAACCCACCGTCCCCGTAGCGGTGCTGCAGCCCGGCGTACCGCGGCTCCTCGGCCCGGGCCCGGGCCACCAGCTGCTCCATCTGCGCCTTCGCCGATTCCAGATCCAGCCGGGGAAGGTCGGCGAACCGCTCGTGCTCGTAGAGGGACGGCGCAAACACGTGCATCAGGCCCCACCGCGCCTCGTCCGGATCGCGCGAGCGGCGGATGATGGTGATGACCAGGTCGATGATGTCCTGCGCGACCAGGAGCCCTTCCACCACGTGGATGCGGCGCTCGGCGTTCTTGAGCTCGAAGCGGCTCCGGCGGGTGACCACCTCCCGGCGGTGGCTGATGAACCGCTCCAGCAGCTCCCGGAGATTGAGCGTGCGCGGCTGTCCGCCGTCGATCGCCAGGAGCACGATGCCGAAGGTGGTCTGCAGCGGGGTGTTGGCGAAGAGGTTGTTCAGCACCACCCCGGAGATGGCGTCGCGCTTCAGCTCGATGACCAGACGCATGCCGCGGCGGTCCGACTCGTCCCGGATCTGGCTGATGCCGTCGATCTTCTTGTCCCGCACCAGCTCGGCGATCTTCTCGGTGAGCCGCGCCTTGTTCACCTGGTAGGGGATCTCGGAGATGACGATGGCCTCGCGCTCCCCCTTGGCGGAGGTCTCGATCTCGTGCCGCGCCCGGAGGATGATCTGCCCGCGGCCGGTCTCGTACGCCCGCTGGATGCCCTCACGCCCGAGGATGAACCCCGCGGTGGGGAAATCTGGCCCCGGGATGTGCTGCATCAGCTCGCGCACCGTGGCCTTGGGGTGATCGATGAGGTGCAGCGTGCCGTCGATGACCTCCCGCATGTTGTGGGGCGGGATGTTGGTGGTCATCCCCACCGCGATGCCCGAGCTCCCGTTCACCAGGAGGTTGGGGAAGCGGGTGGGGAGGACCAGGGGCTCCTTGGTGGAGTCGTCGAAGTTCGGGCCGAAGTCGACGGTCTCCTTGTCGATGTCGGCGAGCATGGCCTCGGCCAGCTCGGTCATCCGGCACTCGGTGTACCGGTAGGCGGCCGCCGAGTCTCCGTCCACGCTGCCGAAGTTCCCCTGCCCGTCCACGAGCAGGTAGCGCATGTTCCACGGCTGGGCGAGCCGGACCAGGGCGTCGTAGACGCTCGCGTCGCCATGGGGGTGGTACTTCTTGAGCACCTCGCCCACCACGCCCGCGCACTTGCTGTACTTGCGGTTGTGGAGCAGCCCCTCGTCCTGCATCGCGTACAGGATGCGGCGGTGGACGGGCTTCAGGCCGTCACGCACGTCGGGGAGCGCCCGGCCCACGATGACGGACATCGAGTAGTCGAGATAGCTCTTGCGCATCTCGTCCTCGATGTTGATCGGGACGAGATCGCCGGCGCCGCCACCCGGCGGAGTCGGGGGCGCGGGAGGGGTCGGAAGGTCTTCGGACATGAGGGGGGCTCCGTCCTACCTAACCGCCCGGAACCTCTGGGTCAATCCTCCTCCGGCACCGGGTGCCGGCGGTCCCGCATAGAGTGCGGCGGCCCCCCCCAGGAGGTGCCTTCCTGAGACGACTGCTCGCGCTGGCCCCGCTGCTCCCCTCGCTCGCCCTCGCCGAGCCGGCCTACCAGACCAGGAGCCTCTCCAACGGGCTGACCGTCCTGGTGGCCGAGGACCCGTCCTCTCCGCTGGTGACCGTGGAGATCGGCGTCCGGAACGGCTCGATGACCGAGTCGCCCGAGTACAACGGCTTGAGCCACCTCTACGAGCACATGTTCTTCAAGGCCAACGCCGTGCTCCCCGACCAGGAGGCCTACCTGGCTCGGGGCAGAGAGCTCGGCCTGGTCTGGAACGGCACCACCAACACCGAGCGAGTGAACTACTTCTTCACCACCGCGCGCGAGCGGCTGCCCGAAGCGCTGGTGTTCATGCGCGACGCCATCGTCACCCCGCTCTTCGAGCAGAAGGAGCTGGAGCGCGAGCGGGTGGTGGTCACCGGGGAGATCGACCGGAACGAGTCCACGCCCCAGTACCACTTCTGGCATCAGGTGACCCAGCACGTCTGGTGGAAGTACCCATCGCGCAAGGATCCGCTCGGCAACCGCGCCACGGTGCTCGGAGCCACCGCGGAGAAGATGCGGACCATCCAGGCGCGCTACTACGTGCCGAACAACTCCATCCTGGTGGTCACCGGAGGGGCGAAGGCGGAGGACGTGTTCTCCCGGGCCGAGTCCCTCTTCGCCGGCTGGAAGGCGAGCGGGCGCGATCCGCTCGAGGCCTATCCGCTGGTGAAGCACCCACCGCTGAAGCGTTCCGAGCTGGTGCTGGTGGAACAGCCAGTGCAGACCGTGTCGGGGCAGTTCGTCTGGCACGGTCCGTCCACGGTCGGAAGGGAGCTCGCCGCCACTTACGCCGCTGACGTGCAGAGCGTGGCTCTGAACCGGCCGGACTCGCGATTTCAGCGGGCGCTGGTGGACTCAGGGCACTGCGTGCGCGCGGAGATGAGCTGGCTCACGCAGAAGAACACCGGCCCGAGCTACGTCTTCTTCGAGAGCACACCCGAGCGGGCCAAGGACTGCGTCGAGGCGATCCAGCGAGAACTCCCGAAGATGGCCCAGCCGGACTACCTGACCGCGGACGAGCTCCGTGACGCCGTGCACCGCCTCGCGGTGGACCGCGCTCTGGAGCGGGAGAAGCCGAGCGACCTCGCCCACGTCCTCACCTTCTGGTGGAGCTCGGCCGGGCTCGACTACTACCGCGCCTACCTCGACCGGGCCGGGGAGGTGACACCGGCGGACGTGAGCCGGTACGTGCGGACCTACCTGCTCGACCGGCCCTACGTGCTCGGACTGATGGTCTCGCCCGAGATGGAGAAGCAGGGGCTGGACCGCGCCAGCCTGGCGAAGCTGGTACGCCCGGTGCGCGCCCCGCGTCCGGTGACCCAGGAGGCGAACCGATGAGATCGCTCGCGCTCCTCGGGCTCCTGCTCGCGGCCTGCGCCTCGAGCCAGCCCCGCCCACCCGCGCCGGCGCCCGCTCTCGCACCAACCGCCACCGTCGCGACGCCGGCCTCGGAGTCGCACGACCCGGACACCCGCGTCGAGGACTGGCAGGCAGTGCGCATCGTGGTTCGTCGGCGACCGCAGGCCGAGCTGGTCACCACCGAGCTCGTCGTCCGGGGCGGCGTGACCCTGTCCGACCCGGCCACCGCCGGCGCCGAGTGGCTGGCGTTCCAGACCGCGGCTGCCGGCGGAACCGAGCGGCTCCCCAAGCAGGAATTCCAGGCCCGACTGGCCCGGCTGGGGAGCTCGCTCGAGGCGCGGATCGAGGCGGATGGCTCGGCGCTGGAGGCCAAGTCCCTGAGCGCCGCCTGGCCCGAGACGTTCGACTTGCTGGCCGAGGCGTTCCTCCACCCGGCACTGCCCGCCTCCGAGCTTGCCCTCCAACAGAGGCGGCAGCTCAACCAGGTGCGGCGAATCGAGGAGGATCCGGACCTCCTGCTGCTGGACCTCGGCCGGCGGACGGTGTTCGAGGGCACGCCCTACGCGCAGCGGGTCCTGGGAACGACGGAGAGCGTTCCCCGGCTCACGGCGGAGGTCGTTCGCCGGCAGCTCGAGGTGATGCGCACCCGGAACCGCCTGCTGCTGGTCGTGGTGGGAAACGTCGACCCGGAGGTGGTCCTCGCCCGGGCCAAGGCCGCGTTCGGCGCTCTCCCCGCCGGGGCGCCGCTCCCCGCACCCGTCGCTCGGCCGAGCTTCGCGGCCGCCCGGGTGAACGCGCTGCAGCGCGCGCTCCCCACCAACTACGTGCTCGCCCAGGTGCCCGCGCCCGCGTGGGACGAGCCCGAATTCGTGCCCGGGCTGGTGAGCATGCGCATCCTGGCGGATCGGGAATTCGAGGCCATCCGGACGAAGCGGAACCTCACCTATGCCGTCAGCGCGGGTCTGGTGAGCCGGCAGCGGGTTCCGCTCGCCAACCTGTACGTCACCGCGGTCGACCCGCCCACCACCTGGCGGGCGATGCAGGACGAGGTCCGGCGGCTCCAGGAAGAGGACGTCGAGCCCGAGCGGCTGAGCGGCGCCGTGGCCGAGCTCCGGACTCGCTGGCTGATGGATGGGGAGAGCACCAACGGCGAGGCGCAGCAGCTGGCGCGCGCCGAGCTGCTCGGCGGCGACTGGCGCCTGCAGCGTCGCATCCCGGACGCGTTTCCCTTCGTGACCCGCGAGCAGGTGAAGTCGTACGCCCGGCGCTGGCTGAAGGACTGGCAGGTCGCGGTGGTGGGAGATCCGGCAAAGGTCGACCGCTCGCTGTTCCGCTGAGCTCAGCCGGGGTGCGCGCTCCGGCGGCGAAGCGCCTCGGCGAGCAACGTTCGCCGCTCGTCCTGGACGCGCGCCCGGTCCCGCCGGATCGCCTCCACCAGCTGAGGCCCGGCGACGCGGGGGGAGCCGCTGTCGAAGGGGGGAGCCGGGTCGTACTCCATCATCAGCTGGATGCGCCGGGCGGTGTCGGCTCCGCGCAGCTCGGCGACGAGGGTGAGCGCGAAGTCGATCCCCGCGGTCACCCCGCCGCCGGTGACTCGGTTCCGGTCGCGGACCACGCGCGCCTCCACCTTCGTGGCGCCGAAGGTGGCCAGCAGATCCATCGAGAGCCAGTGGGTGGTCGCCCGGTACCCCCGGAGCAGCCCCGCCGCCCCGAGCACGAGCGCCCCGGTGCAGACGCTCGTCACCCACGAGGCGGAGGCGCCCCGCCGGGCGACGAAATCGAGCACCGGGTCGTCCCGGAGGATCGCGTTCACCCCCACGCCTCCCGGGACGCACAGGACATCGAGTGGAGGCGCCTCGGCGAGCGTGCAGTCCGTCCCGAGCGTGAGGCCCCACTCGCTGCGGATGGGTCCGGGCCGCGTCCCCACCAGCACCACGCGCACGCCCGGTGCACGGGAGAAGACCTCGTACGGCCCGGTGAGGTCGAGCTGGGTGAGGTCAGGGAAGACGAGCAGACCGGCTGTCAGCGAAGAGGAGCCCATGCCTGGGATGGTAGAACGCCCACCCATGGCCGAGTACACGCCGAGCGACCTCAGCACGCTCCCCGAGGGGCTCCCCGTCCCGGTGGACGACGGGCGGGCGAAGCACCTGACCGGCCTTGCAGTGCCGTCCGTTCCATTGCCGGCGACCACCGGCGAGCGGATCGACCTGTCGACCATTCCGGGCCTCGCGGTGGTGTTCGCCTATCCGCGGACGGGCCGGCCCGGACAGCCGCCGCTCACGCCGGACTGGGACCTCATCCCGGGCGCGCGGGGTTGCACGCCCCAGACCTGCGCCTTCCGGGACCTCGCGGCCGACTTCGGCAGGCACGGCATCCGCATCTTCGGCCTGAGCACCCAGGAGCCCGCCTACCAGCGTGAGCTCGCCGACCGACTGCACCTGCCCTTCCCGGTGCTCAGCGACGCGGAGCGGGCGCTCACCGATGCGCTCCGGCTGCCGTCGCTCAACGTCGCCGGCCACGTCCTGCTCGCCCGGCTCAGCTGGCTCCAGCGCAACGGGCGCATCGAGCGGGTCTGGTACCCGGTGTTCCCGCCCGACCGGCACGCCTCCGAGGTGCTCGCCGCGCTGGTGCCCTGACGCCTCGGCTCCGGCGGGGATACAGTCGACCGGGTGACCTCTCCGGCCACCGGCTCCGTTCCGAACCGCGCCGCAGCCGGCTACCTCGTCGCGCAGGCCGTGGCGGTCCTCGGGTGGTGGGGGGCGGTCCTCGCCTCACAGACGGTGCGAGGCTGGTTCTTCCCCTACGGCGGGCTCGACCCGGCGTTCGTGGCCTTCCTCCTCCCGGACCTGGTGCTCATCGTCGGTGGCTCGCTGGTGGTCGCTCGACGGCGGCTCCGCGGAGACACGGCCCCACGGGCCTCGGGCATCCTCCTCGGCGCGGTGGGCTACGGGACGCTGTACACGCTCGCCTGGACCTTCCTGCTCCAGGCTCCGGCGGGCGGCCTCGTCGCGATGGCGGTGCTGGCC
>Ga0335084_10008189_pt1 | contig 10409 bp, 10 predicted proteins | sample Lox_Sample_44_FD_206721 | JGI IMG/M metagenome (GOLD analysis project Ga0335084, IMG submission 206721) | Soil microbial communities from Loxahatchee National Wildlife Refuge, Florida, United States - Lox_Sample_4.4 | ecosystem: Environmental > Terrestrial > Soil > Wetlands | place: USA... | reverse complement strand
TTTGATTTTGAGAGCGTTTTCTATCCAACCTTTCCCAAAAGGAGAGCCTTTTGCCATCTGAAGATATCTTCCCCATGCCTTCAAAGCCTTATTGGTGTCAATATGTTCAAGCGCTGAAGCAAGGTTGTGACAGGCCCCCTCATCGCTTGGGTCTAACCTTGTCGCTTCTTCATAATCTCTTATAGCAAGCTCTTCTTGGCCAAGGGCACGGTAGGCATTTCCCCTGTTGTTGTAGGAAGCGGCAAAGGACGGGTTTAATCTTATGGCCTCGCTGCAATCTTCGATGGCAAGATCAGGATGACCGAGAACAAGGTAAGTCATTCCCCGGCCGTTGTATGGGGTGCCTTCCCTAGGGTTCAGTCTGATTGCTTCGTCAAAGTCCCTGATTGCAAGCTCATATTGTCCAAGGATGCGGTAGACATTTCCTCTGTTATTATAAGCCGAGGCAAATTTGGGGTTTAACCGGATTGCCTCGCTATAATCGCTGACGGCAAGTTCATGCTGGCCCAGAGCGTAGTGAGAATTTCCCCTATTGGCGTAAGCGGCAAAGAGTTCTGGGCTCAATCGAATGGCTTCGGTGTAGTCTGTGATAGCAAGTTCATGCCGACCAAGGGTACTGTGAATAATGCCACGCCTATGGTAGGCTACCGCATGCCCCGGTTCGACTCGAATCACTTCATTAAAATAAGCAATGGCATCTTCGGGTTTTCCCTGGGCTTGCAGAGAGAATCCTTTGTTTAGGAGTTCTTCGATTCTTGACCTTTCTCCTACCTCGATCATGACTCTCTTCTCCCGCTACTTGAGGATCGCATACCACGGTTTCACAGGTGCACCGGTGACGTCTATGTAGATATGTTTCGTCGTGGTATATTCATCGAGGACCATGGTTGAGAGGTCCTTCCCCCAGCCCGACTGCTTGCAGCCGCCCCATGGAGTCTCGCAGAAGATAATAAGGTGTTCATTTATCCAAACCGTGCCCGCTTTGATCTGGTTTGCAAGCACCAACCCTGCACGTACGTCTTTGGTCCAAACAGAGGCACAGAGCCCGTAGCGCGTGTCATTGGCAAGCGCTACAGCCTGTTCCGGGGTACTGAAGCGAGAAAGACCAACGACGGGTCCAAAAATTTCGTCCTGCATAATTTCCATTTCGTTTGTGCAGTCGCCAAAGATCGTTGGAGCTACGAAGAACCCTTTTTGCGTTTCGGGTGTACCGGGCCGCTCGCCCCCGAGGAGAAGTCTGGCTCCTGCCTTTTTAGCTCCCTCGATGTAGGACTCGATCCTGTCTCGATGAGCACCATAAGCCACTGGTCCAATGACTGTCTCCATGTTCATCGGGTCACCATACCTCAACTGCTTGGCTGCGACCACCAATTTCTCTGAAAATTCCTTATACAAGGATTCGTGAATATAGAATCGCGTGGCCGCCGCACACACCTGACCGGTATTGAAGAATGCTCCAAAAATGGCTCCCTCTACGGCCCCGTCCACGTCTGCATCAGCCATGACCAGGAAGGCATTCTTTCCACCCAACTCCAGGCCCACTTGTTTGACTGTTCCACTCGCAAGGTTCATGATTCGTTTACCCGTAGCCGTATCACCGGTGAAGCCGATCTTAGCCACAAGAGGGTGCTGAACCAGCTTTTCTCCAACGGATTCACCGGGGCCTGTCAAAACATTAACGACACCCGCTGGCACACCGGCCTCCGTGGCAAGCTCGCAGAGCTTGAGCGTCGTCAAAGGAGCCACTGAAGGCGGTTTAACCACACAGGTGTTGCCTGTCACTAAAGCCGCCCCTAACTTCCAGACCACCATGAGCGCTGGGAAGTTCCAGGGGGTAATCAGACCTACCACGCCAAGGGGTTCACGGACGGTAAAAGACATGCACCACGGTCCCACAGGAAGGGTTTCGCCCGTCAATGCCCTGGCAATCCCGGCAAAGTACTCAAACTGTTCCGCGCACAAAGGGACATCAAAGTTCATCGTCTTGCGGATGGGTGAGCCCTGCTCCATTGTCTCCAATTTAGCTAGCTCTTCCTGGTGGTTCATGATGAGCTGAGAGATCTTTAGGAGTACTTTGGACCGTTCGGCCATGGTTTTTGCTGCCCAGACTGGCGCTGCTTGATGAGCTGCATCCACCGCCTTGTCCACGTCCTTGGAATTACATTTAGGAACCACCCCTACCACCTGCCCATTGGCAGGATTTATGACCTCAAATTTCTCTTTGCCGCTAGCCCACACCCATTCTCCATTAATAAGTACCTTGTATTCTTTGGCCATATTTTTACCTCCCTTTTCTTAGATTTATGTCTTCTGAGACCACTGTCCCAAGACACATGTATGAGTGATAATTAGAGCTATAAAACTAGAATGATCAAAAAGACCGGAGGACTCCAAGTCTCTTCAGAAATTTTCAGCATCTATTAAGCATGATAATGATGAATTATAAGCCTGTCAACTAAAAAGATTACCGATTATTACTAATTACTACCTTGAATTACTATTTGTAATAATAAAATTTTGTTATTTAATTGGTCAAGGCAGGCTATATTTTCAGAGGTGCAATTATCAAAATCGCGTTGAGACATCCAGTAAGTTTGCTAATCCTCTTTCCGGCTCACAACCGGGGAGCTTGTTTCGCACGAAAAGAGAAGAGGAAAATCTGTATCCATGAAAACTCAGGGGAAAAACAGAAAGTCCTGTTTTTGATAGCCCAAGTCTTCTAAGAAAGAGAGGATATCTTCTTGATAGGAAGAGGGTGCCGGGATTGTTTCGAAGCAGTATTTTCCGAAGTGCTCTTGTGCCGATTGATAGGACTTCCTGAAGAATTCTGTTTGACGATCAAGATCGATTGATCGATCAACGTTTCCGATAAGTTTCTCGCACTCGAAAGCAATGACCCCTGCTGCAAACAGTGATTCTTTATCCCGGGGACTGTCTTTTGGAAGGTTAGTGAAATTACGATTTAGGAGGTGCAGATGAAGACGACTCTCGATTCCGTATTTTTCCTTGAGATTATCGATTAAGATTAAATGATGGACTGTATTGCTGAGCTGGCCGAGTAAATATTCCCAGTCCCCGCTCATGCTCATGAAATAACGAAAGACATCGTCGCTGTTTCCATAGCGAGGAATTTTTCGACCGATGACCCCCAGTCCGTGCCGGTAGACCAAAAGTAAATGAGCCAATTCGTGGGCGATGGCCTCGATTTGATTTTTTCTGTTGAGGGAATCGGCAAACTGAATCGTAGGGAACCCTAGCGGAAGGTCAATGGTCCAGGCTGGAGATTCTTCTCGCATCTGATTGCCCCTTCGGCCGGGAACAATCTCGATCCGTATCTCTGCTATGAGTGAAATCACTTCATGATAGAGCCTCGTCAACACTTCAGAGTTCAAGGAGTGGATATCGAAGGGTTTCCGCAATGGAATTTGAGGGACCTGGCGATAAGAAGAATTCGCCTGGCAAATCCGTGGAGGGTGATGATTTAGGTTAACCCGCATCTCGAAGCTTTTCCTGTAGGTTTTTTGTAAACTCCTCTTCGACCTGCTTGGCTTTGGACCTCATGATCCGGTCACCGAACATGGCCAGCTTTCCGACGATGCTTACATCCGCCTTATACTTCACCTCAATCTCACCCGGCGACACTTCTTTCAAATCCACCCGGGTCTTCTGCTTAAAATGACCCAGCTTGGTCACATCCTCGCCTTCCCCTTCGATTTCGACATGGGTCGGTCTCTCAACTTTTGTCAGCCTGTTGACAAACTTCAGCTTCACCGATATGGGTCCTACTTTCTGCTTCACCACACACTCATAGGTGGTCTCATTGAGCAGTTTTACCGATTCAGCGCCGGGGAGGCATGTCATGATCGTCTCCGGCTTGAGGACGAAATCGAACAGCTTCTCAATTGGCACTTTTAATGTAAACCCTCCTTCGATGATCATCAGAGCCTCCTGCTTCTGTGGTGAACTCCCTCTAATTTTTCGTCTCTGCTGGTCTGTCCTGGGCTTTTTCAATAAACTCAGCCAGGGTGACGTAGCTTTGATTTCCCGGCGTCGTTGCCTGCTCGATCAACAGGTCGATGAAGGACAGACCCTGCGCCTCAACCCATGCCCGATGGGGCTTGTCTCCAACGCCAAACATATGCCTGGCGCAGTCGATGGCACTGCCCGTTTTTGCCTTTTTACCGCATACGGGACACTTTACCGGCTCGCTCATTCGCAACCTCCTTGGTCTTCACTTTTGTTTCTTTTTCCTTCAGGGCATTGACGATCATCTCGGGCCTGATCGGACATTCTTTCATCTGCACGCCCAAGGCGTGAAAAATGGCGTTGCCGATGGCGGCGGCGGTCGGGTTGGTCAGGCCTTCGCCGGCTTCCTTGGCGCCGTACGGCCCTTCCTGCTCATACGTATCAATTTCGGCGACCGGCACGTCAGGCATCTCTGTAGACCGGATGACTTTGTAGTCCACCAGGTTCGGGTTCATCAGCTTCCCGTCCTCGTAGGGCATATACTCAAGGTAGCCGTAGCCCGCAGCCATGGAAAAGGCACCCTCGAGCTGGCCGATGAGGCCGAGGTGGTTGATGGGCTGGCCGCAGTCGTGAGCCGTCAGACTATCGACGATTTTGATCTTTCCCGTTTCCCTGTCAACTTCCACCTCCACCGCCTGCAACATATAACTGTAGGCGGGGGAGATCATCCCCTTCCGGTGAGGCGTGTAATAACCCCTGCCGACGATCCTCTGGCCGTCTTTGGCCCGGATGGCCTTCTTAACCAGTTCCGCATAGTCATATCCCCTTTCCGGCCGGGCAATCGCGTGGACCCATCTGTTTTTTATGTCGAGATCGTAGACGATATTGTATCCCGACTGGGCGTAAGCGAATTCGAGGAGCTGTTTCTTGGCATCCTCCGCTGCCATCTTCACGGCATTGCCCGCCATGAGGGTCTGTCTGGAGCCCCAAGCACCAAGATCCGCGGGGCAGTGGTCCGTATCGCCCGAATGGACCTTGATATCCTCCACCTTGATTCCCAGCGTTTCCGCACAGATGATGGCCAGCGTCGTATTGGAGCCCTGCCCGATATCCTGAGCGCCCACGTGCAGTTCCACGGTCCCGTCGTTATTGATGGTCACCACCGCGGAAGAGAAGGAATAGGGGGTATCGAACCAGTTGAAGATGCCGCCGGACATGAAACCGGCCGCGGAAAAACCGATGGCCCTGTTTTCAGGCAACTTTCCTTTTTTCTCGGTCCAAGCTTTGATTGTGTCGAAGCACTGATTGATGCCGCAGCTTCCGATGGTGGCCTGATCGGGGACTGCGTAACCGGTGTAATGGGCATTCTTCCGTCTCATTTCGAGCGAGTCGAGCCCCAGGTCAGCGGCGATCCACTCGATCTGCTGCTCTGAACAGAACATGGCCTGAGGAGCGCCGAAACCGCGCATGGAGGTGGAGGGAAGGGTGTTCGTGTAGACCCTATAGCCGTCGTAGCGGTACCCCTTCCACCGGTATGGGAAGGAATGGAAGAAACCGGTGAGATAAAGAGCGGTCGCTCCCATGCCGGTGTACGCGCCGCCGTTCGTAAAGACTTTGGCTTCCCGCGCGCAGAAGGTCCCGTCTTTTTTCACGCCGGTCCGCACGTAGTAGAACATCGGGGTGCGCCGCTTCGTCGCGATGAAGTCCTCCTCCCGGGTAAAGACAATCTTGACCGGTTTGAAAAGCTTCATCGAGAGCACGGCACTGCAAAAGATTGCGCCGTCGAGCTCGAACTTGCCGCCGAACCCGCCGCCGACGTAATGAGAGATGACACGGATGTTTCCCTCCTTGAGGCCTAGCACCCCAGCAAGGAGCCCCTGCATGTAATAGGGGGCCTGGGTGGAGCAATATACCATCAGTTTTCCGTCAGGGGTGTAGCTCGACACAGCCGCGCGGGTTTCCATGCACATATGAGCCTGGCCGCCGCATTTGAACCAGTCTTCCCGGATGTACTCTGCTTCGTCGAAAGCCTCCTCCACGTCACCCCACTCGATGTGCCGTGTCACATTAATATTGCGCTCGAAGCCTTGATGGATTTCTGGGGCTTCTTTCTTAATGGCTTCCATCGGGTCGTAAACCGCAGGAAGGACTTCATATTGAACATCGATCAGATCGAGGGCCTGCTCCGCGATCTCCTCGGTCAAAGCGGCCACTGCAGCAACCGGCTCGCCGATGTAACGCACCTTATCGACGGGGAGAATCTGTTCGTCGCAGAGATCCTGGTAACGCCGCCAGATACCCTGCTTGACTCCAAGGGTGTCCTTGCCAGTTACCGCACCGATCACGCCCGGAAGCTCAAGGGCCTTGCTGAAATCGATGTTCAGGATTTTTGCATGGGGGTGCGGGCTTCTCAGAATCTTGCCGTAGAGCATCCCCGGCAATTTCACGTCGAAGGTGTAGGTGGCCCGGCCCGTCACCTTGGCGACTCCATCGATGTTGTGAACGTGTGTATTAATGACAGAGTATTTATTCATGGTTACTCCTCCTTGTAATTACCCTTCGCTGACGCCTCGACGGCACGCACAATGCTGTTGTACCCTGTGCAGCGGCAGATATTCCCTTCGATGCCTTCCCGGATCTCCTCTTTTGTCGGAGTGGGATTCTCCTTCAGGAGGGCTTCGCACGACATCAGCATGCCCGCCGTGCAGAAGCCGCACTGATAGGAGCCGTGGTCGAGGAAGGCCCTCTGGATGGGGGCCAGTTTTCCATTTTTCTCAAGGCCCTCCACGGTGGTGACATGTCTCCCTTCTGCTTGCACGGCAAGAATGGAGCATGACTTCACCGCCATATCATCGATCATCACCGTACAAACCCCGCAGGAGACGGTCTCGCAACCCCTTTTCGTTCCGGTCAGACCGATATGGTCCCTGATGACTTCGACGAGAAGAGCTTTCGGACTTACGTAAAGCTCGTACCCCTGGTTGTTCACCGTCAGTTTTAACAGCTGTTTTTCCATGTCAACAGAACCTCCTTCACCCTAGGAATGAGATGCTTGCCCCCATGCTTGCTTTACCATGCGCTCCGTCAATACCTTGATCAAATGGCGCCTGTAATCCTCAGAGGCATGGATATCGGAAACCGGGTCGGCATCGCCGGAGGCAGCCTCGCCGGCTTTGACGAGGAGAGGACCAGCAAGTTTTTTGCCGATGAGGGCCATCTCCGCGCTCCTTGCCCGAATGGGTATGACTCCCGCGTTACTCAGCACCACCCGCGCCTCTTTGCAGGTGCCGCCATTTTCTACCGTCACCGCTGCGGCCACGCCAACAATGGCCTGGTCATTTTCAATGAGATTGAATTTCTTGTAGGCCACTGCTGTTTTGGGCCGAACAAGAGGAATCTGAACCTCAACCACTAACTCGTCTTTCTCCAGGGCGGTCTCAAAAAGGCCGGTATAAAATTTTTCCAGGGGGATGATTCTGCTCCGTTTCGAAGAGGCCAGTTTTATCTTTGCGTCAAGCGCGATGAGCGTCGGAGCAAGGTCGCCCGATGAATCCCCATGAGCGAGGTTACCGGCGATCGAACCCCAGTTGCGAACCTGAATGGAGGCCAGTCTCTTCTCTACGGCGACGAGAACAGGACACTTCTGCTCGATCAGTTTCGAAGTTTCGATCATTCGATGGGTTGTGGTGGCGCCAATCTTGAAACCTTCATTCTCGCTATAGTTGATGTAACTCAGTTCCTTCAGTCCTTTAATATCGATCAAGTAGTCCGTAACCAGCAATCCCTGCCGCATCACGATGAGCAAGGATTGCCCGCCGCAGATAATCTTGCATTCGTCCTTGTGCTCGGAGAGCATGGACAACGCTTCCTGAAGGGTACCGGGTTTAAGGTAGGTAAAATCATGGATCATGCCATTCTCCTTTTCTAAGAGTTCTCTTGAATCCCTTTCGTTTCTGATACGTTGCTCCGCAGGAGAGCGCTTTCATCCGCCCGCAAGAAGCATGAAACGAGGCGCTTCATAAAGCTCGACTTCTTCCAAACCTGCTTCTGCCTTATAACAGAGGATCTCAATGAGGCTATCCAGGCTTTTTATTTGCCGTCCATCGATCACTCTCCAGATTCTTGGATTCGTCCAGTCCCATTCTTTGGCTTCACCCAGGCTGGAAATTCGGGTCCCACCGTTTTCCATATCGATCACTTTTATTCTAATTTGGGGTTCCCTTCTTGCTTCACTGTATCTACCGACCCACGGTTCGGAAGACTCACTTAATACTTCGAAGTCGTCGGATAAAGAATGAAGGCCAGACTTGACAGATTTCCGTGGCTTGTCAGCAACCCGATGACCCGGCCTCAAGAGACTGAGGTAATGATGTCTTCCTCTGTAGAGCACGCAATCCGTACACACCTTCTTTGAAAAAGGGCAAGTTATTGAAATATTCGTCATTTGTTTACCTCCGTGCAGTTCCTTTCCGGTCTTTGACTTAAACCTTAGCAAAAGGAAAAAAGTGACAAACAATGCTCTTGTTTAGTCAGCATTAATACTAATTGTTCACTAGGATGAACTTATTTAGTTTGAAATATAAAGTAAAATTAGTAACTAATTCATACTTTTTATTACAAATAATAACCAAATAACTATACTTTGTCAAGAATAATTACCAAAATATTTTATTCCGATAAGAAATGTTCACTATATTGAACACTCTTTTAATCTTTCATTTTACTTATTGGTGTCTGTGGAGGCCTTTTTTACGGAACACCCTTCTGGAACGGCGGAATGTGGCAGCGGATTTCCTAACGCTCAGGCGGGCATTGCGGCTCCATATTCTTAAAGGCGAGCGGTGTCCGGGAAGCATAAGGACAAAAGGGCTATTGAAAAAGTGTTTTGGGGGTTTTCGGAAGACACAAAGATCGCTTAGATTATGGAAAAAGTCAGGGTATCGCGCCTTATCGAGGACGAGGGATCTGGTGCGGGGTGCTTTAACCACTCGGCAGAGATATATCTTTTATGCGGCGCCGCAATAATTAAGCCATTTACAGGAGGCTGCTTTTCGATCAATTCATTCACGGTGATTCTTGCCTCTTCTTCTCGACCCGCGTGATCGGCCTTGTTAAAGACGACGTATTTTTTGCAGCCCGGGGGTACATCTTTGAAAAGCCCGTCTTGTGAAAGTATTAAATGAATAAAACATTTTCGGTCGATAGTGTCTCCCATCTTCTTGCCCGTAATAGAGCAGAATAGGTTTGGCCTATGGACGGTGTCTTCCGTGATAGTCTTACCGAGCGCATCGAGCCCGATAACGCCTATCACGTGCGTTGTTTCTCGAGGGATAACCGGCTCGTAGTGTGCGGGCGCCTTGATCGGCCTTCGCTTTGAACCATCGGCCTCAACGACAATATAGTCGAAGAGATGCTCTTGATAAATGAGGTCGATGAACTCCCGGTCGATACCTTTTAATTTTCCCTTATTATCCACCCTGTTACTCCCGAGGCAGACGATCGTCCCCGGTTCAACCTCGGATAGTGGACCCATGTCGTTTGACTCATCAATGATCAACCGGTCAGCCTGTGAGGTCTCTGAAAATGCGATATTAGTTGTTGTGGTCACGAGTATCTTTTTTCCGGAGGCCTTAAACTCTTGGGCAAGCCAGAACATCGTAGATGTCTTTCCGCCCGCGCCTACAACACTTATCAGTTCAGTCACATTAAGGTCAATATTAAGCGCCTCGTATAATTTCATCAAAAAAGGCCTCATCATTTTAGTAGGTCAGTTCCAGGCAGAAACGAATGAGATATCTGATGGATAACATGGGTGCTCACCACGCGCTTTTCAACTGCAAACCTCTCTTCTCTTCACAAGCCCTTTCGTGTGTCCGAACATCAATCTCTTGCTACCCACCCAAGGCGGGGGACGTTATCGCACCAGTGTACCAACGCATACGTAAGACACACTTTGCGATCTCTGGCAGCTTCTCAGCATCATAGACGTAGTAGGACCGGTGTCGAGGCCCTTCAAGCACAAGTGTAACTTCCCCACGTCTGGGACCTTGCTCTACCAAAAAACCCCAGCGTTTAAATAGCTGGACCGCTTTCTCAAAGGACAGCGTCTCGAAATCTGGCTCCAATGGAATTCCTCCTGCGTGTTTATGTCTCAATCGGACGGCGACCAACGCAGGCCGGCTAAAGCCTAACGGAGGTTGGGCGGCCTGCCGCTGAAAATGACGGTAAGCAACAAAATAATAAAATGATAGGTTTCAATTTGTCAAGAATAATAAGTTATTTTAAGTTATAAAAAGTAAGTTTTAGTTATTTTTTATTCTTGACATTTCTGACCCCAACAACTATACTGATTCCGTTGTTGAGGAGGTACACCCTGGAGAATAAAAAGGGAGATCTCCCTAATTCCACAAAAAAAGGAGGTTGCTATGAAAAGAAGGGGGTTT
>Ga0335084_10008188_pt1 | contig 10409 bp, 8 predicted proteins | sample Lox_Sample_44_FD_206721 | JGI IMG/M metagenome (GOLD analysis project Ga0335084, IMG submission 206721) | Soil microbial communities from Loxahatchee National Wildlife Refuge, Florida, United States - Lox_Sample_4.4 | ecosystem: Environmental > Terrestrial > Soil > Wetlands | place: USA: Florida... | reverse complement strand
AAGGCGCGTGGACCCCTGAAGGAAGAAACCGTCCGGCTCTCGTACGCCGATCCTGAAGAAGTCGCCAAGACCCTCCAGGGCATCCTGGGCATCCCGCCCTCGGGTACCCAACCGGTGTCGGCCGCGCCGCTTATCCAGAGCGTGCCGCAGAACCCGACCGTGGTCGGGGCCAGCCCCCCAAACCCGGCTCTCGGCACGCTGCCCCAGCCGAACAGCCCGTACCCGCCTGTCCCGGTCGCGCAGAACCAGCAGGTCGTCTCCGTCAGCCAGGACGTGCTCGCCAAGGGCATCACGATCCAGGCTCACAAGCCGACCAACAGCATCTTCATCCGCCACTACGAAGCGGACCTCGAGCGCATCAAGAAGCTCATCAAGGAGAAGTTCGACATCCCGCTCCCGCAGGTCAAGATCGAGGCGCGGATGGAGATCCTCGACAGGAGCGCCTACGAGGGCATCGGCGTCCAGTGGGGCGGCGCGGGCGCCGGCAACGTCAACAACACCACTACGGTCGTCGGCCAGGGATTCCAGACGAGCGTGAGTAAGACCGGAGCCGTGATCCCGGCCGCGCAGGGTGTCCTCATGCCGGACGGCTCGACAGTGCTCTATAACCCGATCGGCGTTCAGTTCGCGCCGAGCAACCCCCAATTGAACCTGTCCCAGCTCCTCCCGATCTCGTCCACCTTGGGGCTCCCGCTCGGGGGCAACGTGGTCAACCTGCCCTTCGGCGCGTTGCCGGGCGCCGCCGCCGCGGGCAATCCTGCCGGCGGCATCTCCTTCGGCATCGTTACGAACAACTTCAACATCAACCTGGCGCTTCAGGCCCTGGCGAATCAGGGCAAGACGCGGACGCTCGCGCGGCCGGAGGTCGTCACCGTGGAGAACTCCAAGGCCACCATCTCCCTCGGCGAGGAGATCCCCTACGCGACCGTGAGCTCGGCCGGCACCCAGATCCAGTTCAAGGAGGCGGTCCTCAAGCTCGACGTCGTGCCGACCGTGCTCAGGGAACAGGTCGGCGCCATCGTGGTAAACAAGGTCAAGATGGTCGTGCTCGTGGAGAACAACTCGCGCGGAGACAATATCGCGCTCGGCGTGGGCATCAGCGTACCCATCATCAACAAGCGCAAGGCGGAGACCCAGGTCCTCATCAAGGAAGGCGACCGGCTCGTGATCGGCGGCGTCACCCAGAACCTGTCCAGCACGACGGTCCGCAAGGTGCCGCTCTTCGGCGACATCCCCATCTTCGGCTGGCTCTTCAAGCAGAAGGAGAACAGCGAGGCCGGCCGGGAGCTGGTGATCTTCGTGACGCCGTCGCTCGTCACGGGCCAGGGGACCGCCGGCCTGGCCACCACCCCCATCGCGCCCAGGTAGCGCGGCACCACGTGGCGTTCCGCTTTCTGACGGCCGGCGAGTCTCACGGCGAAGCGCTCACCGCCGTCATCGATGGTGTGCCCGCCGGGCTTCGCCTCACCGAGGAGCACCTCAACGAGGACCTGGCTCGCCGCCAGCGCGGCTACGGCCGCGGCGGGCGCATGAAGATCGAGCGCGACCAGGCCCACATCTCCTCGGGAGTGCGCTGGGGCGTCACCCTCGGCAGCCCGATCACGCTCACCATCCAGAATCGGGACTGGGAGAACTGGAAGCAGACCATGGCGGCCGGCGAGCCGCCCGCCGGCGCGCCGCCCAAGGCGGTCACCCGACCCCGCCCCGGGCACGCCGACCTGGCGGGGGCCATGAAGTACGGGCACCGTGACATCCGCAACGTGCTCGAGCGCTCGAGCGCGCGCGAGACCACGGCGCGCGTCGCCGTCGCGGGGGTGGCCAAGCGACTGCTCGGCGAGTTCGGCATCACGATTCTGAGCCATGTCACGGAGATCGGCGGCGTGCGCATCGGTCCGCTCGAAGCGCCCTGGGACGAAGTTCGAAGCCGCGCCGAGGCCTCGGAAGTCCGCTGCGCGGACCCCGCCACGGAGCGGGCCATCATCCAGGCCATCGACCGGGCCAAGGAGGCCGGCGACACCCTTGGCGGAGTCTTCGAGGTGGTCGCCCTCGGTTGTCCCGTGGGCCTGGGGTCCTACGTGCAATGGGACCGAAAGCTCGACGGACGGCTCGCGCGCGCGTTCTGCTCCATCCACGCCATCAAGGGCGCGGAAATGGGCATGGGCTTCGAGGCCGCGCGCCGGCCGGGGTCCGAGGTCCACGACGAGATCCTGTTCGACATCGATAGCGGATTCCATCGCCGCTCGAACAGCGCCGGAGGCCTCGAGGGCGGTGTCACCAACGGCCAGCCCGTGGTGGTCCGGGCCGCGATGAAGCCGATCTCGACCCTGCGCAAGCCGCTGCAGTCGGTCGACATGGCGACCAAGGAAGCCGTGGAAGCCGTGGTGGAGCGCAGCGACGTCTGCGCCGTGCCGGCCGCCGGCGTGGTCGGCGAGGCCATGATGGCGCTCGTCCTGGTCGAGGCCTTCCTCGAGAAATTTGCGGGCGACAGCGTCGACGAGATTCGCCGCAACTACCAGGGCTACCTCGACTATCTCAAGAGCTGGTAGCGGGAGCGGCAGATGATCGACGTTCCCGTCAATCTGAGCGCCCGCTCGTACCGCATCGTCGTTGGCGAGGGCGTCCTGGGACACGTCGGGGCCGAGCTCGCCCGCCTCAAGGTCGGCCGAAAGGTCGCTCTCGTGACCGACCCGGCGATCCTGGACCTTCACGGCGCCAGCGTCACGCAGAGCCTCGCCGCGACGGGCTTCGACGTCACGACGGTCCTCCTGCCCGAGGGGGAGCGCGCCAAGACGCTCGAGGTCGCCGCGTCGACGTGGGAGCGGTTCCTCGACGCGGGTCTCGACCGGAGCTCGACCGTGATGGCGCTCGGCGGGGGCGCGGTCGGGGATCTCGCCGGCTTCGCCGCAGCCACATACATGCGAGGCGTGAACCTGGTCCAGCTGCCGACAACCCTGCTGGCTCAGGTGGACGCCTCGATCGGCGGCAAGACGGCCATCGACCACCCGCGCGCCAAGAACCTGATCGGCGTCTTTTACCAGCCGCGCCTCGTGCTGGCCGACACGGCGGCGCTCCTGACGCTGCCGGAGCGCGAGCTCCGCTCAGGCCTGGCGGAGGTGATCAAGCACGGCATCGTGCTCGACGCCGCGTACTTCGACGAGGTCGAGCGGGACTCAGCGGCGCTCGTCACGCGCGAGCCTGCCGCCCTCGAGCGGATCGTCGCGGGCTCCTGCCGTCTCAAGGCTTCGGTCGTCGAGCGTGACGAGCAGGAAGCGGAGCTGCGCCACGTCCTCAACTACGGGCACACGATCGGGCACGCGATCGAGGCGGTCACCGGCTACCGACGCTTCGCCCATGGCGAGGCCGTGTCGCTCGGCATCGCCGCCGAGGCCGGTATCGCCGAGCGACTCGGCCTGGCCAGGCCCGGGGTGCGCGCCCGGCAGGTCCGGCTGCTGGAGGCGGTTGGCTTGCCCGTGCGCGGCGCGGGGGAGGCGCCTTCATTGGTCGTCGAGGCGCTCAGCCGCGACAAGAAGGCCAAGGACGGCCGCGTGCCCTTCGTGCTGGCGCCCGAGATCGGGACCTTCCGCCTGGTCTTCGACGTGCCGACAGCGGTCATCCTCGACGCGCTGACCGAAATCGCCTGAGACCTAACGCCCCAGGAGACGCTCCGCCTGCTCGAGGTTGCGCCGCGCCTCCGCGAACCACGGATTGATTGCGAGCGCGCCCCTGAATGCTTCCGCCGCCTCTTCCATGCGCCCTGCCTGCGCCAGCGCCAATCCCAGGTTGTCCCTCGCCTCGGCCAAGGACGGGTCGGCGGCGGCCGCGCGCCGAAACGCGTCCATGGCCGCGTCACCTTGTCCCTGGAGCGCCGCGGTCACGCCCAGGTTGTTCCACGCCTCGGCGAAGCGGGAACGGATCGCCACGGCCCGGCGGAAACCCTTCGCGGCCTCTGCAGGACGGCCCTGCTTGGCCCAGGCCAGCCCGAGATTGTTCCACGCCTCCGCATAGCCGGGGCGGAGCGACACGGCCCGCTCGAGCTCGGCGACCGCGTCGGCGAAGCGGCCTTGCGCCGTGAGGGCCGCGCCCAGGTTCGAACGCGCCACCCCGGAGCCGGGCTCCAGCGCCACAGCCCGACGCCAGAGGCTCACGTCGCTCCGCCATACCGGCACCTGCATCCAGGTCAGCGCGGACAGGATCAAGAGCGTCAGCGCGGCCGGCCACAGCGCCCGGCGCCGCCAGACCGCGACCCCGCCCCCAACGAGGGCAGCCGGACCCAGACAGGCCAGATAGGTGTACCGGTCGGCTGCGACCTGGTATCCATTGTGCGCGACGCCGAGCACGGGCAGCAGGGTCAGGGCAAAGGCCGCCCATGCCGCGAGGAGCCCGGGCCAGCGCCGACGCAGGAGCAGGGCGACGCCGGTGACCGCGACCACGCCGAGAGCGCTCAGCACGAAGCGGGCCCCCAGAGGGCGCACCGGAAGCGTCAGCTCATAGAGCGGCGACAGCGATGCGGGCCAAAGCAGCTTCTCCAGGTAGAAGGCCAGCGCATAGAGCGAGAGCGCTGCGCGGTCCGGGACACCCAGAACGCCGAGCGGCGTCAAGCCGCCACCGACGGCTATGGCGCGAACAGCCACGGCCGCGCCGGCGACCGCGAGGGCCGCGAAAGGCAACTTCTCGATCCAGGCTCGCCGCGCGGCGGGCGTGAGCCAGCCGGTTGTTCCACCCAAGCGGCCGAGCGGGTAGATGTCGAGCAGCACCAGGATACCGGGGAGGCTCGCCGTGATGGACTTGGACATGAGCGCCAGCGCGAAGCAGGCGAGCGCGGACCAGTACGCGCTCTTGGCGCCGCGCGCGACGTAGCGCAGGTAGGCCCACACGGCGAGGAGGTAGAAGAGGCCCGAGAGCACGTCGCGCCGCTCTGTCACCCAGGCGACCGACTCCACGCGCAGCGGGTGGATCCCGAAAACGAGAGCCGCCACGAGGGCGCCCGCGCTGAGCCACGGATCCGACGCCTCGCGGTCCGGCAAGGCGGACAGGAGGAGCGAGTGCGCCACGCAGTAGAAGACCGCAACGCCCGCGGCGTGGAGCAGGACGCTGGTCAGGTGATAGCCTGCCGGGTTCATCCCCCAGAGGAGATAGTCGATCCCGAAGGAGAGCCAGTTGAGCGGCATCCAATGCCCCATGAGAACCGTCGAGAACATCCACGCGAGGTTCAAAGGGCCGAGGCCGCGATACCACGGGTTCCGGAGGAGCAGGGAGCCCTCATCCCAGTCGATGAAGCCGTTCGCGAGGGCGGGCAGGAACAGCAGCGCAGCCCCAAGGCCCGCCGCCAGGGGAAGGAATCTCGCGGCGCCGGCCATTCTGTGGGGAACAGCAGAGTCCGCGCTCTTGTCGTCGGCCACCAGGAGCGAGTTTGTCACGGCGCCTTCGAGCCGGCAAGTGCCGGAAACGCATTGACTCTCGGGCGTTTGGCGCTTATAAAAGATGAGCCATGGCGAACCCGATCCCCCTGGGCGGCGGGACCGCCGCCGAGGATCCCGTGGCGGCGGGGGCCATCAAGAGGTACGAGGAGCGCCTGGCACGGGATCCGGCCTCGTTGGCTTTCGCTCCCCTGGCCGATGCCTACCGGAAGGTCGGACGGACGCGGGAGGCCATCAACCTCTGCCGCGAGGGGCTCGGGCGATTCCCGCACTACACGACGGCGCGCCTGATCCTCGCCAAGGCGCACTTGGACGACGGCAATCCCGAGGCCGCCCTCGGCGAGCTCGGGGTCATAATCCAGTCGTCCCCGAAGGACTTTCAGGCGCATCGCCTGGCCGCCGAGATCCACCGGAAGGCGGGGCGCTGGGAGGAAGCGCGGCAGCATCTCGAGCGGGTGGTCAAGCTCGACGCGGGCGACCGGGAATCGCGCCTGCTGCTCGAGACGCTGGCCGCGAAGGGGCGCCCCGGGGAGGGCTCGCCGCTCGGGCGCGTGCTGGCGGACGACACGTTCGCCACGATGAGCATGGGCGTCCTGTGCCTGGAGCAGGGGCTCAACGACGAAGCGGCGCAGATCTTCATGCGACTGAACAGGAAGAACCCGGGCGACGCCCGGGCCCGCGCGCGCCTCGAAGAGGCGCTGCGGGCCAAGACCCAGAAACGGAAGGGGCCATAACGTCATGCAGGTCTCCACGGCGGAGTTCAAAAAGGGACTGAAGATCCAGTTTGACGGGCAGCCGTACACGATCGTCGACTTCCAGCACGTCAAGCCGGGCAAGGGCGGCGCCTTCGTGCGCACCAAGCTCAAGCACATGCGCCAGGGACGCGTCATCGACAACACCTTCAGGGCGGGCGAGAAAGTGGAGCTGGTTGACTTCGAAGACAAGCACATGCAGTACCTGTACAAGGACGACCGCTACCACTTCATGGACTCGGAGACGTACGACCAGATCTCGCTCTCCGCAGAGGAGGTCGGCGAGGCGCGCGACTTCCTCAAGGAGAACACGGACGTCGACATCCTCTTCATCGACGGCAGCCCGGTGACGGTCGAGCTGCCGACCTTCATGGAGCTGGCCATCACCAAGACCGACCCCGGCATCCGGGGCGACACGGCCTCGGGCGGCTCCAAGCCGGCCACGCTCGAGAGCGGCGCGGTCGTCCAGGTGCCGCTCTTCCTCAACGAGGGGGACATCGTGAAGATCGACACCAGGAGCGCCGAGTACCTGGGGCGCGTCGCAACGGCCGGGTAGGCCGATGGCCGGCAAGGGGCGCGCGGCCCGCCCGGCCGCGGGACAGCAGTGGACGCCGAAGCAGGTCGTCGATCTGGCGATGGCTCACGACCTTGCGGAGCTCGAGGTGGAGAGCGGGGGGCTCCGCGTCCGCGTCGTCCGCCGGCACGCGCCCTCGGCCGCGACCCCGGGCGCCGCCGCGCCCGTCGCGCTGCCGCAGGCGGAGAGCGTCGAGCGAGTCGCCGAGACGGCCGCCGGCACCGTCACGATCGAGGCGCCCATGGTCGGCACCTTCTACCGCGCCACGAATCCCGAGACGGCTCCCTTCGTCAGCGAGGGCGAGACGATCAAGGAAGGACAGACCCTCTGCATCATCGAGGCAATGAAGCTCATGAACGAGATCGAGTCGAAGGTGGCCGGCCGCGTCGTGAAGATCCTCGTCGAGAACGCCCAGCCCGTCGAGTTCGGCCAGCCGCTCTTCCTCGTGGAGTGCCGAAAGTAGCCCGCTGAACGCCATGTTCCACAAGATCCTCATCGCCAACCGCGGCGAGATCGCGCTGCGGATCCTCCGCACCTGCCGAGAAATGGGCATACGGACGGTCGTCGCCCATTCGCAGGCGGACGCGCCGTCGCTGCCCGTCCGGCTGGCCGACGAATCCATCTGCATCGGACCCGCCGAGGCGCGCCAGAGCTACCTCAATATCCCAAGCATCATCTCGGCCGCGTCCATCACGGACAGCGAGGCCATCCACCCCGGCTACGGCCTGCTGTCCGAGAACGCGGCGTTCGCCGAGATCTGCCGGGCCTGCGGCATCACGTTCATCGGCCCATCGCCGGAGGCCATCCGTCTCATGGGCGACAAGGCCCAGGCGCGCGCGATGGCCAAGCAGGCCGGCGCGCCCGTCGTGCCCGGCAGCGAAGCGCCGCTCGAGGGCGTGGACGAAGCGCAGGAGCTGGCCGACAAGATCGGCTATCCCGTCGTGGTCAAGGCGGCGGCGGGCGGCGGCGGGCGCGGCATGCGCATCGTTCGCGCGCGCGCCATGCTCGCGCAAGCGTTCGCGACATGCCAGGCGGAGGCGGCGCAGGCGTTTGGCTCGTCGGAGCTCTACCTCGAGAAGTTCGTCGAGGAGGCGCGTCACGTCGAGGTTCAGGTGCTCGGCGACAGGAACGGCATCCGCGTGCACCTTGGCGAGCGCGACTGCTCGGTGCAGCGCCGGCACCAGAAGCTCCTCGAGGAGAGCCCCGCCTCGGCCATCTCGGACGAGACGCGGACCGGCCTCTACAAGGCGGCTCTGACCGTGGCGAACTCCGTGAACTACGTCTCGGCCGGAACCGTTGAGTTCCTCGTGGCGCGCAATGGCGCCTTTTACTTCATCGAGATGAACACGCGCATCCAGGTCGAGCACCCCGTCACCGAGATGGTCACGGGCATCGACCTCGTCCGCGAGCAGATCCGCATCGCCTCGGGCGAGCCCCTCGGCTACAGGCAGCGGGCGATCGTGGTGCGCGGCCACGCCATCGAGTGCCGCATCAACGCCGAGGACCCGGAGCACTTCATCCCCTCCCCGGGCACGGTGACGGCGTGGCTTCCGCCCGGCGGGTACGGCGTGCGGGTGGACAGCCACCTCATCCCGGGGGCGGTCGTGCCGCCGTACTACGACTCGCTCATCGCGAAGATCATCGTCCACGGCCGCGACCGGGCCGAAGCCATCGCCCGCATGCAGCGGGCGCTCTCCGAAACGCAGGTGGAAGGCGTCAAGACCACAATCCCCTACCACCAGAAGCTCCTGTCAGACCCCGCCTTCCTCTCCGGAGAGCACACGCTGCCACGTCTCGAAGTCGGTCCCTGACCTAGGTCCAGGTGGCCCTCCCCACACCGCTCTACGTCATCCTCGACCGGGGACTCGCCGGTGGCCGCGAACTCGGCCCGCTTCTTGACGCCGTGCTGGAGGGGGGCTGCCGAGTGGTCCAGCTGCGCGACAAGACCTTGCCGCTCAACGACCTGTATCCCGTCGCGCGCGCGCTTCGCCGCCGCTGCCGTGAGGCCGGCTGTCTCTTCATCGTCAACGACCGCGTGGACCTGGCCCTGGCCCTCGAGGCGGACGGCGTCCACGTGGGGCAAGACGACCTGCCGGCGCGCGATACGCGCCGTCTCTTGCGTCCTGGCATGATCCTGGGCGTCTCGACCCACGACGAGAGCCAGGCGCGCCTGGCGAGGGACGACGGCGCCGACTACGTCGCCGTGGGCAGCATGTATCCGACGGGCAGCAAGACCGGCTTCAACCTGGTCGGCCCGGACCTTCTCAGGCGAGTGCGCCCTGAGATCCCAGTGCCGCTCGTCGCCATCGGCGGCATCACGCTGGACAATGTCGGCGAGGTCATCCGGGCCGGCGCGGATGCCGTTGCCGTCATCTCGGCCGTCAGCAAAGCTGCCGATCCCGCGGCGGCCGCCCGACGCTTCCTCGAGGCGATTCGCGCGGCCCGCGAGAACGCCGCCCCGTGAGCGCCACGCCCGGGACGGCGCCCCGCCGCTTCCTCCTCCCTGCCCTGGTCTTCACGATTGCCTTCGCCACGTTCCTGCCGGGCCTGGCCGGGCAGTGGCTCAACTGGGACGACGACGTCAACTTCCTCTGGAACCCCGACTTCCGCGGGCTCGGCTGGGCAAACCTGCGCTGGATGTTCACCACGACGCACCAGGGCCACTGGATCCCGCTCTCCTGGCTCACGCTGGGCGCCAACTATGCGCTGGGCGGCATGAACCCCTGGGGCTATCACCTGGGCAACCTCGCGATCCACGCGGCCAACGCCGTGCTCTTCTACTGGACCGCTCGCCGGCTGCTCTCCGCGGCGCGCGAGGGGTACGGGGAGCCGGCGCTGTCGGCGGGGGCGGCATGCGCCGCCCTCCTCTTCGCCGTGCACCCGCTCCGCGTCGAGTCCGTCGTCTGGGTGACGGAACGGCGGGACGTACTGAGCGTCTTCTTCTTCCTCCTCGCCGCGTTGGGGTACCTCCGCGCGGTCGAGCATGGACGCGACGGCTGCCTGGCGCCCGCCTGGCGCGCGCTCTCCGTCGCCGCCTTCCTGGGCGCGCTCATGTCCAAGTCCTCGACCCTCATGCTGCCGGCCGCCCTCCTCCTGCTCGACCTCTATCCGCTCCGCCGCCTGCGCCTCGGCTGGCGCCGCCTCCTCGTCGAGAAGCTCCCCTACCTCGCCCTCGCCGCCGCGGATGTCGTCGTGGTGTGGTTCGCGCTCCAGCGAACAGGGAAGCTGACGGGTCTCGCGGCGCACGGCGTCGCGGGGCGGGCGGCCATCGTCTTCTACAGCTTCTTCTACTACCCCTGGAAGCTGGTCTGGCCGGTGGAGCTGTCGCCGATGTACGAGGTGCCTCCGCACGTGGATCCGCTCCAGCCGCGCTTCGTCGTCGCGGCGGTCGTCGTGGTGCTCGTCACCGCGGCGCTGGTGGCGCTCCGCCGCCGCTGGCCGGGCGGGCTCGCCGCCTGGACGTACTCGGCGCTCATGATCCTGCCGGTCAGCGGCGTGATCCACGCCGGCTTCCAGCTCGTCCAGGATCGCTGGAGCTACCTGTCGGGAATGGGCTTCAACCTCCTCGCCGGCGGCGGGATCGCCTGGCTGCTCGCCGCCCGGGCGCGCGGGCGCGTGAGCGCGGTGATCGCCCGAAGCGTGACGGCGGGAGCGGCCGCGGCGCTC
>Ga0335084_10008187_pt1 | contig 10409 bp, 7 predicted proteins | sample Lox_Sample_44_FD_206721 | JGI IMG/M metagenome (GOLD analysis project Ga0335084, IMG submission 206721) | Soil microbial communities from Loxahatchee National Wildlife Refuge, Florida, United States - Lox_Sample_4.4 | ecosystem: Environmental > Terrestrial > Soil > Wetlands | place: USA: Florida... | reverse complement strand
CGGCATCGTCGACTCGCACGTGTTCCAAGTGCCTGACGCGCCAGCGCTGACCGTCGATGTCGATCGGGCATTGGCCACCGAGGTAGGAGCATCCCAGCAGGTGACCGCCAACAACGTGTTGGTGGCCACCAACTCGAGCGCGCAGACTGCGCCCAACTTCTGGGTCGACCCCCGCAACGGCGTGAGTTACCCGCTCGTAGTGCAGCTACCCACCTACCGGATCGACTCCGTGGAAGATCTGTGGACGATGCCGGTGACCGCGGGCGGCGGCTGGGATCAGCGTCAATTGCTGATGAACATCTCCAGGTTCGGCCGCGCCAAGGTTCCGCTGGTGACCTCGCAACTCAACATCAGGCCGGTGTTCGACGTCCACGCGGACGTCCAGGGGCGCGATCTGGCTTCGACTGCGAGGGACATCGACCAGGTCATCGACGCCGATCGCCCCGACCCCTCGAAGGCGATCTCGGTCAAGCTGAGCGGCCAGGTCGAAACGATGCGCGAGAGTTATACGGGCTTGTTCTGGGGCATCGCGTTGGCTGTGGTCCTGGTCTATCTGTTTCTGGTCATCAACTTCCAGAGCTGGGTCGATCCGCTGATCGTCCTGATGGCCGTGCCGTTCGCCTTGGGCGGCGTGATGTGGATGCTGTTCCTGACGCAGACGCATCTCAGCGTGCCTGCTCTGATGGGAACGCTGATGTGCATCGGGCTCACCACGGCGAACAGCATTCTGGTGGTGACGTTCGCCAATCAACGCATGGAAGCCGGCGACGATTCGTTTGTTGCGGCCGTCACGGCGGGGTACACTCGGCTGCGGCCCGTTCTCATGACGGCGGGCGCGATGATCCTGGGCATGATCCCGATGTCCCTGGGCGCAGGGGAAGGCGGCGAGCAGAATGCGCCGCTGGCACGAGCCGTGATCGGGGGCTTGCTGTTTGCCACCTTCGCAACGCTGGTGTTCGTCCCGACCATGTACCGGCTGCTTCGCCAGCGAGCGGCGGGTCGCCCCAGTTCTACTTCTACGAGGGATTCCCGTGCTACCGGATGACCACTTGACACAGGACCGCGGCCCGGCTGGCCAGCCGCCGGCCTTGCGCCCGGAGCCCGAGACACATTCCGCGCCCTCTCGCGACTGGCGCGCATGGACGAGCACGGCACCGGGGACAGGGCGCAGGATCAAGACCGCGGCCGCCGCGGCCGCGATTGCGCTGTTGGTCGCGTTCCTGGGGGTGTATTTCCTGAAAAGATCCGAGGAGAGAAAGCTCTCCGACGCGTCGGCCATGGCGTCCGCGCGGGCGCCGGCCATCAACGTGATAACGGTCGGTACCGCCACGGGGACGCGCCCGTTGACACTGCCCGGCGCAACCGCAGCGTGGTACGAGAGCACGATCTACGCGCGGGTGAACGGCTACGTCGCGAAGTGGTTTGTGGACATCGGCGACCACGTCCGTCAGGGGCAGACGCTCGCGCTGATCGACACACCCGAGCTCGACGCGGGCCTCATCGCCGCACGCGCGGAGCTGACCTCGTCGGAAGCGCAAGCCAAGGTCAGGGAAGCCGAGGCCGAGTTCGCCAAGACGACTTACGAACGCTGGCGGGACTCGCCCAAAGGCGTAGTCTCTGAACAAGAGCGCGAAGCGAAGAAGGCCGACTATGACAGCGCCGTAGCCAAGCTGAACGCTGCACGCGCTCAGGTGGCCCAGGATGAGGCGCGCGTGGACAGCTTCATCGCCATGACGGAGTTCAAACACGTAGCCGCCCCGTACGACGGGATCATCACCGAGCGTCGGATCGACATCGGCAACCTGGTGACCGCGGGCAGCACGGCCGGCAACACCCTGCTGTACCGCATGAGCCAGGACAACCCGATGCGCGTGTTCGTGGACGTACCGCAGAGCGCCGCAGGCCCATTGATGAAGATCGGTGTGCCGGTGCAGATCCGAGCGAGCAACGTCCCGGACCGCGTTTTCAACGGCAAGATCTCTCGAACGGCGAACGCGATCAATCCCCAGGCGCGCACCTTGCACGCCGAAATCGACATCCCCAATCCCGACCGCGCGCTGGTGCCGGGAATGTATGTCGACGTAACCTTCCAGCTTCAGGCGAACGGCATGGTCCAGGTGCCCGCGTCCGCTCTCGTCTTTCGGGCGAGCGGACCCCAGGTTGCTGTGGTCGACGACGCCGGTCGCGTGAGCTTTCGCAAGGTCAGCATCGGCCGGGACGACGGAAACGTGGTCGAGCTCGCGTCGGGCGTATCAGCGGGGGAGAGAGTCGCGCTGAATATCAGCAGTCAGATCGGTGAAGGCGAGAAGGTGACGGTGAACGAGTCCGGCAGCAACAGCTCGACGACCACTGCGCTGCACGCGCCCCCGGGCCCCGCAAAATGAGACCGGTTCTGTGGCTCTCGACCGCCGCGATCGGAGCGTGCCTCGCCGGATGCGCGGTCGGGCCGAATTACCACACCCCGGAGATGAAGGTGCCGGAGGGCTTTATCGCAGCGTCGGGGACTGGAAAGCCGAGCGCAGCAGGCGTTGCCAAAGAAGCGCTCGATCTCGCCTCCTGGTGGCACGTGCTGGACGACCCGGAGCTCGATTCGCTGGTCGATCGCGCAATCCAAGCCAACCTCAGCCTCGAGATCGCGCTTACCCGCTTGCAGGAGGCGCGAACGTTCGAGGTCGCCATCACGGGCTTGGCGCTGCCCGAAGTGGAGGCCAGCGTCGGTGCAGCCCGCGGAACGGGGAGCAACCTCGCGCGGGGCCGCGCTTCCCCGCCGCTCGTATCAGCCTCGAACACGGCCGGCCTGCAGCAGATCACCGGCATCGCCGGTGTCGACGCCGTATGGACCCTCGATATCTTCGGCAAGTACCGGCGCGCGATCGAAGCGGCTCGCTACGACACGCAAGCCGCAGCAGCAGCCCGCAATGCGGTGCTCATTACCATTGTCGCCAACGTAGTGCGTGCCTATGTAGACATGCGCGGGCTGCAGATGCAGCTCGCGGTGCTGCAGAAGAATCTCGGCACGGCGCAGACGTCCCTGCAGCTCGTGCAGGCACGATTCGACCGCGGCATCATCAACGAGCTGGACGTTACGTTGGCGAAGCGAGAGCTGGCGACGCTGCAGGCCCAGGTTGCGCCCCTGGCGTCGCAAATCAAGGCGGCACAGTACGCGATCGCCGTGTTGATCGGACAGTTCCCCGAAGATGTCGCCAAGGAACTGGAGAAGCCCGGGCTGGTCCCCAACGTGCCGGAAAAGATCGACGCGGGCCTGCCGCTGGACTTGATCCGACGCCGGCCTGACGTCCGCGAGGCCGAGTGGCGGCTGGCCGGCGCCACCGCCCGAATCGGCGTGGCGACGGCCGATCTGTTTCCACAAGTGGCCATCACCGCAGGGGCCGGCGTGCAAGGACAAGGGCTCGGTGTGACTCCGGTGGTCCAGCAGTCCATATGGTCGGCCGGGGTGCTGCTCACTTGGCCCCTGCTCGACTTCGGGACCGTCGACGCGCTGGTCGATGTGGCGGACCTTCGCGCGCGCGAGCTTCTGCTGAATTACAAGCAAACCGTACTGAGCGCGGTCCAGGAGGTGGATACTGCCTTCAGCGGCTACAGCGCGCAGCAGGACCGTTTACGCAATCTGGGCGACGCGTTAGCGGCAAGCCAGCAAGCGGTAAGTCTCGCGTCGCAACGGTACGACCGCGGGCTTACGGACTATCTCAACGTCGTCGATGCTCAACGGCAGGAGTATGACCTGGCGGGGCAATATGCGTCCGCGCAGATGACGGCGGCGGAACAGTTGGTGGCACTCTACAAAGGTCTGGGCGGGGGTTGGGAGCACTATCAGTCGATCCCGCCCATTCGGCAGCCCCAACCCGCCATCGTGGCAGCGTTCCGCCGGGTGTTAGCCCCCGAGGATCCGCTGAAGTGATCCCATGGTCCAGGTCCGCCCGACGCGGCTTTGGCTAGCGGCGTAGCGCGCGTCTCAGCTTCGTGGCTCACGGCGCCTGCGTGGTCTGGATAGAGGCGCGCTCCGCTTGGGACGGACAATCAGGACAGCCTTCCTGCTCCGGACAATCGACCATCGCGCTGCTCGCAACCGTATTGGACGGATGCGCATTGAGCGCGGCACATGCCGACAGCAGCGTTCCAGCAGCCGCGCCAACTAGAACGAGCGCAATGAGCGGAATCAGGGCGCCACGGCAGCATCCTTTCGAGTCGCGCGGCTTGAAGCCGCGAACCAGCGCCGAGTCCGTGGATCGGCTGACACCGCTGCACGAGCGTTCCATCGACTCAATGCCGGCGCTGCGCACCGACGTCGCATCTCCACCATCCCACCGAGCGCCGGCGAGCGCTCGCACCAGGATCGAAACCGCCCGCTGCCCGAATTTGCTAACTGTGATCATCTGTCGCCTCCGTACTGCGACTCGCCTCTTTGCCAGCGGGGAAACCGTACCGGCCTCACGGCACCACACCGCGCCTGATCACCCGGGGCAGACCACGTCCGTCACCGTCGACGCCGGTCGAGCGTGGCACCTATCGCGGATCCCCCGCACCCGCCATCTGTACCTGGTCGCCACAGGCCTACTGCCAACGAGAGAAGGGTCAAGACCCGTGCGCGCACCAGGCGCGTGAGCGCTCAGAGTCATCCGCTGAGGTTGCCGCATGATTTCGGAACGCTTGCGCGCGTTACCGTCCGTAATGCTCCAGGACATTCCGACATCATGTGGAAACGCTGGCGGTCGACAGTAGCCGCGGGTTCACGCCGCGCGGGCGGCGCCGTGACGCTGCGATGGTCCTGGGCACCTCCGCCGCGGCAGCCCATGTGGCGGGAGATCCACGGAGGGCCGAGCGAAACGGGGGTCAGCCCGATCCTGAGCGTCTGCGCACAGCGCCCGAATTCGACGGGGATGGATCATCCGAGCAAGTGCCAGTGCGCCCGCTCAAACAACCCGGACGAGGAGCAGGAGATGAAAGTAGCGTTTGCGTTGACGGTCGGCCTAGCCTTGATCGCGGCCTCTGCCGAAGCTCATAACGTCGAAGGGACCCTGCACACGATCCAGAGAACGAAGACCATACGCCTGGGCTATCTCGAAATGGGCGTGCCGTTCTCGTTCGCGGGCAGATACGGCAAACCTGAAGGCTACAGCGTCGAGCTTTGCCTGCGGGTGGCTGAGGGCATCCGGCAGCAGCTGGGTCTTGGCCGTCTGGAGGTCAGATGGTTGCCGGTCACGGCCGAGAATCGGTTCGAGATGGTCAAGGACGGCGCCATCGACTTGGAGTGCGGAGCGTCAACCAACACTCTGTCGCGCCAGAAGGTGGTGGACTTCAGCTTGCCAACCTGGGTCGACGGCAGCACGTTCTTGACCCGAGTAGGCTCAGGGATCGGCCGACTTTCCGATCTCGCCGGCAAGAAAGTGGCCGTGATCGGAGATACCACGACCGAAGTCGCGCTCGACGAACTGCATCGGCGCGGGGTCGCTGCGTCGATTGTGCGGGTGGCGAACCAGGTCCAGGGCATCAATGCCCTCGCTGCCGGTGCGGTGGACGCATATGCGGGCAACCAGGCGTCGTTGCTGGTTCTGATGATCGAGAGCGGCAACGGAAGCCGGTTTGCGTTGAGCCAAGACTTCCTTGCTTACGAGCCCTATGGACTCGTCATGCGGCGCGATGACGGGGACTTTCGACAAGCGGTAGACCAAGCCCTCGCCCGTCTCTATAGGAGTGGAGAGGTGGTCCAGATCTACGAGCATTGGTTCCGCTCCTTCACCACGCCGAGCGCTGCGATCACTGCGATGTGGGCGATCAATGGGCTTCCCGAGTAGCGTGCGCGCTACCGATCGCCCGAAGCGTATCGGCGATGCGCCGGGCCTGCAGTGCGCCCCGTCAGGGGACCGACTCCACCTTGGCGGAGAGGTAATAGCCGGCGCCACGCTGGGTCTTGATTAACTGAGGACGGCTGGGGTCAGACTCGAGCTTTCGGCGCAGACGGAGGATCTGCACGTCGACGCTGCGATCGAATACGTCGTCGTCGAAGCCGCGACTCATCTCCAGCAGTTGATCGCGGCTCAGCACACGCTCCGGGGAGCCCAACAGGGCGCTGAGCAGATCGAACTCGGCATGCGTCAGCTCGACGCGTTCGCCGCCGGGAGAGGTCAGCCGCCGGGTGCGCAGATCCAGTTCCCAGCCGGCAAACCGGCGCGCACGCGGAGACTCGCCCGCAGACTGCGCCTGCACGTAAGCCTGTGCGCGGCGCAGGATGGTGCGGATGCGGGCGAGCAGCTCGCGCGGGTTGAACGGTTTGGTCAGATAGTCGTCAGCGCCGAGCTCGAGTCCGACGATGCGGTCCACGTCGTCTCGGTTCCCGGTCAGGATGATAATCGGAACGCTCGACTGCGCGCGGAGCTTGCGCGCGATGGTCATGCCGTCTTCGGAACGAAGCTTGAGGTCCAGAACGATCAGATCCACCACGCTCTCGTTCAAGGCCTTCTGCATGGTGGGCCCGTCCGGCACGCCGGTGACCCGCAGTTCATGCTCACCCAAATAATCTGCGAGCAGCTGGCGGATGGCCGCATCGTCGTCGACGACGAGGATATGTGGCGCGGCATTCATGCGTGTCGATTGCCGGACTAAGCCCGGCCCGGAGCGGCGGCATTCGGATGCGTGGCTTTGTCGGCAAATCCTCATCCATTGTACGACGCTCTTGTGTGATCCAGGTTTCAAGTTGTAATGCGGCGCACTTGTCTGGAAATGCCGCCGTAACGCGAAGCAGCGAAGCTCGGGACATCGCTCTGCCTCCCGGGTCGAGACGAAACAGCTGGAATAGACCCAGCCCTCCGAGTCCGGCGCGCGAATGGGCCGAGCGGTCCGGTAGATCTACTGCGAGCTGTCACCCCGCTTTGCGCATCGGCGTGGATCCGATTCTTTACAAGTACGGGGCAGAGCACTACGCTATCCTCACGCTGGCCGTGAGCGAATCCAGGTGACACGGTGGACAACATTGTTGTAGTCGACGACGACGCATTGACGCGCGGCCTCATCAGCGAATGGCTCACCGATGCCGGATACCGGGTGCGTCAAGCGGAGCACGGCGAAGCGGCGCTCGCGATCCTTCGCACCGAGCCGGCCCGGCTTGTCATCACCGATATGCAGATGCCGCGACTGGACGGCGCCGAGACGCTGGCCGCACTTCGGCGCGAATTGCCCTCGCTTCCCGTGATCGCCATGTCGGCCGGCTTCGGATCGCGGTCCGGTGTATCGCCGGCAACCGCACTTGCCCTCGGTGCGTCGCGCGTACTGGCCAAACCCATTGCCTACCAGGACCTGCTGAGGATCGTCCAGGAGCTCCTCCGGCCGGTGTAGACCGGGTATCCTGACCTCTCCACACGGCATTCATGTCGGCGCCTCTCCCGCAACCACATGCGCTGGCGACAGATCGCGCGGTCCGCTAAGTCCCTGAGCCTGCAGAACAGCCTGTGGTTGGGCGGAGCGCTGTTGGTGACGGCTATCGTGGCCTCCGCCGTCTATGATGTCGCGCATCGGCGCGACATCGTCATCGACCGGACGCGCGAGGATGCCGCGAGCCTGGCTCGTGTCGTCGCACAGCAGATCGCCGGCTTGTTGCACACTGTGGATGTCGTCGTGCGGGATACGGGCACCGACGCGCTCGTGGGGCCGCTGCACGAGCTGCGCTGGACGCTGCACGAGCGCCTTCGCGAGCGCATCCACGCGATTCCGCAGATCCGGGACCTGCTAGTGGTCGGCAGCGATGGCAGCCTGACCGCCAGCGCGTCGCAGTTTCCGGTTCCGGTAATCTCCGTAGTCGACGAGCCCTACTTCATCGCGCAGCGGCTCAACACCGAACGCGGACTTTACGTCTCGGAGCCGTTTCACCGACGCGCCGACCGCACGTCCACCATCGCAATTAGCCATGCCATCCGGGACCCGAAGGGCCGATTTCTCGGGGTAGCGGTGGCCGAGCTCGATTTTGATTACTTCCGACGGTTCTACGCCACGATTGCACTGGGGCCCGGATGGGTGCTCGACTTGTTCGGCCGAGACGGTCAGTTGCTGGCGCAGTATCCGGCCGGCGGCGCCGAGATCGGTCGAACCTTCACAGACCGGCCCCAGCTTCGAGAGCTGCCAACTGCCGTGGGGCGGGTCGCCACGATCGCGCGCGACCCCGCAGACGGCCGCGATGCAATCTATGCCGCGCAAGCGGTACTGGGCTACCCGCTGTCGGTCGGGGTAGGAGTAGACAAGGCCCTGGCGCTGGCGCCGTGGCGGACACAAGCCGTGCACAGCGCCGTGCGCACGGGCCTGCTGTGCTTGGCCGTGGTGCTGCTGATCGCGCTTGTCCTCCGCCAGCTCGGTCGGCGCGAGAAAGCCGAGGAAGCGCTGCGCGTGCAGACGGCTCTATTGGATGAGTTGTTCGAAAGCGCGCCCGAAGCCATCGTCATGCTTTCTCCGGACGAGGGCGTGACGCGCGTCAACCGCGAATTCACACGCCTGTTCGGCTACTCCGCGGACGAAGCACGTGGCCGGCCGCTGGGCGAGCTGATCGTGCCGTCGGACCTCCAGCGGGAGTGGCGGCACATCGGCCAGGCGATCCGCCAGGGGCGTCATGTCAGCCGGGAAACGGAGCGGGTCCGAAAGGATGGCAGGCGGCTGCATGTATCGCTGCTCGGCGCGCCTATCGTTACGGCCAAAGGCCACATCGCAAGCTACGCGATCTATCGCGACATCAACGAGCGCGTGCTGGCACAAGCAGAGCGCGAAAAGCTGGCCCTGCGACTGCGACAGGCTGAAAAGCTCGAAGCCATCGGCACGATGGCCGGCGGGATTGCGCACGACTTCAACAACATCCTCGGGGCCATCCTCGGTTACGGAGATATGGCACTGAGCGCCGCGCCCGAAGGCGGCGGGCTGAAGCGCTATGTCGGGCAGGTCATGACCGCGGCGCATCGCGCCAAAGCGTTGGTCGATCAGATCCTGACTTACAGCCGCAGCACGCGTGGCAAGCCCGCCGCGGTCAGCGTTCACGCAGTGGTGGCTGAGACGCTGGAGCTGGTGCGGGCATCGCTGCCCTCCAACATCGAGCTCTGTCCCCGCCTAGAGGCGAGTAAGGCCGCAGTCATCGCGGACGCCACTCAGATCCATCAGCTCGTGATGAACCTGTGCAAGAACGCCGTCGATGCAATGCCGACTGGGGGCACACTTAGCGTGACTCTGGATGTGGTGGATACGGCGGCAGACAGAACGCTCTCGCACGGTCTGCTGCCTGCGGGCCGTCACGTGCGCCTTGCGGTGGAAGACAGCGGATGCGGCATGACTCCAGCAGTGGCCGAACGGATCTTCGAGCCTTTTTTCACGACCAAGCAACCCGGCGCCGGAACCGGCCTGGGTCTCGCGCTCCTGCATGGGATCGTCACTGACCTCGGCGGCGCAATCGACGTGGCGAGCATCCCAGGCAAGGGGAGCGTGTTCAACCTCTACCTTCCCCGATCCGACGCCGCTGCCATGCAGAAAGTAGAAGAGCAGGGGCCCCTGCCGCAGGGGGACGGTGAATGTGTGTTGCTCATTGAGGACGAGGAGCCCTTACTGCTGCTGACCGAGGAGATGCTCGCGGCATTGGGCTATGAGCCGACGGGATTTACACGTGCGGCCGAGGCGCTGTCGGAGTTCCGTGCTGACCCTTCACACTTCGACGCAGTCGTTCTGGATTACCTGATGCCCGGCATGACAGGCACCGAACTGGCGACGCAGTTGCGCCAGGCGCGCAGCGATATCCCCATCGTTCTGGTGAGCGGATACACCGGCCCGCTGCTATCCCAGGAAGCGCTGCTCGCAGGCGTCAGCCAGATCCTCACCAAGCCACTCGACTTCCGCCAGTTGGCGGAGTCCATGGCGCACGCGCTCACGCCGACAGCTGTAGGTTGACGGGGTCGGCAAGCCATAGTAGCCGCGCGTCCTCGTGTCGCCGCATGGCCCGGTTGCGCTGCGAAGCTGACGGCCTGGCTCGGGCTTCAAACTCGCGCGTTACATCCGGTAACGCCGCACCCGGCAGTGAAATCAACTCGAAACGCGGAAAGGGGAAACTCGCGCACATGAGTTGTGTTCTCGTCGAGGAGATGCCGGTTGTGCAAGGACGCTGCGCGGCTGGCGCGCTGCAGGCAGGACGGGAGTCCAGCAATGGACGCCATGCAGCAGTTCCAAGCTGCGCGCCCGGAAGAAGTGTCGCCTTGGCGCCTACAACGCTCAGGAGCTTGTCCCGGCCGGCTGGCGAAGAAGGGCTGGGGCCGAGGACTGTGAGGGTGTGTCTATTGCTCTCCGGTGCCAGAGAAGCAGGGCCGGCACTGGGAGATGACTGGCCTGCCTCCTGAGGGGGCGGGCATTTCGCAGGTAAGGAGGATGCATATGAA
>Ga0335084_10008186_pt1 | contig 10409 bp, 7 predicted proteins | sample Lox_Sample_44_FD_206721 | JGI IMG/M metagenome (GOLD analysis project Ga0335084, IMG submission 206721) | Soil microbial communities from Loxahatchee National Wildlife Refuge, Florida, United States - Lox_Sample_4.4 | ecosystem: Environmental > Terrestrial > Soil > Wetlands | place: USA: Florida... | reverse complement strand
CGCGGCGGCGCCGTCGCCGTTTACGCCGATCGCCGACTACGCGTTCCTCTCGAACTGCCACACGGGCGCGCTCGTGGCGCCGGACGGAGCGATCGACTGGCTCTGCATCCCCTCGTTCGACTCGCCGAGCATCTTCGGCAGCCTGCTCGACCGGGAAGCGGGCTTCTTCCGCTTCGGTCCGTTCGGGATCGCCCACCCGACCCAGCGGGTCTACGGGCCCGGAACGAACGTCCTCCTGACGACCTGGAAGACACCCTCTGGCTGGATCGTCGTCCGCGACGCGCTGACGATGGGGCCATGGGAACACGAGGACACGGTCACGCCGCACACGCGACCCCCTGCCGACGAAGACGCCGATCACATGCTCGTGCGCAGCATCCAGTGCCTCGACGGGCGCGTGGAGGTGGAGCTCGTCTGCGAGCCTGCGTTCGACTACAGCCGCGCTAGAGCGGAATGGACGATGGTCGGCGACAGCAGGCACACCGCCGACGCGAGCGGGGGCGAGCAGACGTTCCGTCTCCAGTCGGACCTCGCGCTCGGCATCGAGGGCGACCGTGTTCGGGGGCGGCACGTGCTGGAGAAAGGGGAACGGGCCTACTCAGCGCTTTCCTGGGCCGAGGGCCTTGCCGTGCCGAAGGACGTCGACGACGCCGAGGCGAGGTTGGACGCCACCGCGAGCTTCTGGCGCGCCTGGCTCGGCACGGCCCGGATCCCCGACCATCGCCTGCGCGACCCGATCCAGCGCTCGGCCCTCGCGATCAAGGGCCTGACCTACATGCCGACCGGGGCGACGGTGGCGGCGCTCACGACCTCGCTGCCCGAGACCCCCGGCGGCGAGCGCAACTGGGACTACCGCTACACCTGGATGCGGGACACCACCTTCACCCTCCAGGCGCTTCACTTCCTCAACCTGAACTGGGAGGCCGACGAGTTCATGGAGTTCGTCGCCGACCTCGAGCCGACCGAGGACGGCTCCCTCCAGATCATGTACGGGATCGACGGCCGCCGCGATCTGACCGAGTCTACGCTCGACGACCTCTCGGGCTACGCGGGCGCACGTCCCGTGCGCATCGGCAACGGCGCCTTCGATCAGCGCCAGAACGATGTCTTCGGCGCGGTGCTGGACTCGATCCTGGTCCACACCCGACACAGCGAGCGACTTCCGAGACGGCTCTGGCCGATCGTCCGGTCGCAGGCCGAATGCGCCACGAATATCTGGCGTGAGCCCGACCAGGGGATCTGGGAGGCGCGCGGCAAGCCGCAGCACTACGTGTCCTCGAAGCTGATGTGCTGGGTCGCGCTCGACCGCGCGGGCAAGTTGGCCGAGATGCGCGGCGACCCCGAGCTGCAGAAAACCTGGAGCGCCACCGCGGACGAGATCCAGGCGGACATCCTCGAGCACGGTGCCCGGGACGGAGTCCTCCGTCAGCACTACGACACCGACGCCCTGGACGCCTCCACCCTCCTGGCCGCGATCTTCGGCTTCCTGCCGGGCGACGACGAGGTGCTACGCAAGTCTGTCGACGCGATTGCGAGCGACCTGACCGAAGACGGCTTCGTCCTCCGTTACCGCACCGGCGAGACCGACGACGGACTCTCCGGGAAGGAGGGCACCTTCCTCATCTGCTCCTTCTGGCTCGTCTCCGCCCTCGCGGTCGTCGGCGAGCTCCAGCGGGCGCGTGACCTGATGGAGCGTCTGCTGCGAATCGCCTCGCCGCTCGGGCTCTACGCCGAGGAGCTCGACGTCGCCACCGGACGCCACCTCGGCAACTTCCCACAGGCGTTCTCGCACCTGGCGCTGATCGAGGCGGCGGGGCGGATCGTCGTCCCCGAGATGATGGAGGAGTACTGATCGACTCCTACGACGTGATCATCATCGGCTCGGGGGCGGGGGGCGGTACGCTCGCCCGCCACCTCGCGCCGTCCGGCAAGAAGGTCCTGGTGCTCGAGCGAGGCGACTGGCTTCCGCGCGAGCCGCAGAACTGGCTCTCGCAGGACGTCTTCGTCGACAATCGCTACATCTCCGCCGACACCTGGGTCGACGGGAGCGGCAAGCCGTTCCAGCCCCAGGTGCACTACTTCGTCGGCGGGGCCACGAAGCTCTACGGGGCCGCGCTCTACCGATTGCGCAAGGAGGACTTCGGCGAGCTGCAGCACCACGACGGGATCTCTCCCGCCTGGCCGGTCTCGTACGAGGACTTCGAGCCGTACTACACCCGGGCCGAGCAGCTCTACGAGGTGCACGGCGCGCGTGGGGAGGACCCCACCGAGCCCCCGGCGAGCGGGCCATACCCGTTCCCGGCGGTCTCCCACGAGCCGCGGATCCAGCAGCTCTCCGACGACCTGGAGGCCGCGGGGCATCACCCGTTCCACGCACCCTGCGGGATCCGGCTGCTGGAGTCGAACATGCCCTACAGCGCGTGTGTCCGCTGCATGAACTGCGACGGCTTCCCGTGCGCGGTGCAGGGGAAGTCGGACGCCGAGGTGTTGGGAGTGCGGCCCGCGCTCGAGCACGACAACGTCGAGCTGATGACCAACGCGAGGGCGGTCATGCTCGAGACGAGCGATGCGGGTACCGAGGTCACGGGGGTCGTCGTCGAGCGGAACGGCGGGACGGAGACGCTCTCGGCCGACCTCGTCGTCGTCTCCTGCGGCGCTGCCAACAGCGCGAAGCTGCTCCTGGCTTCGGCGACCGACAAGCACCCGAACGGGCTTGCCAACGCTTCCGACCAGGTCGGCCGCAACTACACGTTCCACGCGAGCCAGGCCGTGTTGGCGCTCTCCCGTGAAGAGAACCCCACGGTCTTCCAGAAGACGCTCGGCCTGAACGACTTCTACTTCGGCGCCGACGACTTCGACTTCCCGCTCGGGAGCATCCAGATGATCGGCAAGTCGCAGGCGCCGATGTTCCGCGGCGAGAAGCCGAAGGAGACGAAGCTCGCACCGTCCTGGTCGCTGGAGAAGATGGCGCTCCACGCCGTCGACTTCTGGCTCTCGACCGAGGATCTCCCGCGGCCGGACAACCGCGTCACGCTCGACGGCGACGGCAACGTCGTGCTCGCATACACGCCGACCAACGTCGAGCCGCAGAAGCGGCTCTACGCGAAGCTGAAGTCGCTGCTCGGCCACCTCGGCATGCACGAGCACCTGCTCTCGCGGTTCGCGTACATGAAGAACGCGATCCCGATCGCGGGCTGTGCGCACCAGGCGGGCACGTGCCGCTTCGGCACCGACCCGGCCTCGTCGGTCCTCGACGTCGACTGCAAGGCACACGAGCTCGACAACCTCTACGTCGTCGACACGAGCTTCTTCCCGAGCATCGGAGCCGTGAACCCGGCGCTGACGGCGATGGCCAACGCGCTGCGGGTCGGCGACCACCTGCTCGAGCGAATGCGGTAGTGCGGGCCGAGGCCCGCGTCGTCTACCTCGCCGGGCTCGTCCAGGGGATCGCGCTCGTCGCGTTTCCCGCCGCCAGCACCGTCCTCACCGATCCGTCCGAGTACGACCTGTCGAGCACGCAGTACGGCGCGCTCTTCCTTCCGCAGGTCGTGACGGCGATCGCGGCCTCGCTGCTCGGCGCAGGACTCGGCGGGCGGTTCGGGCTGAAGCGGGTCTACCTCGCCGGCCTCGTCGCGAACCTGGTCTCGATGAGCCTGCTGCTGGCGAGCGCGTTCGTGACCTCGAACCAGTCGCTCGCCTACGCGTTGCTGCTGCTGGCGACGGCGAGCCTCGGCGTGGGCTTCGGGCTCACGGTTCCGTCGATCAACACGTTCACCGCCGCGTTCCACGCGGGCGCGGTCGACCGCTCCGTGCTCGTGCTGAACGCCCTGCTCGGACTCGGGACGGTCCTCGCGCCGGTGTTCGTCGCCGTCTTCGTCGGGCTCGGATTCTGGTGGGGGCTGCCGCTCGTGGCGGGAGCCCTGGTCGCCCTGCTCCTGCTCGCAAGCCTGCGCCTGCCGCTGCGGATCGAGACCGACCGGGCGGAGGCGCGACGGAAGCTCACGATCCCGGCCCGGTTCTGGGTGTACGCGGGCTTCGCGGTCCTCTACGGGGTCTGCGAGACGATCAACGGCAACTGGTCGCAGCTCGACATGAAGGATCTCGGTGCGTCCACGACCGAGGCGAGCCTCGCCCTCACGGCGTTCTGGGGGATGGTGACCGTCGGGCGCGTCCTCTTCGCCGCGATTCAGCGCCGCGTCGCGCCCAGGCTGACCTACCACGTGCTGCCGTTCGTCCTCGTCGGCGCCTTCGCTGCCATCGCACACCTTCCGCACGACAAGCCATGGCTGGGCGTACTCTCCTTCGGTCTGGCGGGTCTCGGGTGCTCGGCGCTCTTGCCGCTCACGATCAGCTTCGGCCAGGGAGAGCTGACGGCCATGTCGGCCGCCGCGGCCGGCGGCGTGATCGCCTTCTACCAGCTCGGGTACGGGATCGCGGCGTTCGGCGTGGGACCGGTCCTCGACAGCGGCGTTGAGCTGTCGACGCTCTACGCGGTGGCGGCGGTCGTCGCCGTCGTGATGGGTCTCTGGTCGTTTGTCGTCGCGCACAGGCAGACGGCATGACGATCGCCTGGAACGACCAGCGAGTGACCGTGTCCGAGACGGGGGGCGGTCTGCGCACGTACACGGCGAGCGGACACGACATCCTCGACGGCTACGGCCCCGAAGAGCCTGCGCAGTCGGGGCGCGGCCAGGTGCTCATCCCGTGGCCGAACCGGCTCGAGGACGGGACCTACGAGTTCGACGGCGAGTGGCATCAGTTGCCGCTGACCGAGCCCGAGCGCGGGAACGCAATCCACGGCCTCGTCCGCTCTGCCCAATGGCAGACGATGGAGCGCGAGGAGGGCCGCGTCGTGATGACCTATTCGCTACGCCCGCAGTCCGGCTATCCGTTCTCGCTCGACCTCCGGATCGAGTACCGGCTCTCGGCCGAGGGGCTCCACGTCGAGACGACGGCGACCAACGTCGGCGCCGAGGCGTGTCCGTACGGGGCGGGTGCGCACCCGTATGTCACCGTCGGAACGCCGACCGTCGACGCTGCGGTCCTTCGGATTCCCGCGCGAACCGTCCTCGAGTCCGACGAGCGCGGCCTGCCGACCGGCCGCGTGCCCATCGCCGGGACCGATCGAGACTTCCTCGCCCCGAGACCCATCGGCTCGACGGTGCTCGACCACTGCTTCACGGATCTCGAGCGCGACGACGACGGCATCGCGCGCGTCAGGCTGCGCGACCCTGACTCAGGGCGGGTCGTGACCGTCTGGGTGGACCGGAGCTATCCGTACGTCATGGTGTTCACCGGCGACCCGCTACCCGACGTGGCTCGCCGCAGCCTCGCCGTCGAGCCGATGACCTGTCCGCCGAATGCGTTCCGCACGGGGGAGGCGTTGATCCGGCTCGAGCCCGGCGATTCCACGACGGGAGCGTGGGGAATTGTTGTCAGCTAGGCGGCCCGGGCAGCTGCAGGATCTGGACGGCTCCGAACACCAGCAGTCCCGCGCCGACGCAGATCAGGTCGATACGCACCCCGCGCAAGGGGAAGTGGCTGGTGATCCCGACGGTGAAGAGCACGCTCGCCAGGATGACGGTTGCGCGGATGCAGTCGTCCCCCGTCTCCCCGGCGTGTCGGCCCTCGGCATAGAGCTGGTCGGCCGTGGCGTCGAGAACGTTCCCGACAGCCAGTCCGGTCGGCTTGTACTGCGGCATGTACTGCGGGCCCTTGGGGGCGTTCGGGTTCGTGAACCGGTGGGTCGCGAGCCAGGCCCTGAAGGCCACGTCGTACTGGCCTCTTGGCGACCTGCTGCCCCCGCTTGTTGCCCGAGAGGTAGGCGGAGAACCAGGCGTTGAAGTTTGCGGCGTCCTGCGTGCGGGCCGACCTCTGTCGGCGAAAGTCCTTCGGGCACCCGCACATCCTCCCTGATGTTTGAATCGCGCCGATGAGCTGGAGTCGCCGCTTTCGCATCCGGGAACGCGTCCGCGGGAGCCTCTGGATGGTTCCGTTCCTCGGCGCGATCCTCGGCGCCATCGCCGGAGTGTGCATCGCCGAGCTCGATCGGCACCTCGGCCTGCCCGACTACCTCACCTACTCCTCGTCTACGGCTAGCACGCTGCTGACGGCGGTCGTCGGCGCGGCGGCGGCGCTGGTCGGCTTCGTTGTCACGGTGACGACCCTGATGGTGCAGATGGTGACCGGGACGTTCTCGCCGCGCTACATGCGGCTCTGGTACCGCGACCCGCTGCTCAAGGCGACGCTGGCGCTGCTCGCGGGCACGCTCACGTTCTCGTTCTCGATGATCCGGCGGATCGAGCCGGACTTCGTGCCGAACACCGGCGTCAGCGTGGCCGGCGTCCTCATGGTCGCGAGCCTGATCGTGTTCCTCCTCTTCTTCGATCGCTGCATGTTCCGGCTACGGCCCGTTGCGGTCGCCTCGCTGGTCGCGAAGTCCGGTCGCAAGGCGTTCGACGAGGTCGTGGCGATGACGGAGCGCCACGACGTAGGTGTCGAGCGCCCGGCCGACGCGTGGCCGGTCTCGGTCGTGCGGTCCGGGCAGGCCGGTGTGATCCAGGCGATCCACGTCGAAGGGCTCGTCGGCTGGGCCCGCGAGCATCGCGCCCAGCTCGTGCTCGAGCACGCTGTCGGCGATTTCGTGCCCATGGGCGTCACGCTGATCTCGGTCTACGGAGGCGAGGCAGACCGTGGAGAGGCCGAGCGCGAGCTGGGCGGGATGGTCGCCTTCGGGGACGAGCGCACGATCCAGCAGGATCCGGCGTTTGCGATCCGGATCATGGTCGACATCGCGCTGATGGCCCTTTCGCCCGCGGTGAACGCGCCGACGACGGCGACTCAGGTGATCGGCCACCTCGGCGAGACGCTGCGCGCGATCGGAGCGACCGATCTCTCTCCCGCCGCGAACGGAGAGCCGCCCGCAGTCGTGATCCAGGCACGCAGCTGGGAGGACTTCCTGACGCTCGGGGTGACCGAGATCCGCGAGTACGGCGCCGCCGGGATCCAGGTGATGAGGGCGCTGCGCGCGGCCCTCGATGAGCTGCGGGAGGACGTGCGGCCGGAGCACCGGGCGGCCGTGGAGGAGGAGCTTCGCCGCCTCGATGCGACCGTTGCTGCGCACTGGAGCGACTCGGTCGACCTCGACCGCGCGAAGGTCGCGGATCGCCAGGGCATCGGCGGCCCCGGTGCACGGGCAAGCGATTCACCCGGGTGAAACGCTCGCCTCGGGGGAGAAAGTCGGCCCGCGCGTCGTAGAGAATCGCGCGAATCGGCCGAGTGAAAAGGAGGCGCGAGTGAACACGGACGCGAAGCCGAGGGTCCTGTTCGTCTACTACACGTTCACGAAGCAGACCGGGATGGTTGTGGACGCAATGGCGGACACGCTGTCGCAGCGCGGCTGCGAGGTGACCAAGGCCCTGCTCGAGTTCCCCGACGCCAAGTACGGAGGGCGGTTCTCGAAGCTCCCGATGTCCCGGCCGATCTTGCACATCGTCGGGATGCTGCCCGCGCAGCGGCGCCGCAAGACCGGCGAGATCCGCATCCCGGAGTCCGCGCAGACCGGCGATTACGACCTCGTAGTCTTCGGCTCGCCGACCTGGTGGCTGACGACGAACATGCCCGTTCGCTCCTATCTCGAGTCTCCGGCCGCGAAGGCTGTGCTCGACGGCAAGCAGTTTGCGGGCGTGTCGGTCTCGCGCCGCTACTATCGGGGCAACCTCGGCGACATCCGGAAGGCCGGCGAGAGAGCAGGCGGCACCTGGGCCGGAGAGACGCATTTCGTGTCGGAGGGGAACCAGGTCATGTCGATGACGTCGTGGCTCGTGTTCATGCGTAGGAACGAGGCTCGGAGGCGCTTTCTCGGCGTGCCGCTGCCGCGGCCGAACCTCAAGGAGAGCTACGCCGATCAGGCGAAGAGCTTCGCCGACAGCCTGTACGAGAAGGTGCTTGCGGCACCGGCCCAGGCCGTCGAGGGCGGGTAAGCCTCTCAAACTGCCCGCGCACCTCGTGTGCACCAGCCACGATTCACCCGGGTGAATCGTCGTTTGTGGGCTGGCCTGCGCGAGGCACCGTGAGATGATCTCCGAGCGGTGTCCGTGATCGCGTCAACGACCGTCGATCTCGCTCGGGTCCAGTTCGCGACGACGTCGCTCTATCACTTCCTGTTCGTCCCCTTGACGCTCGGGCTCGGGCCGCTCGTGGCCGTGATGCAGACGATGTGGCACCGCACGGGCGACGACCGCTGGTATCGCCTGACCCGCTTTTTCGGGACGCTCTTCCTGATCAACTTCGCGATCGGCGTCGCCACGGGCCTCGTCCAGGAGTTCCAGTTCGGGATGAACTGGTCGATCTACTCGAAGTACGTGGGGAATGTCTTCGGTGCGCCACTCGCGATCGAGGGGCTCGCGGCGTTCTTCCTCGAGTCGACCTTCCTCGGCCTCTGGATCTTCGGCTGGAACCGGCTGTCGCCGCGCCTCCATCTGGCGACGCTGTGGATCGCAGTGATCGGGACGTGGATGTCCGCCTACTTCATCCTCGTCGCCAACTCGTTCATGCAGGACCCGGTCGGCTACAAGGTCGAGAACGGACAGGCGGTGCTGACGAGCGTCTGGGCACTCCTCTCGAGCGACTGGGCGCTGTGGGCGTTCGGGCACACGATGTTCGCGGGTCTCACGGCGGGGTCGGCCCTCGTGTTCGGCGTCTGCTGCTGGCATTTCGCCCGCGGACGCAACGTCGAGCTGTTCAAGCCGGCCGCGAAGCTCGCGCTGATCGTCCTCGTGCCGATCTCGTGCGTGAACCTCTGGTTCGGCAGCCACTTCGGGATCCTCGTGACGGAGTTGCAGCCGATGAAGATCGCCGCCTCCGAGGCGCAGTGGGACACCTGCTCGGGCTGCGCGTTCTCGCTCGCCCAGATCGGCGGCTTCACGGAGTCCGACCAGAAGCCGAGCTGGTCGATCCAGATCCCCGACATGCTCTCGTTTCTCGCGACCGGCTCGTTCCACGGCACCGTGCAGGGCCTGAACAACGTGAACCAGCAGTACCAGAAGCAGTACCGGACCCAGAACGGCCGCTCGCAGAGCTACCTCCCGCCCGTCGAGGCCGTCTACTGGAGCATGCGCGGCATGGCCTACGCGGGCTCGCTGATCGCGCTGGTCGCGATCGTCGGAGCGCTGCTCTACTGGAAGAAGCGGCTCGAGAAATGGCGATGGTTCTGCTGGGTCGGGGTCGTCACCACGTTTCTGCCGTTCGTCGCGACCACCTTCGGCTGGCTGCTCACCGAGCTGGGGCGGCAACCGTGGATCGTGCAGGGACTGCTGCTGACCGACCGGGCCAACTCGCCCGCGGTGAGCACGACCTGGCTCGCAACCAGTCTGTCCGTGTTCATCCTCCTGTACGTGTTCCTGCTCGTCCTCGACATCGTGCTGATGCGTCACTACGCCAACCTCGACCCGCCTGACGCGGGAGGCGAGGGGGAGGAGCCGTCGGCCGAGGCGCCACCGGCGGTCGCCTACTGATGGACCTCCAGATCTTCTGGTTCGTGCTGATCGGCGTCCTCTGGGGCGGGTACTTCATCCTCGAGGGCTTCGACTTCGGCGTCGGCATGCTGCTCCCGTTTCTGCCGAGGAACGAGCGCGAGCGCAGCTACATGTTTCAGACGATCGGCCCGGTCTGGGACGGCAACGAGGTGTGGCTCGTGGTCGCGGGCGGCGCGACGTTCGCGGCCTTCCCGGCGTGGTACGCGACGATGTTCTCCGGGTTCTACATCGCGCTCCTCCTGGTCCTCTTCTTCCTGATCATCCGCGTGCTCTCGTTCGAGTGGCGCTCGAAGGCGAAGAGCCCTGGCTGGCGGAAAGCGTGGATGTGGTGCAACTCGATCGGGAGCTTCGGCGCGTCGCTGATCTGGGGCGTTGCGTTCGCGAACCTCCTCTACGGCGTCCCGATCAACTCGAGCGGCGACTTCTCGGGCACGTTCTGGGATCTGTTCAATCTGTACACGATCCTCGGCGGGGTCGCGGTCGTGCTCCTGTTCGCCTGCCACGGTGCGACGTATCTCACGATCCGCACCACGGGCGATCTGTGCGAGCGGGCGAAGTTCGCCGCGCGCTCGCTCTCGGTCGCGGCGGCGGTCGCGGCCGGCGGGTTCCTCGCCCTGACGGTCGTCGTCGCGCACAACCGCAACGACAAGGACGTCTTCCCGCCGATCCTGCCCGCGGCCGCAGGCATCCTCGCGCTGGTGCTCGCCGTGGTCTTCGTGTTCACGCGGCGAAGCGTCTGGGCGTTCGCGATGACCGCCCTCGGCGCGGCGCTCGTCATCGCGACGGTGTTCACGAGCCTCTACCCTCGCGTCATGGTCTCGAGCACCGACTTCGCGAACAGCCTCACGGTCGACGGCACGTCGTCGCAGCACT
>Ga0335084_10008184_pt1 | contig 10410 bp, 11 predicted proteins | sample Lox_Sample_44_FD_206721 | JGI IMG/M metagenome (GOLD analysis project Ga0335084, IMG submission 206721) | Soil microbial communities from Loxahatchee National Wildlife Refuge, Florida, United States - Lox_Sample_4.4 | ecosystem: Environmental > Terrestrial > Soil > Wetlands | place: USA... | reverse complement strand
GCACGCCCGAGTCTCAGACTGCCGCTACGACTTCACGAACAGCAGGATGACCGCGATGACGAAGACGAACAGCACGAGCGACTCGATGAAGGCCAGGCCGAGCAGCATCGCGGTCTGGATGCGCGCGATGGCGCCGGGCTGGCGCGCCATGGCATCCACGGCCGAGCCGGCCGCGCGGCCCTGGCCCAACCCGCAGAGACCCGCCGCGAGACCGAAGCCCAGGCCTGCAGCTGCCACAGCCAAGGCCTTCGGCAAATCGCCTACTGTGGCGTCGGCCGCCCAGGCCATTGCCGGTGCGGTCAGAATCGCCATCAAGGTCATCGTGAGAATGCGTTGCACTGGATTCCTCCTTGGGTTGTGGTGATTGCAGCCTAGTGGTGCTCGGTTTCCGCGACGGCCTCGGCGATGTAGAGCATGGCCAGTTTGCAGAAGATGAAGGTCTGGATCAGCGCCACGAGGATCTTGAGCGGGAACAGGAAGCCGATCACGAAGACGACCAGGATGGCCGACGCCGGCGCCCCGATCAGGATCCCGCCCAGTGAGCCGGTCAGCGCCCAGCCCAGCATCCCGTTCAGCCCCATCATGAAGAAGAAGATCGCGAGCAGGATGTGGCCCGCCATCATGTTGCCGAAGAGACGGAGGGAGAGCGAGAGCGGCCGGGCGCAGTGGCTGATGATCTCGATGACGAACATCAACGGCTTGAGCGCCGCGGGCACGGGGCCCGCGAAGTGCTTGAGGTACGGCACGAGCCCCTGCTTCCGGACGCCGATCCAGTGATACGTGAAGAACACGATGAGCGCGCAGGCCGCGGTGGTGTTGAGGTTGGCGGTCGTCGCGATCAACCCGGGCACGAGGCCCATCAGGTTCGACGTCAGGATGAACAGCCCGAGCGTCGCGATCAGCGGAAGGTAACGGCGACCGCCGTGCCCGATCGTCTCGTCGAGCTCGTTCACGAACTGCTCGAGCACGATTTCCATGAAATTCTGCGATCCCCGCGGCACCATCTGGAGCCGGCGCGTGGCCACGACGGCCACGACGAGCAGGATCCCCATGACGATCCACATGTAGAGGACCTGGTCCGGGATCGAGGGAATGCGGAAGATCGGGGGATGCTCGATGAGATCCATGGGCCTAGACGTCCTCTGTCGCTTCCACGCGGGAATGCAGCAGCCCCTGAACCAGCAGGACGGGTGGCAGCGCGGCCAGCCCGAGTCCCACGGCCGCGGGATGGACAAACCCCTGGGCGACCAGCAGGCCAAGCCCTCCGAGCGTGACCGCCTGGCGCAGCCCGATGCGCCCGATGCGCGCGAGACCGCCGCGCCCATCGGCCACGAGCGCGACGGCGCGCCCCACGTCGCGCGCGAGCCAGCGGAAGTTGATCAGCGCGATGCCGCCGCCGCCCGCCACTCCAGCCGCGGCCGGAATCCCCCAGAGCCACCACGCCGCGCCGCCCAGCGCGGCGACGGTGCAGGCGCCAGTCCACATCACGCGCGAGACCAGGTCAGCTCCTGCCATCAGATTGATCCGTCCCGTTCAACGCTTTGATGGTGCGGTAGAAGTTCACTCCGGCGGCCGTGATGCCGAACCCGAGCCCGGTGAGCAGGAGCCACGGCTGCGTCCCCAGCAATCGATCCGCGAAATATCCCATGCCGAGCCCGACGGCGACGCACGCGAACACCATCGTGCCGAGACCGACGAGCTGCGCCGTCTGTCCTGGCGACGGTTTTCCACTACCTCCCGCCATGTGAATAGGAACACTATCACAGCGTTTTGGGGAAGACAAGACGGCGCAAAGCGCTTATTTCATGGGTAAATTGGCCCGCCTGGCTTCGTCGGTTCCGCACAAAGCCTAGCCAAAGACCCCGCCCATGCGCCCCGACGCGAGACGGTTGATGACCACGACGCTCACGGCGGCGACCGCGATCAGGATGACGCCGAGCGCGGCCGCCTCGCTCGACGAGCCGGCGATGTAGAAGGCGAAGATGCCGTTGGTGATCATCTCCCAGCCGCCGAGAGCCAGGAAGAGCACGGCCGAGGCCTCCTGGAGCGAGGTCATGAAGGAGAAGAGGCTGCCCACGACGACGCCCTTCCAGATGAGCGGGAGAGTCACGTCGCGAAAGGCACGCGCACCCGAGGCGCCCACGCTCGCGGCCGCCTCCTCCATCGACCGGTGGACAAGCTGCAGCGAGGAGTAAGCGCCGCGCACCGTGTATGGCAGGCGCCGCACTGCCAGCACCAGCGGCATGATGATCCAGTAGGAGGTCAGGCCGCGGTCGAAGCCCGGCAGGTCAAAGTGAAAGGCGCGAACGTACGCGATGCCGATGGCCGTGCCCGGCACCGCCAGGATCAGGGTGTTGAGCGAATCGAGCGCCCCGCGCCCCGGCATCGTCGAGCGGCCGAGGATCCAGGCGATGGGCACGCCGACGGCGATGCAGAGCAGCACCGCGAGCCCCGAATACAGGAAGCTGTTGACGATGTACTTCGGGGTCTCGACGATGACGCGCTCGTAGTGCTGGAGGGTGTACGACAGCGGCAGCGGTGTCAGCGACCACCCCCGGCTGAAAGACGCGAGCGCGACGCCGGCGTACGGGATGAAGGACAGCAGCATCAGGATCGACAGGAAGCCGACGGCCGCGGCCTGGCGCCGAGGGGAGAGGCGGCGGCGCGCGATCACCGAATAGGACAGGGACGAGTAGTCCTTGAGCCCGACCCAGCGGCGGGCGACCAGGAGAAAGACGACTGCCAGGAACACCATCAGCGCGGAGATGACGATACCCATCCGGAAGATCCGCCGGTCCACGAACTGGACGATGTTGAGGTAGGCTTGGGGCGCGAGAAGATCCTGGACGCCGAGGATGAGCGGCGTCGCGAAATCGGAAAAGGTCCAGATGAAAACCAGGAGCGACCCGGCGACGTAGCCGGGGGTGGTCAGGGGCAGCGTGATCGTCCGGAACTTCGTCCAGCCGCGGGCTCCGACGCTCTCGGCCGCCTCTTCGAGCGCGGGGTCGATCTTGCCGAGGGCGTCGACGACGTTGAGCGTGATCATCGGGAAGAGGTGGAGGGTCTCCACGAGCACGACGCCGTGGATGCCGTACAGGAAGTTGATGGGCTTGAGCATGTCGAAGAAGTCCATCAGCAGCACGTTGAGCGAGCCCGCCCGCCCGAGGATGAAGGTGAAGCCGAGCGTCCCCACGAGCGGCGGCGAGATGATGGGGATCAGGGTCAGGTAGCTGAAGAGGCCCCTGCCGCGGAAGTCGTACCGCACGAGGAGGAACGCGACCGCGATCCCGATCACGGATGACGCCGCGACCGTCGCGACGCCGAGGACGAGCGATTTCCAGAGCGCGCGCAAGTAGAAGCCGTCGGTGAAGAAGCCGGCGAAGTTGGCAAGGGTGAGCCGCCCCGTCTCGTCGCTGACCGCGTCGTAGAAGATGCGCGCCAGCGGGTAGACGAGGAACAGCGCGAGGAACAACCAGATGAGCCCGACTCCGAGCGCGCCGAGTGCGCGGGGCCTAGCCGTCTTCGGGAGCATCGGGGGCGACGGCGAGGGTGACGGAGGCCGGGAAGCTGACGACGATCTCCTGGCCGATCGCCAGCGGCTCGTGGTGCCACGGATCGCGGATGTCGGCCTTGAGGAGCTGGCCCTGGCCCGCCTCGATGTCGTAACGGAGCGCGCTGCCGAGGTAGGCGACGAAGCTCACTCGGCCGCGCACCACGTTGCCGCCGTCTCCGGCGGGCGCGCCGATGGCGACATTCTCTGGGCGGATGGCCAGGACGCACCGGTCGCCCACAGGTCCGCCCGGGACGGCGCGGAGCCGGCCGAGCCCGGTGTCCACGACCAGTAGGGCGCCGGCGCGGTCGCTGACCCGGCCGGGCACGAGATTGTTGGTGCCGACGAAGTCCGCGACGAAGCGCGTGCGCGGGCGCTCGTAAAGATCCTTCGGCGCGCCGACCTGGAGCACGCGGCCGTCCTTCATCACCGCCACGCGGTCGGACAGCGACAGCGCCTCCTCCTGGTCGTGGGTGACGTAAATGGTGGTGATGCCGAGCTCCTGCTGGAGCTTGCGGATCTCGGCGCGCACCTGGACGCGGATCTTCGCGTCGAGATTCGAGAGAGGCTCGTCGAGCAGGAGAATGTCCGGGCTGAGCACGAGCGCCCGCGCCAGGGCCACGCGCTGCTGCTGACCGCCCGAGAGCTGCCCCGGGTAGCGCGATTCGAAACCGGTCAGGTTGACCTTGCGCAGCCCCTCGGCCAGCCGCGCCGCCACTTCACCCGAGCCGAGCTTCCGCAGCTTGAGGCCGTAGGACACATTGCCGGCAACGGTCATGTGAGGCCAGAGCGCGTAGTTCTGGAACACCATCCCGATGTTCCGCTCGCAAGGAGGCAGCCCGCTCACCACCCGGTCGCCGAACCGTATCTCGCCCGCGTCAGGCTGGTAGAAGCCTGCCAGGAGCCTCAACAGGGTGGTCTTGCCGCAGCCCGACGGCCCCAGGAGCGTGAACAACTCGCCGTCACGCACGGCCAGATCAGCCCGATCCACCGCCGTGACGGTGCCGAACCGTTTGACGACCCCGCGGATCGATATCTCCACGGCTTACTTCTTCTTCAGGTCCTCCCACTTGGCCTCGATGTCGTTACGGAAGCGCACCTTGAGCGCGTCGGAGCGCTTGGCGGCGGCGGTCTCGTCGTACACGTTGGCGACCTCGCGGTCGAAGTACGAGCGGACACCGCCCGTGAACTCCACGGCCAGCTCCGCCGTCGAGCCGGGCGCGCCCTGGACCTTGAACTTGGGCGTGACAGGGAAGAGCCCGCGCTCCATGAAGACCTTCTGCCCCTGCTCGGTCAGGAGGAACTCGATGAAGGCGCGCGCCGCCTTCGGGTTGCGCGCGCCGGCCAGGATGGCCATCGGCTCCGGCGTCACGAAGGCGTACTTGGGCGCGACGAACTTGATGTCGAAACCCGCCAGCTTCTCCTCGAATGCCATGTAGGAGGGTACCGCGAAGCCGGCGGCGAACTCGCCCTTGGCCACCACGGTCGGCACGTCACGGCTGCGCGCCGTGAAGTGTCCCGTGTTGGCGGCCAGTCGCGTCAGCCACTCCCAGCCCTTCTCCTCGCCGTACAGCGACAGGATGACCTCGTAGGTCGCGTTCGACGAGGACGAGCGCGTCGGCGCGCACTGGGCGACCTCTCCCTTGAGCTTGGGGTTCAGCAGATCGTCCCACTCCTTCGGCTCGGGTGCACCCAGCCGCTGGATGCGCTTGGGGTTGTACACGAGCCCGTACGGCTCGAGCGCGGTGCCGACCCAGTAGCCGTCCTTGTCCTTGAGCGGGATCGGCCTGGGCTTGCCGATGGAGGCCGGGATGGAATCCCACGCCGCCTTGGAGATCTCGACCCTCTGGAGGAGCTTCTGCTCCGCAAGCTTCTCGAACAGCGCGGACTCACCGCCCCAGAAGATGTCCACCTCCGGCTTGCCCTTCCACTCGGTGATGCGGCCGTATGCGACTGGCGTGCCGGCCGGGATGGCGCTGACCTTGACCGTGACGTGCCACTTTTCCTTCGCGTAGTCTGCGAAGGCCTTGAGCGCCGCGTCGTGGATGAACTTCGACACCGGCGTGATGAGGTTGAGCTCGCCCTCGATCGGGGCTGCGCCCTGGGCGAGGGCGGGGCGTGCAGGAGCCAGTAGCGCCGCCAGTGCCGTCAGGACCGCAAGGAATCGAAGCATCGACGCCTCCTTTAAAATGGGTTACGGTTCAGCCCAGCCGCGGGCGCGCTCGACGGCCCTGCGCCACCCGGAATACGCCGCCTCGCTCCGTGAGGTGGCGGGGGACGGCCCAAAGCGCCGCTCGAGGCGCCAGCGGCTCGCGAGGTCGCCCATCTTCCAGATCCCGGCGCCCACCCCGGCGAGGAACGCAGCGCCCATCCCGGTCGTCTCCGTCACCGCCGGGCGGAGCACCTCGACGTTTAGCACGTCGGCCTGGAACTGGCAGAGAAAGTTGTTGGCCGCGGCTCCGCCGTCCACGCGCAGCGTCTTGAGAGGTGCGCCCGACTCGGCTGCCATGGCGTCGAGGACGTCGCGGCTCTGGTAGGCGATCGCCTCGAGCGCGGCGCGCGCGATGTGCGCCCTGGAGGTCCCGCGCGTGAGCCCGACGAGGATGCCCCGGGCATACGCGTCCCAGTAGGGCGCGCCCAGGCCAGTGAAGGCCGGGACGAGGTACACGCCTCCCGTGTCCGCGACCGACCCGGCCAGCCCTTCGGTCTCGGCGGCGTCTTTAATGATGCCGAGGCCGTCGCGGAGCCACTGGACCACCGCGCCGGCGATGAAGACGCTGCCCTCGAGCGCGTAGGTCGTCACGCCGCCGAGCTGCCAGGCGACGGTGGTCAGGAGGCCGCGCTCGGAGGCGACCGGCCTGGCGCCAGTGTTCAGCAGGAGAAAGCAGCCTGTGCCGTAGGTGTTCTTGGCCATGCCGGGCTCGAAGCAGCACTGGCCGAAGAGCGCCGACTGCTGGTCTCCCGCGATCCCCGTCACGGGGATTCCCGCCGGAAGGACACCCTTCACCGTCTCACCGAACACGCCGGCGGACGGCTTGATCTGGGGAAGGAGCGCGCCCGGCACCCCAAGCGCCCCGCACAGTGCCTCGTCCCAGCTTCGTCTACGGATGTCGAAGCAGAGCGTCCTCGAAGCGTTGGACGGGTCGGTGGCGTGGACGGCGCCGCCGGTGAGCCGCCAGAGAAGCCACGAGTCCACGGTGCCAACGGCGAGCTCTCCGCGCTCGGCTCGCTCTCGCGCCCCCGGCACCTCGTCGAGCAGCCAGCGGATCTTGGTGCCGGAGAAGTACGGATCGAGCACGAGGCCGGTCTTGCGCCTGAACTCGGCCTCGTGGCCGTCGGCCTTGAGCCGCTCGCAGAAGGGCGCGGTCCGCCGGCATTGCCAGACGATGGCGCGGTGCACGGGGCGGCCCGAAGCGCGCTCCCACAGCACCGAGGTCTCGCGCTGGTTGGTGATGCCGATGGCCGCGACGTCTGCCCCGGTGACGCGGGCCGCAGTCAGGGCCTGTTCGATGGCTTGTGTCGTGGTCTGCCAGATCTCCTCCGGGTCGTGCTCGACCCAGCCCGGCTGGGGGTAGTACTGGGGCAGCTCGACGTAGCCGCTCCCCTTGACCGCGCCGTCTGGATCCACCACGAGCGCGCGGGAACCTGTCGTGCCCTGGTCGAGCGCCAGGACGAAGCGGCGCGCCGTCATCGGCCGAGAAGCGTCTTGGCGAGGTCAGGCTGGTCCGTGATGAGGATGGCAGCGCCGGCGTCGATCTGACGTCTCATGCTCGCCGCGTCGTTCACCGTCCAGGCGCCGATCCCGATGCCAGCCGCGCGGGCCTGCGACACCGCCGCCGCATCCACCGCCGTGTGCTCGACGCCGATGAAGCGCACGCCCGCGGCCCGCAGCATCTCGAGCTCGGCCTGGAGCGACGTCCGTCCGAGCATACGCGCCGAGTAGAGCGCGCACGCGGCGATGTCGGGGCGCAGCTCGCGGACGCGCCGCCAGGTGGGCGCGTCGAAGGACATGACGATCGTCGATCCGGCCATGCCGTGGCGGTCGAGGATCGCCAGCACCTTCTCCTCGATGCCCGGGTAGCGCCCGCGCGAATTGTCCACCTTGATCTCGAGGAGCATGCGCCGCTTGGCCTTCGCCGCGGCCGCCACGACCTCGTCGAGTGTCGGCACGGTCTCCTGCGTCAACGCGCCCGTCCTGTCCCTGAGGCGCAGGGCCTTGAGCTCGGCCACCGTGCGGTCCCAGACCGGGCCGGAGCCCGAGGTGGTGCGGTCGAGCGTGGGATCGTGGACGACGACCACCTCGCCGTCTTTCGAGAGGTGCACGTCGAACTCGATGAAGTCGGCGTCCAGCGCGAGGGCGTTCCGGAAAGCGAGCAGGCTGTTCTCGGGCCAGAGGAGCGAGCCGCCCCGGTGAGCGGCAAGGAGCGTCGCGGGCTTGTCCTGGGCAACCGCGGATCCGGCGATCACGGCGAACACGCCGAGCGTCCACGCGAGAACGAGCAGAACGCTCATCTCACTCAGCACTCGCCTCACCGTGCTCCTCGCCTACGGCTCGTCGGTCACGTTTCGGCTCGAAAATCACTTTTCGCTCTCGACGAGGCCCTTCACGAACCAGCGCTGCATGAGGAGAATGACAGCCACGGGCGGCAGGAGCGCCATCATCGCGCCGGCCATGATGAGGTTCCACGTCGGCAGCTCGGTCCCGCTCCGCGGGATCAGCTCCTCGAGCCCGATGACGACGGTCCGCATCGCCTCCGTGTTCGTGATCAGGATCGGCCAGAGATACTGGTTCCAGCCGAAGATGAAGAGCACGACGAACAGCGCGGCGATGTTCGCCCACGACAGCGGCAAAAGGAACTGGAAGAGGAAGCGAATGGGCCCCGCGCCGTCGAGCTGGGCCGCCTCGGCGAGCTCGTTCGGGATCGTCATGTAGAACTGCCGGAAGAGGAAGGTCGCCGTCGCCGAGGCCATCAGCGGAATGGTCAGCCCCTGGTAGGTGTTCAGCCAGCCGAGCGTGCCGACGACCTCGTAGGTGGACATGAGGCGGACAGGCACCGGGAGCATGAGCGTCAGGAAGATCATCCAGAAGCACAGCATGCGGCCGCGGAACTCGAAGTAGACGATGGCGAAGGCCGACAGCATGGAGATGACGATCTTGCCCACCGCGACCGTCACGCCCATGACGAAGCTGTTGAACAGCATGCGGCCCATGTGGGCCTTGCGCCAGGCCTGCGCGTAGTTCTCGAGGAGGTGCGAGGACGGGTAGAGCAACGGCGGCCGCTGGACTACCTCCTGGATGTCCTGAGTCGAGATCACGAAGGCGTAGTAGAGCGGGAACACGACCACGGCGATGCACGCGATGAGCAGGGCGTGGACGACCGCCTTTTGCCACGGGAACGGTCTCTTCCTCGGAGCGGCGACGGCACCGGCCCGCACCCGCGCCTGCTCGAGCTGCCCGGCGCCTACGGCGCTCACCTGTACGTTACCTTCTTCTCGGCGTACCTGAACTGGAGCATGGTCAGGCCGATGACGAGCGCCATCAGGATGACCGACTGCGCCCCCGAGGAGCCCGGGTTGAGCCCGATGAAGCCGTCCTTGTAGGCCTTGTAAACCAGGATCATGGTCGCGTCACCGGGCCCGCCCTTGGTGACTGCGTCAATGACGCCGAAGGACTCGAAGAAGGCGAAGACCAAGTTGAGGACCACGAGATAGAAGGTGATGGGCGAGACTAGCGGAAAGGAGATCAGAGTGAAGCGGCGCAGAGGCCCTGCCCCGTCGACGTCGGCTGCCTCGAGCACGGCGCCGGGGATGGCGAGGAGCCCCGCGATGAAGAAGGCGATGTTGTAGCCGAGGTGTGTCCACGCGGTCGCCGTCACCACGAGGGCCATGGCGATCCAGCCTTTCAGCAGCCAGTTGAACTCGTACGTCGTGATGAAAGACAGGAAGTAGGGCAGGACGCCGTACGTTGGATGGAAAATGAACAGGAAGATGATGCCCGCCACCGCCGGCGCGATGCCGTACGGCCAGAGCAGCAGCGTCCGGTACGCCGAAAGGCCGCGGATTTTCTGCGTGGCGAGCGCGGCCATCACCAGTGCCCCTACGACCGCGAGCACGGTCACGCTCCCGGCGAAGACCATGGAGTTGACGACGCTCCGGTAGTAGTCGGGGTCGCCCAGGAGCTTGGCGAAGTTCTCGAGCCCGATGAAGCGCGTGCTGTCGCCGAACGGATTCACCCGGTAGACTGACAGCTGCAGCGACTTCAACGCCGGCCAGAAGAAGAAGAGGACGGTGACCGCCATCTGCGGGAAGACCAGCAGGTATGGCAGCCACCGGCTCTTGAAGACCGTCCGCTGCATGCGATCGGGCCCCGGCGGTTACTGCTTGTTGGCCGCCGCGAATTCCTTCAGGATCTCGTTCGACTTGGTGACGGCGTCGTCCAGCCCCTGCTTGGTCGTCTTCTTGCCCGCGAAGATGTTCTCCAGCTCCGCTTCGATGACGTCGCGGATCTGGACGAAGTTGCCGAGCCGCAGCCCCTGGCTGTTCGCGGTCGCCTTCCCCTTGGTCAGCTCAGCGAAGGCGGTGAACTGGTCCGGGTTCTTCTTGAAATGGTAGCCCGCCTCGAGGTTCTTCACGGCGGTGTTGGAGATCGCCAGATAGCCGGTCGTGACGTGCCACCACATCTGCTGGTTGGGCTCGGAGATGAACTTGAGGAACTTGGCCGTGCCGCGGTTCTCGGCGGCCGGCTTGCCCTTCATGACCCAGAGAGTCGCGCCGCCGATGATGGACGTCGCCTTGGTGTACGGCGGGCCCCAGAAGGGAAGCTGCCCGGTGCCCCAGTGGAACTTGACGCCCTTCGTGAA
>Ga0335084_10008182_pt1 | contig 10410 bp, 8 predicted proteins | sample Lox_Sample_44_FD_206721 | JGI IMG/M metagenome (GOLD analysis project Ga0335084, IMG submission 206721) | Soil microbial communities from Loxahatchee National Wildlife Refuge, Florida, United States - Lox_Sample_4.4 | ecosystem: Environmental > Terrestrial > Soil > Wetlands | place: USA: Florida... | reverse complement strand
GAAGATCTAACCCTTTGGTCCAGCCGGCCTGCTGCGCTCTAAATCTCCTGATATTGAGTTCGTCGGGTTACTAGTGCTTTCCATGTACTTTCATGCCATCCTGCCATCCGTGGCCCTGCATCTTGTGGAATATTTGTTTTCAGGTGGATTCGATTCCTTCCGCGCTCACCATCTTTTCAATCACTTACCCGTTACTGTCTGACCGAATTTGCGAGGTGTGCCGTAAAGTGTGCCGTAGCGGGATTCAGCTACGTGCATTCGTGTTAACTGGCTGTGGCGGAGTGTTCTCATCCGCCGCAGCCAGCGAGCACAGGTGCGGTGGGAGCGACTTACCCCACTCTTGACTCGATGGATTCCCCAACCCCGCGTCTTACATCCCTATCCCGACGCACGCTTCGACGCCACTCATCCATCGTAAGAGCCGTATGCGTAGAAGCGCACGTACGGATCCGTCCGGGGGGCGCCCAGCGATGGGCGTCCCTACCGGGACAGTCAACTTCTCAATTGCCGAAAACTCACCAAGTGATCACCTGATTTTCGGGTGTCAGTGGGCCCGGGCAGACACTTTCTACCCGACAGGAACGCAGAACTCAAATACGGATGCGCTGCCCCCCGAATCCACATCTGTTACGAGAAACACCGGACACTTATCGGCCAAATGGGGCCGGTACGTTGCTGGAGGAATGAGACAACGTTCTCGATAGTAGATCACGGCGAGAAGCGACACTTTTAATCGCTACAGAAAAACGCAGACCACACCGGTGCCCAGCAAAGTCGTCGCCCAGACAAAATCGAGGTTGAACCATGTCTTGCGCAACATACCCACTCCGACTTTCTCAAAGACCAGTACTGCGATGATTGCTGTCACCAGTAAATAACCGACCGCATGAACTACGGTCGCGAGCAGCGCATTCGTGGAGGTCATCGCTGACCCTGTCATGGAGTGACAGTGAGTGCCCACCGGCATAGTTAGGAACACCGGCACGACCAACCAAGAAACCGCCGTCCGCGCTCATGCCTCCACTCTGGTCAGCGTTCACCATGGTTAGCCAGCCTCGAATTCCATCCGGATAGAACTGGTCATCCCAGGCGCGATAGAGGGAGTTGGTCACGAAGATTCGTTTTCCATCACGACTAACTTCGACCATTTGCGGACCACCGTTCAGCTTGTGTTCGGGATCGCTTGGATGTGGCTGACGGCGCACTATGCCGCCGAGGTTTATCGATCCGGTCTGCACTGGACTGAACGGATCGGACACGTCGTACTGCCTGAGTTCTCCGGTGCCCCAGCAGGAAACGTAGAGGAATCGGTCATCGAGAGACAGACTGATGTCGGTCACGAACGGTGGAACCGCCTTGAATCCCTTCAACAGTGGCGGCAGCAGTTCCGGATCAGCTGCTTCGGCCGGAATGTCGATCACTTTGCGGATCTTCCAAGTTCCGTTACCGTTGGAGCCTTCCCGGTTCCACAGCCAAATCGAGGATGAGAGGTCTTTCAGCGACGTAACTACTCCAACAAATCCATATGCCTCTGTCGGGTCGTGGGCGGGTCGCAGTTCCAGTGCCATCTGGTATTCCGGTCCCATTTCGAGGACTTGTTGGTGACGCCGGCCATGGCACGGCCTGTCGCTCAATGCCGTCAACCGTCGAGACCAATTTTCGGAAAGCTGACTGGTAAGCTTTCCAGGTCGATTCCGGCCAGGCAATGTAGTAGAGCTTCGACACCGCATGCGACTGTAGCGCCTGGGTTCCATCGCATTGGTACGCTGGATCGGCTGCGGCGATTATTGCTGCCGTGGTGAATTGGGAGATCGCGATGTGGTCAGGGTGCCCGTAAGCACCGTCGGGTCCGAACGTCACGACTACGTTAGGCTGGATCCGTCTTATGTGCTGCGCAATGATGGCGACGGCCTCGCTGGCGTTGGCACGGTCGAGTTGCTGATCGTGGTAGTCGAGGATCGAGACTTCGCGCACGCCCAAGGCTGAAGCGGCGGCTCGCAGTTTACCTTCACGGATGTTTGCGAGCGCCGATGGACCGGGATGTTGATGATCGTCCAAACGATACCCTCGGAAGCGGCCACTGTCGCCACGAGTAGCCGTTAGCAAAAAGACATCAATGCCCTTCGAAGCGTATTTCGCAAGTGTACCTCCCACTCCAAGGGATTCGTCATCGGGGTGTGCGAGCACGGCCATCAATCTCGGTTTCCGCGTGATTTCTGTATTCTGTTTGGACGAGTTTGCTTCCATGTCATGTGCCTCGATGTTTCCAACAAACGTTGCCTCCGTTTGGGCTCCCTGGTATGCAAGTCACCGCTCAGAGCTTTCTGGATATGCGCCAAGTGATGCCAGCTGTGCCGTAGTGCGTGGTCCTCAATCACAAACTGCGCGGTAACCGGCCCGCCGAAGCTGAGCGAAAAGGGAGCTGCACGATCTAATTCTTCGTCTGTGAACGTGCGCACGGCATCGGCTGCCTCACGACTGTTTCGACGCAAAAGTTCGAGTGCGGCAGCCTTCGTTTCTTCTGCATGCTCGCGGGCGTGCTTGGCATTTAACTCGGCGACCGCATCCCACGTGACGTCTGTAACGGCCTTACCGTTGGCGATTGCTCGTGCCACTTCAATCTCGATCGGGTACATGCTGGCAACATGGTGCACAATTAGGCCAACCGAACGACGATCGGTAGCCGAAACCGGTGCACGCCATTCCTCTTCTGAAAGTCCTTGAGCAAAGGCAGCTAAGAGGGCGGCACCTTCCACGATTCGACCAGCTAATAGTGCAGAGCGACGGTTGACGGAACTTCTGATTCTGGTAGTGGCGGTGGTCTGCGATGACATGTTTTCATTCCCTTTCTGCTTGAGCGTTGGTCGGGCGGCCATTTATTCGTTGTGTTGATAAATCCAGTATTCCGCAAAATGTACGTGGTTACTTGTCCTGTAGTCCGGCCTTCTTGCTCGCTTAATACTCGTAGGCAATTCGCTTATCCGAGCGTCCTCCGTACTTAGCTGGGACGCGGGAAACAATCTTCGATGACGGCCATAAAAAGTTTGCATAAAGACTTTCTCGAAGGTGGAAAGGTTCCTACCCTACGCTTCACTGGTCACGCGGCCCAACACCTCGAGGCGGCAGGGGACGGGGCTTATCGCTAAACGATCGAATGCACCAGCGTGTCCCTTCTTCGATACGTAGTAAAGAACCGGTACTGCCATCCTGGACAGAACGGTAGACGCCACTTCTCCGGCCATCAGCGAAAGGGCCAAACCTTGAAAGATCGGATCAAACAGGATCACACTCGCTCCTACCACGACAGCGGCTGCTGTTAGCAGCATCGGACGGAAGCGCACCGCCCCGGCATCGACGACGGCATCCTCCAACGACATGCCTTGCGAACGGCGTAATTCAATGAAGTCGACAAGAATGATTGCGTTGCGCACGACAATTCCGGCGCCCGCGATGAAGCCGATCATTGAGGTCGCAGTGAAGAATGCTCCCATCAGCGCGTGGGCCGGGAGAATGCCAACCAGGGTCAGCGGAATCGGCGCCATGATGACAAGAGGCGTGATGAACGAGCGAAACCAACCCACGACCATCACGAAGATCAGGACAAGCACCGCCGCGAATGCCAATCCCAAATCACGGAAGACTTCCACCGTGATCTGCCACTCACCATCCCATTTCATCGAGAAACGGTCGGTGCGTTCGGGCATGGTGGTGCCTTTGTACTGCTTCACCGTATAGCCGTCGGGGAGCTTAATTTTGTCAATGGCATCGCTCATCTTCATGATGGCGTACGCCGGGCTCTCTTCTCCACCTGCGACATCTCCCGTCACATAAACGACTGGTTGCAGGTTCTTTCGATACACGCTGGTATCGGTAATGGTTTGACGGAGAGTTGTTAGTTCCTGCAGAGCAATGTCTCCACCGGAAGGAGTGGGCAGTTTAAGGTTTGCAAACTGCTCGACCGCCGAACGATCCGGGCGCCCCAACCGCACCTCGATGGGTATGTCTTCGCGCGAATGCGAATCATGTAACAAGCCGGCAGTGGCCCCGCCGAGGCCTATCTGCACGGTTCGCGTAATATCAGCAGGCGAGATACCATGCAGCGCAGCCTTCTCCAGATCTACCTTCATATCGTATTTTGTTTGCGCATCTTCGACATACCAGTCCACATCCACTACGCCCGACGTCTGCTGAAAGACCTTCTTGATCTGAGCGGCCAACTCGATCTGGCCTTTGTGATCGGGCCCATAAACTTCCGCGACCAGGGTTTGCAACACGGGCGGACCCGGCGGGGCCTCGGCAACCTTGATGCGGGCGCCAAACGGATCGGCAATCCTGTCCAATTCCGGCCGCAATCGTCGCGCAATTTCGTGGCTTTGTGCCTTGCGGTCGTGCCGAGAGAGCAGATTCACCTGAATGTCTGCTTGGTTGGGCTGATTGCGTAAGAAGTAGTGGCGCACGAGGCCATTGAAGTTGTAAGGGCCGGAAGTCCCTGCATAGATCTGGTAATTCGTAACCTCAGGCTGCTTGCCCAGATATTGTCCCAGCGCCTGAGCGACGTGAGTTGTCTGTTCCAGCGGCGTGCCGTCCGGCATGTCAACGATGACCTGAAACTCACTCTTGTTATCGAACGGCAGCATCTTGAGGCGAACCCACTTCAGGGGCACAAACGCGATCGCGGCGAGCAGCAAGACGCCCACACCTCCAAGAAACACCCATCGCCGACACGCATTCATGATCAGCGGGTTCATCATCCGGCGATACAAACGAGTGGTCCAGCCTTCGGCCTCTTGCCCCGAATGACCGCCCACTCCTCGGTACCATGTCAGCAGTCTCGATGCCGCCCAGGGCAGGATAACGAAGGCTACAGCAAGCGAGAACAGCATCGCTGCCGACGCTCCCACAGGGATCGGCCGCATGTAGGGGCCGGCCAGCCCGCGCACGAAGGCGTTGGGCAGGACGGCGGCGATCACAGCAAAGGTCGCGAGAATTGTAGGGTTCCCGACTTCGTCGACCGCCTCAACCACGATTTCCGTCACCGGTCGCCCTGGACTATCCGGCAACCGGAAGTGTCGAGCGATGTTCTCGACAACAACGATGGCATCATCAACCAGGATCCCGATTGAGAAGATCAGCGCGAACAATGTGACCCGGTTCAGCGTGTACCCATACAAGTAGAAAACGCCAAGCGTGAGGGCCAGCGTTACCGGCACAGCTAACAGAACCACTCCCGATTCACGCCAACCCAGCGCCAGCGCAATCAGCAATGTGACCGACAACGTCGCGATCAGCAGGTGCAGGAGGAGTTCGTCGGACTTATCCTTTGCCGTCTCTCCATAGTTACGCGTGACCGTAATGTTGAGGTCGTTCGGAAGCATGTAACCGCGCAGCGCATTGACATTTTCCAGGAGCCGCCTGCAAATGTCAGTTGCGTTAGCACCTTTGCGTTTGGAGACCGTGATGGTCACCGCGGGATACTCCGCGCCAGGCTTCTGTTCTGCTCCGCCCCGAGCATTCGCAAACAAAACGTAAGTATCCGGCTCTGCTGGGCCGTCCTGAATTTTCTCGGCTACGTCACGCACGTAGACGGGACGTCCGGCGTGAACTCCGACCACGACCTGATTCAGGTCTTCGAGACTGGTAAAGAAAGTGCCCGCCTCGACCTGGAACTCGCGATTGGCGCGCGCGAAACTCCCGGCTTGGCCGCGGCTATTCGTGTTCTGAAGTTGTGTCACGATCGCGCCCGGGGTCAGGCCGTAGGCGGTGAGCCGTTGCGTATCGAGCACGACTCGTACCTGCCTCGGCTCGCCTCCGATGATCTTCGTCTCAGAAACGCCGTCCAGAGGCTTGAGCGAGTTTTCCAGCTCACCTGCGATTCGTCGCAGATGGTACGAGTCGTAATTTTCCCCCCACAGGGTTAGAGCCAGGATCGGTACATCATCAATCGAGCGGACCTTGATGATCGGTTGGGAGACGCCGGGCGGAATGCGATCCAGGTTGGCGTAGAGCTTGTTGTAGGTCTGCACGATCGCATTTTCTTCTTTAGTGCCGACGTAAAAGCGAACCACCAGCATGCTTACGCCTGGATGACTGATGGAGTAGACGTACTCAACACCCGGCACGTCGCGCAGCAGCTTTTCAGTCGGTACGCTGACCCGCTGCTCGACTTCTTCCGCTGACGCACCCGGCATCTGAATGAACACGTCGAGCATCGGAACCACGATCTGCGGCTCTTCTTCTCGTGGAGTTTTGAGAATGCTGAAAACGCCGATAAGCAAGGCGGCAACGATCGCCAGGGGCGTGAGCTTCGAATCGATGAAGCGATGTGCAATGCGGCCGGCCAGACCAAACGCTCGCGAAGGCGCGATCCTCGACTTGGGTTCTTTGTTAGCCATTACTCGCCCTCGATGCGCTTGCTGTTCAGATCCCGTTCACCCGGATTGGCTACAAACCACTCACCACCCTGTAGTCCGGAGAGCACTTGGATCTCGGACCCGGAAGATTTTCCCAAGGTGACATAGCGCAGGTTTGCAACCTTGTTCTGGTCCAGCACGAAAACACCCTGCAACTGCCCGCGTTCGACCACTGCCGAGCGCGGAATCAGCAGCGCTTGTTGCTTGCCACGAGAAAACTTGGCCCGGCCAAAAAGCCCGGAACGCAGCCGTGTGTCTGGGGGCAAGTCGATCTTCACCAGAAAGGTGCGACTCACTGGGTCCGCGGCCGGAACGATCTCGACTACCCTGCCCTTCAGTTCTGTGTTGCCCAGGGCGTCGATTGCAACCGAAACCTGACCTCCTGGTCGTATGCACCACAGGTCACTCTCATTGACAGACACTTCCAGTTGATAGCGACGCATGTCCTCGACAGTGAAGATCGGCATGCCGGGTGAAGCCAAAGTCCCAGAATCAACGTTCTTATGCGTAACGACGCCGTTGAACGGAGCTCGAATGCGCGTATAACCCAGTGAGGCTCTAGCTTGGTTCAATGCTGCCCGCGCCTGGGCCTGGCCTGCTTGTGCAATGTCGCGGCGAGCGAGAAAAGTTTGTTGACGGGTATTCACTTCGTCGAATTCCTGCTGACTGACCACCTTCTGTTCGTAGAGGTATCGGTAACGCTTCAACGTTGATTCCGCCAGGGCCAGATCGGAATTCGCTGCGACCAGCTGCTGCTGGGCGGCAAGCTCGGCTGCGGTGACGCGGTCTAGCGCGGCTCGCGGCTGCGAGTCGTCGATGACCGCGAGCACTTCGCCTCGGTAAACCCGATCTCCTTCGCGAACCCTGATTTCGACGATATTTCCCATCATCTGACTCGCGAGATCGCTGCTCTGCGAGGCGCGCACTGTTCCTACCGACTCCAGCACATCGGCAATGTTGTCTTGTTTGACGGCGAGCACAGAAACATTTCGCACAGTTTCTGTGGGTGGCACCTCCGTTTGCCGCTCGGTTGAGCAACCGCTGCCGCCGAACATCGCGGCTACTATCAAGCAGCCGAGTCTTAATCCTGTATTGTTAGCATTCATGTCATCACCGAAAGCAATTGCGGATTCAAGTTCCTCTCTCGACTGCAACCCCGTGCCTCAGGCGCGGATCGCAACCACTTCCAGATACGCCGCTGCAACTACCGTGAGTTCATCGCCTCCGCGATTGTGTTCAGACCACAACCCTTCGAGTTCGTCGCGCAACCTTTTCGCCGAATCTTGATCCAGCGAGGTGAATGCCCGATTTGTCGGCCCATAATATTGGCGGAAGAACTCGACCACTTCCGCCGCCGGGAAGGGATAGGTGAAGTTATAGTGACGCCGCGTCATTTTGAGGTCCGAAACCCCGGGGCCCAGCCTCTCACGCACTACAGACTCATCACCCCACAACACCGGAGCCGGCATGCCGGACGGAGCGATGAACTTGGCGAAGGTTTTGAACATTTGCCCCACAAATCCTTCGCGCGTCCAATTTCCCATGGCGATGGTGCCCCCGGGACTGCACACCCGCAGCAGTTCGCGCGCAACGAGTTCCGGCCGCGGAGCAAACATGGCTCCGACCAGGCTAGTTACGACGTCGAAGCTGGCGTCTTCAAACGGAAGCGCTTCGGCGTCGCCTTCTATAAAACGAGCGTTGAACCCTTCCGCCTTGGCACGCGCCTGCGCGCGTTGTATCAGGTTCGGGGCGATGTCCACCCCAGTAACGTTCACTCCGTCCCGCGCTGCCCATAGCGCCACCTGACCCGAGCCGCAAGCCACATCGAGCAGCTGGCATCCAGCGGGAATATCGAGTTGTTCGTAAAAAATGCGTGCGCCTTGCTCCATATAGCGCGAGAAGCGGTCGTAATCGCCGGCCATCCAGGTCTCTTTCAGGCGTGTCTTCAGACCATCGATTTCCACTGCAGTCGTAGTCGTGCTCATGTTTCCTCCAGTGTCTTTAGGTTTTTACTTTTTGCCTGCTGCAAGGGCAGTCGCTACCGTGCCTCTTGGGGTCAGAAACGCAAGGACGGCAGCGAAAACAAGCAGTGCCGGGACATCGCCCCAAAGGTGTGCAATTTGGTCCGGATTTGTCAGCGCCTGGACTGCCATGATTGCTGCGTGTACAACGCTGGACCACACCGTGAACCAGATGAGGCTCAAGTGTGCGAGTGGATTGCGGCTCGCGATCAGCAGAAACACGCCCAGTGTTGCGTAAACCCCCAGAATCATCTGCAGATAATGTGGCAGGTGATGCGACGGTCCGGCATGCCAGGACCAGCCGGACGGCCAAACGTTAATAAAGGTGTAAATCCCAACGATGAAGGCCACACCCACCACCCGCAACGCGATACGCAAGTACCTCGTGGGATCGGATTCGGACACTCTTGTTACTCTTAAGGCCGGCGCATAGGACTGCGGCTCTCGGGATAATGCTTCCCCGATTGGTTTCCCTTGAATGACTTCCATATTTCATCCTCCAGTATGTTCGAAGTTTGAATTGACCAGCGATGCTCTGCTTCGTCAGCTGTTTCGATGAGCCATTGTGCGGCAAGATTCCGCGGGCACTTGTCCGCGAGTCCGGCTTTCTTGCTCACAACACAGCTGCCGTATGATGATTTGCTCGAGAGTCTGAAGGGGTTTGCCGGGAGGTTGTATGGATGTGCTTTCCGAAGTGCTGAAGGTCGTGAAACTCCAAGGGGCGATGTTCTACAACGGAGAATTCTCCTCCCCGTGGAGTTTTTGTTCACCGGCTTCTGCTACGATTGCGCCCTATTTAGCGACGGGAGCGAGACACGTTATCGTTTACCACTTACTCACGCAGGGACACGCTTCTGCCCGTCTGGTGGACGGCAGCCGCATTGCTCTTGATACCGGCGACATCGTGATCTTTCCCCACGGTGACGCGCACATCCTCGAAAACGGCCCAGCGACGAAGTCTGTGGACATGGCGAAGGAAATAGAGCGTATTGTCACCCAGGGATTGAAGCTGTCACGCATGGGTGGCGGAGGAGAAATGACCAAGTTTGTTTGTGGCTTTATGGCCTGTGAGCCACGACTCAGCCAGGTTTTTCTTAGCGGGCTGCCGCCAATGTTTAAGGTCAGCATTCGCAACGATGCTTCGGGCAGATGGTTGGAGAACTCGATCCGCTTTTCAGTGAACGAAGCTGACGCTTCTCGCGCCGGCGGAGAGGCTGTTCTGGCAAGGCTCTCGGAAGTCCTGTTTGTCGAAACCCTGCGGCTGTATATTGCGCACCTGCCACCCGAACAGACTGGTTGGCTGGCTGGCGCCCGTGATGCAGAGGTTGGAAAAACGCTGGCGCTAATGCACCGGAACCCTGCGCAACCGTGGACCATCGCTTCCTTGGCAAAAGAGGCGGGAATATCACGATCAGTACTAGCGGAGCGCTTCCGCCATTTCCTCAACGAAACTCCGATGGCCTACCTTACGCGCTGGCGACTGCAGCTGGGAGCGCAGATGCTAGGCTCGACCAATTATTCAGTGGCACAGATCGCATCGGAAGTCGGCTATGAGTCCGAAGCTGCTTTCAACCGCGCGTTCAAACGACAGTTCGCACAGCCGCCCGCGCGTTTCCGCAGCCAATCGAGGGCGGCTCAAGCGGCCAGTGCAGCAAGAAGTCCCGGCTGAGTGACCGAGACAGGATTGCTTGATGTGGGCGCGAGCTTGCTAGGGCTCAAGCGGGTTTCGAAACAGCACGGCTACGCTGAACCGTTCGCCCTGCGTATGTTTCAGAGGGCATCACTATCATTTCCCAATGCGCCGACGCCACTGGTCTCTCACCGGATGCCGCCGCAGCGAAGGTGCTCGGCAACGTAATGGAGCAGGTGTATAAACCTTGCACCCGGCCTTATCGCGGCATCGGAGAACTCTCCTATCCTTTCCATGATCGCATCGCTCTTGTTACCTGCTGCGGAAGAATCTGCCTCTACAAAAAGAA
>Ga0335084_10008180_pt1 | contig 10411 bp, 7 predicted proteins | sample Lox_Sample_44_FD_206721 | JGI IMG/M metagenome (GOLD analysis project Ga0335084, IMG submission 206721) | Soil microbial communities from Loxahatchee National Wildlife Refuge, Florida, United States - Lox_Sample_4.4 | ecosystem: Environmental > Terrestrial > Soil > Wetlands | place: USA: Florida... | reverse complement strand
TGTGGCTCTACGCGATCCCGGTCTTCTTCGTCTTCCCGCCGGCCTTCGCCCTGAACCGCCTGGGACAGCATTACGACATCGTCCCCGAGGAGCCGGCGAAGTGGTCCACGCGCATGGCGCGCTCGCGGTTCTGGGAGGTCGTCTACCTCTGGTCGAACTACCACCTCGAGCACCACTACTTCCCGGCCGTCCCCTTTTACCGGCTTCGGGAACTGAACGCCGCCCTGACCCCTTTCTTCACGGCCGAAGGGGTCCGGTCTCACACGTACCGCGAGCTGCTCTGGAACTGGTTCGTAAAGAACCGCCCGCCGCACGCGGACTGGGAGGAAGGCGCCGCCGCCTGACCCATCCCTGAAACACGATCTCAGAAACCTCGTATCACGGAGCACCCGGCCCGGAATCCCTTCGGTGTGACGGTCCGGCACACGGCGGGAGGTCCCGAGGCCGGCAGGAGGTGATCGATGAGGTTTCGCGTCCGTCCCGTCGTCGCTCTCGCGCTGTTCGTCCTTTTCGCGGCCGGTCCGGCCCTCGCCCAGGGGCTGACCCTTCCCCCCTCGGGCGACAACCAGAGGGCGAAGGTCGTCCAGCACATCGGACCCGTCAAGGTCTCGGTCGACTACTCGAGCCCGCGGGTCGTCCTCAAGGGAACCGACCGGCGCGGAATGATCTGGGGAAAGCTCGTCCCGTACGGCCTCTCGGACCTCGGGTTCAACAACTGCACGAGTTGCCCCTGGCGCGCCGGGGCCAACATGAACACGGTCTTTTCGACCTCGAACGACGTGAAGATCGAGGGGCAGTCCCTTCCCGCCGGCTCGTACGGCCTCCACATGATTCCGGGCGAGACGGAGTGGACGGTCATCTTCTCGAAGGACACGAGTTCGTGGGGGAGCTTCTCCTACGACCCGAAGCTGGACGCCCTCCGCGTCACGGTCAAGCCGGAGAAATCCCCGTACCACGAGTGGCTGACCTTCGAGTTCACGGACAGAGAGCCCGAGAAGGCGGTCGTCGCCCTGAAGTGGGAGGAGCTCGCGGTCCCGATCACGATCACCGTTCCGGGCGCCAAGGAGATCTACGTGGAGATCCTCCGCAAGGAGCTGCGGTCGGACCTTGGCTTCTATCCGAGCAACTGGCGGATGGCGGCTGACTACTGCATCCAGAACAAGGTCGATCTCCCCGAGGCACTGGCCTGGGCCCGGAAGGCCGTTACCGACCCGAACGTCGGCGAGCAGAACTTCCAGAACCTGACCACGCTCTGGCGGGCCGAGCTGGCCAACGGGCTCGACGCCGACGCCGCGAAGACTCTCGACAAAGCGCTCGCCAGCCCCACCGCGACCCCGATCCTGATCCATTACCTCGGCAGGCAGCTCCTCGGCGAAGGAAAGAAGGCCGAGGCGATGAAGATCTTCCAGACGAACGCGAAGCGCTTCCCGAACCAGTGGCCCGTGAACGTCGGCCTGATGCGCGCTTACGCGGCGATGGGCGACAAGAAGAAGGCGCTCGAATACGCGAAGCTCGCGGCCCCGCAGGCCCCCGACCCCCTCAACAAGAAGAACCTCGAGAACATGGTGAAGCTCCTCGAGGAGGGGAAAGACATCCCGCAGTGAGCGCCGGGGGGAACCCGGCGTCGGGTTCCCCCCTCCTTCCGCGCGCGAATTCGGCCCCCTTCGGCTAATCTCCGCCCTCAATGGCGACCGAAGCCGCGCCCGAGACGGCGGAGAAGCATTTCGGGCTCTCGAAGGACGACCTGATCCGGGCCTTTCGGATCGTCTACACCTCGCGCCGGATCGACGACAAGGAGATCCAGCTCAAGAGGCAGAACCGGATCTTCTTCCAGATCTCCGGCGCGGGGCACGAGGCCGCCGGAGCGGCGATCGCCTTCCACATGAAAGCGGGGGCCGACTGGCTCTTCGGCTACTACCGCGACCGGGCCCTCTGCCTCGGTCTCGGCGTCACCCCGTACGAGATGTTCCTCCAGTCGGTCGGGGCCGCCGAAGACTCGGCCTCGGGCGGGCGGCAGATGCCGTCGCACTGGGCTTCCCGGAAGCTGAACATCTTCACGATGTCCTCGCCGACGGCCACGGAGTGCCTCCCGGGCGTCGGCGCCGCCGAGGCCGGACGGTTCCTTGCGCGTCCCGAAGCCCGGGCCTTTCTCGAGGCGACATCGGGATTCTCGGAGGACGAGGTCGTCGTCGTCACCCTCGGCGACGGCTCCACCGCGGAGGGGGAATTCTGGGAGGCTCTGACCACCGCCTGCACGCTGAAGCTTCCCGTCCTCTTCGTCGTCGAAGACAACGGCTACGCGATCTCGGTTCCGGTCGAGGTGAACACGCCGGGCGGCTCGATCTCGAAGCTCGTCCGGGGCTTTCCCGGCCTTTTCGTGGTCGAGACCGACGGCTGCGACTTCCTCGAGTCGTACGACGCCTTCCGCTGGGCCTTCGCCTACGCGCGCGAGGGGAAGGGACCCGTCCTCGTCCATGCGCACGTCGTCCGCCCCTACTCCCACTCCCTGTCGGACGACGAGAGGCTCTACAAGCCCGCGTCGGAGCGGAAGAAGGAAGCCGAGCGCGACCCGGTCGAGCTGCTGGCGCGCCGGCTCGTCACGGAAGGGCTCCTCTCGGAGGAGGAGCTGGCGCTCCTGAAGGCGGCCTGCGACGCCGAGGTGAACGAAGCCGCCGACCGCGCCGCGGCTCTCCCCCAGCCCGGCCCCGAGCGCGTCCTCGAGAACGTCTGTTCCCCGTCGGTCGATCCGGCTTCGCCGGCCTTCGACACCGAGGACCGCCCGGAGTTCTCGGGCGGCGTCACGACGATGGTCGACCTGATCAACGCCTGCCTCCGCGACGAGATGGCCCGCGACGGACGGATCGTCGTCTGGGGCGAGGACGTGGCGGACGCCTCGCGCGAGGAGATCCTGTCCGAGGTCAAGGGCAAGGGGGGCGTTTTCAAGGTCACCGCGGGGCTGCAGAAGCTCTACGGCAAGGGCCGCGTCTTCAACTCCCCCCTCGCCGAGGCGAACATCGTCGGCCGGGCGATCGGATGGGCGGCGCGGGGCCTGAAGCCGGTCGTGGAGATCCAGTTCTTTGACTACATCTGGCCGGCGATGCTCCAGCTCCGCGACGAGCTGGCCACGATCCGGTGGCGCTCGGGGGGCCTCTTCTCGGCTCCCGTCGTCGTCCGCTGCGCGATCGGCGGGTACCTGACGGGGGGCGGGCCGTATCACTCGCAGTCGGGCGAGGTGACCTTCGCCCACATCCCCGGCCTCCGGATCGTCATGCCGTCCTCCGCCCTCGACGCCAGCGGCCTCCTTCGGACCGCCATCCGGTGCGACGACCCGGTCCTCTTTCTCGAGCACAAGCACCTCTACCGGCAGACGCACAACAAGGGGGCCTATCCGGGCCGGGAGTTCATGATTCCCTTCGGGAAGGCAAAGACCGTCCGCCCGGGGACGGCCGCGACGGTGGTGACGTACGGCGCGACCGTCTTTAGGAGCGTCACCGCGGCCCACCGGCTCGCCGACGAGACGGGGCGGGAGGTCGAAGTGATCGACCTCCGCTCGCTCGCGCCCTACGACTGGGCCGCCGTCGCGGCGTCGGTGAAGCGGACGAACCGCCTCCTCGTGGTCCACGAGGACTGGCAGACGCACGGCTTCGGGGCGGAGCTGGCCGCGCGCGCCGCTGACGAGCTCTTCCCGTTCCTGGACGCGCCGGTCCGCCGCGTCGCCGCGAAGGACGTCTTCTGCGGCTACGCCCCGCGCCTCGAGGAGGCGACCCTGCCACAGGCGGACGACATCCACGACGCGCTCGCCGCGCTCCTCGCGTTCTAGGCTCCGCCCCGTGACGCGCCGCGCGATCGGAACCGTCCTCCTCGCCCTCGTCGCCCTCCTCGGTGCCCTCCTCGGCGCCACCGCGGCCGACCCGCTCGGCACCCTTCGTCTCCTCGGCGAGGCGTCGATGCGCGCCGACGGGGCGCACGCCGAGTTCTTCGGCGCCGGAGACGGCACGACGCTCCGCACATTCGTCGCCGGTCCTCTCTCGGCGGAGCGCCCCGTCGTTCTCCTGCACGGCCTCGGCGCCGACGCCACGTACTGGGCCGTCACCGTTCACGCGCTCCGGAAGGCCGGACGGACGGCGATCGTTCCCGACGCGCCCGGCTCCGGAGGAAGCGACACCCCCGCCTCCGCGGACGGCTTCTCGCTCCCATCCCGGGTGGCCGCCGTCGAGGCCCTCGGGGCCGCCCTTCGCCTCGACCGGTTCGACCTCGTCGGACACTCTCTCGGCGGCGCCACGGCCGGGCTCTTCGCCCTCGCCCATCCGGAGCGGGTCGGGACGCTCGTCCTGGTCGATGCCGCGGGGTTCTCCCGGGCCACGGAGGATCAGATCGAGGAGTTCGCGAGGCTGACGAGGCCGAGGAATCGGGTCGAGGGACGGCGGCTGATGGACCTTCTCTTCTTCCGCAAGCCCCTTCCCCCGGCGGGAATCGTCGTCGACGGGCTCTCCCGCCGCTTCAGCGAGCCGAACGTCCGGGCCACGATCGAGGAGGCCGGGCGCCCCGACGTCTTGCGCGGCCGCGAGGCCAGGCTTCCCCGCGGCACGGTCCTGATCTGGGGTGAAAAGGAGTCGCTCTTTCCGGTCAAGGACGCGCGGACGGCGGTCGAGAAGATCCCCGATGGAACGCTCCATGTCGTGACGGGCGCGGGGCACGACGTTCCGCTCGAGGCGCCGGAGGCCTTCCTGAAGATCCTCCTCCCGGCCCTCGGCGCCCGCTGACGTCAAGGCGACTCGAGAGGAATCACGAAGCCGTCGGGACCCCGGAGGATCAGCTCCGCCCGCGGAGCGGTCCGGACCCACCGGAGATCGTGCCGGCCCCGGGCGAGCCGGACCACTACCGTGCCGGCCTGGCCTGGAGTGAACATCGCCGCCCCGTCGAACGTCGCCCCGATCCCGCCGTCCGTCGCGAACTGATAGAGCCCGTCGGCGGGGGCCTCCAGGCTTCCCCACGCCCGTGCGGGAAGGGCCGGGTACGACGCCAGCGCGGCTCCCGCCGCGCGCCTCGCGTTCTCCCCCGGAATCCGGAAGAGCGCCCACTCGGGCCCGGGGGTGACGCCGAAGGCCGGGTAGCGGCGCTCCGCCACGAGACGTCCGCCGAGAGCCGACACGGCACGGCCCGTCGCCTCGCCCGGATCGGCGGCGTAGAGAACGTCTCCCGCGGGAAGTTGCGTCCACGACAGGGCCCCTTCGAGCGCCGAGCTCTTCACGGCGTGCCGGGCGCCGTCGCCGGGACGGCCGAGAAGGACGTCGACCAGATAGACGTTTCGGGCTCCCGAGACGGGGTGAAGGACGACCTCGGCAGGGCCCCGCGAGGCGACTTCGGCCTCGACGGCGTCTGCGAGGTCGCGCTCGGGCACGCCGAAGGGCCCCCAGCTCCAGGGGGACGAGGACCAGCGGACGAACGCAGCAACGTCGAGCGCACCGGAGACGAGGACGACCCCCCAGAGGGCCGCGAGACCCGCCCTGCGGCGGCGGCCGAGTCGTTCGGCCAGCTCCGCGCCTCCGAGCGCAGCCAGGATCAGGACGAACGGCGCCGCGAGCGAAAGCCTCGACGCGTTCGCGCTCTCGGTGTCGCGGGCCAGGAGCGCTCCCGCGAGGAAGAGTCCGAACATCAGGGCGAGGAGCCTTTCCGGACCGCCCTGCCGCATCGCCAGCGCGAGCCCGATGGCGAAGAGGGCGGCGACGCCGGGCAGGAGGATCGGGCGCGCCGGGTCGCCGTGGCGCGGGTTGAGGTCGCCGCGGTGCGTGAAGAGAGCGGCGTAGTCCCTCACGTTCGCGCCGAGCGCCGCGAGCGCGCGGGCCGGCGGCCGCGCGAGGATCGAGATGTCCTCGATGTGGGCCGTGGCGCGGTCCGGGTTCCGCGCGAGATGGACGAAGAGCGGCGCGGCGACCATCCCCGCCGCGAGTGCCACCGTCGCCGCGAGCCGGAGCCGCTCCCGGTCCCGGCGGACGGCGGCGCCGGCGGCCACGGCCAGCGGGGCGAGGAAGGCGACCCGTGACTGGACGTAGCCGTATTGCGCGAGGCCCAGGAGAACGCCGGCGAGGACGGCCGCGAGGCGGGAGCCGGTCCGGGCCGCGGTCAGCGCCGTCCCCGCCGACCACGTGACGAGCGCCGACGTGAAGACGACGTCGCAGGCCCACCGCCCCGGTGTCAGGAGCCAGATCGAGGTGGCCGCGAGAACGGCGGCCGGAAGGAAGGCCGCCGGAGCGCGCCGCGTCGCCTCCCACGCCACGAGCAGGCTTCCGAGAAAGAGAAGGAGCGCGGGACCGATCGACATCGCCCGGAGGGAGGGGAGGCCCCCGCCGGCGGCGCGGTCGATCCCCGACACGACCCGCAGGTAAACGTTCGACGGGTAGAGGCTGCCGTGTCCGGCGAACTCCGGAGGCAGGAGCGGCGTCGAGCCGAAGAGCGGCGTGTCGGGCCGGGCGTCGACGAGGCGCGCGGCGCGCAGGAAGTAGACCTCGTCGATCCACGGCCCGCCGGGCCATTCCCGCCACTTCACGACGCGGAGAGCGACGCCGAGCGAGACGACCGCGAGGAGCGCCAGGAGAGACCCGGCTCTTCTCACTGGGGACCTTCCGGCTCGAACGTCGTCACGATCGGGATGCTCGTTCGCCCCGAGAAGCGCTCGTCGAAGGCCTCCGCGAGAACGCGGCCGTCGATGTCCCGGGCCATCGGCTCTCCCGCCAGGACGATCAGGGTCGGGGCGAGGTCGAGCAGGTGCGCCGAGGTGAGACGCACCCCCTCGCGGATTCCCGCGCCCTGAAGGACGAGGAATCCGTCGGCCCCCGCTTCGGGACCGGCTCGGGGCGGCTCGGCCCGAAGGAACGACGCCACGGCGTCGAGCGGCGGGGGGGGGCCGAAGCTGGCCGGCGAAAAGACGCAGATCGTCCGGTCGCGTCCCTCGCGCTCCACGAGGTCGCGAAGGAGGTCGTCGAGGAAACGGTAGTACGCCTTCAGGGCGCGCGCCCGGGCCTCCGCCTCCGGCACCGGGAGGCCCCAGTAGCGCGGGTCGCCGGCCGCCCCGAACGGCCGCGCCACGTTCTGGGCGCCGGACAGGACGAGGACGAGGACATTACTCAGTCCCTGCGGCACGGTCCCGAGGGCGGCGCCGACGACGGAAAGATCGCGCGCCGCACCGGCGAGCGTCGTCCGGAGCGCCATCTCCGAGGAAAGCCCTTCCGGGGCGAGCGTCCTGACGAGCGGCCGATCGAGACGCGCCGGCTCCACCCGGAACGTCTCGAGCCGCTCCTCGGTTTCGGTTCGAGCGGCGGCCGGCCAGCCCAGCGCCGCCGTGTCGTGCCCGCGCCGCCCGAGAATCTCCCAGAACGCGAGGCTCCGGCTCTCGAGCGCCGCGCGCCGGAGCGGGACGAACGGCAGGCCGATCCGGAAAGCGCTCCCCGGAACGAGGGGTCGCAGGAGAAGAGCGCCTGCGGGCGTCCGCTGCTCGTCGCCGGAAACGACGCCGTGCTTGAGCGGGCGCTTCCCGGTGGCCGCCGTCGTCCAGAGCGCGGCACGATCGAACGAGCCGAGGGTCTCGAGCGGACCGGCGGCGCCATGCTTCAGGAGTTCCGCGAACGTCGGAAGCGCGCCCTCCGAGGCCCCCGCCGTCACGAGCTCCCAGGAGACACCTTCCAGGCCGACGACGAGAAGGCTCCGCGTCGCGGCCGTCGGGAGCGACGGTGGCGTGGCCAGTGCGGCCGGCGGCCGGCTGCGTCCGCCCAGAAGCGGCACGAAGAGGAACAGACCGAGGAACAGGGCCGGGACGGGCGCCGCCGCCCGTCGGCGCGCTCGGGGCGCGAGCGCGCTCGCAAACGCCGCCGCGGCCCAGACGCCGGCGGCGACGGCCGTGGCGCCGAGGACTCGCCGGGCTTCCCCGGCCACGAAGGCCAGGTAGATCAGGCGCTGCGCTTCGGCGAAGAGCGCGAAGAGAGCGGCGGCGAGGCCGAAGACGAGGGCCCCGGTGCGTCCCGGCCTCTCCCCGCGTCGGAGAGCGAGCTGCAAGGGCCAGGCGACCGCGGCGCCGCCGGCCGCGCAGAGGGCCATCAGAGTCAGCGCCCGGGCCGGGGTCAGGAGGTGCGGGTTGAGGCCGAGGAGGAGATCGGCCCACGCCGCCCCGACGGCCGCTCCGGCGAGAAGAGGGTGGAACGGCCGGATGGGCTCGCTCATAATCCGCGCCCGGCGAGTCTCGCCCCCCATCCGATGGCCGTCAACGAATCGCTGCGTGTCCTCCGGACCGTCCACTACGACGCGACGCACTACTCGCTGTTTCTCCAGGCCGGAACCATCGGCCGGCAGACGAAGCCGGGACAGTTCGCGATGCTTCAGGCCGGCGACGGCCTCCGCCCCTACCTCCGGCGCGCGTTCTCCATCGCGGACGTGACGAAGGTGGCCGGCGTCCCGGCGATGGAATTCGTCATCAAGGCCATCGGCGTCGGGACGACGATGCTCGGACGCTTCGCGGAAGGGACGCCGGTCCCGGTCCTCGGCCCGCTCGGCGTGCCATTTCCCCTGGACGACCTCACGACCTCCGACCGGGTGGCGATCGTGGCCGGAGGCATCGGCCTGGCGCCGCTCGTCCTCCTCGCCCGCGAGCTCGCTGCGCGCCGGATCTCCGCGGACCTCTTCTATGGCGGCCGGAACGAGAACGATGTCCTGAAGCGCGGCGACTTCGAGCGCTTTCTCGGTCCGCACCGGTGCCGCTACGCCACGGACGACGGCTCGCTCGGCCGGAAGGGGCTCGTGACCGACCTCGTGACGCAGGCGCTCGACGCGGGCGCCGCCTGGCGGCGGCTCTTCGCCTGCGGGCCGCTTCCGATGTTCCGGGCCGTCGCGAAGGTCGTGGAGAGCGCGAAGCTCGACGCCTCGTTCGCCCTCGAATCCGAAATGGCCTGCGGTTTCGGCGTCTGCCTCGGCTGCGTGCAGCCGACGACGGATGGCCGGTTCGCCACCGTCTGCACGGAGGGGCCGTGCTTCCCGCCGTCGGCCATCGATTGGAGCCGGGTCTGAGATGACCACGGACCTTTCCGTCCGCCTCGGGCGGCTCGCCCTCAGGAACCCGATCGCCACGGCGTCCGGAACCTTCGGCTACGGCCTCGAGTTCGCCGATTTCCTCCCGCTCGGAAAGCTCGGCGCCATCTCCGTGAAAGGGCTCTCGACGCGCCCCTGCCACGGCAATCCGCCGCCCCGGATCTGCGAGACCGACGCCGGGATGCTGAACGCCATCGGCCTCCAGAATATCGGCGTCGAGGCGTTTCTGACGGAGACGCTGCCGGAGCTTCATCGCCTCGGCGCGACCGTCATCGCCAACGTCTGGGGCGACACGGAAGAGGACTACGTCGCCGTCATCGAACGGATCGGCGGCGACCGTCGCGTGGCCGCCATCGAGTTGAACGTCTCCTGTCCGAACGTGGTGAAGGGGGGCCTCATCTTCGGAAACGACCCGCTGGCGCTCGGGGCCCTCGTCCGCCGCGTCCGGACCTCGACGCCGCTCCCGCTCATCGTGAAGCTCTCGCCGAACGTCACGGACATCACGGTGACGGCCCGGGCCGCCGTGGACGCCGGGGCCGACATCCTCTCCCTCGTCAACACGCTCGTCGGCCTGGCGATCGACATCGAAAATCGCCAGCCGAAGATCGGCTTCACGACGGGAGGACTCTCCGGCCCGGCCATCCGGCCCGTGGCCGTCCGGATGGTCTGGGAAGTCCGGAAAGCTCTGCCGAAGGTGCCGATTTTCGGGATCGGCGGGATCGAGACGGTGGAGCACGTCGTCGAGTTCCTGATCGCGGGCGCCGACGCCGTGCAGGTCGGGACGGCCAACTTCCGCGACCCCTCCCTCTCCGGGCGGCTCGTCGACGAGCTCGCGGCCTGGTGCGAGCAGCACGGTGTCCGTCGCGTCGCGGAGCTGACCGGAACCCTCAGGACCCGTCCCCGGCCGGAGCACACGTTCGGATGAGCGGCGCCGCCCGCTCCCGTCTGGCCGTCGCGCTCGATCTGGGGACGCGCGAGGCGATCCTCGAGGCGGCACGGACGCTCGCTCCCGAGGCGGGAGTTCTCAAGCTCGGCCTCGAGGCGTTCGTCTCGCAGGGACCCGTCCTCGTCCGGGAGATCGCGGCGGCGGGAGCGCGCGTCTTCCTCGATCTGAAGCTCCACGACATCCCGAACACCGTCGGGCGCGCGGCGGCCGCCGCGGTCTCGACCGGCGCCTCCCTCGTCAACTGCCATGCAGCCGGAGGCCCCGCGATGATGAGGGCCTTCGGGGAGGAAGGCCGCGGCGCCGCGGCCAAAGCCGGCCTTCCCCGCCCGTCGCTGATCGCCGTGACGGTTCTGACGTCGCTCGACGCCGCGGCCCTCGCCGCCGTCGGGC
>Ga0335084_10008178_pt1 | contig 10412 bp, 11 predicted proteins | sample Lox_Sample_44_FD_206721 | JGI IMG/M metagenome (GOLD analysis project Ga0335084, IMG submission 206721) | Soil microbial communities from Loxahatchee National Wildlife Refuge, Florida, United States - Lox_Sample_4.4 | ecosystem: Environmental > Terrestrial > Soil > Wetlands | place: USA... | reverse complement strand
AATGACGCGTCCTCGAAAGGAGATCGTCCCGATGAGTCCCGAGCGCCCCCTCGTCGTCCTCGCCGGCCCCATTCACGCCGACGGCCACGCCAACCTCGAGCGCGAAGCCCGCGTCGTCGTCTGCGACGACGAGACGGAAGCCGGCCTCGTGAAGGCGGCCGCCGGCGCCCAGGCCATCCTCTTCCGCGCCAAGCCCCGCTGCACCGAGAGCCTGATGGCCGCCTGCCCGTCGCTCAGGGTCGTGGGCCGCCACGGCGTCGGCCTCGACACGGTGGACATTCCCGCCGCCACCCGGCTCGGCGTGGCCGTGGTGCACGCGCCCGGCTCCAACTCGCAGGCGGTGGCCGAGCACGCGCTCATGCTCATGCTGGTGTGCGTCAAGCGCGCGCTCGCGCAGGACCGGATGACGCGGGCGGGCGACTGGAGCGGCCGGCGGGGCGGCGTCGTGCCCGCGCACACCGAGCTCGGCGGCAAGACGCTCGGCATCGTCGGCATCGGCAACGTCGGCCGCCGCGTGGCGAAGTTCTGCGGCGCGCTCGGCATGACGGTGCTGGCCTACGACAAGTACGTGCCGGCCGCGGAGATCCGCGCGCGCGGCGCCGAGCCCGTCGAGAGCCTGGAGGCCCTGGTGGAGCAGGTGGACGTGCTCACGTGCCACACGCCGCTGACCCCCGAGACGAAGCACATGATCAGCGCCAAGACCCTCGGGCTCATGAAGCGCGGGGCGATCTATGTCAACACCTCGCGCGGCGGGGTGCAGGAAGAGCACGCGCTCTTCGAGGCGCTCACGCGCGGCCAGCTCGGCGCCGCCGGCATCGACGTCTTCGAGGAGGAGCCGTGCCCGGTGGACAACCCCCTCCTGAACCTCGACAACGTCGTGCTCTCCACCCACATGGCGGGGGTGACGAAGGAAGCCACCGCCCGCGCCTCCGTCCAGGTGACGAGCGAGATGCTGCGCGTGCTGCGCGGCGAGAAGCCCGACGTGCTGGTCAACCCGGAGGTGGGGCCCCGCCTCGGACTCAGGTAGAATCCCCCCATGGCCATCGACACCCGTCATCCGCGGGAGATCCGCGCGGACATCCGCAACGGCAAGATCACCGGCGTCACCGCCGGCCTCGGCGCCGGCCACGTGCAGGCCAACCTCGCCGTGCTCCCGCGCGAGTACGCGTACGACTTCCTGCTCTTCTGCCAGCGCAACCCGCGGCCGTGCCCGCTGATCGAGGTCACGGATGTGGGCTCGCCGGAGCCGGTCGGTGTGGCGCCGGGAGCAGATCTCCGCACAGACATACCGAGATACCGGATCTATAAAGACGGTGTGCTCGCCGACGAGGTCAGCGACGCGAGTCCATACTGGCGCGACGACCTCGTCGCCTTCCTGCTCGGGTGCTCGTTCACGTTCGAGTGGGCGCTGCTGGAGGCGGGCATCCGGCTCTGGCACGTCGAGCACGACAAGAACGTGGCCATGTGGAAGACGTCGGTCGAGTGCCGCCCGGCCGGCGTCTTCCACGGGCCCATGGTCGTCTCCATGCGGCCGATTCCCGCCGCCCAGCTCTCCAGGGCGGTCACCGCCAGCGCGCGCTTCCCCAACGCCCACGGCGCCCCCGTGCACATCGGCGATCCGGCCGCGCTCGGCATCAAGGACATCGCGCGGCCCGACTGGGGCGACGCCCAGGAGTTCAAGCCGGGTGACGTGCCGGTCTTCTGGGCGTGCGGCGTCACGCCGCAGGCGGTCGCCCTGGCCAGCAAGCCGCCGTTCATGCTCACGCACAGCCCCGGCTCGATGTTCATCACCGACGTCCCGAACGCGGCGCTGGCGGCGCTCTGAGGGCCGCGTCTGCGATTTCTCCCCGCGGGTGACGTGGCTCTCTGCGTCGAGCTCGGCGACGAGATCAGTGTGGAGATCAACACCCGGGTCCGCGCGCTCGAGTACCTGATCCAGCAGAAGGGCCTCACCGGCGTCGTCGAGACCGTGCCCACCTTCCGCTCGCTGCTCGTGTACTACGACCCCGGGCAGGTCGGCTACGACGCGCTGTGCGCGGCGCTGGGCGGGCTGGCCGAGCAGGCCGACACCGCGGTGCTGCCGCCGGCCCGGCTCGTCGAGCTGCCGTGCTGCTACGACCCCGAGCTGGGCCTGGATCTCGTGGCCGCCGCCGAGCGGCTGGGCATGACGACGGCCGAGCTGGTGGCCGCGCACAGCGGGGCCGAGTACCTCGTGTACTTCGTCGGCTTCACGCCGGGACTGCCCTACATGGCCGGCGTGCCCGAGCGTATCCAGCTCCCGCGCCTGACCACGCCGCGCGTGAAGGTGCCGGCCGGCAGCGTGGGGCTCGGCGGCGCGCAGTTCTGCATCTACTCGGTCGAGAGCCCCGGTGGCTACTGGCTGCTCGGCCGCACGCCGGCGCGCCTCTACGATCCCGAGGCCGCCGAGCCCACGCTGCTGCGCGCGGGCGACCGCGTGCGCATGCGGCCCATCGACCGCGCCGAGTACGACGCCATCGCCGCCCGCGTGGCGGAGCGCGCGTGGCAGCCGGTGATCGGGTGATCCACGTCCTCGACCCCGGGCCGCAGTCCACGGTGCAGGACCTGGGCCGCGCCGGCCACCTGCGCCAGGGGATCCCGCCCTCGGGGCCGGTGGACGTGCGCGCGTTCGTGATCGCCAATCGCCTCGTGGGCAACCCCGACGACGCCGCCGGGCTCGAGTGCACCGTGCTGGGACCGCGCTTCACGGCCGAGCGCGTGTGCGCGATCGCGGTGACGGGCGCCGAGGCGGCGGTGACGGTCAACGCCGCCGCTGCCCCGCAGTGGGCCACGCTCGTGCTGAAGCCCGGCGACACGGTCCGCGTCGGCGCCGCCCGCACCGGCGTGCGCACCTACGTGGCGTTCTCGGGCGGCCTCGACGTGCCGCGCGTGCTGGGCTCGCGCGCGACGTACCTGCGCGGGCGCCTGGGCGGCCTGCAGGGCCGCGCGCTCCGGCGGGGCGACGCGCTGCGGCTGGCGCCGCACACGGGCCCGCGCCGGCCGCGGCGGCTGACCGCCGCCGAGATCCCCGCGCTGGAGGCCGAGCCGGAGATCCGCGTGGTGCTGGGCCCGCAGGCCGACCGGTTCACGCGCGAGGGCCTGGAGGCGTTCCTGTCGAGCCCGTATCTCATGCTGCCGCAGTCCGACCGCATGGGCGCGCGCCTGAGCGGCGCGCGCGTCGCGCACCACCGGGGGCATGACATCATCTCGGACGGGATCGCGCTCGGCTCGATCCAGGTGCCCGGCGACGGCCAGCCCATCGTCCTGCTCGTCGACCGCCAGTCGACCGGCGGCTACACGAAGGTGGCCACCGTGGGCTCGTTCGACATCGGTCGCGTCGGACAGGTCAAGCCCGGCCAGCGGCTGCGCTTCCGGGCGGTGGAGGTGGCCGAGGCCCATCGGCTGCGCAGCGAGTTCCAGCAGTCACTGGCCCAGGCGGCCGGAGGAGGAGTGTCGCGATGAGCCTCGAGAAGGAAGCGTCGGAATACGCCGCGAAGACGCCGCGCTCGCGCGCCCTGCACGAGGAGGCGGCGGCGGTGATGCCGGGCGGCAACAGCCGCACGACGACGTTCTTCGATCCCTACCCGTTCTACTTCCAGCGCGGGCAGGGGGCCCACGTGTGGGACGCCGACGGTATCGAGCGCGTGGACTTCAACAACAACTACACGAGCCTCGTGCTCGGCCACGCGACCCCCGACGTCATCAAGGCCGTGCAGGCGGTGGCCGAGTCGGGCCTGTCGTTCCCCGGCCCCACCGAGCACGAGATCCGGCTGGCCGAGATGATCGTGCGCCGGGTGCCGTCGGTGGAGAGCCTGCGCTTCACCAACTCCGGCACCGAGGCGACGATGAACGCCGTGCGCCTGGCCCGCGCGTTCACCAACCGGCCGAAGCTCGCCAAGTTCGAGGGCGCCTTCCACGGCACGCACGACTGGGTGATGGTGAGCGTCACCGGCGATACCAAATCGTGGGGCAACCGCCGCAAGCCCAAGCCGATCGCCTGGTCGGCCGGGATTCCGCCGGCCGTGCTCAAGCATGTCGTCGTGCTGCCCTGGAACGACCCCGAGGCGTGCGAGGAGATCCTCGCCGCCGAGGCGGCCAATGTCGCCGCGCTGATCGTCGATCCCTACCTCTGCAACGGCGGCCTGGTGGAGCCGGCCGACGGCTTCATGGCGCGGCTGCGCGAGATCACCGAGCGGCACGGCATCTTGATGATCATGGACGAGGTGATCTCGTTCCGGACGGCGTGGGGCGGCGGCCAGGAGCGGCTCGGCGTGCGGCCCGATCTCACGACGTTCGGCAAGGTCATCGGCGGCGGCCTGCCGGTGGGCGCCTTCGGCGGCCGGCGCGACGTGATGGCCTTCTACGACCCGCGCAAGGGCGGAGCCCGGATCAGCCAGGGCGGGACGTTCAACGCCAACCCCGTCACGATGGCGGCCGGCGTCGCCACCCTCAACGCGCTCACGCCGGAGGCCTACACGCGGCTGGACGCCATCGGCGAGCGGCTGCGCGGCTCCATCAGCCGGCTGTTCGCCAACACGCGCCGGCGCGGGCAGGTGACCGGTGTCGGCTCGCTGTTCTGGCTGCACTGGACGACCGAGACGCTCACCGACTACCGCTCGACCAGGCCCAAGGACGCCGAGATGCCGGCGCGCGTGTTCATGGGCATGCTCAACGAGGGCATCCTCATGACCCAGCGCGGGCTCGGCGCCTGCTCGCTGGCCATGAGCGACGAGGACGTGGACCGCTTCGTGAACGCGCTGGCCCGCGTGCTGGCGCGGCAGTAAAGGGAAGGACGAGTGACATGGCAAAGTTCATCGACCTCAACTGCGATATGGGAGAGTCGTACGGTCGTTGGACGCTCGGCGCCGACGAGGAGATCATGCCGTACATCACCTCCGCCAACGTGGCCTGCGGTTTCCACGGCGGCGACCCGCACGTCATGCGCAAGACGGTGGCGCTCGCGCTCGCGCACAACGTGGCGATCGGCTCGCACCCCTCGCTGCCCGACCTCATCGGCTTCGGCCGCCGCACCATGGACGTCACCCCGGCCGAGCTGAAGGACTACCTCTGCTACCAGACCGGCGCCCTGCGCGAGTACTGCCGGGCGGCCGGCAGCGAGCTTCAGCACATGAAGCCGCACGGCATCCTCTACACGATGATCGAGAAGCAGCAGGACCAGGCGTGGTCCACCGCCATCGGCGAGGCCTCCAAGGAGTCCGGCAAGGATCTCATCCTGATGGCGCTGGCCTCCGGCCACTACGACCGCACCGTGCGCAAGATGGGCATCCGCGTCGCCTCCGAGGGCTTCGCGGATCGCGCCTACAACGTCGACCTGAGCCTCGTCTCCCGCAAGCTGCCGGGCTCGCTCATCACCGATCCGCAGAAGGCCGCCGCCCAGGCCGTGCGGATGGCGATGGAGGGCAAGGTCAAGACCATCGACGGCGTGGACGTCGACATCTCCGTGCAGACGATCTGCTGCCACGGCGACACGCCTGGCGCCCAGCACATCGTGCGCGCGGTGCGCGCGGCGCTCGAGAAGGCGGGCTGCCAGGTCAAGCCGCTGCGTGACTGGCTGCCGAAGGCCTAGGACACGCATGACGAGAGCGGTGGGCGCGGTGGTCCTGGCGGCGTGGCTGTCCGCGGGCTGCGCCTCGTCGAGTCAGCCGGCGGTGGCGGCGTACCCGATGAAGGGCCAGAGCCCCGAGCAGCAGTCGCGCGACGCGTACGCGTGCCAGGCGTGGGCCCGCCAGCAGACGGGGTACGATCCCGGCACCGAGACGGCCAAGGGCGCGGGGCTCGGCCTCGCGGTCGGCGCCGTCGGCGGCGCCGCCACCGGGGCGGCGCTCGGCGCGGCCACGGGCAGCGGCGCCGGCCGGGGCGCGGCCACCGGGGCGGTCGTCGGCGGCGTGGGCGGCACCGCCGTCGGCGCGGGCGTCGGCTACTCGAGGGGCAAGGAAGGCTTCGACCGGGCGTACGCCGCCTGCATGGGCGGCCGAGGGTATTCAGTGACTCGCTAGCCTTGACCGCCTCCCGACGCGATGGTCTACTCAAAGACCCGTGGACACCGCGTTGAAGCGCACCCCGCTCTTTGCCGCGCACGTCGAGGCCGGCGCGCGCATGGTCCCCTTCGGCGGCTGGGAGATGCCGGTGCAGTACCGCGGCATCATCGAGGAGCACCGCACCGTCCGCGCCGCCGTCGGCTGCTTCGACGTGAGCCACATGGGCGAGTTCGAGGTCGAGGGGCCCGGCGCCCTCGCCGCGCTGCAGTGGCTCACCACCAACGACGTCGCCGCACTGGCCATCGGCCAGGTGCAGTACTCGCTCCTCTGCCGCGCCGACGGCGGCATCGTCGACGACCTCACGCTCTACCGTCTCGCCCAGGACCGCTACCTGCTGGTCGTCAACGCCTCCAACATCGACAAGGACTGGGCCCACGTGACGACCGCGGCGCCGGCCGACGGCGCGCGCTGGCGCAACGTCTCCGAGGCGACCGGGCTCATCGCCGTGCAGGGCCCGAAGGCGGAGGGGCTGGTGGGCCGGCTCGCCGACCAGGACGTCACCCGCATCGGCTACTACCGCTTCGCCCACGGCAAGGTGGCCGGCGTCGGCACGCTCGTCTCGCGCACCGGCTACACGGGCGAGGACGGCTTCGAGCTCTACGTCGCCGCCGGCGACACCGAGCGCCTCTGGCGCGCGCTGCTGGAGGCGGGCCGCGCCGACGGGGTGGCGCCGATCGGCCTCGGCGCCCGCGACACGCTGCGCCTGGAGATGCGCTATGCGCTCTACGGCAACGACATCGACGACACCACCAACCCGCTCGAGGCCGGCCTCGGCTGGGTGGTGAAGCCGGCCAAGGGCGACTTCCTCGGCCGCGCCGCCATCGAGGCCGTGCGCGCCGCGGGGCCCGCGCGCAGGCTGGTCGGGCTCGAGATGGCCGACCGCTCGGTGGCGCGCCACGGCTATCCCGTCGTGAAGGACGGGGCCGCGATCGGCATCGTGACCTCGGGCACCTTCGGTCCCTCCGTCGAGCGCTCCATCGCGATGGCCTACGTGGCCGGCGCGCACGGCGCGATCGGCACCGAGCTGGGCGTCGAGATCCGCGGCCAGGTCAAGGCCGCGCGCGTCGTGAAGACGCCGTTCCATCCCTCCCGAGTCAAGAAAGGCTGAGCGATGTCCAACGTGTCCAAGGTCCCTGGCGACCTCCGATACACGCGCGAGCACGAGTGGGCCAGGCAGGAAGGCGGCCGCGTGCGCGTCGGCATCACCGCCTTCGCCCAGGAGCAGCTCGGTGACGTGGTCTTCGTCGAGCTGCCCAAGGTGGGCGCCACGGTCACCGCGCACAAGCCCTTCGGCGTGGTGGAGTCGGTGAAGGCCGTGTCCGATCTCTTCGCGCCGGTGTCGGGCGAGATCGTGGAGGTCAACGCCGAGCTCGGCCAGAAGCCGGAGACCGTCAACGCCGATCCCTACGGCAAGGGCTGGATGCTCGTGATCGCCCCCGCCGACGCCACGCAGTGGAACGACCTGCTCACCGCCGCGCAGTACGAGGCGTTCCTCGCGCAGGGCGCCCACTGATGCGCTACCTGCCCAACACGGCGCAGAACCAGCGCGCGATGCTGGAGACGATCGGCGCGCGCGGGATCGAGGACCTGCTGGTCAAGATTCCCGCCAAGGCGCGCCTGTCACGCCCGCTGGCGCTGCCGCCGGCGCTGGCCGAGACCGAGCTGGTGCGCCACCTGCGCGGCCTCGCCGCGCAGAACGCCGACGCCGAGTCCGCCGTGTGCTTCCTCGGCGCCGGCGCCTACGATCACTACGTGCCGAGCCCGATCAACCACCTGATCCTGCGCGGCGAGTTCTTCACGGCCTACACGCCCTACCAGCCGGAGGCCAGCCAGGGCACGCTGCGCACGATCTACGAGTACCAGACGATGATCGCCGAGCTCACCGGCATGGACGTGGCCAATGCCTCGATCTACGACGGCGCCTCGTCGCTGGCCGAGGCCGTCCTGATGGCCCACGCGGTGACCTCCCGCAACGAGATCGTGCTGGCGGGCGGGGTGAACCCGCTCTATCGCCGCGTCGTGGAGACGTACGTGGACGGCGCCGGGCTGCGGCTGCGCGAGGGCCCCTCGCCGGAGGGCGTGCTGGATCTCGACGCCGCGCGGCGCGTGGTGGGCGCCAAGACCGCCGCGCTCGTCGTGCAGTCGCCCAACTTCTACGGCTGCCTGGAGGACGTGGCCGCCGCCGCCGAGGTCGCGCACGCGGCCGGCGCGCTGCTCGTCGTCGTCAGCGATCCGGTGAACCTGGGGGTGCTGGAGGCGCCGGGCCGCCAGGGCGCCGACATCGTGGTGGGCGAGGGCCAGGGCCTCGGCGTGCCGCTCTCCTTCGGCGGCCCCTACCTCGGCGTGTTCGCGGCCAAGCAGGAGTTCGTGCGGCGCATGCCCGGCCGCCTGGTGGGCGCCACCGTGGACCTCGACGCCGCCCGCGGCTTCGCGCTGACGCTGCAGACGCGCGAGCAGCACATCCGCCGCGCCAAGGCCACGTCCAACATCTGCACCAACGTCGCGCTGTGCGCGCTGATGGCCACCATCTATCTCGCCACGCTGGGCCGGCAGGGCCTGGTGCGGGTGGGCGAGCTCTCGACGGCCAAGGCGCACTACGCCGCCGAGCGCCTGGCCGCGGTGCCCGGCGTGTCGCTGCGCTTCGCCCAGCCGTTCTTCAAGGAGTTCACGCTGAGGCTGCCGAAGTCGCCCGAGCGCGTCGTGGCCAGGCTGGCCCGGCAGCACATCCTGGCCGGGCTGCCGCTCAAGGCGCTCGACCGCAAGCACGGCGACTGCCTGCTCGTCGCGGTGACGGAGCAGCGGACCAAGGACGAGATCGACGCGTTCGCCGGCGCGCTGGCCAAGGCGGTGGCGTGATGCCCTACGACAACCAGCCCGCCTACGACCGCCTGATCTTCGAGATCTCCTCGCCCGGCCGCGCCGCCTTCTCGCTGGCCGACGCCGACGTCCCCGTGGAGCCCGCGCTGGCGGCGCTGCCGGCGAGGTACCGGCGCACGACGCCGGCCGCCCTGCCGGAGGTCTCCGAGCTCGACGTCGTCCGCCACTACTCGCGGCTGAGCCAGATGAACTACGGCGTCGACACGCACTTCTACCCGCTCGGCTCGTGCACGATGAAGTACAACCCGAAGATCAACGAGGACGCCGCCCGCCTCGCCGGCTTCGCGCGCCTGCACCCGCTGGCGCCGGCGGCGGCCTCGCAGGGCGCGCTCCAGCTCATGTACGACCTCGGCCGGATGCTGGCCGAGATCGCCGGCATGGACGCCGTGTCGCTGCAGCCGGCCGCCGGCGCCCAGGGCGAGCTGGCCGGCGTGCTGATGATCCGCGCCTACCACGAGGCCCGGGGGGAAAAGCGGACGAAAGTCCTCATCCCTGATTCGGCACATGGGACGAATCCTGCTTCAACAGCCTTGGCAGGATACGAAGTCATTGAAGTAAAGTCCGATGCTGAAGGCCGGGTGGACCTCACCGACCTCGAGCGCCACCTCGCCCCCGACGTGGCGGCCTTCATGATCACGGTGCCCAACACGCTGGGCAACTTCGAGCCGCGCGTGATGGAGATCGCCGAGCGCTGCCACGCCCACGGCGTGCAGGTCTACATGGACGGCGCCAATCTCAACGCCATCCTCGGCATCACGCGCCCCGGCGACCTCGGCTTCGACGTCTGCCACTTCAACCTGCACAAGACGTTCACGACGCCCCACGGCGGCGGCGGCCCCGGCGCCGGCCCCGTCGGCATCAAGGCGCACCTGGAGCCCTTCCTGCCCACTCCGGTCGTGATCAAGGAAGACGACGCCTACGCGCTCGACTGGAAACGGCCGCAGTCGATCGGCAAGCTGCAGGCCTTCTGGGGCAACTTCGGCATGCACGTGCGCGCCTACACCTACATCCGCACGATGGGCGCCGACGGGCTGCGCGCGGTGAGCGAGAACGCCGTGCTCAACGCCAACTACGTCATGAAGCGCCTGGAAGCGCACTATGACGTTGCCGCGCCGGGCCCCTGCATGCACGAGTGCGTGCTCTCGGCGCGCCGCCAGAAGAAGCTCGGCGTCAGCGCCATGGACGTCGCCAAGCGGCTGCTCGACCTGGGCTTCTACGCCCCCTCGACCTACTTCCCGCTGATCGTCGAGGAAGCGCTGATGATCGAGCCCACCGAGACGGAGTCGAAGGAGACGCTCGACGCCTTCTGCGAGGCGATGATCCGGATCGCGCGCGAGGCCGAGAGCGGGCCGCAGGCCATCCACGCCGCCCCGGTGACGACGCCGGTGCGCCGTCTCGACCAGACCAAGGCCGCGCGCGAGCCGAACTTGACGTGGAGCCCGACGTCGTAGCACGCCG
>Ga0335084_10008174_pt1 | contig 10415 bp, 6 predicted proteins | sample Lox_Sample_44_FD_206721 | JGI IMG/M metagenome (GOLD analysis project Ga0335084, IMG submission 206721) | Soil microbial communities from Loxahatchee National Wildlife Refuge, Florida, United States - Lox_Sample_4.4 | ecosystem: Environmental > Terrestrial > Soil > Wetlands | place: USA: Florida... | reverse complement strand
CACGGTGATCCACCGAAGGCTTGGGAACGTGCACCTGGGCCTCGCCGCCTGGTTCGTGGTGGGGTCGCTGGTGGGGGTCACGGCCGGTGGGACCATCAACCGGGCCATCTTTCAGTACAGTCCGGCGCTGAGCGACGCGCTGATCAGCAGCGTGTACGTCTTCGTCCTGGGCATTCTCGGCGTGTATGCGATCGCCGACTGGCTGCGGAGCCGGAGCGGTACCTCGCGGGCGACGGCGACAGAGGCGACCACGGCGGTGGCTAAGGCGATGCAGCGCATGCCGGTCCCACCCTTCGTCACCTTCGATGCGGGGATCGTCGCGGGTGGCCGCCGGCTCTCGGTCTACCCGATCATTGCCTGCGGGCTGGTGGTGGGCTTCGTGGCCTCCATCATGGGGGTGGGCGGGGGATTCCTCACCTTCCCCATGTACGTGTACGGGCTCGGGGTGTCCACCTTCACCACCGTCGGAACGGACATCCTGCAGATCATCTTCACCACCTGCTACTCGTCGATCTTCCAGTATGCCATCTACGGCTTCGTGTTCTACACCGTCGCCGTCGGCATGCTGCTGGGATCGCTGGTGGGCGTCCAGATCGGCGCCCTGGTCACGCAGATGATGACCGGGACACAGATCCGCGCACTCTACGCCCTGACGATCCTGGCCGGGTTCGCCAACCGGGTCTGCGCGCTGCCACGGAAGCTGTCCGACCTCGGCTACCTGGCCATGTCGCGAGAGGCGAGCGTCTCCGTCGAGACCGTCGGGACTGTCCTCTTCTTCGGCTTCGTGGGGCTGTTCGCCCTGTGGACCCTGGAGGTCTTCGTCCGCAACGTCGTCCAGCAGCGGCGATCGGCGGGGGATACCCGAATCATCTGTGACCGACGAAAGTTCTGGGCGGGGGCGGCCGGGCTCGCCACGTTCCTGGCCCTGCTGGTCGCCATGCTGCTCCCCGTCGTGACCGGAGGAAGCGCGCTGGTGTGGGCGGACAACTTCTTCAATCAGCTCGCCAAGCACTCCGCCTACGCCATCCCCGAGGGCAAGGCGCAGGCGCGAGCATTCGTGGGGACCTCGGTCGATCTGGGGATCCGCCCCCGAGACTTCGCCGACGCCCAGAAGCTCGCCCTGCTGGTCCGCTCGGCGGGGATCGAGGCCAAGGCGCTCCCGGACGGCCGGGTCCGCGTCACGGGCGATCTCGGCCGGCTCTCGGAGACGGCACTGGCAGACGCAGATGCGGCTTTCCGGAACGAGACCGGGGCGCTGGCGGCGCGGTACCAGATGCCCCCGGAAGAGGTGATATACGGCTGGTGGGTGATCTCCGACGGCCTCACCCGCCGCTACGTGCAGGAGGCCAGGGGGACCGAGGCGGAATTCACGCGGTTTGTCTCGTCCCGGGCCCTGGAGCCGGCGTACAATTTCCGGGGGATTGAGGCGAAGGCGATCCGGGGGAACGCGACGCCGCTCGCGGGTCTGCTGGCGTTCTACGTCCTGTATACGCTCTGGTACGGGTTCTCCATCATGTTGCTCTTCGAGGGGCTCGGCATCGGCATGGACGGGAAGGCAAAGAAGCGGGAGATCTGACACCCGTCGCCTCGCAGCCTCGGGTTTCTTGTGCCTTGACAGCCCGGAGACGTGATGGTAGAAGGGCTCACTTACCGCACCAGCAGAGGTCCTCGGAGGGGGAAAGAGACCGCGGACACGGGGCGCGCGTGGCGTCTCGCCACGCGATCGTGTCTGCCGACGCTCACCAGGCGGATCATCTCACGCGCAGGAGGAGGAACCATGAGGACACTGAGGGGATTCCGAATGCTTTCGCGGTTGGCCGCCATCGTGCTGGTCCTCGGACTGGTCGGCGCGCTGGGGGTCTCCCAGGCGTCCGCCGGCCAGCGGGCGGCCGGGAAGACGCTCATCATCTCGCTGGACCAGGCGGACATGAAGACGCTCGATGTGAGCCGCCAGTTCGAGTTCGCGGCGGCGTTCATCTGCCTCAACACCTACGACCCTCTCCTCAAACCAAAAAGCCCTGCGGAGCTCACCACCTATACCCCGGTCCTCGCCACCTCGTGGGACGTCTCCAAGGACGGCAAGGAGTACACGTTCAAGCTCCGGCCAAACGTGAAGTTTGCGAGTGGGAATCCTCTGACGGCGGAGGACGTCCGGTTCACCTTCACCCGCCTCAAGAATCTGAAGGGCAACGCCAGCTGGCAGATGGACCCCTTGAAAGAGGTGCAGGTCGTCGATCCGATGACCGTGAAGATGATCCTGAACGAGCCCAACGGGGACTGGCTGGCGATCATCTCCGGTCAAAACGCGGGGGTCATCGACTCGAAGCTCGCCAAGGAGCACGGGGCGAGCGACTCAGCCACGGCCGACAAGGATGACAAGGCCGAGGAGTGGCTGAACCAGAACTCGGCCGGCGGCGGTCCGTTCATCCTGAAGGGCTGGATCCGGAACACCGGGATCACCCTGGAGCGGAATCCGAACTACTGGGGCACCGCCCCCAAGGTCGCCAAGGTCGATATCCGGGACGTGACCTCGCCGGCGACGCAGAAGCTCCAAGTGGAGAACGGCGACGTGGACATCGCCCTGAACCTCACGCCCGACCTCGTCGCCACGATGCAGGGAAACAAGAACGTCAAGATCATCAACGGGCAGTCCTTGGACAACATGTACCTGGGGATGACCTGCGACCCCCAGATTCATCCCGAGCTGGCCAAGAAGGAGGTCCGCCAGGCGATCCGGTACGCGATCGATTACGATGGGATCATCGCGCTGACGAACAAGCAAGCGGTACGAGGACCGGCAGTGTACTCCATCGGCATCCTCGGCCTCACGGCGGCGGATGCCCAGCAGCTGAATCCGAAGACCGACGTCAAGAAAGCCAAGGAGCTCCTGGCCAAGGCCGGCGTGCCGAACGGGTTCAAGTTCCCGCTTCGCTACGGCAGCGGGCCTTCCCCGGTCGGGATCACCTACGATTCCGTTGCCCAGAAGATCCAGGCCGACCTGAAGAAGGTCGGGATCGAAGTGGAGCTACTGCCCGAGGAATTCGGCGCGATGATGACCAAGTATCGGGCCAAGACCGAGCCCGCGGTCATCTCCTACAACACGCCCGACTTCCTGGGGCCGTCGGACTGGGTGGGCCAGATGATCCTGCACACCTGGGCCCCGCGCCTCCACTACGACAGCGCCAAGGCCAAGGACATGGCGAACAAGGCCGCCGCCGAGAGCGACCCCAAGAAGCGCATCCCGATGTACCACGAAATTCTCAAGCTGTTGGTCGAGGAGGGCCCCTACGCGATGCTGGTGCAGGGGAAGGTCCAGGTGGTCACCCGGGCCAACATCAGCGGGTACCAGTACTTCCCGCTGGGATATGCGCACCTCGACTCGGTGAGCAAGGACTAGCCCGGATTATTCACGAAAAACCCCTGAATAATCCGGGCTAACCTGCCCATGGCCATTCCCGCGGCGGGATGACGCCTGGTGGCAGGCGCATCGCTCCCGCCTCCCGCGGGATCGGTGCGGTGTCGAGATGCCCCAGTGAGGCTTGATCCCTCCTGGCCCACCAACCACGAGGGCTTCTGTTGAGCCCGCATTATTCGCGAGCCGCGTTCGCGAATAATGCGGGCTAGGGGGTTGCGGGGATACCGTGGGCCAATACATCGCGCGGCGCCTGGGCCTCATGGTCGTGGCGGCGCTGGGGGTGACGCTGATCTCCTTCATCGTCGCCCACGCCGTCCCGACAGATCCCATCGTCTCCAATCTCGGGCAGATCGCGTCGCAGCGGCCCGAGATCGTCAAGGCCTTCCGGGAGAAATGGGGCCTGGACAAGCCGCTGCACGAACAGTACTTCACCTTCGTCCGCAACCTGGCCCGAGGGGAGTTCGGCACCTCCATCAACACGCGGCGCGCGGTCACCAAGGATCTCGCCCTGTTCCTGCCGGCGACGGTCGAGCTGGCGACAGCCGCAGTGGTGTTTGCCCTCCTCCTCGGACTTCCACTGGGGATCTTCGCGGCTGTCCGGCGAGATGGTCCGATCGACCATCTCGCCCGGATGGTCTCCCTCATCGGGGTCTCCATCCCGATCTTCTGGCTGGCGACGGTCTCGCTGGTCCTGTTCTACGCGACGCTCCACTGGACGGTCGGGCCGGGCCGGCTCGGCCCCCAGGTCGAGGCGCCGGACTACGTGACCGGCCTCTTCACCGTCGATAGCCTCCTCGAGAGCGACTTCGAAACCCTTCGGGACGCCCTCTCACACCTGATCTTGCCCGGTCTGGTCCTGGCCAGCTCCATCATGGGGCTCATCACCCGGATCACCCGCTCGTCCATGCTGGAGGTGCTCTCGCAGGACTATACCCGGACGGCCAGGGCCAAGGGACTCCGCGAGGCAGTGGTCGTGGCTCGCCACGCACTCCGCAATGCCCTGATCCCGACCGTCACGGTCCTGGGGTTGGCCTATGGCGGTCTGCTGTCCGGGGCGGTGATGACCGAGACGATCTTCGCCTGGCCGGGGATCGGCCGCTACGCGTTCCAGGCGGTCCGGACGAATGACTTTCCCGCGATCATGGCCGTGACGTTCGTCATCGGCATCATCTACGTGGTGGTGAATCTGGTCGTGGATCTCCTCTACGGTTGGCTTGACCCCCGGATTCACTACTCCTAGCTCGGGCGCCGATGGAACCCACAACCGCCACGGCATCCGCCATGAGCCAATCCGAGCCGACGAGAGAGACCGCTCCTGAGAGCGAGTGGCGCCGGGTCGTGTCTCGGCTGGCGCGAAACCCCGTGGCCATGGGCGGGGCGGTGGTGGTGCTGGCCTGGGTGCTGACCGCCCTGACCGCCCCCTGGATTGTCCCGTACGACCCGATAGAGCAGAATATTCCGAATCGACTCGCGGCGCCGTCCAGCCAGCACTGGCTGGGGGTGGACGGCCTGGGGCGGGATGTCCTGAGCCGGGTCCTCTACGGCGGGAGGATCTCGCTGCCGGTCGCGGCGGTGGTCGTGGTCCTGGCCTCGATCTTCGGCACGCTCTACGGGGCGCTGGCGGGATTCCTCGGCAAATGGGTGGACGAGATCGCCATGCGGATCGTGGACATGGTGCTCTCGTTCCCGGCCCTGATCCTGGCCATGGCGATCGCGGCCGCCCTGGGCCCGAGCATCCGCAACTCGATGCTGGCCATGCTGATGGTCTGGTGGCCGCCCTACGCACGGCTGGCGCGGGGGCAGGTGCTGGCCCTCAAGGAATGCGACTTCGTCCCGGCGGCCCTCTCGCTCGGCACCTCGAACCGGCGCATCCTGCTCCGCCACATCCTGCCGAATTCTGTCGCTCCCTCCCTGGTGCTGATGGCGATGGACTTCGGCAATGCCATCATCATCACGGCGGCGCTCTCCTTCCTCGGGCTCGGCGCAGTGCCGCCGACCCCGGAGTGGGGCATGATGGTCGCGGAGGGGCGTGAGCTGATCCAGCAGTGGTGGATCTCGACCTTTCCGGGTGTGGCCATTCTGATGGTGGCCATCGGCTGCAACTTCATCGGTGACGGCCTGCGGGACGCCATGGACCCGCGGCTCCGGCTGCGATAGCCCGGAGAATTCACGAAAGTACCCGTGAATTCTCCGGGCTTACATAGCAAAGACAATTCCCGTGTGAGAACGACGCATGACGGTAGGCCCACCGCGTGCCCGTCCCCCGTCCCGCAGGATGGGCGCGGTACCGAGATGCTCCAGGGACCGTTGATCCGTTCTGGGCCACCAACCACGAGGGCTTCTCTTTAGCCCGCATTGTTCGCGAGGTGTGTTCGCGAAGAATGCGGGCTGGGGGTTGCGCCGCTCACTCGCCAGCCGGACTCAGGACCTCCAGCATGCGTCTGAAACGGCCGGGAGCGTGCCCTCCGCCGATGACGAGTTCGGCCGTGACCAGGCCGGTCCCCAGGCTCATCATCATCCCCAACGTGCCGAATCGCGTCGCGACATAAACATTGTCCCACTCCGGCAGACGGCCGAGCACCGGCTGGATTCGCCGCGGCGGGGGGGACCAGCATTCCAGATCGCCCCGCTGCTCGACCAGCTTCGCCTCGCCCAGGCTGGGGAGCAGCTCCACGGCGTCCTTGAGCAGCAGCATCTTGGCCTCTTCCGTGGTCAGGCGGACATCCAGAGTCGTCTGCAGATCCGGCATTCCGGCGTGGCCCAAGATCACGTCGCCATTGACCTTGGGAACGATGGTCTGCCCGTTCGGCGCGGTCAGCCCGTAGGGCGGGAGCCGTCTGGACACCTCCATCCGCACGCACTGCTCCCGGTTGACGAGGATGGGGAGCTCCCGCCCCAGCCAGGACGTGCTCCGACCGCTCCAGGGCCCCGTGGCCAGGACGAAGACGTCCGCCGCGACCTCGACACCCGAGGCCAGGATGGCCGCAACTGTTCGTGTGCCCTGCCGGCGGAATCCGATGACGTCGCCCTGCCGAAACTGCGCACCCAGCTTCTCGGCGGCCTGGGCGAGTCCGAGCGTGTAGCGGTACGGCTCGACCTGGAGATAGGGGAGGACCAGGCCGCCCCTCGCCTGAGGGGTGATATCGGGGAAGAGGGCCTTTAGGTCAGGGGCCTCCATCCAGTAGCCTTCGTGGTGGCCTTGGCTCCTCAGCGACGCCAGGGCTTCCCGGTGGGCCTCTTCCTGCATCTCCGAGAGCGCGAGTCTGACCCAGCCGAGCGCTCCGTAGCCGATGTCGATGCCCGTGCTATCACGCAGCTCCAGGGCGACGTCCGGCAGCCTGTGATAGCCCAGCCAGATGAGCTCGAGCCAGGGAGACACGCTCCCCGCCGGCATGGAGAACAACTGCTCCTGCGGTTGGCCCTCCAGCCCGAGGAACCGGGGAGGGTATGCGAACACGGCCCAGGATTTCCCCGACGCCCTGGCGGCGATCGACTCCCGCTCGATGACCTGAGAGGGGACGCCTCGCTTGGCCAGGTGATAGGCAATGGAACAGCCGATGGCGCCGGCACCGATGATGGCAATGGCTCTCTGGGCTGCCACGGTTCTCCTCCTCAGCGGCCCCTGACGGCAGCGATCGTGACGTACCAGTGGGTGAGATGCGGTTCCCCGTTCACGGTCCGGTAGTCCAGCGCCTCCCGCTCCGCCGGGGCGAGGGCGTCCAGGATGGCGTGGATCCCCCGGATGCCTTCCGGGGAGACATCCGCCGTAAGTGCGGTGAGGGGGCGATGCCGCGTGTACGGCTCGACGGTCTCGACGTGGAACCCCTGGGCCTGCAGCAGGTCCTGCCACTCGCTGGGGCGGTACTGGCGCACGTGGGACGGATCATGGTGGCGGTCCAGCTGGTTCATGCAGTTGTCGACGAAGTCGTCTTCGAGGACGCTCCGATCGTCGATGACCAGACGGCCGCCGGGCCGGATCACCCGGGCCGTCTCGCGGAGCGCGCGGCGGATGTCGGAGAAGTGGTGCGCCGCGCGCCGGCAGGTGATCAGCTGGAAGGTCTCGGATGGGCAGGGCAGGGAATGCACGTCAGCCAACAGAAAGACCACGTTGGAAGTGCCCCGCGCCGCCCGGAGCCGCACCGCCTCCTGCAGCATTTCGGGGGTGAGGTCGGTCCCGACAACGGTCCGGACGTGACCCGCGATGGCAAACGCCGTGTGCCCTGTCCCCGTGGCAATGTCCAGGGCTCGCCAGTCGGGCCGGGGTGCCGCCAGGGCCACGACCCGCGCGAGGACCTCGGCATCGGTATGGGCGGCGCTTGTCGTGTAACGAGCTGCCCGCTCGCCGAAGATGCGTTTGGCCTCGGACTCCGGAGTCGACACCGATCCTCCCTAGCCCGGATCATTCACGAAAGACCTGCGAATGATCCGGGCTTACATGGCAGAGGTGATCCCCCCGGGGGGACGATGCATAGTGGAAGTGTATCAGGGCTTGCGGCGGAGCGCCAGCAGGCAGAAGCGTCCCCCCGACCGTTTTTTCGGAGCCGGAGAGAGGGGAGAGGTCCTCGCTGAAGGCGGGATGGAGGGAATCCAGCCAGTCTCGGCCTGGCCGATTGCCGCGTCGAGCGACCTGGCAGGCCCCGGGGGACCTGCCAGGTCTTGCCGACGCCGGTACCGACCGTGGGTGCGGTGGCTAGGCTTTGAAGAAGAAAGTCGCCGGGTGCGAGGTGTTGGGCGTACGCGCATGCTGGGCGTTGGTTTGGCGCGTGGGGATGTTGCCCATGTTGTTCTTCACGATGCGAACACCCATGAAGGCGGGCGACACCCCGACCGTGCCGATGACCCAGCATTCCTCGACGATGATCTTCCAGATCTCCTGCGCGATCTTGGTGCGCTCGGCCTCCTTCTTGCCCGCGGCCGAGCGAAGCAGGTCGAAGGCCTTCAGCATCTCGGGGTTGGTCGGCTTCTTGCCCTGCTGTCCGTTGGAGGCGTACCAGCGGGCGAACGGCATCCCCAGGTGACACTCCGCGGGATCCACCGGCAGGACGTGGCGCGGGAAGAGGTAGAGGTTCTCCGAGCCGCCGACCGTCCAGAACATGATGTGGTGCTCGGCGTTGGCGGTCTTGGTGAAGGCCAGGCCGCGCTCGGTCTCCTTGACGTCGGCGTCGATGCCGATCTTCTTCCACTGCTGCTTGATCATCTCGCCGACCTGGGTGTAGGGGATGAACTGCCCGCCCACCGACATCAGCTCGATGCGCACGCGGCCCTTGCCGTCGGTGCGCAGCCGATACCCCTCGCCGTCCTTCTTGGTCAGGCCGATCTTAACGTCGAGCACGCCCCACTTCTTCCGGTACTCTTTCCCGGGGCTGATGGCCACGTCGTCTGCCGGCGCCGTCGAGCCGGGTGTGCCGATCCCCAGCCAGAAGGCCTCGTTCAGCTGGTCCCGGTCGATGCCCAGGGCCATGGCCCGCCGGAAGTCGCGGTTGGCGAGCCACTTGGCGATCTCGGGGTCGGCCTCGTAGGCGGTGTTGACCAGCAGGGCCGCGTCGCAGCCGCTCTGCGAGGTGTCGAGGTGGATACTGTAATTGCCCTTCTTCTGGTTCTCGACGAAGACCGGCAGCTTGGACAGGCTGACGTGCCGCTCTTGCAGATCGTACTCGCCGGCGATGGCGCGGAGGTTGAGGACCTCCAGGTTCTCCGCCAGGCCCATGGTGAGCCGGTCGATGTAGGGGAGCTGATTGCCGGCCGTATCCACGGCCCAGTAGTAGGGGTTCCGCTCCATCCCCCAGGTCGGGGTGTTGATGGGGCTGACCGTCTTCCAGGGACCGAGGACCGGGAGATCCACGTTCAGGGCCCAGTTGGACCGGTTGCGGATGTAGCTCACCCAGCTGTCGAAGCCGGCGGCCTTGGCCTTGCGCTGCACCTCGTCGAGCGAGGAGTACTTGGGCAGGAACTGCTTCAGGTAGTGAGCCGGCGCGTAGCCGCCCATGAAATTCGCGCGGGCCATCCCCGTGGCCTGTCCGCCGCCGATCAGGGTGTCCCCGGCCAGCATGTCCACGAAGAGGAAGTTCGGTTCGGGGAAGTCAAAGACCAGCGTGTAGTCGTCGCGCTTGACCATCCGCCCCGGCTTGCCATTGACCTGGAGCTCCGGCACGCCGGTCGGGACCAGCTCCTTGTTCTGATAGATCTCGGTGTACCAGAAGAGAAAGTCGTCCGCGGTGAACGGCTGCCCGTCGGACCACTTGAGCCCCTTGCGCAGGAAGAGGACGATGGACGTCCCGTCGTCGGTGAGCCGCCAGTCCTTCACCAGGCAGGGGGCGGCCTTATTGCCGGTGTAGTCCCACATCAGAATCTTGTCGGTGGAGACGATGCGGTTTCCGTTCTCGTTGTCGGCGGGGCCGGTGAAGCCCCGGCGCCACCGTCCCCCGTATTTCCCGATCTCCTTCAGGGGTTTGATCACCATCAGGTCGGTCGGCTCGGGCAGGCGCTGCTCGACCGGGGGAAGCTTTCCCGCCTTGACCAGCTCGGCCAGCATGGGCGCTTCCTTGAAGGTCTTGGGAAACTTCGCCGGGTCGCGGATGATCTCCGGCCCCTCGAGCTTGCCGATGAGGCTCTGCCCCAGCTTGGCCGGGGCGGCCGATTGGCCGCTGGCCGCAGGAGCCTGGGCCCACGCCACGTCCGGGGCGGCCAGGGCGACGCCGGCAGCCGTGGCGGTGGCTAGCTCGAGAAATTCGCGTCTGGTCAACTTTCGCTTGGCCATGAGCGATACCTCCTCCTTTTGGACCCGGGACGGGTCACCAATTGCTGGTGGTGCCAAAGTGGAGCCGGGGCACAGTCTCCTGCCCCTTGGCATCCTTGCAACATCCGCCAGCCTCGCGTACAGAAGCCGCGGGTGTCAAGCGGAAACGGCTTGGGCGAGGGCTCCGGTCCTGAAAAGCAACCCCGGACCCCGCCAAAAAGCAGTTGCCAACGCCACTGAAGGGACATAGGGTCTGCCCGGCGG
>Ga0335084_10008173_pt1 | contig 10416 bp, 12 predicted proteins | sample Lox_Sample_44_FD_206721 | JGI IMG/M metagenome (GOLD analysis project Ga0335084, IMG submission 206721) | Soil microbial communities from Loxahatchee National Wildlife Refuge, Florida, United States - Lox_Sample_4.4 | ecosystem: Environmental > Terrestrial > Soil > Wetlands | place: USA... | reverse complement strand
GCCCTGCACGAGCTTGGCGATGTTCTTCAACAGCGCCCCGGCGGGATCCTTGCCGACCTTGCCTTCGACCTCGCCATAGTTGTCGATGCGGAAGCTGACCGCGGACAGGCCGCTGCCATGGCGCTTCGCGTGCGAGTAGTGCTTGGCGCCTTCGGTCATGAGGTAGGCGGAGGTGAACGCGCCGGTGAGCGCGTCCCACATCGACTCGTCGTCGGAGACCTTGAGCGCGCTCGCGCTCGCCTCCAAGTCGTGCTTCGCCTTGACCAGGCGCAGCAGGTTGTCGATGCGCGCGATCGCCTCCGCGCCGCGCGTCGATTTCGAGATGAAGTCGTTCGCGCCGCCGGCGCGCGCCTTTTCCCGCGTGTCGTCGTCCTCGTTGCCCGAGATCACCAGGAACGGCAGCTCGCGGATGCGCGGCTGCGGCGAGTTGCGGATGCGCTCGAGCAGCCCCATGCCGTCGAGCCTGGGCATGCCGAGGTCCGAGATCACGGCGACGATGGTCGAGTCGGCCTCGATGGCGGCCCAGCCCGCCTCGCCGTCGCCTTCCTCGCGCACGTCGAACGAGGCGCGGATGACCTTGGCGAGCGAGCTGCGCACGACCTTGGAGTCGTCGACAATCAGTACGCGCGGACGGCTGTCCATGAATCCCTCCAGCAGCAGCGATTTATTGTTCTAGCTAGGATGCAACATTATAGGAAGGCTCCCAACTTTGCCTGACCTTCCATCGAACTGGGTGGTGCGCTGGGCCCCGCTGGTCGAGCACGGACCGGTGCTCGACGTCGCGTGCGGCGGCGGCCGGCACGCGCGCTTCTTCGCTGACCGGGGACTTCAGGTGGTCGCGGTGGACCGCGACGACCAGGCGCTGCCCGGCGGCATCAGGTTCGTGAAAGCCGATCTGGAGGACGGCCGGCCGTGGCCCTTCGCCGGTCAGCGCTTCGGCGCCGTGGTCGTTACCAACTACCTGTACCGCCCCTTGTTTCCGCATCTCGTCGAATCGCTCGACGAGGGCGGCGTGCTGATCTACGAGACCTTCATGACCGGGAACGAAAGCTACGGCCGCCCGTCCAATCCGCAGTTCCTGCTGCGCCCCGGCGAGCTGCTGCAGGCGTTCGGCGAGCTCGCCGTCGCGGGATTCGAGCAGGGAAGGGTGGAGCGGCCGAAAACGGCCGTCATTCAAAGGCTTTGCGCTCTGCGGGGCGGAGCCGAAAAGGTTAAATTGGAATAGAATCGCGCCATGATTACCGGCAGCCTCGTCGCAATCGTCACGCCGATGAAAGAGGACGGCGTCCTCGACCTCGCGGCGTTCCGCAAGCTCATCGACTGGCACGTGGCCGAAGGCACCGACGGCATCGTGGTGGTCGGCACCACCGGCGAATCGCCCACCGTCGACTTCGACGAGCACAAGGACCTGATCCGCATCGCGGTCCAGCACTCGAAGGGCCGCATTCCCGTCATCGCCGGCACCGGCGGCAACTCGACCGCCGAGGCGATCGAGCTCAGCGAGTCGGCCAAGAAGGCCGGCGCCACCGCGTCGCTGTCGGTCGTGCCGTACTACAACAAGCCGACGCAGGAAGGCATCTATCGCCACTTCCGCAAGATCGCGGAGACGGTCGAGCTGCCGATGATCCTGTACAACGTGCCGGCGCGCACCGTCGCCGACATGCAGAACGACACCGTGCTGCGCCTGTCGGAGGTGCCCGGCATCATCGGCATCAAGGACGCGAGCGCGAACATCGAGCGCGGCACCGACCTCATCCGCCGCATGCCGCGCAACTTCGCCATCTACAGCGGCGAGGACGTCACCTCGGCCGCGCTGATCCTGCTCGGCGGCCACGGCGTGATCTCGGTCACCGCCAACGTCGCGCCGAAGCTGATGCGCCAGATGTGCGCCGCCGCGCTGGTGGGCGACGTCAAGAAAGCGCGCGAGATCAACCTCAAGCTGCTGATGCTGCACCAGCGCCTGTTCATCGAGTCGAGCCCCGCGCCGGTGAAGTGGGCGATGTCCGAGATGGGCCTGATCGAGAACGGGCTGCGCCTGCCGCTCGTGCCGCTGTCCGAGAAGTCGAAGGCGGCGGTGCGCGAGGCGCTGCACGAGGCCGGCATCGCCCTGCCGGGCCTGCGAGTCGTCGAGGGCCGCGCTTGAAAAAGCGGCTCGCGGCCGCCGCGGCCGTGCTGTCCCTCGCCGGCTGCTCGTTCGACGACGCGCTGAGCTCCAAGGTCGACTACAAGTCGCAGGGCAAGTCGATGCCGCCGCTCGACGTGCCGCCCGACCTCACCACGCCGGCGCGCGACAACCGCTTCGTGGTGCCCGAGACCGGCAAGTCCTCGGCGACGCTGTCCGGCTTCCAGGCCGAGCGCAAGGAGCAGGCGAAGGCCGGCAACAGCTCCGTGCTGCCGGCGGTCGAGAACATGCGCGTCGAGCGCGCCGGCTCCGAGCGCTGGCTGGTGGTCGCTAACCAGAAGCCCGAGCAGCTCTGGCCGATCGTCAAGGATTTCTGGCAGGAGAACGGCTTCCTCATCAAGACCGAGGTGGCCGAGGTCGGCGTGATGGAGACCGACTGGGCCGAGAACCGCGCCAAGGTGCCGCAGGGCTTCCTGCGCGAGGGGCTCGGCAAGCTCCTTGACCAGGTCTACTCGACCTCCGAGCGCGACAAGTTCCGCACGCGCCTCGAGCGCACCGCCGACGGCAACGGCAGCGAGATCTACATCAGCCATCGCGGCATGGACGAGGTCTACCAGACGCCCCGCGGCGTCGCCGGCGAGAACGCGCAGACCGTCTGGACGCCGCGCGAGCCCGACCCGGGCCTCGAGGCCGAGTTCCTGCGCAGGCTGATGATCCGCCTCGGCGCCCAGGCCGAGCGCGCCAAGGACCTCGCCTCGACCCCGGCGGCGCAGGCGCAGCGCGCCGAGATCCGCAAGGGAATCGACGGCGCCGAGCTCCTTCAGGTGAACGAGCCCTTCGACCGCGCCTGGCGGCGCGTCGGCCTCGCGCTCGACCGCGTCGGCTTCACGGTCGAGGATCGCGACCGCCAGAAAGGCCTCTACTTCGTGCGCTACGCCGATCCGGAGAGCGAGATGGCGATCAAGGATCGGGAGCGCGGCTTCTTCTCCAAGCTCTTCGGCGGCGAGTCGAAGCTCAAGCCCGAGCAGTACCGCGTGCTGGTGAGCCAGGCGAGCGAGGCGGGCCAGCCGAAGACCGACGTGAGCCAGGTGCAGGTGCTCAACAAGACCGGCGCCGCGGAAACCAGTACGACCACGCAGCGCATCCTCACGCTGCTGCACGACCAGCTCAAGTAATCCTGCGCTTCGCGTCCCTCGCCAGCGGCAGCAGCGGCAACTGCCTGGTCGCCGAGGCGGGCGCGACGCGCGTCCTCATCGACTGCGGCCTCAACCTGCGCGACACCGAGAAGCGCCTCGCGCGACTTGGCCTCGCGCCGGCGGATCTGCAGGGCATTCTCGTCACGCACGAGCATAGCGACCACGCCGGCTGCGCGTTCGATTTCGCCGCGGCCCACGGCGTCGCGATCTACCTCACCTACGGCACCCTGCTGGCACTCGAGATGGAAGGCAAGGCTCTCGACGGCGTAAAGAAGATCCTGATCCAGTCGAAAGACTCGTTTTGCATCCAGGAGCTCGAGATCACGCCGTTCACGGTCCCGCACGACGCGCGCGAGCCGGTGCAGTTCGTGCTCTCCGACGGCGCGGCGCGGCTGGGCGTGCTGACCGACATCGGCGTGTCGACGCCGTATGTCGAGCGCACGCTTTCGGGCCTCGACGCGCTGGTCCTCGAGTGCAACTACGACCGCGACATGCTCTGGGCCGGCCCGTATCCGAAGTGGCTGAAGGAGCGCATCGCCGGCCCGTTCGGTCACCTCGACAACCGCGAGTCCGAGCGCCTCCTCGCCGCCCTGGACCGCTCCCGGCTGAAGCACGTCATCGGCGCGCACCTCTCGCAGCAGAACAACCAGCCCGAGCTCGCGCGCGCGTGTCTCGCCAGGGCTTTGGGCTGCGAAGAGAGCTGGGTCGGTCTCGCAACCCAGGACGACGGCTTCGACTGGCGCAGTTTGTAGGTTCGGCCCCCTGACAAGGGGGCGGCGAGCCGGAGGCGAGCGGGGGTTGGTTTTCTGCTGTATTCCGGCTGGTCAAGGCATGCGTTATGGGCACCATGGCGCGCTTCATCGCTTACCGCAGAAACCTTCGTTCGCGAGCCCGCACGATGCGAAGCGACGGCACGCCCGCGGAGCGAAAGCTCTGGCATGAATTTCTAAAAGCGCTGACGGCCAAGTTCACGCGCCAAAAGCCGCTGGGACCCTACATCGCGGACTTCTATTGCTCGAGCCATCGCCTGATCATCGAGATTGACGGAGACAGTCATTTCTCCGATCGCGGCGAGGCCTACGATGCGGCGCGCACGGCGTGGCTGGCATCGCATGGCCTTCGGGTGGTGCGATTCACGAATCCGGAAGTAATCGAGGAGTTCGAGGGCGTATGCGAGAGAATCCTCGAAGCGCTTCGAAAAACCTAACCCCCGCTCGCCTTCGGCTCGCCGCCCCCTTGTCAGGGGGCCGAACCGTCTACAGACCCGCGGTTGTGGCCGAGACGGCGGGGAACGAAGCCGACCAGATCTCGCCGAAGCGGCCGCGCATGGCGAGGCCCTCGGTGTCGTCGCCGAGGCCGATCGCGCCGCGGAAGAACTGCGCGACCGGGCGCCGAACGTAGTGCAGCGAATCGAGGACCAGGAAGGCGTCCTGCAGCTCGCGGATCTCCTCGTGCGTGCGGTTCACCTGGATCGCGTGCGCGAAGCGCGCAAGCAGCCCCATCATGCGCGGGCAGTGCCGCGTCAGGTAGTCCGTGTCGTGCACCACGAGGTACAAGCGCCGCGTGCGGCTCGCCAGCAGGAAGTTGGCGATCTTGTCGACGCGGCCCGGGTCGTTCAGCAGCAGCGCCGAGCCGTCGGGGTCGAAGGCGCGCAGCTCGCGTCCGGGCTGCTCGAGCAGGCGGTCGACCGCGGCCTGGAAGCCGGCGCGGTCGTCGAATCGCTCGTAGGCAGTCTCCATCATGGTTTCTCGAGGTGCAGGTATCCCGCACGATGCCATTCGGCGATTTGCGGCGCAAGGGAGGTGAGCGCCGTACCCGGACCGCTACGCCTGTCTGCAAGGATCTTTAACGACGCGGCCTTCCTTCCGGAGAGGGAAAACGAATCGCCGTTGATGAAGAACCGATTACCGGAATAAAGGAGCTGCGTCTTGGGGTCGAGCACGACCAGCGAGCGGGCGAGCGGACGGCTGGCGCGGCCCGGCCGAAAGACGACATGCGCCTTCGGGGTTGTCAGGTACTCGCCCACGAACCGTTCGACATCGCGCCTGGACCATCTGATGTTGCGGAGCGATCTTTCCGAGAACGTCAGCATTTCGCGGGGAATGCGAGCGCCTGCGCTGGCTGGCGTCAGGCCCGGGTCCCGGTACCGCGCGTCCGGCAGCCCGCGCTCGTGCAGGAAGTCGAGGAAGGCGGCGCCGAGCTCGGCGCCGCGCGGCGTGCGGAAGCCGATGGAGTAGGTGAAGCAGGGGTCGAGCGCCACGCCGTCGTGCTTCAGGCCGGGCGGTAGGTAGAGCATGTCGCCGGCATCGAGCACATAGGTTCTTGTCTTGGTGTCTGAAAGCCACACCTTCCAGCGCCGCCTGCCCGGACCTTGCAGCAGGAACACGTCGTACGAATCGACATGGGGACCGACCCCGCCGCCCGGCGCCGCGTAGCTCACCATCAGGTCGTCGAGCCGCGCCTGCGGCACGAACGCGAAGCGGCGCAGAAGAGCATCGCCCGCCGCGAGATGCAGGTTTACCCCGCTCACCAGCAGTGTCGAGTTCTTTCTTAAAGTGATTTCTCCGCCGAACGGGCCGTGCGCGGTGTCCCATTTGGCGCCGCGGCGCTTCACGATGCGGGATTCGACGTCGTCGCGCGCGGCGAGCGCCGCGAGCGCCCGCCAATCGCCGCCGATGCCGCGGATGCCGCCGAAACCTGACAGCGCGCCGCGCACGAGAAGCGGGCGCTTCTGCCAATAACGTCGCAGAAATGTGCGCGGCGCGAGACCGCCGAGTAACTGCATCGAAACATTATATGTAGCGAGGCGACTACAGATTATTTTCGGCCCTTGTCAAAGCAAAGAAGTTTTGGAATAGTCGCCGCATGCTGCAACCGGGCGAAGCGGCGCCGTCGTTCGACCTTCCCGATGCCGACATGCAGAACGTCAGCCTGTCGGAGTTCAAGGGAAAGAAGCACGTCGTGCTGTACTTCTATCCGCGCGACGGCACGCCGGGCTGCACCCTGGTCACCACCGACTTCTCCGACCACGAGGACCAGTTCGGCAAGCACGACTGCGTGGTGATGGGCGTGTCGCGCGACGACTGCCTGACGCACGCCGACTTCCGCGACAAGAACGGCGTCACCATCTGCCTGCTCTCCGATCCCGAGGGCGAGGTCTGCCGCAAGTACGGCGTGATCCAGGAAACCGAGAACGAAGGCGTGCGGCGCGAATGCCTGGTGCGCTCGACCTTCCTCATCGACAAGAAAGGCGTCATCCGCCACGCCGCCTACGGCGTGAATCCCCGCGGCCACGCCGCCGAGGTCTACGACCTGGTGAGGCGGCTGCGCTCGTAGGCCGCGACAGGGTGGTGCGCGTGCGCGTCGCGATGTACGACGCGCAGGGCGTCGAGCTCTCCTCGCCGGCCGAGACCAGCTACCTGCACGGCGGCTATGGCGGCATCATGGAAGGCCTCGAGCGCGCGCTGGAAGGCAAGGCGGCGGGCGAAAGCGTGCAGGTGCAGCTCGAGCCCGAGGACGCCTTCGGCGACTACGACGCGGAGCTGGTGCGGCTCGAGCCGGCAGAACGCTACGGCGAGGCGATCGCCGCCGGCATGGAAGTGGAGGAGAACGGCAGCCTCTACCTCGTCACCGACGTCGCCGACGGCAAGGTGGTGCTGGACGGCAACCATCCGCTCGCCGGAATGGCGCTGCGCTTCGCGGTCGACGTGCTGGCTGTAAGAAATGCAAAACCGGAGGAAATAGCCCGAGGCGTATCATTGCCCTAGGGAGGGGCGATGATCCGAGACATGCTGTCGTACGGCCTGGGGACCCTGGTGGCGTTCGCCGTCGTCGCCGGCCTCGTGTTCCTCTTCATCAGCGACATCACGCAGAAGAAGCACGGCGTCCTGCGCAACTATCCCGTCGTCGGCCACCTGCGCTACTTCTTCGAGGAGCTCGGCGAGTACTTCCGCCAGTACTTCTTCTCCGGCGATCGCGACGAGATGCCGTTCAACCGCTCGACGCGCGCCTGGGTCTACCGCCTGGCGAAGAACGAAGGCGGCACCATCGGCTTCGGCTCGACCTACGACCTGCACCAGCCGGGCGCGCTGATCTTCGTCAACCACCCGTTCCCGGTGCTGGAGGAGGAGCGGCTGCCGACGCCGTCGCTCGCGCTCGGCGACGGCTACTGCGAGCACCCGTTCCACGCCAAGTCGATCGTCAACATCAGCGGCATGAGCTTCGGCGCGATCTCGGAGCCGGCGGTGCGCGCGCTCTCGCGCGGCGCGGCGGTGGCAGGCTGCTGGATGGACACCGGCGAAGGCGGCCTGTCGCCCTACCACACCGAAGGCGGCTGCGACCTGATCATGCAGATCGGCACCGCCAAGTACGGCGTGCGCGACGCGCAGGGCAACCTCTCCGCCGAGCGTCTGAAGGAGCTCGCGCCGCTGGTGCGGGCGTTCGAGATCAAGCTGTCACAGGGCGCGAAGCCCGGCAAGGGCGGCGTGCTGCCGGGCAAGAAGGTCACCGCCGAGATCGCGAAGATCCGCGGCATCCCGGAGGGGCGCGACTCGATCAGCCCCAACCGCCACCGCGACATCGCCAACATCAACGACCTGCTGGACAAGATCGCGTGGGTGCGCGAGCTCACCGGACGGCCGGTCGGCGTGAAGACCGCGATCGGCGGCTGGGCGCTGATGAACCAGGCGTGCGACGCGATCCACCGGCGCGGCCTGGAATTCGCGCCCGACTTCCTGGTGATCGACGGCGGCGAAGGCGGCTCCGGCGCGACGCCGCAGGCGCTCGCCGACCACATGAGCCTGTCCATCGAAGAGGCCCTGCCTCGGGTGGTGGACGCGCTGATCGAGAACGGGCTGAAGAGCCGCATCCGCGTCGTCGCCTCGGGCAAGCTCGTCACCTCGGCGCGCGCGGCGTGGGCGCTGTGCGTCGGCGCCGACTTCATCAACAGCGCGCGCGGCTTCATGTTCTCGCTCGGCTGCATCCAGGCGCTGCGCTGCCACCAGAACACCTGCCCGACCGGCGTCACCACGCACAACAAGCGGCTGCAGCGCGCGCTGGTGGTGGAAGAAAAATATCTCCGCGTCGCCAACTACTGCAACAACATGAACCGCGAGATCGACATGATCGCCCACTCGTGCGGCGTGCGGCACGCGCGCGAGCTCAAGCGCGAGCACGTGCGCATCGTGCAGGCGAGCGGCCAGTCGGTCGCGCTGAACATGCTCTATCCGTACCCGGAGCCCAAGGCGCGGATCAAGGCAGCTTGAGGCTCGCCGCGATTCTCCTGCTCGCTTCCGCGGAAGCGCTCGCCCTCAGCCCGGCGGCGCAGGAGTTCATGGACCTCACCGCGCAGCTCGAGCCGGTGCAATGCAGGAAGCGCCAGCTGCGGCGCGAGATCGTGATGGCGCAGGCCGAGAAGCGCGAAGCCGACGCGACGCGGCTGCGAGGCGAGTTCAGGAAGCTCGACCGCGACCCGAAGACGGCGAAGCTCGAGCGGCGCCTCGGCGAGCTGCAGAAATCGATCACCCGGGACGACCTGCCGGAGATCAATCGCCAGCACGTCGAGGCGTTCTACCGTTGCGAGTAGCCGATCACCGGAAAGCCGCGGTCAGCGCCGGCCTGCGCTACGTGACCGACGGCGTGTCGGGCATCACCCGCAAGCGATCGGGAACCGGCTGGGCGTACTACCTGCCCTCCGGACGCCTGATCGTGGATGCTTCGCTGAGGAAGAGGCTCAATGCGCTGGCGATTCCGCCGGCCTGGACCGAAGTCTGGATCTGCCCCGAGCCCGACGGCCACATCCAGGCGACGGCGCGCGACGCGCGCGGACGCAAGCAGTACCGCTACCACCTTTCCTACCGCGAGGCGCGGGACCGCTCGAAGTTCCGCCGCATGCTCGAGTTCAGCGAGGTGCTGCCGCTCCTGCGCGAGCGCGTCGAGCGCGACCTGCGCGCCGCCGACCTCAGCCGCCGCCAGCTCCTCGCGACGGTGGTGCGGCTCCTCGACCGCACGCTGATCCGCGTCGGCAACGACGAGTACGCCCGCGAGAACAGCTCGTTCGGCCTCACCACCCTGCGCCGGCGCCACGTGCAGGTGGACGGCGCCGTGCTGCGCTTCAGCTTCCGCGGCAAGAGCGGCGTCGAGCACACCATCTCGGTCTCCGACCCGCGCCTGGCGCGGATCATCCAGCGCTGCCGCGACCTCCCAGGGCAGGAGATGTTCCAGTACCTCGACGCGCGCCGCAAGCGCCAGTCGGTGTCCTCGGACGACGTCAACGAGTACCTGCGCGAGCTCACCGGGCGCGACGTGACGGCGAAGGATTTCCGCACCTGGGGCGGCACCATGCTCGCCGCGGTTCAGCTGCGCGCGATGGGGCCGCCGGCGAGCCGCAGAGAGGCGGACCGCAACATCATCCGCGCCATCGACGCGGTCGCCGAGCGCCTGGGCAACACGCGCGCCGTCTGCCGCGAGTACTACGTGCACCCGGCGCTGCTGAGCGCTTATTACCTGGGGATGATCGTGCCGCAACCGGCCGCGGCGCCGAAGCGCGGTCGCGGCTCGCGCCACGCCGCGCTGCGCCGCGACGAAGTCCTGGTGCTGCAGTTCCTGCAGGAGAAGGTCTGAGGCTCTGGTCGTTGCACCCGAAGTACCTCGACCCGCAGGGCCTGGTCGCGCTGTGGCGCGAAGCGCTCCTCGCCCGGCACGTGCTCCATGGCCGCACCGTCGGTTACCGTCACCATCCGCAGCTCGAGCGCTTCCGAACCTGCGCCTCGCCGCGTATTGCCATCGACGTGTACTTGGCTGCGGTTCACGAGGAAGCAACTGCGCGCGGTTATCGTTTCGACGTTTCCAAGTTCAGGAAGAGAACGGCGAAGATCAAAATCGAAGCGACCCGAGGGCAGCTGGAGTATGAATGGAAATGGCTAATGCGGAAGCTGCGCAAGCGCAGCCCGGAGCTCTATCGCGAGCACCGCACCGAAGCGCGTCCGCTACTCCATCCGCTCTTCCACGCGCGCCCCGGCCGTATTGCGCCATGGGAAAGGGTCAGCCCTTCTGCTCAACCTGCTGGCAGCGGCCGAGGCCGCGCTCATCGGCGCTGAC
>Ga0335084_10008172_pt1 | contig 10417 bp, 7 predicted proteins | sample Lox_Sample_44_FD_206721 | JGI IMG/M metagenome (GOLD analysis project Ga0335084, IMG submission 206721) | Soil microbial communities from Loxahatchee National Wildlife Refuge, Florida, United States - Lox_Sample_4.4 | ecosystem: Environmental > Terrestrial > Soil > Wetlands | place: USA: Florida... | reverse complement strand
TGCAGAACATCAAGAGATCGAACTCCTCGAGGCGCTCGCCGTCGATCTCCGAACGCACGAGCAGGGAAATGAGGTCATCGCCGGGCCGTTGGCGCCGCTCGGCGATGACGCTGCCGAAGTACTCCAGCAGCTCGACCGACTGCGCCATGTTGTCGTTGCTCGGCTGCGTACCCGCCTCGATGATCGCATCGGACCAGCGCTTGAACCGGCCGCGATCGGCGCCGGGCACGCCCAGCATGTCGGCGATCACCAGTAGCGGCAGCGGCGCGGCGAACGCATCGACGAAATCGATGACCTGACCGGCTTCGATGCCATCGATCAGCTCGTGTACCAGCGCGGCGATGCGCTGCTCGAGCGCGCGCAGCCGGCCCGGACTGAACACCGGCTGCACCAGCTTGCGATATTTGGCGTGCTCCGGCGGGTCGATGTAGATGATCGACTGCCGCGGCATGATCGGCCGCTCGAGGTCGCTGAGCAGAATGCCGCGGCTGGAGCAGAACGTCGCCGGGTCGCGCGAGACGGCAACCACATCTTCGTGCCTGGTCACCGCCCAGAACCCCGGCGTCGCGTGCCAGTGGATCGGAGCTTCGGTGCGCAGACGGCGAAATGCGGGGAAGGGATCACCGGCGTAAAACTGCGGATCGTGCAGCGCTGGAGCGTTCAGCATGAGAGTCACACCTGAGAGTTGGGGCTGTCTACCACGACGAAACGCGGCGAGGCAACGCGTCGGCGAGACCGCGTGCGAGCGGGCGACGAGCGAAACGTCGGCGCGCCGCCAGGGACTGGAGAGGCTGTCTCAAAACCTGCCGGAGAACAGACAACAGACCGACAGACAACAGATTCAAGTTGAATGTTGGCAAGGGTTTGCGTCTGTTGTCTGTTGTCTCCCAGTCTGGTGTCTGCCAGTTTTGAGACAAGCTCTGGAGGCTGGGGCCTTGCGGGGAGCGCGCGGTCGTGCCAGTAGAGCGGCAAGTCTTGTCGCTCGACGGAGGACTCCCATGAGAGACGTGGCGATCGTTGGCGCGGGCATGACCCGCTTCGGCAAGTATCTGGACCGCAGCATGAAGGATCTCGGCCGCGAAGCGGTCGCGGATGCCCTGCAGGTGGCGGGCATCGAAGCCGGCGGCATCGAGGCAGCCGTGGTGGGCAACGCCATGGCCGGGCTGATCACAGGGCAGGAGTGCATCCGCGGGCAGGTAGTGCTGCGGGAGATGGGCATCGGCGGCATTCCGGTCGTCAACACCGAGAACGCCTGCGCCAGCTCCGCGACTGCCTTCCACATCGCGTGGCTGTATGTGGCGTCCGGCATGTACGACACCGTGCTCGCGCTCGGCATGGAGAAGCTCTACCACCAGGACAAGAGCCGGTCGTTTCAGGCGATCGGCAGCGCGGTCGACGTCGAGTTGATGCAGCAGATCGTCGCCCAGATGAAGACGGCGCAGGCGAGCAAGACGCGCGAGGGGCAGGGGAGTGAGCCCGGCAAGTCGCGCAGCATGTTCATGGACTTCTACGCTGCCTTCGCGCGCGCACACATGGAACGCTACGGCACGACCAAGGAGCAGTTCGCCAAGATCGCGGTGAAGAACCACTTCAACGGCAGCCTCAACCCGCATGCCCAGTACCGCGAGCGCTGCACGGTCGAGGAGGTGCTGGAGTCACCGGTGGTCGCCGAGCCGCTCACCCGTCTCATGTGCTCGCCGATCGGCGACGGTGCCGCCGCGGTCATCTTGACCTCGAAGGACCGCGCGCCCCGCTTCACCACGAAGCCGGTCTCGGTGCGCGCTTCGGCCTTGGGATCGGGCAAGGATCCAGAGCCCGGCGTGCCTGACATCACCACGCGCGTGGCACGGCGGGCGTATGAAGTTGCGGGGATAGGTCCCGAAGACATCAATGTCGCCGAGGTGCATGACGCGTCGGCGCCGGCGGAGCTGGTGATCTACGAAGAACTCGGCTTCTGCAAAGCGGGTGAAGGTGGAAAGCTCGTCGACGACGGCGTCACCGAGTTGACCGGGCGCCTGCCGGTGAACACCAGCGGCGGCTTGCTTGCCAAGGGACATCCCGTCGGGGCCACCGGCATTGCGCAGATCTGCGAGGTCTTCTGGCAGTTGCGTGGCGAGGCCGGCGAACGCCAGGTGAAGAACGCCAAGGTCGGGCTCACGGAAAACGGCGGCGGCATGGTGCGCAACGAGGCGGCGGCGCTGTCGGTGCACATCTTCTCGGTGTGAAGACCGTGAAGCGTATCTCGTGAGGCGTATCCCGGCCGAGGGCGATCTTTACGTTTCACGTTTTACGTTTCACGAGCCACGGTATCTATGAGTGATCGCTTCGACGTTGCGATCGTTGGCGCCGGTCCCGGTGCCAGCATGGCGGCCTACTGCCTGGCGAAGGCCGGGCTCAGCGTCATCATGTTCGAGCGTGGTGACGTGCCCGGATCAAAGGCGATGTTCGGTGGCGTGCTGTACACCCCCATCCTCGAGCAGTTCTTCCCCGATTTCGTGACCGCCGGCTGCGTCGAACGCCACGTCATCGAGAAACGCTTCTGCCTCCTGTCCGACAGCAACGAGATTGCCATCGGCTTCCGCTTCCTGGATTTCGAGCCGCCCTACTACAACCATTCCTTCACCGGGTTGCGCGCGCGCTTCGACCGCTGGCTGGCCGGGAAGGCTGAGGAGGCCGGCGCGCTGCTGGTGACGGCCACCGTCGTTGACGAGGTGTGCCGCGAGGGCGAGCGCATCGTCGGCGTGCGTGCCCGGCGCGAGGGCGGCGAGGTGCGCGCCAACGTGGTGATCGCGGCGGACGGGGCGAATTCGCTGCTCGCCAAGCAGGCCGGGCTGCGCAAGGAGTTGCCGCTGACGGTGATCCTTGGGGTCAAAGAGGTCGTCTCGCTGCCGCGCGAGATCATCGAGGATCGCTTCAATCTGGAGGGCAATGAAGGCGTGGCCATCGAGTACCTCGGCGGCGGCGCCGTCAAAGGGCTCATGGGCGCGGCCTTCATTTATACCAACACCGATACGCTCTCCGTCGGTTACGGCTGCCCGCTGCATGCGCTCCGCGATCTAAAAGAGCAACCGCACGACCTGTTGAATCACTTCAAGCAGCACCCCAGCGTGCGCCGGCTGCTGCGCGGCACGACGCCGGAGGAGTACAGCGCGCACCTGATACCTGAGCTCGGGCCACAGGACATGCCGCGCCTGGTCACCGATGGGATGCTCGTCATCGGCGGTGCCGCCGGGTTGATCAACGCCAACCCGATCTTCCACGAAGGCACCAACATGGCGATGGCGTCCGGCATCCTGGCGGCGCGCGCGATCATCGAGGCGCACAAACGCGGCGACTTCTCCGCGGCCGCCCTTGGTTCTTATGAAGGCGCACTGCGCAACAGCTTCGCGTGGCAGGACATGGCGCGCTACCAGCGCCTGACGCGCATGGCCGAGACGCACCCGCAGCTCTTCGCGAAGTACCCGTACGAGTTTGCGCGCATGGCCAAGCTGCTGATGACGGTGAAGGCAGCCGACACCGACTTCCAGATTCCGAAGCGTCAGCTCGAACTCGACGTCCTCGACCACCTGCTCGCGGACATCGGCGTCTACTCCTTCGCCAAGGACATGGCCGACGTGGGCCGCGCGATGCTATGAAGGAACCCACCATGGCCGTCAACGTTGCCGACTACCTTGGCCCACCCAAGATCCTCAGCCGCGATGACAAGCTGGCGTTGGATAGCATCCGCGTCAACGAGGCCGATCCGCATCTCAAGATCATCGACCAGCAGGTGTGTGCGAAGTGTGACGCCAAGCCATGCACCGTGACCTGCCCGGTCGACAACTACCACGCCGAGGCCGATGGGCACACGACGATCTACTGGGACAGCTGCATCGAGTGCGGCACCTGCCGCGTGATCTGTCCGTACGCCAACATTTCATGGAAGTATCCCGCCGGAGGATTCGGTGTGAGCTACCGCTACGGCTGAGCTACTAATGTCCAGAATTCTCACCGCACGCAAAGATTTCAGAGGCGATACCATCCGTTCGTCCCGAGTAGCGCCTTCTTCTGGCGCGTATCGAGGGACATGGTCGGTGCTGCCGCGCACCCCTCGATACGGAGCCAAGAGAGGGCTCCTACTCGGGGCGAACGGATTTGCCGCTCGCCTATGGGTTGCGGGCTGCAGCCCGCGCTGAACGAGAGGACACCCATGCGCATCAAGAGTCGAGCAGGCAACTTCAACATGACCATCAACGAGGTCGGCACCGAGAACGGCGAACTGGTGCTCACCGGCAAGATGGGTGTCTGGCAAGCGAAGACCTACCTGAGCGCCAGCGAACTGCAGCAGATGCTGGGCGAGATCAAGATCAGCGGGAATGTCATCGACTTCCTGGCCCTGTTTGGGTTCCGCTATCTGCGCAAGCTGGTTGAAACGCATCCCGACGACGAGGCGCCGGTGCCGAGCACGGAACGGAAGTGATCCCGTGGAATTGAACCCGCGCATTCCTGGTCACTTCATCCAGCTCAAAGCCGAGGAGGCGCCGGACAAGGTCATCTTCACGTTTGAAGGCTGGAGCAGCGGCAGTGCCGACGAGGTGGTCACGTACCGCCACCTCTGGGAAAACAGCGCAAAGGTGGCACACGAGTTGGTGCGGGACGGGCTGCAACCGCGCGACACCTTCGCCATCTTCATGCGCAATCACCCCGAGTTCGTCTACGCGATCCTCGGCGGGTCGATTGCGGGCTGTGTCTTCGTGCCCATCGATCCGCGGCAGAAGGGCGACAAGCTGCGCTACCAGTTGCAGCACGCCGAGTGTAAAGCCGTCGTCACCACCACCGATCTGGTGCCAGCAGTGGAAGCCCTGCTGCCGCAGCTGGGCGGGCTGCGCGTCATCCTGGCGAGCCGGCGCCCAGGCGGCCCGCCGGCTGCCGGCGGACTCGTGCGCTCGTATCAGGACGTGCTTGCGGAACCGTTGCGCAGCGAACCCGACCAGCGGGTCACCGACATGAGCCATCCGATTCAGGTCATCTATACATCCGGAACGACCGGCGACCCCAAGGGTGTCGTTGCCGAAACCGGTCGCTGGAGCAGCACGGCCGCGATGGTGGGCGGCGTGTTCGGATACACGAAGGACGACCGCCTCTACACGGGCCTCTCGCTGACGCACGGCAACGCGCAGGTCGTCACGTTTCTCGCGGGGCTCTACAACGACGTCCCTGCCGTGTTCAGCCCACGCTTCACCAAGTCGAAGATCTGGGACATCTGCCGCCGCTACGGCTGCACGACGTTCTCGCTACTCGGCGGCATGATGGCGGCGATCTACGCCGAGCCGCGCCGCCCCGACGATGCCGACAACCCGGTGCGCTTCGTCCTCAGCGCCGGAACGCCGCGCGCCATCTGGGAAGACTTCGAGAAGCGCTTCAATACGCGCATCCTCGAATGGTACGGCGCCGTCGAGGGGGGCTTCGCCCTCAAGCCTATTGGGCAAGGACCGATCGGCAGTTTTGGAAGGCCGATTCCGGGTGTGCTGGAGATGAAGATCGTCGACGAGGACGACAACGAATGCCCGCCGGGCATCACTGGCGAGCTGATCTCACGCGTCGCGGGGGCGGAGACCAAGGTCGAGTACCTCAAGAACCCGGAGGCGTCGGCAGCGAAGACGCGAGGCGGCTGGCTGCGCAGCGGCGACATGTGCCATCGCGATCCCGACGGCTGGCTATTCTTCGACTACCGGAAGGGCACCGAGATCCGCCACAACGGCGAGTTCATCCAGCCGGACTTCGTGCAGAAGGTGCTTGCCGAGCTACCCGAGGTCGACGACGTGTACGTCTACGGCGTGCCCGCCGGGTCTGGCGCACCCGGAGAAAAGGACGTTGTTGCCGCGGTTGTTCTGGTCGACGGCGCTGCGTTCGATGCCGCGCAATTCTTCAGAGCATGCGCCGCGCAGCTCGAGCGCAACCAGATCCCGTCGTACGTGCAGGTCCTACGGGAAATCCCCAAGACCGCATCCGAGAAACCGCAAGACCGACATCTGATCGACGACCTGAGGCAGCGGCGTAGCCCGGTGTACGAGTTTGACGACTACGGGTAGACTCAATCATCGGTGCGGCTTCAATTCTGCGGCGGCCAACGGCCAGCCTGCGGGCGTCAGAAAGGGGAAACGCTATGGCAGCGCAACAGGGGGCTTCGAGCGCGTCGGCGATGGCACTATTTGATTTAATAGCCTCGCATCGAATCACTGCGGTTGTCTACGTCGCGGTGCGGCTCGGGGTCGCCGATTGTCTGGCAGAAGGTCCAAGAACGGCTCGCGAACTTGCGCATCGAACCGAGGCGCATGAACAATCGCTGCGCCGGTTGCTCCGCGCCTTGGTCACTATCGGCGTTTGCAGGCAGGTCGGACCGGAACAGTTCGAGCTTACTCCCATAGGCGGGCACCTGGCTGGCAGCGCAGAACAGTCGCTGAAGGCATGGGCGCTCTTCGAGGGCGAGCTGCTGTCGCGCTCGTGGAGCGGGCTGCTTGATTCGATCCGCACTGGGAAAACAGCGGCTGCGCTGGCGGGTATCGACGACTCGTTCGATCTAATGGCGCAAAATCCCGAGAGGGTGAAGGTGTTCAACGAAGCGATGGTGGCGCTGACCCGGCACGTCATACCTGGAGTGCTCTCGGCTTACGACTTCTCTCCCATCGGCAGGTTGATCGATGTCGGTGGCGGCTACGGCGAACTGCTGTGTGCGATCCTCAAAGCGTATCCATCGATGCGCGGCGCCATCTACGATCTGGCTCGCTGTGCCGAGGGCGCAAACAAGCACCTGAACGAGGCAGGCCTCAGCGGGCGCTGCGAATTCATTTCCGGAAGCTTTTTCGAATCCGTTCCGACAGGCGCGGACGCCGTGATCATGAAGAGCATCATCCATGACTGGGACGACGCGCGCAGCATCAAGATCCTCCAAAACTGCCGCCAAGCCCTGACTCAGCGAGGCAAGCTCCTGCTCGTCGAGCGGATCATGCCGGAGATTCCCAACGCGGACACGGAGCACTGCTCAGTCGCATTGAGCGATTTGAACATGCTGCGTGGCCCCGGTGGGTCGGAACGAACAGAATGTGAATATCGCGAGCTGTTGAGCAAGGGCGGGTTCAAGGTGACGCGAGTGCTGGCGGCAGGACGTTCGAACGTCATTGAGGCGATGGTCGGATAGGACACACCCAAGTTCAATTCGGGCCTCAAGGTCCTTCCTGACTTCCTTCGTCCTCCCGAGGACCTGGTCTTCGAGCGCAACCAGATCAGGTACTGACGGAGATCCCCACGACCTGAGGCAGCGGCGTAGCCGGTGCACGAGGTCGCAGACCACGCGGGTGGATAGCAAGCGGGGGGCAGGTTCTTGCCTGCGGCGGACTGCTGAGCTTACTCAGGGGGCAAAACGGAATTTTCTTCTTCGATGTGTCGAAGCCGCGCCATCCCAAGTTCCTGTTCTCGGCAACCGCACCGCTGTCTAGCCGGCGCGCCCGCAAGGCATCGAATCCAAATAGGAAGATAAGTGCAGGCTAGCGGGAGCAGTTGCAATGCTGACGGATTTTGCAGCATCAATCTGCAGTTCACCTCGGTCCCGTCCGACAAGCGGCTTGTGCTGAAACAAGTTTCCGTTTTGTTTACAGCCAAGACTGGGGCCTCAGTATTACCCGTCGTCCTGGCTGGGTGGCGCTACGAAGGTTTTGGGTAATCCTGGATTGTTCCCTTTCACGGAGATGCGTGTACCTATTTCGCGCGCCGCAGGCCCGATCGTTTTCGGCGCCTTTTGCACGGCTGCAGCACCGTGTGACGAATGGTTGGTGCATCAGCAAGTGGAGTACTACATCGAACCTGGTTCAGCGCCAATTGTGGTCGTCAGCGCGGACCAAAGTCACCTGGTTCCGATCTTCACGGAGGCAACGGTCACGGGCTACTATGTGCCGGCCTCCTGAGGATCGCGGGCGCCTCGTGCCATCAGAGGATTTGAGCTGCACCGTTGGTAGCACCGAGACGCATCACGGGTGTTCATTTCCCCCGGCCGCGTCCGCCCGCAGTGCCCCCCTTTCAGGTGACGCGGTACAGCTTGTACTCGACGGCGCGCGGCAGGACGCGGCCCTCGGCGACTGTCCCGCGCTGTTCTTCACAGCCTGCGCCGTGCAGCTCGTCCGGCGCCTTATGTCGCCCCGTCTCGGCGCGGGCTGACGCCCGCAACCCAGCGGCACGCTGTCATTCTGAGGCATCCCACCTCCGGGCCGAAGCACGCCCTGGGCCCCGTCGAAGGGAATCTCGCCCGGCCTGATGGCCACCAACGGTTCGCGAGTTTGGCGAGCCGCCGCGAGTAGGTTGTAGCGCCGAGATGCGTGCGCGCCGGAGGTGGCGATGCTCGGCATGACAACGACCCGCGACGGTGTCGAAAATCATCGAGAGCCAATTTGCGCGTTATGGCTTGGGCAAAGCCGCTGGGAGTCCACCATCACGTCGAAAGCTGACATCGGGCATGATGCAAGCCTGCACTTCATCGCTACCTGTGTGTGCGGAGGTACAAGGCGCAGTCATGCGCAACGTGCGACTGATCCTGGTGCTCACCCTCGCCGCGTGCGGCGGTGAGGGCGGTCCGTCGTCGCCCCCGACAGCGGCGCTCAGCGGAACGCTGGCCTACGCCGTTTCCGAATGCCGCGATACCAAGAGTGGCTACTTTCTCCGCCAGTCAGTCCAGATCCGCCAAGGCGAGCGGCAGCCAATCACGGTCATGCAGGTTCCGGAGATCGGGCCGATACCACTGGGGGGATGGTGCGCATTTAGAACTCGCGGTCGGTACGGGCCAAGCTCTGCATTAGAGGGTGCCGTGCAACGTCTCGCCGTCAGCGCAGACGGCGCGACCGTAGCGTTCGAGCTGACGGATGATTTTTCGGTACTTGGTCGCAACTGGCTCGCGGCCGAACTCAAGGGGATCTTCGTGGTGCGCGCCGATGGCAGCGGCCTGCGCCGGCTGGGGCCGCCGAGCCGGCAGGCTTCATTCGTTAACCCGCCTGGCTGGTTTCGCAACGACCTCAGCTTCAGTCCGGACGGCCGCACGCTCACCTTTCCGGACCTGGGGCCCGGGCCGGACGGCACCGAGACCAGCCAGATCTTTCTCGAAGACGTGGCCACTGGAGCGCGGGCACAGATCACCCATCTCCCCACCGCAACACCTGCCCCCGATCTTCCGCGCGGGCACCCGAGTGCTTGGTTGCCCCGCTTTCTCGACGACGAGACCGTCGCGTTTTACACCGACACCGACATTGATGGTGCGAATCCGCAGGGTGAGGCCGTCGCCGCGACGGTCAAGCGCGACGGTTCGAGCCTCAAGGTGCTGCCCCAGGTCGCGCTGCCCGGGAGCCAGATTAATCCAACGTTCGTCATCACAGGTGATCGCCCGGAGGCGGTACCGGTCTTCCTGCCCGGCGAGCCTGTGAACCATTCCACCTATTGTGGGGCCACGTTCATCTTCGAGCTGTTCCTGGCAGACGGCGACAACGTGCTGCAGCTGACCAACTTCCACCGTGCGGACACAGGCACTAATGGCGCCTTCGTCGGTGTGGACCGGGCTACCGTGTTCTTTGAGGCCTCTGCCGATCCACTCGGACAAAATCCGTCGCAGAACTGCGAGCTGTTCTCCATCGACCGCGTCGGCGCCAACTTGCGGCAGCTGACCAGCTTCCACGAAACCGACCACGCGGCTCACGGGTGCTGCTTCGGCGCGGTGGGCAGCGGCTGCGCCGTTCAACCCGTAAATGTCTTGGGGCTGGGGCAGGACGTGCGGACGCAGACACTTGTGTTTTACTCGAGCTGCGATCCGCTGGGCACGAATCCGAACGGCGGCCAGATCTTCGCCATGCGTCCAGACGGCGCGGATCTGCACCAGCTGACAAATGCGCGCGGCCTGGTTACCGAATCCGACCGGACGGTCATCGGAGAGCTTCCCGGTCCTTTCGCGTTTTCGAGCACCCCGCCCTGATCGGGCAACTACGTCCTGGTTACCCACCCGGTTACTTGTCATTGAGAGGAATACAGGAATCCGGTCCGCCGGGTCCGCCGAAGTGCCCGCGTCAGGTGACGCGGTACACCTTGTACTCAACCGCGTGCGGCAAGACGCGGCCTTCGGCGACGAACAGCGTCTGGTTCAGCCAGCTGTAGCGCGGATCCCCTGTCTCGAAACGCGGGTTTGTACGGAAGTACTGATCGCCATAGTCGGTGCCGCGGCCCTCGGTGGTGGCACGTTGCACCTTCTCATTCATTTCCAGCACGCCGTAGTAGACAACGTAGATGGCCGCGCCGTCGTCGGTGAGGAACTGGGCGCGCACGTCCAGGCGTCCCCAGCCGTCCGGGCCGGCGAGCAGCCAGTCCGCGCCGCCGGTCAGCACCTTCCCCTTGAGTCGCGTGCCTTCGA
>Ga0335084_10008171_pt1 | contig 10417 bp, 15 predicted proteins | sample Lox_Sample_44_FD_206721 | JGI IMG/M metagenome (GOLD analysis project Ga0335084, IMG submission 206721) | Soil microbial communities from Loxahatchee National Wildlife Refuge, Florida, United States - Lox_Sample_4.4 | ecosystem: Environmental > Terrestrial > Soil > Wetlands | place: USA... | reverse complement strand
TCCCGCCCTGCAGGGAAAGGTCGAGGGTAAAATCCGACGCCAGCTTGGCGGCGGTGGTCCTTACGGTCTGGTTCTTGTCCAGGCTGCGCTTCCTAGGCTGAGTCGCGCAATGTACCTCAAGTCGGAGAGAACCATGCTCGCGCGTTTGATTTCGCTGCTTTCCATCCTGGCGAGCGGCGCCGCCGTCGCCCAAGTGAGCGTCCAGGAATATCCCCTGCCCTCCGGCGTGGGTGTGCACGATGTTTGGGCGGACGCGGCGCCGGGCGGCCCGGTGTGGTTTTCGGCCCAACGCAGCGGCCAGCTCGGCATCCTCGACCCGAACAGCGGCAAGGTGACCCTGGTCCCGCTCGGCGAGAGCGCGGCCCCGCACGGCGTGATCGCCGGCGCCGGCGGCTCGATCTGGCTCACCGACGGCGGGCAGAACGCGATCGCCCGCGTCGAGGCGAAGAGCCGCGCGGTCAAGCTCTATCCGCTGCCCGCTCGCGTCGGCTACGCCAACCTCAACACGGCGACCTTCGACGGCAACGGCGTGCTCTGGTTTACCGGCCAGAGCGGCTATTACGGCCGGCTCGATCCGCGCACCGGCGAGATGAAAGTGTTCGAGGCGCCGAAGGGCAACGGCCCCTACGGCATCCAGTCGACGCCCGACGGCACGGTGTACTACGCGTCGCTTGCAGGATCGTTCGTGGGGAGAATCAACGCCGACGGCACGACCACGCTGGTCGGCCCGCCGACGCCGCGCCAGGGCGCGCGCCGCGTGTGGTCGGACTCGAAGGGCGCGGTGTGGGTCGCGGAGTGGAACAGCGGCAACCTCTCGCGCTTCGAGCCGCGCAGCGGCAAGTGGTCGAGCTGGAAGGCGCCGGGCGACGAGCCGCACGTCTACGCGGTCTACGTCGACGAGACCGACAAGGTCTGGGCCTCGGAGTGGACGGCGCAGGCGATGCTGCGCTTCGACCCGGCGACGGAGAAATTCGAGAGCTTCCGCTCGTCGAGCCGCGCGGCCAACGTGCGCCAGATCCACGGCCGCAAGGGCGAGGTGTGGACCCCCGAGTCGGCGGCGGGAAAGCTGGTCGTCTACCGATACAAATAGAAGGTCGAAAAGAAAAGGGCGCCGCCTTTTACAGCGGGCGCCCTTTCCGCCCCCTTCCACTTCCCCACTTCGTGTCGGTCAGTGCAGCGTGCGTGCGAAGGTGCAGCCGCGCAGCAGCTCGTAGGTGCCCGGTTGCTCGTGCACCAGGTCGGAGATGGCGAGCGTGATCTCGTCGTAGAGCTCGCCGTACTGCGCGGCGTCGAGCTTCGGATAGATGCCGATCTCGGTGACGTAGAGGTCGGCGTCGGGAATCGGCCCGGCCACTTCCTTGGGCAGCGAGGCGCGATCCTGCACCGCGAAGCCGCACAGCGCCGGGCAGCGCGCGAAGAGCGAGCGCATCTTGGCTTCGACGTCGGCCTGCAAGCTGCCCCGGTCGGGGTTGCCGGGGATGAATTCTAGGGTCTTCATGGGACGAGACGATAACGGTCCCGTCGTTGATTCCGCTATAGGGGAATACCTCAGGCTACTACAGGCCAACCCCTAACCGGGAAAAAAACAGGCCTTGGTTGCTGCGACTTAGTGCAGCGTGCGGGCGAAGGTCCGGCCGCGCAGCCGGTCGCCGGCTTCCGGCTCCTCGGCGATCAGCTCGGAGAGGGTGCTGAAGATCTCGTTGAAGATCTCGCCGTACTGCTCGGCGCCGAGGCGCGGCGAGATGCCGATGTCGGTGACGAAGAGATCGCTGCCGCTCGCGGAGCGGGTGCAGCTGTCAGGCAGGTCGGACGGATCGCGCACCGAGAAGCCGCAGAGCGCCGGGCAGCGCTCGAACAGCGCCTCGATGCGGGCGTCCATCCCGGTTTCCGCGCCGCTGGCGAGATCTTCGCCGGAGAACATGGTTTTCAGGCTAGCCGCCGAGGATTGCAAGCGGCATGGGCAGCACAGCGCCGGCCGGAGCAGGCGCTTTCCTGTCGCCGCGCGGCGACCGCGGGTCGGCCTGCAGCCAGCGCAGGGCGGCGGTGACATTGGCGAAATAGCGCAGGCGATCGTAGTCGGTGCCCGCACGCTCGGCGTCGTTCTCGCCGATGTCGAGCACCGCCACGCGCAGCCAGGGCAGGCTCAGGAAGGCGCGCATACCCACCGTGTCCTCGAGCCAGCGCAGGTCCACCAGCACGCTGCGCGCCGATTCCTGCGCGGCGAGCGCCGCGATGTCGCGGGCGATGCAGCCCGCGGCGGCCAGCGTCGAGTGGCCCGTCACCACCACGGAGAGGGCGCCGTCGATCTGCGAGTGCTGGATGCGGTAAGCCATGGACCCACCCTAGGCCCGGCGCGCGGAAGCGGGGGTGAGGAACTGTCAATCCGGCCCGAAATGCGGGCAAAATGTCCTCCTTCTTACGCTCTCTGACCGTACCGGAGGCTCGATGAGCAAGTTCGCGATCTCGCCGCACTTCCGCCTGCACGAGTGGGTGGCCGAAGAGAAGGGCTATTTCAAGTCCGAGGGGCTCGACTACGAGTTCCACGAGGTGTTCGAGACGCACCATGTCCCCGACAAGGTCGGCGCCCACACCAGCTTCGCCAAGGGCCGCGACACCAACGTCAGTTGCGCCTGCCACTGGACGGTCAACGTCGCCGCCTCGCAGGGACACGGCAAGCTCTACGCCGACGCCTATTCGATCTCGCCGGCGGCGGTGTTCGTCCCGCCCGAATCGCCGATCAAGGAGCCGCAGCAGCTCGCCAACGTGCCCATCTCGGTGGGCCACCAGTCGGGCAGCCACTACTCGACCATCCAGGCGCTCGAGCAGTACCTGAAGCGCGACGAGATCAGGCTGTCCTTCGCCGACGGCATCCTGTTCGGCCGCCTGGAGAACCTGATCGACCGCAAGGTGCCGGCGGCGGCGCTGTTCAGCGGCCCCTACTACTTCCTCGAGCAGCTCGGCTTCCGCAAGATCATCGACACCACCTTCATGATGGCTTCGATGATCACCGGCAACCCGGATCCCGAGGACGTGAAGAAGTATTTCGCCGCCCTGCGCAAGGCGCAGCGCGACATCGACCTGCGCCCCGAGCTGTACACGCACTACTACCGCAAGGAGTTCCCCAAGCGCTTCCACGACCAGATGGACACGCGGCGCTGGGGGCCGGGCGAGCGCATCGTGTTCGAGCCCTACACGCGCGAGACCTTCGAGGATTCCTTCAAGTGGGTCGCCGAGCGCAACATCTTCGATCCGGCGCAGATGGGATCGGGGCGCTATGACGAGGCGGTGGTTTCAGCCTCGTCGTGGAAGGTATCTCTGCCTCAGTGAAAGGCGCGGGCGAACGTCCGCCCGCGGAGCACTTCGCGCGCTTCCGGCCGCTGCAGCATGAAGTCGAGCAGCGCGACGGAGATCTCGTCGTAGATCCGCTCGGATTGCGCCGGGTCGAGCTCCGGATAGATGCCGATGCCGGCGACGAACAGCCCGCGCTCGAGCGCCGCGACGCGCGCGCCGCCGGGAACCAGGCTGCGGTCGAGCACGGTGAAGCCCGTCAGCGCCGGGCAACGGTCAAAGAGCGTCCCCATGCGCCTGGCGAGGTCCTCCTCGATCGGCGGCAGATGCGCGTCGAGGCTCCCGATCTGATGCGGCTTCATGCCTGACGAGATTGCAAGAAGCGGTCCTGTGGATAACCCCCTTGGCTTCGTCGGCCTGGGCGTGATGGGCGAGCCCATGTGCCGCAACCTCGCCCGCAAGTCGGGACGCGGCGTCGTCGCCTGGGACACACGTCGCGGACCGCTCGACCGGCTCGCCGACGAGGGCGTGCAGGCTGCCCGCTCGCTCGAGGACCTGTCCCAACGAGTCGAGATCGTGTTCCTGTCGCTTCCCGGGGAAAAGGAAATCCGCGAAGTCGTGCAGGGGCTGCCAGGCAACACAGTGGTGGATTGCAGCACCGCGCCGGTCGCGCTGGCGAAAGAGCTCGGTGCGAAAATGAGCTTCGCCGACGCGCCGGTGGCGCGCACGCGCCAGGCGGCGATCGACGGCACGCTCAGCATCATGGTCGGCGCCAGCGACTCGCTGTTCAGGCGCATCGAGCCGCTCCTGCGCTGCATGGCGAGCGAGGTCACGCACTGCGGCCCGCCCGGCGCCGGCCAGGCGGTCAAGCTGCTGAACAATATGGTGCTCGCCGAAACCGTGATGGCGCTCGCCGAAGCGCTCGCGGTGGCGAAGGCAAGCGGCGCGGTGGATCCGAAGGTGCTGTTCGAAACGTTGATGAAGGGCTCCGCCGACAGCTTCGCGCTGCGCAATCACGGCATGAAAGCTCTGCTCGCCGAAACGCATCCCGAGAAAGCGTTCCCGGTGACCTACATGATGAAGGACATCGCTTACGCGCTGGACCTCGCCGGCTCCGCAGGGCTTCGCCTGCAAGGCGCGCAGGCGATATTTGAGTTGCTTAAAGAAACCAAAGAAATGGGATTGGGCGAGGCGTATCACACCGCCATCATCGAAGCGATCAGAAAAAGGCGGGCGCCCTAGTATCATCGGGGGCATAACCTCGGGGAGAGAATCCTGAAGCGTCGCGATTTCCTGCGTACCGGTGCGGCCGCCGCGCTGCTGAACGGCGGCAAGGCCTTCGGCCAGGCGCCGCCGAAAGGGGCGGCGAAGAAGCCGCCGCCGCCCGAGGGCATCCCGGTCAACGACGTGCACTCGCAGCTCTCGGGGGCGCGCGTGTTCAAGATCGTCGAGCCGAAGAGCGTCGACGACGTGCGCGGCGCCTTCAAGCTGGCGCAGAGCGAGGAGAAGTCGGTGTGCATCGCCGGCGGCCGCCATTCCATGGGCGGGCAGCCCTTCGCCGACCAGGCGGTGATGCTCGACATCCGCAGGCTGAGCAAGGTCGTCGGCTTCGACGCGCAGACCGGCCTGATCGAGCTCGAGTCGGGCATGCAGTGGCCGCAGCTGCTCGAGTTCCTGCAGAACAACGCCGGCGCCGGCGAGAAGGCGTGGACCTTCTCGCAGAAGCAGGCCGGCGTCGACAAGGTCACCATCGGCGGCAGCCTGTCGGCCAACATCCACGGCCGCGGCCTGACGCTGCCGCCCTTCGTCGGCGACATCGAGTCGTTCAAGCTGATCACCGCGCGCGGCGAGCTGGTCGAATGCAGCCGCAGCGCGAACCCGGAGCTGTTCCGCCTGGCGATCGGCGGCTACGGCCTGTTCGGCTTCGTCTACACGGTGACGCTGCGCCTGGTGCCGCGGCGCAAGGTGCAGCGCATCGTCGAGGTGCGCGCGGTGGACGGCATCATGCGCGCCTTCGCCGATCGCGTCGCCGACGGCTTCGCCTACGGCGAATTCCGCTTCGCCACCGACGAGCGCTCGGCGGATTTCCTGCGCCGCGGCGTGCTCACCTGCTACCGGCCGGTGGCCGACGACATGCCGATCGCGCCGACGCGGCGCGAGCTCTCCGAGAAGGATCGCGCCGAGCTGCTGTTCCTCGCGCACACCGACAAGGGCGAGGCCTTCCGGCGCTATGCGACCTTCTACCAGGCGACCAGCGAGCAGGTCTACTGGTCCGACGAAGCGCAGATGAGCGGCTATCCGGAGGGCTACCACCGCGACATCGACCGCCGCATGGGCGCCGACATCAGGGCCACCGATGGCATCGCCGAAATCTTCGTCGACCGCGACGGCGTGGAGGCCTTTCTGAACGACGTGCGCACCTACGCGCGGCTCTCGAGCGTCAACCTGATCCAGGCCGCGGTGCGGCTGATCGAGCAGGACCGCGAGAGCTTCCTGCCGTGGGCGCGCAAGCCCTACGCCTGCGTGACCCTCAACGTGCACATCGAGCACACCAGCGCGGGGCTGATCCGCGCCGGCGACCAGTTCCGCCGCCTAATCGACCTCGGCCTGCGCCACGGCGGCAGCTACTTCCTCGCCTACCACCGCCATGCGCTGCGCCGCCAGGTCGACGCCTGCTACCCGCAGTTCCGCGAGTTCCTGCTGCTGAAGAAGAAGTACGACAAGGAGGAGCTCTTCCAGAGCGACTGGTACCGCCACTACAAGCGCATGTACAACTTGTAAAAAGCGCCTCTAGAGCGCCACCTGCCCGATGAAGTCGCGCTTGCCGATCTCGACGCCGTTGTGGCGCAGGATGTTGTAGGCGGTGGTGACGTGGAAGTAGAAGTTCGGATAGGCGTGGCCGAAGAGGTATTGCGCGCCCTTCCACACCACGTCCTTGCCGCCCGCCTTCATGGTGACCTCGCGCTCGGCCGCGCCCTCGAGCTTCGCCGCCGGCACGCTCATCACGTAGTCGACCGTCTTCGCGATGCGCGCTTTCAGCTCGGGCAGCGTCTGCTCGACGTCGTCGTACTTCGGGATCTCGACGCCGGCGAGGCGCGCCACCGCGCCCTTCGCGGTGTCGGTGGCGATCCACACCTGTCGGGCAAGGGGAAACATGTCGGGAAACAGCCGCGCCGAGGTCAGCGCGAGCGGATCGATCTTCCTCGCCTCGCAATGCGCCTGCGCCTTGTCGAGGATGACGGAAAGGTTCTTCAGCGTGTTGGCGAAGCGCGGCGCGCTCGCCTGGTACATCGAAAAGCTCATGTTTTTCTCCGGGGAGTAGGTCGACCCATTCTAAGGGCCAAGATCGTCAACCGCGATCCAGACCCCGCGTTCATCGCTTTGTGAGGAGAAGCCAATCGTCTATCGAATCGCGGATCGTCGTCGTCCACGGCCACAAGGTCATGCTCGACGCCGATCTGGCGGACTTGTATGGCGTAACCACGGGCGCGCTGATTCAGGCGGTCACCCGCAATAGAGAGCGCTTCCCGCGGGACTTTCTCTTTCGTCTTACCGAACAAGACCTTGCGAACTTGAAATCACAATTTGTGATTTCAAGTTCGAGACCCGTCCAATGGGGCGGCAGACGTAACCTGCCCTATGCATTCTCGGAGCAAGGTGTCGCAATGCTCTCATCTGTCTTGCGAAGCAAGCGCGCAATTGCCGTCAATATTGCAATCATGAGAGCTTTCGTCCGGCTGAGGAGCATGGCTGCACAAACCGGTGAATTCGCGAACAAGCTGGACGAACTCGAAGCGCGTGTGTCCAAGCACGATGACGCTATCGTAAGCATCGTGCGCGCAATACGCGATCTGACCGTCCCGCCCGATCCCAAGCCCAGGCGCCGCATCGGATTCGTGACCGACTAGGCACCGGCGCCGATTTATCCTGAAGTAGAATTCATGCGGAGGAGAACATGAAGAAAGCGCTCGCCGTTTCGCTGGCCGCCGCCGCGGCTTCGCTGCTGTCGCTCGCCGCCTGCGACACCACCGTGAAGAAGTCCGAGCTCGAGTCGGTCGACTACGGCCCGCGGCCGGAGCACTGGCAGGAGGAGATCCGCAACTACCTGTCGATCCGCCTCACCGACCCGAAAGCCGCCATCGTCGAGTTCCGCGCCGGACCGCAGAAGCTCTACCAGCGCGAGACGCCGGTGCGCAAGAAGGAATGGGGCTGGGCGGTGTGCGTGTGGGTGAACGACAAGAACAAGCAGGGCGCCTACGACGGCTTCTATCCGATGAGCGTCCTGCTGCGCAACGAGAAGATCGAGCACGTCAACGGCGGCCCCGACGACGACAACCTGGTCGGCAACCGCTACGCGCGCGAGCACTGCGAGCAGCTCGGCGCGCCGTTCAAGAAATGAGCGCCGCGGCCGCCGCCGGCCCGCTCTACAAGCCGGCGATGGCGCTGGAGTTCTTCAAGGCGGCCGGCACGCCCGAGCGCATCCCCGCCGGCAAGCTGATCTTCACCGAGGGCGGCAAGGGCCTGCTCGCGCGCCACCGCATGTACCTGCTGATCAGCGGCGAGGTCGACCTCCTTTCGAGGAAGAAGGTCATCGCCACGCTCAAGGCGGGCGAGCTCTTCGGCGAGCTCGCCGCCATCGACGGCGAGCCGCGCACCGCCAGCGCGATGGCGAAAACCGACTGCAGGCTGATCAGCCTCGACGACAAGCAGTTCTACGCCGCGCTGCGCAAGAAGCCGGGCTTCGCGCTGATGCTGATGAGCGTGATGATCCGGCGCCTGCGCGACACCATCACCCGGCTCGCCGCCGCCGGCGACATGTCGGAGAAGGAGGCGACCAAGGAGTCGGTGACCTTCGAGCCGAAGATCCTCGCCGACCTCGCGCGCGGCCTCGCCGACGACCCGCCGGTGTTCTTCCTGCAGGGCGCGCAGATCCTGCGCTCCGGGCAGACCGGCCTGCGCATGTACGCGATCGTCGAGGGGCGCGTCACCGTGACCATCGGCGGGCGGGTGGTCGAGCGCCTCGGGCCCGGCGGCGTGTTCGGCGAGGCGGCGCTGGTCGACCAGTCGACGCGCCTCGCGAGCGCGGTGGCCGAGAGCGACTGCTCGCTCCTCGCCATCAGCCGGCAGGCCTTCATGGCGCTGGTCAAGGTGAGCCCGCATTTCGCCGACGCCATCCTCGCCTCGCTCGCCGAGCGCATGCGCTTTCTCACCGCGCGGCTGCAGTAGGAAGTAAACTACCCGCATGAGCGCTCCCGCCAATCCAGGTCAAGCTCCCGCCCCCGTCAAGAACGCCGCGCGCGCCGACCCGCTCGCCGAGCTGGCCGAGAAGATCTTCATCCAGCTCGCCGCCAACGTGTACGGCAACCTCGCCGGCGGCGACGTGAAGAAGCCCGACCCCAAGGCGCTGGGCGCCTACGCCTACCGGATCGCCGAGGGCTTCGACCAGGCCTCGCGCGAGACCGACCGCGCCAAGGCGGCGATCGAGGCCGAGAACAAGTCCAAGGTCAAGCTCGACGAGGTCGACCTGTCGAGCGTGTTCGCCGCTAAGAAGTAGCTTCCGCTCCGTCCCTGACGACGCGGTTCCTGCCCGCCTTCTTGGCGAGGTAGAGCGCGTGGTCGGCGCGCGCGATCCACTGCGTGTGGCTCGCGTCGGCGGCGCTGAAGAAGGCTAGCCCGATGCTGATCGTCGCGCGAATACCGTGCTCGCGCTCGAGCACCGTGAACTCCACCCGCTGGCGCAGCCGCTCGGCGGTGGCCTCGGCGCCGGCGGCCGGCGTATCGGGCAGCAGCACGCCGAACTCCTCGCCGCCGTAGCGCCCGGCGAGGTCGTCGCCGCGCAGCGCCTCCTGCAGCAGGAAACCCACCGCGCGGATCACGTCGTCGCCCGCCGGATGGCCGTAGCGGTCGTTGATCGCCTTGAAGTGGTCGACGTCGATCATCATCAGCGCCGCCTCGCGGCCGCTCTCGCGGCAATTCGCCGCGGCGACGGCGACCGCCTCCTCCCAGTGGCCGCGGTTGGGCAGCCGCGAGAGCGCGTCGGTGCGCGAGAGCTCCTCGAGCAGGCGGTTCTGCTGGCGCACGCGCAGCGCGAGCCGGTAGGTGACCAGGCCCACGGCGAACGGATAGGCGATGAGCAGCGGCAGGCTCCAGGCGATCTCGGCCATCGAGGTCACCGGCTGGAACCGCGCGCCGAAGGCGGCCACCATCGCCGCGGCGGCGAAGGCCTGCGCGGCGAGGCAGCGCGCGAGGAAGCGCACGCCGCCGACGGCGAGCTTGTCCATGCACAGCATGACGAAGATCACCAGGCTCGGCAGCAGGTTGAACTGCATCGCGGCGATCCAGACGCCGCCGAGCGCCGAGTCCACCGTCAGGTTGCGCAGCTCGGCGCGGTAGGGGTCCTCGGCGCGCCGCGCGATCGGGTAGGCGATGTGCGGCCAGACGAGCGCGCTCAGCGCGAGCGCGAGCCATGCGAGCGTGCCGGCGCCGTTCTCCCACAGCACGCCGCCGATGCACAAGCCGCCCACCGCCAGGCCGAACGCGCGCGGCGCGTACATGCGCCGCACGAAGCGCAGCCCTTCCTCGCGCCGGCCCTCCCGCCTTTCCCCGAGCGCCATCCCGGCAAAGTCTACCGCCGCGGCGTGAAACCTGACGAGAACCCAACTCGAGGCAAGCGCTCTAACCGCCTACAAAGGGAGCACAGGCAAATGAAGATCGACTTCAAAGCGCTGGCTGCCGGGCTGATCGCGGCGTTCGTGGTCTCCCTGATCGCGCACGCCCACCCGCATCTCGCGGCGGCAAAGGAAAAAACCGGAGGAATCGCTCCCTCCGGCTTCGTCGGCTGGGATGCTGCGGCGCGGTAGGGCTAGCGCCAGCGCTCGATCATGCCGCGCGGCTGCGGGTTCGCCGCGAGCGTCACCAGCACGCCGAACATGACGCCGATGCCGAAGCTCACGCCTACTGCGGTCCACGGGCTCGCCTGCACGCGGCGATCCGCGTAGCGGACCATCTCGCGGGTACGGTCGGAGGCGCTGGCGATCGCCTGATCGACGCTCTGGCGCACGCTGCGCATCGCGGCGTCCGCCTGCGACGAGGGCACTTCCTCGGGGGTGCTGGCCGGCCTGGCCTGTTG
>Ga0335084_10008169_pt1 | contig 10418 bp, 10 predicted proteins | sample Lox_Sample_44_FD_206721 | JGI IMG/M metagenome (GOLD analysis project Ga0335084, IMG submission 206721) | Soil microbial communities from Loxahatchee National Wildlife Refuge, Florida, United States - Lox_Sample_4.4 | ecosystem: Environmental > Terrestrial > Soil > Wetlands | place: USA... | reverse complement strand
GGTGATGGCTTCGACGAGCGGCATCGCCCCCGCCGAAGCGACGCTCATCGCGGCGATCACCGCGGCGAGCACCGCCGCGTTCCCCGCGAGCGGCAAGACGGCGAAGCAGACCGCGTTCGCGACGCACGCGAAGACCACGATGCCGCGCTGCGCGCCGCTGCGATCGGCGATCCAGCCCCACATCGTGGGCGCGAAGATGCGCGCCATCGGGGGCAGCGCGACGAGGAAGGCGATCTCGCCGGCGTCCAGGCGGCGCGAGGCGAAGTACAGCGGCAGGTAGGCGACCGACGCGCCGACGTAGGCGAAGTAGGCGAAATAAAAGGACGCGAGGCGCAACGGCAATGGCAAGCGCATCGCTAGCGCGAGTCAGCCTTGTGACCGCCCACCGAAAAGCGCACTGCGGCGATGACGCGGCGGGCGAAATCCTGCGCGCCCGCCTTTCGCTGCTCCGGAAAGTGGCCGTCGAGGAGCAGATGGGCCAGGCCGTGCACGAGCGACCAGGCCGCGGCGGCGGCCAGGCTCGCGTCGCCGCCGTATTGCGAAAAGCGCTCCTCCAGGTTCGCGTGGGCGGCGTTGGCCTGCTCGCGCAGCGCCGGATAGCGGTCGTAGGCGATCTGCCCGCCGAACATGAGGCGGAAGCGCTGCGGATTCTCGAGCGCGAAGCGCACGTAGGCGACGGCGCTCTCCTGCCCGGCGTGCGCTTCGAGCTCCTGCCGCAGGCGCTCGAAGCCTTCGCTCGCCAGCGCCGCGAGCAGCGCTGCGCGGTCCGGGAAATGGCGGTACGGCGCGTTGTGGGAAACCCCGGCGCGGCGCGCCAGCTCGCGCAGCGACAGGGCGCCCGCCCCTTCCTTCTCGAGGATCTTTCCCGCCGCCTTCAGCAGCGCCGGCGGCAGATCGCCGTGATGGTATGTTGACATTGGACACATCCCTCTGCGGAGAGATGTTGTCATTGTCTACATGACGCCGCCGGCGGTCAACTCCGCTTCTTGCGGCGGGCGCCCTTGGCGCGCGAGCGTCCGGCGTAGGGATTTCGCCCGGAGCGCAGCTCGATGCTCATCGGCGTGCCGACCAGCTTGAACTCGTCGCGAAACCAGCCCTCGAGGTAGCGCCGGTAGGTGTCCGGCACGCGGTCGACCGCGTTGCCGTGGATGATGACGCGCGGCGGGTTGATCCCGCCCTGGTGCGCGTAGCGCAGCTTGGGCCGGATCGGGCCGACCTTGGGCGGCGCCTGGCGCTCGACGGCGGCGATCAGCGCGCGCGTCAGCTTCGGCGTCGACAGGCGCGCCATCGCCGCCGCGTAGGCGCCGTCGACCGCGCCCAGCAACGCGCCGAGGTTCTTGCCCTGCTTCGCCGAGATCTCCACCGTCTCGGCGAAGCCGAGGAAGCCGAGCTTCCAGCGCAGCTCGGACAGCATGCGCGCGCGCGCCGCCTTGTCGGCGGCGTCCCATTTGTTGATCGCCACCACCACCGCGCGGCCGCGCTCGAGGATGTAGCCGGCCACGTGCGCGTCCTGCTCGGTGACGCCGCCCGAGGCGTCGAGCAGGAGGACGGCGACGTTCGCGCCCTCGATCGCCTGCAGCGCCTTGACGATGGAGAAGTATTCGACTGGTGTTCCGGTCTTGCCCCTGCGGCGCAAACCCGCGGTATCGACGAGCGTGTAGCGCCTTCCGCCGCGCTCGAACGGCACCTCGATCGGATCGCGCGTGGTGCCCGGCTGGTCGAAGGCGATGACGCGCTCCTCGCCGACGAGCGCATTGACCAGCGTCGACTTGCCGACGTTCGGCCGCCCGACGATCGCCACGCGCGGATGGCCCTTCGCCGGGTCCTCCTCGGCCGTCTCCGCGTCCTGCGGAAACTTCGCCAGCACCGCGTCGAACAGCTCGCTCACGCCCTCGCCGTGCGCGGCCGAGATCGCCGCCGGCTCGCCGAGGCCGAGCTCGTGGAACTCGGCCACCGCCGTGTCGGAAGGCATGCCTTCGGTCTTGTTCACGGCCACGTAGCGCGGCGTCGTCAGCCGGCGCAGCCGCCCGGCGATGGCGGTGTCGGCCGGCGTCAGCCCGGCGCGCCCGTCGACGACCAGGATCACCGCGTCGGCCTCGGCGATCGCCTGCTCGGCCTGGCGCGCCATCTCGACGAACACGCCTTCCGCGGCGGGCTCGAACCCGCCGGTATCGATGACGATGAAGGCGCGCTCGCCCATGCGCGCGTTGCCGTAGTGCCGGTCGCGCGTCACGCCCGGCAGGTCGTGCACCAGCGCGTCGCGGCTGCGCGTGAGGCGGTTAAAGAGGGTCGACTTGCCGACGTTCGGGCGCCCGACCAGCGCGATGACCGGCTTCACAGCCCGAGCGCATAGATCGCGCCGTCTTCGCTTTGCACGAGCAACGCCGACCCCGGCAGGTTGACCGGCGCGACGCGCACCGGCCCGCCGCGCCCGGGGAAGCGCGCGACGAAGGCGCCCGAGTCGCGGGCGAGGAAATGCACGAAGCCTTCCAGGTCGCCGACCACGATGGTGTTCGCCTCGGCGAGCGGCAGCGTGGTCTTGCGGTAGAGGAGCTTGTCCTGCTTCCAGATCGAGCGGCCGTTGCTGCGCTCGAGCGCCTGCACGGCGCCCTTGTCGTCGCTGACGAAGGCGAAGCGCGAGTCGAGCGCCACCCCGCTGGCGGAAGAGAGCTCGCGCGCCCACAGCTGCCGGCCGCTCGAGGCCTCGAAGCAGCCGACGCGCCCCTGGTAGGCGGCCGCGCAGACCTCGCGCCCCTGCACCGCCGGCGTGCCGACGACGTCGGCGAGGCGCTCGAGCTCGGTCGAGCCTTTCGGCACCGACACCGTCGCCTCCCAGCGCTGGCCGCCGTTGGCGAGCGAGATCGCGACCAGCTTGCCGCCGGAGAAGCCGGCGAAGCCGGTGTCGCCGAGGATCGCGACGCCGGCGGGCACGCGCAGGATGAGCGAGGCCGGCGCGCGCTGGTACACCCAGCGCCGCTTGCCGTCGTCGGCGCCGAAGGCAAAGATGCGGTTGTCGATGCTGCGCACGAGCACCAGGCCGAAGCCGACCGCCGGCGCGGCCAGCACTTCGCTCGAGACGCGCGCGCGCCAGCGCACGGCTCCGTCGGCGGCGTTGAAGGCGATCACCTCGCCCTTCTCGCTCGCCACCACCACCGTCTTCTCGTCGGCGCCGACGCCGCCGGAGAGCTGGGTGTCGGCCTGCACGCGCCAGCGCTCGCGGCCGTTGGCGGCGTTGAGGCGCAGCACGGTGCCGGGGCGCCACGCCGCGTAGACCGAGTCGCCGACCACCACCGGGAAGAAGACGAAGCGCGCCGCGTCGGCGATCGGCATGCTGGCGAGGAACTCGTCGCTGTAGGGATAGAGCTCGCGCAGCGTCTGCAGCCAGAGCAGGCGCGTCTCGCGCGGCTCCTCGATCGGCTTGAGCTCGGTCGGCTGCAGGCCGGGCGTGCTGGGGCACGCCGCGAGCAGCGCGAGCGAGCCGAGCGCGGCCGCGCGCCGCACCGCCGCCGCCAGCCGGGATGCCGCCGCCCGCCTCACTCGCCGAGCGCCTCCAGGCGCATGCGCACGCTCTCGCGGAACTGCGCTTCCTGCGCGCCCGCCTTGTCGAGCGCGAGCTTGTAGGCGGCGCGCGCCCCGGCCGGCTCGCCCTTGGCGACCAGCACGTCGCCCTTCAGCGCGGCGTACTGCGCGTCGAAGGCGGCGGCGTGCCGGCCGTCGAGCGTCTTCAGCGCCTCGTCGTAGGCCTTCTCGTCGAGCAGGATGCCGGCGAGGCGCAGCGCGGCGAGGTCGTGCAACTCCTCCGACGGCGAGCGCTCGATGACGAACTGCAGCTGCGCCTTGGCGCCCTTCAGGTCGTTGCGGTCGAAGTAGAAGCGCGCCGCGATCAGCGCGCCCATCGAGGCGTACAGCGTGCGCGGATAGCCTTCGACCAGCGCGCCCGAGGCGTCCTTCATCGCCTTCGCGTCGCCGGCCACCGCGGCGCGCAGCAGCGTGTCGTACAGGCCGCCCGCCTGCGCCGCCTGGTTCTGCGAGTAGATGCGCCAGGCCTGCCAGCCGGCGAAGCCGAGCGCCGCGGCGACGATCACCGCGACCACCAGCCGGCCGTGCTGCCGCCACCAGGCCTGCAGCTCGGCGACCTGTTCCTGCTCTTCGAGATCGAGGGCCATTAGGGCTTCTTCAATAAATCATTGGTCATGGAAACCACGTCGGCGAGCGGCACCGTGTGCGACTGGCGGGAAGCAAGATCCTTGATCTGTACCACACCATTCTCAAATTCGGTCTCGCCCGCAATCAGCGCGAGACGGAAACCCTTGCGATCGGCGTAGGTGAGCTGGTTGCCGAGCTTCGCGTCCTCGAGGTAGACCTCGGTGTTCACGCCGGCGGCGCGCAGCCCGGCCGCCATTCTCAGGTATTTCTCGAGGAACTGCCCGCTCATGCGCGTCACCAGCACCTGCGCGGGCGTGCGCGCGAGCGGCTTGAGCAGCTTCGCCTCGAGCAGCCGCGAGAAGAGCCGCGTCAGCCCGATCGAGATGCCCACTCCGGGCAGCCGCGTATTGGTGAAGTAGCTCGCCAGGTCGTCGTAGCGGCCGCCCGAGCAGATGCTGCCGATCTCCGGATACCTGGTCAGCGTCGTCTCGTAGATGGTGCCGGTGTAGTAGTCGAGCCCGCGCACCACGCTCAGGTCCACCGCATAGGCGGATCTCGGCACGCCGAACTGCTCGATCGCCTCGGCGATGCTGCCGAGCTCCTGCAGCCCCGCCGCCGCCATCTCGTTCTTCAGGCCGAGCTTGCGCAGCGCCTCGAGCGTTTCCTTCTCGGACACGATCTCGCAGAGCGGGCCCGCCTTGTCGCCGGCGACGCCGGCACCCGCGAGACTCTTCAAGGTCGCCGGCTTTCCTTCCTTTTCCACCTTGTCGAGGATGCGCAGCACCTCGGCGGCCCTGTCTTCGGCGATCTCGAAGTGCTGCAGCAATCCGCGCAGCAGCTTGCGGTTGTTGATGCGGATCCTGAACTCGCCGATCGCCATTTCCTTGAACACCGCGTAGATGACGCTCGGGATCTCGGCCTCGGCGAGGTGGGAGAGCTTGTCGCGGCCGATGATGTCGATGTCGCATTGATAGAATTCTCGCCAGCGCCCTTTGTTCGCCTGCGGCGTCTCGCCGCGCCAGACGCGCTGGATCTGGTAGCGGCGGAAGGGAAAGGCGAGCTCGCGCTCGTGCATCGCGACGTAGCGCGCGAGCGGCACGGTCAGGTCGAAGCGCAGCGCGCCCTTGCTGGCGGCGTCGTCCGCGTCGGCCTCGGCGAGGCGCGTCAGCGCGTAGATCTCGCGGTCGGCGGCGCCCTTCGAGGTGAGGATCTCGCGCCGCTCGGCCGAGGGCGTCTCGATCGGCAGGAAGCCGAAGCGCTCGAAGTTGCGCCGGATCAGCTCGACCAGCGCGTTGAACTGCAGCTGCTCCTGCGGCAGGTATTCCTGGTCGAAACCCCGCAGCAGGGCTGGCTTGACCTTCTCCACGTCAAACCGCTTTCGCGGAGATCTTCTTGCCGTACTTGTCGGCGACGTAGCGCTCGACGATCGCCTGGAACTCCTCGGCGATGCGCTCGCCCTTCAGCGTCACGGTCTTCCGGCCGTCGACGTACACCGGCGCCACCGGCACCTCGCCCGTCCCCGGCAGGCTGATGCCGAGGTCGGCGTGCTTCGACTCGCCCGGGCCGTTCACCACGCAGCCCATCACCGCGACGCGCATCTCCTCCACGCCGGGATACTGCGAGCGCCACACCGGCATCTGATTCCGCAAATAGGCTTCGATTCTTTGGGCGAGATCCTGGAAGACGGTGCTCGTCGTGCGGCCGCAGCCCGGACAGGCGCTCACCATCGGGCTGAAGGCGCGCAGGCCCATGGTCTGCAGCAGCTCCTGCGCGACGATCACCTCGCGCGTTCTCTCACCACCCGGCTCGGGCGTGAGCGAGACGCGGATCGTGTCGCCGATGCCCTCCTGCAGCAGCACGCCCATCGCGGCGGCGGAGGCGACGATGCCCTTCGAGCCCATGCCGGCTTCGGTCAGGCCGAGGTGCAGCGCGTAGTCGCAGCGCGCGGCGAGCTCGCGGTACACGGCGATCAGGTCCTGCACCTGGCTCATCTTGCAGGAGATGACGATGCGATCGGCGGGCAAGCCGAGCTCGACCGCGGCCTGGGCCGACTCGAGCGCCGAGCGGATCACGGCTTCGCGCATCACCTCGTCGGCATCCAGCGGCTCGGCGAGCTGCGCGTTCTCGTCCATCAGGCGCGCGAGCAGCTCCTGGTCGAGGCTGCCCCAGTTGACGCCGATGCGCACCGGTCTTGCGTAGCGGATCGCGCACTCGATCATGGTGGCGAACTGCTCGTCGCGCTTGGCGCCCTTGCCGACGTTGCCGGGGTTGATGCGGTACTTGGCGAGCGCCTTCGCACAGTCCGGGTACTGCGTGAGCAGCTTGTGGCCGTTGTAGTGGAAGTCGCCAACCAGCGGCACGCGGCAGCCGATCACGTCGAGCCGCTCGCGGATGCGGCCGACCTGCGCGGCGGCCTCCGGCGAGTTCACCGTGATGCGCACCAGCTCGGAGCCAGCGCGCGCGAGCTCCTCGACCTGCTTCACCGTCGCCTGCACGTCGGCGGTGTCGGTGTTGGTCATCGACTGCACGACGATCGGGGCGCCGCCGCCGATCGCCACGCCGCCGACGCGGACCTGGCGCGAGAGGCGTCTCTTCATGGCAGCGTGAAGCGCGCGATGTCGAGCTTGGTGTGCGGCTTCAGGTCCACCGGCTTGTTGTTGTGCAGCACCTGCACGTGGCTCGCGTTGCCGATCACCAGGTTGAACGGCCCGCGGCCCTGCACCACGCGCTCGCAACCCGCCGGGTTGAGCGACGAGAGGAGCTGGCGGCCGTTGACGTCCTGCACCTCGAGCCAGGCTTCTTCCTCGCAGCGCAGGACGATGCGGTGCACGCCGGGCACGAGCGGCGCGGCGACGATCGCCTTCTCGCGCGCCGCCTTTTCCGCCGGCGTCGGCGTGGCCTTCTCGGCCGGCGCAGCCTTCTCGGCCGCGGTTTTCTCCACGGCTTTCTCCTCGCCCTTCGCCTTCGCGGGCTCGACTGCGGTCGGCACGACGCGCGGCGCTTCCGCGGGCCGCGCCGCCGGCTTGGGCGCGGGCGCCTCGGCGAGCTGCTTCGGCGCCTGCTTCTCCGGCGCTTCCTTCGGCGCCGCCGCCGGCGCCGCGGCATGCTTCCTCGGCGCGGCCGAGGCGACCTGCGGCTTCGGCGCGCGGCGCTCGTTGTACCACTGCCAGGCGATGCCGCCGACCGCGACCAGCACGAAGAGCGACGCGCCGAGGTAGACGACCGTCGAGCGGCGCGCGTTGTCCGAGAACGGCACCGGCTGGCTGTAGCGCGCGGCGAGGCGGCCCGTGCCGGCCTCTGCGGCGCCCAGCCGCTCGCCGAGGCGGCCGAGCAGCGGCTCGGCGTCGACCTTCAGCAGCCGCGCATAGCTGCGCACCATGCCGCGCACGAAGGTGCCGCCGGGCAGCAGGTCGAAGCGCTCCTGCTCGAGCGCCTCGAGCTGGCGCGGCGCGAACTTGAGCCGCTGCGCGACGTCGGCGAGCGCGAGCCCCTGCGACTCGCGCGCGTGCGCGAGCTCCGCGCCGACGCCCGGCGCGTCGGCGGCGGCGGCGGCGGGCGCGGCGGCGTCAGTCATACTGGCCCTTCTGCAGCGCCTGGTACTCGGGCGAGCCGGGATAGCGGCGGCGCAGCTGGTTGGCGTAGCTCTGCTCGGCGACGCGCTGGCCGAGCCTGCGCTCGACGCGCAGCCCGAGCCAGAGCGACTCGGCGCTCGGCGTGACGAGCTTGTTGTAGCGCGTGATCAGCTTGCGCGACTCGTCCATGTTGCCCTGGCGATAGCGGATCTGCGCGAGCTGCAGCATCGCGGTGGGCTCGTCGGGCTCGATCTTCAGCGCGCGCTGGAAGAATTCCTGGGCGTCCTGCAGGTTGTTCGGGTTGGCGCGCAGCGTGCACACGCCGGCGGCGGAATACGAGCGCCAGGGCGAGGCGTACAGCGGGTTGCGGATCGCCTGCAGGAAGTACTTGATCGAGGCCGGCGCCTGCCCGCTGTTGCACAGGAACCAGCCGTAGTTGTGCGCGATGTCCGGGTCGTTCGGCGAAAGGCTCAGGGCGCGCTGGAAGTTCTCCTCGGCGCGGTCGTTCTCCTTCAGCTCCATGTAGACCAGGCCGAACATGCTGTAGGCCTGCGGGTAGCTCGAGTCGGCCGCGGTCGCGGTGCGCAGCTCCTCGAGCGCGATCGCCATGTTGCCGCGCTCGAAGTAGACGCCCGCCAGCTCCGTGTGCACGCGCGCGCGATTGCGCGGATCGCTCACCTCGCCGACCACCGTGCCGGTCTCCACCGTCGGCTCCTTCGAGCTCGAGCACGCCGAGAGCGCGAGCACCAGGGCATAGAAGATCTTCTTCACGCGCGAGCTTCCTTCAGCGCGATGGCGCGGCGACCCGACCGTCGCGTGCGGTCGGCCACGTCGCCGGCGAGCTGGCCGCAGGCCGCGGCGATGTCGTCGCCGCGCGTCTTGCGCGTGGTCACCGTGACACCGGCGTTCTGCAGGATCGCGGCGAAGCGCCGGATGCGCTCGTCGTCCGAGCGCCGGAAGCCCGAGCGCGGAAACGGATTGAACGGGATCAGGTTGTACTTGCAGCGCACGCGGCCGGCGAGCGCCGCTGCCTCGCGCGCATTCGCGTCGCTGTCGTTGACGCCGTCGAGCATCACGTACTCGAAAGTGATGAAGTCGCGCGGCGCCTTCTCCAGGTAGCGGTTGCAGGCGGCGACCAGCTCGTCGAGCGGGTACTTGCGGTTGATCGGCACCAGCCGGTCGCGCAGCGCGTCGTTCGGCGCGTGCAGCGAGACCGCGAGCGCGACCGGGCACTCGTCGCGCAGCCGGTCCATGCCCGGCACGACGCCGGCGGTCGAGACGGTGACGCGGCGGCGCGACAGGCCGTAGGCGTTGTCGTCGAGCATCAGGCGCAGCGCCGGGATGACGTTGTCCAGGTTGAGCATCGGCTCGCCCATGCCCATGAACACCACGTTGGAGATCCGGGTATCGACGATCCTTTGCGCCAGCCACAGCTGACCAACGATCTCCGCCGTCGTGAGATTGCGGTTGAAGCCCTGCTTGCCGGTCGAGCAGAACGCGCAGTCGAGCACGCAGCCCGCCTGGCTCGAGATGCACAGCGTCGCGCGGCCGGTCTCGGGGATGTACACCGCCTCGACCGCGTTGGCGCCGTCGACCTTGAGCAGCCACTTGCGCGTGCCGTCGCCGGCGAGCGTGTCGCCGACGATGCGCGGCGCCTCGACGCAGGCCTTCTCGGCGAGCTTCTCGCGCAGGCCCTTCGCCAGGTCGCTCATCGCGGCGAAATCCCCCTGCCCCGACTGGTGCAGCCACTTCAGCACCTGCCGCGCGCGGAACGGCTTCTCGCCCAGCGCGGCGAAGAATCCGCTCAGGCCGGCGGCGTCGAGGCCGAGGAGGTTGGTTTTCACCGGCGGAAGATCTGCTCCGGCTTGAAGAAGTACGCCACCTCGGTGCGCGCGTTCTCCGCGCTGTCGGAGCCGTGCACCGCGTTGGCGTCGATCGAGTCGGCGAAGTCGGCGCGGATCGTGCCCCTGGTCGCCTTCTTCGGATCGGTGGCGCCCATCAGCTCGCGGTTCTTCGCCACCGCGTTCTCGCCCTCGAGCACCTGCACCAGCACCGGACCGGAGGTCATGAACTTGACCAGGTCGCCGAAGAACGGCCGCTCCTTGTGGACTGCATAGAAACCTTCGGCCTCCTTGCGCGACAGGTGCATCATGCGCGCGGCGACCACCTTCAGGCCGGCGGCCTCGAAGCGCGTGAGAATCTTCCCGATGACGTTTTTCTGCACCGCGTCGGGCTTGATGATCGAGAGCGTTCGCTCGACTGCCATTTCCCCGTTCCCCGGATAAATTTCGCCATTTTAGCAAAGGGTTATGCCGTTTTCGCGGCGCCGCGCCGCTTTTTCCATTCCGGCACCAGTCCGGCCGCGCCTTTCGGCGCCCGAAAGCGCGCGTCGATGCCGACGCCGGGAACCCAGACGAGCTCGTCGCCGCTGAAGAGCAGCGGCAGGCGGCCGCGCTCCCACGGCGGGATGCCGGCTTCCTGGAAGAGATTCTTCAGCGTGCGCCGCGGCCGGCGCGCGTCGAGCTGCAGGCGCTCGCCGCCGGAACGCAGCCGCACGCTCAACGGCTGGTGCCCGAGAGCGATGCCCTTGCCGCGCGCGCGCCGGAAGCGCAGCTCGCCGCCGAGCGCCGGCAGCGCGAGCGTGGGCTGGCCCTTCCACGTCCGGCCTGAAAATCTTTCCAGGGCCGGCGCATCGAGCGA
>Ga0335084_10008168_pt1 | contig 10418 bp, 7 predicted proteins | sample Lox_Sample_44_FD_206721 | JGI IMG/M metagenome (GOLD analysis project Ga0335084, IMG submission 206721) | Soil microbial communities from Loxahatchee National Wildlife Refuge, Florida, United States - Lox_Sample_4.4 | ecosystem: Environmental > Terrestrial > Soil > Wetlands | place: USA: Florida... | reverse complement strand
CTTCCCTCCAGCGCCCCGCTCACCGACTGGGTCCGCCGCCTGGTGGATGACGAAGCTGCCCTCCACTCCGCGCTGGAGACGCCCCTGGTCGTCTGGGAAGGCGACCTCACGGAGGCGCGCTGGGTCACCAAGCCACCCGAGCACGCGCCCTCCCCGGAGAACCCGGTGGTGTTCCTGGTGAAGAAGGTCCAGGGGCGGGCGAACCCGTTCGGCGCCGGCGTGACGATGGGCCGGGCGGAGCACAACGACCTGGTCTTCCCCCACGCCAGCGTCTCGCGCTTCCACGCCTACTTCACCCCGGACCCGACGCAGATCTCCCGCTGGAACGTGGTGGACGCGGCGAGCCGCAACGGGACGCTGGTCGACGGCGTGCCGCTCCAGCCCAACTCGCCGGCCACGCTCGGCGGCGCGACTCGGATCAACGTCGGGGAGATGGCGCTGACGTTCCTGTCGCCCCAGGCGTTCCTCCACTGGCTGACGAAGGTGGTGGACGCGGTCTGAGCTCGCCGAGGGCGCCGGGTCCACCGAACGACAGCACGCGCTCGGCGTCCCACCGGGCATCGTAGAGCGCGGGGTCGGTCATCCGGAGCTCGGCATCGGTCGGTCGGCAGGTCCAGCTCGCGAGGTCGACCGTGCAGAGGTCCCGGAAGAGGGCCGCTCCCGGCTGGCCGGCGCGCTGACCGGTTCCCATCGCGCTGCGGGCGGGGTCCGAGCGGCTCCAGACCTCTCCGAACCATTGCAGGGTGGTGGCCTGGATGAAGTTGCCGTCCCACTCCGACGCGGGGAACGAGCCGACCCACCCATCCTCCAGCCAGACCCACCACGTTCCTTCCACGGCCACCATCCCGAGGTACAGGAGCCGGCCGACGTTCGTGGAGAGATCGCCTCCGGGCGTGGCCCAGCCTCCCGCCGGGACGAAGCCGCAGCCGTCGTAGCAGCGGGGCGTGCCGCGCACCCAGTGAAAGACGAAGAGGTGGGGTCGCGCATCACCGAGCGAGCGGGGAGCCACCCGCCAGCCGACCTCGACCACGTTGCGGTGCAGAAAGCCGGACTCCGCCGAGAGCTCGGCCAGCGAGTGCTCGTCCTCGACCGTGTGGGGCGCCGCGACCATCAGTCGGGCCCCGACCCCCTGGGTGGCCCGGTCCGCGAGCGCACCGGCCCGCCACCACCGGTGCTCGCCCCCGCCCGCGGTCCCCGGGGGCGAGGTGACCGTCGGAGGAGGCGCCTGGCACGGACCGGGTGGGCGTCCGGAGATCTCCACCGGCCGACCGATCGCGTCGACGAGCGTGGGCGGCGGACGGGAGAAGACCGGCCCCTGGCCACACGGAGCGCTGGAGGTCGCGCGCGTGGCCCCGGGCGTGCAGCCAGGGGCCAGTGCGCAGAGGAGGGCGATGACGACTGCTACTTGGACGGGGCGCTGGGGCTGCCGCCGATCTTCACGATCTGCGCGGCCTGTTCCTTGATCACCTTGAGCCGGCTCGGGTCGACGCACTCGCGGCCGGTCGTGGTCGGTCCCTGTGCCGGTGAAGACCCTGGCTGCACCAGATACCGCAGCATCCGCGGCGTGCGTCCAGCGAGCGCCGCCTCGACGGTGTCCACCTCGGGCTCGAGCGTCGCGAGCGGGGGATATGGCGGATCGAGAGCGACCATGTACCCGCCCGTGGGCGGCTGACCGGGCGGGTCGTCTCCGGGCCGAGGGTCTCCCTCGTCGTGGGGGTCGATCAGCTGGTTGATCGATCCGTAGCAGTCGTCGTCCCAGCAGTAGTTCCCCGCAGGTGGACTGGATGCGTAGCGACGGAGCATCGCATAGACGAGGTGCCACGCCTTCACATCCTTCCTCTGGATCGGCCCGATGATCTTCTCCACCGCCGGGAGGGTGACGGGGCTCTTCTTGCGGCCGCCCGACAGGTCCTCGCTTGCCCGGACGACCACGATGATCACCTCCGCCTGCGTCCGGAGCAGCTTGAAGTAGTAGAAGCCACGCCGAGGGCGGAGCTTCTCGTAATAGGTTCGGAGCGTCGGATCGCGCGGATCGCTGCAGACCTTGGCGTCCTCCGTCGTGAGCGACTCACCCGCAGGCACCGAGGTCCTGTCGCCCGACTGCGGGGTGGACGGAGGCGGGACCACCGCTGGTGCCGGTGCCTGCTCCGGCTGGGTCTGCTGGACGGCGGCAGGCTGCGGACTGGTCGTCGCGCAGCCGGTGAGCAGCGTGAGCAGCGTGAGACAGGCTACCTGGATGCGGTGCATGAATAACCCCCCAGCAACGCGCTCATTCGAAGGCGACCACGTCGTCGACCCAGGCCTGGCCGCGCGCGAGCCAGGCCTGGCGCTCGTCCCTCAGCGCGACCGACAGCTCCGCCCCCCCCTCCATCCGGGAGACGAGCCGTTCGAAGAAAGCGCCGATCGTCGCGTCAGGCAACTCCGAAAACGACGCGACCACACCCCGGGCTCCGGCGCGGCTGAAGGAGGCCGGGAGGTTCCAGGGACGGTCACGGAACGGAGAGCGAGCTGCGGCCCGGCAGGCCCCGAGCAACACCAGCGGCGCCCCGGGCAGCGTCATCCCCTCGATGGCGGAAGCGGTGAGGGCATAGCCACCTGCTGATTCGGGCGACAGGACGAGGAGGGCACCATCGGGCATCTCGGCGTCGATGACCCCGTGGACCTCGAAATCGACCAGGTCCGCCCGCTGCAGGCTCGCCCGCACCCGTGACGGCGTTGCATCGGCGCCTTCGAGGACGGTCCACCCTGCATCGTCGCCGGCTCCGGGCGCGAGGGCCGGAAGCTCGAGTCCCGGAGGCAGGACCGTGCCCCTGACCCGGACGCGGCTCCGGAAGGGCCCGGGCACGCGCCTGGGGTGAGGCGAGGTCCGGAAGCTCCAGGCGGCACCCGGCGGCAACAGCCGGGGACGCCCGAGCACTGAGGCGCTGGCCAGCACTCCGACCGAACCACAGCGCCCGAGCGCCTCGGCAATGGCGACCGGTGCGGGTCTCTGGGCGTCGGGCGCTGAGTCGTCCAGAACCACCGTGGACCGGCCGTCCTCTCCGCGCGCGACCCAGCCGAGACGCCCGTACTGGGAAGCGACTCCCAGCACGCAGGACGCGGGCGCCGCTGTCCCTCCCAGCTCGGCGAGGCCCTCGAGGGCAGGTTCCACCTCTCCCCTCCTGAGGAACCAGAAGACGAGGGCGGTCCTGGCCACGGCCAGGTCGTCCTCGCTCCCTCTGGGGTCCGGCTTTCCGGTCCCGGGGGCCGTCTCCGCGCTGCCGCCCAGTGCGGCCCGGAGCACCTGGGCCGCGGACGCGTCGTCGGCCTCGGCCAGGACCGTGGCTCGAAAGAGCGCGAGGTCCTTGGAGGACTGCGCGGGAAGCCCGGACTTCTCCGCCGCGCGGATCACCTCCAGTGCGGCGCTGCGCGAAGCGGCGGTCCGCTCGAGCAGAGCCAGCCTGGTGGCCACCCGGGCCCGGTAGATCGAGGCGGGGATGGTTGCCGCACATCGGCGGGAATCATCGAACGCCTTGCGCGCAGCGAATCGGTCCCCCCGCTCGATGAAGCCGTTGGCGAGCTGCTGGCCGACGAAGACCTCGAGGGCGCAGTCGCCGGGATCGCCCAGCAGCACGTCCTGGAAGATGGCGCTGGCCGCCGCCAGACGGTCCGCCTGCAGCTGGATCTGCGCCTCCATCAGGAGCAGGGCTCTGTCGCGCACCGGGTTGGGCGCGGTCCGGGCCCGGGCGCTCGCCTCGCGAATGGACCCGAGTGCCTGCTCCGGCCTCCCCAGGCGCAGGTCGACCTGCGCCAGCTCCACCAGCACGTTGGCGCACTCTCCCCCGAGCGAGGGATCGCCGCACCATCTCTTCAGATCGCCTCGCGCGAGGGTGGCCTGAGGCGCGGGCGCGCCATCGAGGCGGGCTGCGCGGACCTGACGCGCACGCTCCCTGAGCTGCCAGAACGGGTCACCCGACGCCGCCGCGAGCCGGGGAAATCCCAAGCTTGTATCCTCGAAGCTCAGCGAGGCCAGGAGCAGGAGCTGATCGGTCTGTCCGGCGCGCCTCGCGCGTTCTGCGAGCTCGTGCCTCTGCTCGACCGTCTCCGGGCCCGGGTTGGCAAGGACGGGTCGGAGCAGCGGCACGAGCAACCAGCGGGTGGTGTTGGCCTGTCGCCGCGTCGACTCGACCAAGGACTCGAGGATCCGACCCTGCCCCGGCCGATCCAGGTCTCTGGCCGTGGGGAGGAGTGCGGCCAGCCGGGCGTCGCTGGGGGCCAGCGCCACTGCCGAATAGAATGCTCTGCGGAGCGCCCCCGGAGCGCGGACCAGCAGCTCGCCCGGAGGTGCCCGCTGCTCCTCGGCCAGCTCCTGGCCGACGGAAGCCAGGGTCCTCGCCTGATCCGCCTCCGTCGCGATCCGCGTCTGCAGCCGCTGCAGGGAGGCGTCTGCCTCCGCGCGCCAGCCACCGGCCGCGGCGGCCGATGCAAGACGGAAGGCGCTGGTCGCGGCTCGATCCAGGTGCAATCTCTCGAGCGCGAGCCCGCGGTTGAACAGCGCCTGGGGCAGGGAAGGGTCCTCGCGGAGAGCCAGATCCAGCGCCTCGAGCGCGGCTTCCGGCTGCCCGAGCTCGAGGAGGGCCAGGCCGAGGTCGTTGCGGGTCCGAGGATCCTTCGGCGCGCGCTGCAGGTACGCCATGGCCTGCTTGAACTCGCCCCGGACCAGGGCCACGCTGGCCAGCCCAGCCCAGTCCTGTCGCTCCTCGAGCTTGCTGACGCCCAGGACGACGTCGTCGGCCGCGCCTCCGCGCTGGACCGCGTACGGCCGGTACTCCTGGGCTCCGGCGTAGCTCGGCCAGCCCGACACCCGGCGGCTGTCGCGCGAGGCGAGGAGCATCGCCGCCGTCGGCGGGCCCCGCGCCGGGAGGAGCAGGACCGCCAGCGACGCTGCCACCGCCACCGCCCCCACCACGCCCACCCATGCCGCGCGGCGGGGTCGAGCGCGCCGGTCCGCCGCGGCCACCGGAACCGGCGCGAGGTCGGGCCGCGCCGCCGGACGCTGCTCGCGGGCCTGTTCGGACAGCGCCGACAGCTGCATCAGCCCGTGCATCTCCTGCTGGCACCGGGCGCACAGCAGAAGATGTCGGCGGAACGCCGCCGCCTCTGCAGCGTCCAGCTCGCCGTCGACGAAGGCGCCCAGCTGGTCGCAGCGCACCGGGCCCCCGCTGTGGTCCTCGGGCGTCATGTCCCCACCTCCTCCCGGCCCCCCAGGAGCAGCACCCGGAGCTTCCGGCGCGCCCGGAGAAGGCGCGTTCCGACGGTGTTCAGAGGAATGCCGAGCGCGGCGGAGATGTCCCTGTACGAGCGGCGCTCGAAGGCGTGGAGGATGAAGACCTCCTTGAACTCGGGCTCGAGGCGCTCCACCGCCGCGCGGAGCTGCTCGCCGTCGATGCGGGCCCAGAGCGGTGCGTCCGCCAGCAGCGGCTCCTGGGTCATCGCCGGTTCCTCGGGGGGATCGCCCAGCTGCTCGCGCTCGCGCTTGCGGAACAGGTCGATGATCCGCCGGTGAAGGATGGTCACCAGCCAGGCCTGTAGACTTTCTACCGCCTTCAGCCGGTCACCTGCCTGCAGCGCGCTCTCCAGGGTGTCGTGCACCGCGTCGGCGGCATCCGCGTCGGACGCACACATCCGCCGCGCGAGGACGAGCAGGACGGGCCGGAGCGCGACGACGGCCGCCCGCAAGGTGGGATCCAATGTCGTTGGACTGCGGGACTTCGACGGCGCCGGAATGGCGTGACCGTGCCACCGTGTTGGAACCACGGTCAAGGCGTCCGTGTGGAGTGCGACGGCCGGTCTCATGTCCCCGAAAGGAGTCGGACGGGGACGGCGAATCTTCCCTGGCGCCTCGAGGTTGCGTCAGTCCCGGGGCCGCTCGAACCTGTACCCGAGACCCCGCGCGGTGAGGATGTAGCGGGGCGCCTCCGGATCGGGCTCGAGCTTCTGCCGGAGCTGCCGGACGAAGGTGTCCACCGTCCGCGGCGTTCCTTCGTAGTCGATGCCCCAGGCGCCCGACAGCAGCTCCTCCCGGGAGAAGGTGCGGCCGGGATTGGAGACCAGGTGCGCCAGCAGCTTGAACTCCTGCGCGGTGAGGTCGACGGTCGACTCGGCCCGCATCACCTGCCTGGTGCCGAGGTTCACCGCCACGTCGCCGAAGCGGACCACCTCGCCGTCCTCGCCCCAACGCCGGCGGAGCACCGCCTTCACCCGGGCCATCAGCTCGGCCACCCCGAACGGCTTCACCACGTAGTCGTCGGCCCCGAGGTCGAGGCCGAGCACCTTGTCCCGCTCCATTCCCTTCGCCGAGAGCACCAGCACCGGGGTGCGCACCCCGCGCGAGCGCAGCGCGCGCAGCACCTCGTAGCCGTTGAGCCGCGGCATCATCACGTCGAGCACGATGAGGTCCGGCGCCTCGCTGACCGCCATCTCCAGACCGCGCGCCCCGTCCTGGGCCTGGAGCACCTCGTACCCCTCGAAGCGGAGGTTCATCGACACGCCGGTGAGGATGGACAGGTCGTCCTCCACCACCAGGATGCGCGGCTTCTCCTCGCTCACGCCCGCGCCTCCTTCGCCGCCGGAAGGTGGATGGTGAAGGTGCTGCCCTTGCCCAGCTCGCTGCTCACCGTGAGCCTGCCGCCGTGGGCCTCGATGACGCGCCGGCTGATGGAGAGGCCGAGTCCCGAGCCCTCGGTCTGGCGGGTGAGGAGGTTGTCCACCCGGTAAAAGCGCTCGAACACCCGTTTCCGGTCGCGCTTGGCGATGCCCACCCCGTGGTCCTCCACCTCGATGTCCACTCCGCCGTTCCGCATCCCGGCCCGGAGCTCGATGCGCTTCTCGGCGCCCGAGTACTTGTAGGCGTTGTGGAGGAGGTTGAGGAGCGCGCCGGCCAGCGCCTCCCGGTCGCCTTCCAGCGGCGGGAGCGCCTCGGGCACCTCGCAGTTGAGCTGGACCTGGCTGTCCAGCCGCTGGGCCCGGAAGGCGTCGAGCGAGGCGTCGATGATCTGCCGCGCGGTGAGACGCTCCTTCCGGTAACGCTGCCGCCCGGACTCGAGCCGCGCCCAGTCGAGCACTCGCTCGATCATCGCCGACAGCCGCTCGGTCTCCTTCTGGAGGAGCTCCAGCACCTCCTGCGCCTGCTGCGGCTCCTTCACCCGGCCGAGCGCCAAGGTCTCGATGAACATCCGGATGGAGGTGAGCGGCGTCCGCAGCTCGTGGCTCACCAGGCTGACGAAGTCCGTCTTCAGCCGGGAGAGCCGCGCCTGGAGGTACAGCGCGCGCGCGGTGTAGACCACCCCCACCACCAGGGTGGCGTAGAACGCGCCGAGCAGCCCGGCGTAGACCAGCCGGTTGCGCAGCGAGGCGAAGGCCACCGGGTCGCCGGCCTCGGGCATGGCCCGCAGCTCGAATTCCTGAAGCGGCGGGGGCAGCGGCCGCTCCGCGAGCGGCGTCACCTCCAGCGCGTTCTTTGCCCCGGGGACGCCGCCGACGAACTTCCCGACCAGGCCGGGGCGCGCCGGCTGCACCGCGGTCAGCTCGAAGCGGACCTGCTCCCCCTTGCCCTTGAGGTCCTGTGCGCTGGTGGCGAGGAGCTGCTCCAGCGCGGCGCGCGACAGCTGCGCTCCCAGCACCCCGTCCGGAGTCCGGAGGGCGACGATCAGCAGCGGTCCGTCGGGCCCGGCGAGGCTCTGGAAGCTCGGCCGCTCGGGGAGGAACGCCAGCTGGCTCCGCAGCGGGGTGAGCGCGGCCACCAGGTCAGTGTCCGGCGACTCGAGCACGTCGCGCGACAGCCGGAACCCCGCCCCGGAGAGCAGCTGGCCCGAGGGCGCGGTGACCCGGACCCCGCCGTCGACCGGGGTCACGGTGCTGGCCTCCAGCGCCTGCCGGAAGCGGGTGCTCAGCGTGTCGAGCCGGTCCTGCCACACCGAGGCGAGGCGCTTCTCCACCGCCGCGCGCTCGTTGAGGATCGCCACCACCCCGAGGCCGGTGAGCCCCGCGGAGGGCACCGCCACCAGCACCATCAGCAGGGCGAAGGTGCGCCGGAAGCTCAGCAGCTCGATGGGAACCGACCGCGGCATGACGGGAGGGAAGCCTACTCGCCCCGGGGTCGCGCCTGCCCTGTCACGAATGAACAGACCGCTGCCCCACCGGGCTTCCCGGGCCGCCTTGGCACCCCCACCTTGCGGCGCATCTCCACTCAGGGAGCCTGGCCGGCCGGTGCGCCGGCATGCGGGCGGGACGGAAGACGACGGACATGCGTGGTGGGCGAGGTTGGTGGGTGGCGGCGGTTCTGGCCTGTGCAGTGGGGTGCGGGGGCAGTGGCGGCGGGCCGCCGGACGGCGGCTGCGCGGGGAGCGATTGCACCCCGTTGCCCGATGGGGGGTGCAGCGGCTCGAGCTGCACGCCCCCGGACGGCGGCTGCCAAGGGCCGGACTGCACCCCGACGGATGGCGGCACCGACGGTGGGACCGACGCGGGGACCGACGCGGGGACCGCGCTGCACCCCTCGGTGCGCGCGGTGGATCCGCCCGATGGCTACACCTTCGTGGGCCGCGACACCGCGGTGAAGGTGGACGTCAACCTGCCGAACGTGGGCCAGGGGGTGAAGGACGCCACGCTCACCCCGGCGAACGTGCAGCTGGTCCGCAACTCGGACGGCCTGCAAGTGGAGGCCACGGTGAACACCACCGGTGGCAACGACGCCATCGTCCTCCAGCCGAGGGGCGTGCTCGAGGCGCGGACCGACTACACCTTCCGGATCACCGCCGGCGTGACCGACCAGAGTGGGGTCTCGTTCGTGCCGTTCGAGAGCCACTTCTCCACCGGTGACTTCACCAATCTCAAGGTCGACCCCCGCTACCGATACGCCATCCAGTCGCCACCGCTCTACAACGGCACTCCGGTCAGCAGCCTGCTGATCGGGCCGGACCGGAAGCTCTACGCCACCGCGCTCGACGGCATCGTGCGGCGCTGGAGCATCGCTCCGGATGGCACGCTCGGCGGGCTGGAAACCTGGGAGGGGCTCCAGGGCCGGACGATGCTCGGCATCGCCTTCCAGCCCGGGAACCCGAACGTCATCTGGGTGACCACCGACGCGCCGGTCTACCTCCAGCCCGCGCCGGACTGGAGCGGCACCATCACTCGCATCACCGTCGATCCGACGAAGACGGGCTTCGTGGCCACCGCGGAGGACATGGTCACCGGCCTGCCGCGATCGGCCAAGGACCACATGACCAACAGCCTCGCCTTCGGTCCGGACGGGGCGCTCTACGTCACGCAGGGGAGCATGAGCGCCTCGGGCGCTCCGGACTCGGCTTGGTACATGCGGAGCGAGCACCTCCTCTCCTCGGCGGTGCTGCGGGTCGACCTCTCGCGCCTCACCGCGCCGGTGAACGTGCAGACCGAGGAGCTCGACGCCGGAACGGAGTACGACCCCAGCGCTCCCGGAGCCCCGGTGACGCTCTACGGGGTCGGGCTCCGCAACGCCTACGACCTGGTCTGGCACAGCAACGGGCACCTCTACTGCCCGACCAACGGAACCGCGGCCGGGGCCAACACTCCCGGCTCGCCGCCCGGACTCACCCCGGTGATTCCGGAGCTGCTCAGCATTCCCACCCAGGACGACTTTCTCTTCGACGTGGTGCTGGGCGGGTACTACGGCCATCCCAACCCCGCCCGCGGGCAATACGTGCTGAACGGCGGCAACCCCACCGCGGGCGTCGACCCGGACGAGGTGGCCGCCACGCCCGACGGCGGCGTCGGCTACCCGGTGGGCGTCCTTCCCGACAGGGCGTGGAAGGGCTCGGTCTACGACTTCAGCCGCAACCGCTCGCCCGACGGGGCGCTGGAGAGCAAGGGCCCGGCGTTCGGGGGCGCGCTCAAGGGGTACCTCTTCGTCGTCGAGTACAGCGCCGGGGACGACGTGCTCGCCCTGCCGATTCCTCCGGGCGGCGGCCCCATCGACCGGTCCGGGGTGATCCAGATCGCTTCGGGGCTGAGCGATCCGGTCGACCTCACCGAGGACGAGACCAGCGGGAATCTCTACGTCGCGCAGCTGGTGGAAGGCGGGCTCGATGGCGGGGCGATCGTCCTGCTGCGCCCGGACGGAGGAACGCCATGAGACGGGTGTGGGCGGTGGGGGTGGTGGCGGTCCTGGCGTTGGCCGTCGGCTGCAGCGACAGCGGCGGCGGGTCGAACGGAGACGGCGGGAATCCCCGGCCCGACGGCGGGCCCCCGGTCGATGGAGGGTGCACCGGCCCGTCCTGCAACCCCGGCGACGGCGGGACCGATGGAGGAACCGACGGCGGAACCGACGGCGGGGTCACCACCGGTCTGCTCACCGCCACGCCGGACCGCATCGCCATCGGAACCACCCCGGGCGCGGCGAA
>Ga0335084_10008167_pt1 | contig 10418 bp, 10 predicted proteins | sample Lox_Sample_44_FD_206721 | JGI IMG/M metagenome (GOLD analysis project Ga0335084, IMG submission 206721) | Soil microbial communities from Loxahatchee National Wildlife Refuge, Florida, United States - Lox_Sample_4.4 | ecosystem: Environmental > Terrestrial > Soil > Wetlands | place: USA... | reverse complement strand
GTAAACACCGCGAAAGCGGCGCATGGTGTGTCGCGCACGGCGCAGCGAAGGGCTGGCAAAGTCTCCCTCGTGCGCAGCGACGTTCGCTCAGTCAATCCATGTACTCGAAGACTTTCACCACTTTTTTTACGCCGCCAGTGGTGCTGGCGATCTCGGCAGCGTCCTGTCCTTCCTTGTGCGTCACTAGGCCCATCAAATACACCACGCTGTCTTCGGTCACGACTTTGACGTGAACGGGATCGAACTTGCTTGCCGTGGCAAAGTTCGCATTCACTTTACTGGTCAAGTAGGCATCATTGGCGCGCGTTGCGGTCGAAGTGACCGGACCGACGGAAATATCGTTCTGCACGTTGCGCACGTTCTCCACACCCAGCGCGATGACACCGATGTCGTCCTTGATCTGCTGTGTTGGGGCTTCTCCCACGAGCAGCACGAAGCGATTGAAGGGGATGACATCTACATGAACCTCGTCGCTGTATTTCTCGTTGATCCGACTGCTCACTTTGGAGCCGATGGTCTTGTCCTCGACGTAGGTGCCCGTGCTGCGTCTATCGTCCACCATCACGACAGCTGCGCCGCCGGCCGCGACGACCGCAGGAACGCATCCATGTAGTGCAGGCACCAGCATTGCCAGGAACAGCAACATCAGTTGTCGTTTCTCCATGTCCTATTCCACTCCTAGCAGCAGGCAGTCGACAGCATCACACAGACAATGCAAGCACAAGATATGCACCTCCTGAATGCGAGCAGTGCTCGAGTGGGGGACGCAGACATGGATGTCGTCTTGACCGAGCAGATCGCCTACCACACCTCCGTTTCTGCCAGTCAGCGCGATCACTCCCATATGGCGTTCGTGCGCTGCATGCACCGCTTCAACGATGTTGCGCGAATTCCCACTGGTCGAGATGACAAGCAGAAGATCGTCGGGCTGCCCCAACGCGCGGACCTGCTTGGCGAATACTTGATCGTAGTCATAGTCATTGGCGATGGAGGTGATAGTCGAAGAATCTGTGGTCAGAGCGACCGCCGGCAGCGCCGGCCTTTCCATCTCAAACCGGTTGAGCATTTCCGCACTGAAGTGTTGCGCATCCGCCGCCGAGCCCCCATTGCCGCAGGCTAAGATTTTCCCCTCGTTCATCAAACATCGAACCATGCGCTCGGCCCCGTGCCGCAAGGGTTCGGTGAGGGCCTTCGCGGCCTGGGTCTTGAGTTGTGCACTTTCCGCAAAGTGCTGACCGATACGCTTGTTCAGATCCATGCGCGTTCCTTGGCCCGCCCTTCAGGCGCGCAAGCTATCACACATGCCTGCGGCATGCCGAGTCGTTTGTCGACGACAACCTTTATTCTCCAAACGCATCTTTGATCCATTCGGGAGCGCCGTCGTTGTCGATTAAAACGGCGTCGAACCGGCATGCGGGCATGGTACGGCGCCCAGCTAGAAAATGGCGAGCCGCTGCGAGCAGGCGCGCGCGTTTGCGTGGGGTGATGCTTTCCGCGGCGGCACCGAATGAACGGTTGCGACGCATGCGTACTTCCACGAACACGAGCGTTGTGCCATCGTGCATGATGAGATCGATCTCGCCCAGCCGGCAGGTGTAGTTGCGTTCCTCAAGCATGAGTCCCTGGCCGCGCAGGAACCGCAGCGCTTCGTCTTCGGACTGGACGCCGCGACGATTCATTGCGCCTATCTAAAGCGAACCTCGACCATCGGAAGCAGCCAAGACAACGGACGGCTCAGGACATGCGTCTCGCCCTGGCTGAACTGTGCCGGGATGACCTCACGAACATAGCGGTGATCCTTTTCCAGTGTGATGTAGCCGGTAACACCATCGAGCGGAGCCTGGTTCGAGGCAGGCATGAGCAGCTCCTGCGCAATACGATAGGCATCGATGCCCAACGCATAGAAACGCTGGAACTCGAGGCCGAGCTGGTCCTGGCGAATGTAGGACAGCACAGCTGGATGGTCGGGTGAGAGCAACCAGGGCATATCGACAAAGTAAATTCCGTTCAGCTCGAAGTTAGCCAACGGCTCCATGCTGGTGTGCACCAAGGAAGTGGCGTAGATCGGCAACGCGGTGCCCAGATAAGAACGCACCAGTTTGGCACGCTCGGCGTCCAGCGCGAGGAAGATCACGTCGCTTACACCGGTGGCGATCGTTTCACGCAGCTTGACCAGACCGGGTGCGCTCGAGTACTGGAACTGATCCTGTATGGTGCCGCCACGCCGGGCGAACTCATCTTCGAAGGCCTGCGCGAGCCGATGCGAAAGGGGGGCTTCGCTGCTGACCACGATAGCATTGCGCCGACCCCGGTCGCGAGCGAGCTGCGCCACCTGCCGCGCCTCGTTCTCGATTTGCAACCCAAACACGTAGAGCTTGGGCGGTATGACTGACTCGTCCTCCGGGGCGTTGAGCGCGAGGGTCGGTACGATGACCAGCGTGGTGCCGGCGAGCGCGGTGACTGCGCTGCGCGTGAGCGGGCCGATGACGAGCTGAGCGCCAGCGCGCACCGCGCTCTCATAATCCTGCACGACGTCGAACGGATCGTCACCAGTGCCCCTTACCACCAGCGGCAGAGTAGTGCCACGATGCACCTTCGCCGCTTCGAGTATCCCGAGGCGAAGCGCTTCCGCCTGCCGGCCGATGGCTGCAGACTTGAGTGGCAGCAGAACCGCGATGTGTGGCCGAGACAGTTGCTCAGTGGTCCTCGAATCCTGCTGCTGCGCGAGCGCCTGATTGGCCAATGCGCAGAGCGCGAAGTATAGTAGCGGTGACAGCAGCAGAGACGAGACCGGTGCACGTTGCATAGCGACGTCAGAACGCGGGCGGAGGCGGCATTATATGTCGTGGCGACGCCGCTGGGTAACTTGCGTGACATCACTTTGCGCGCGCTCGACGTACTTGCTTCGGTCGCAGCGGTGGCGGCTGAAGACACGCGCCGTACGCGGCAGCTGTTGTCCCACTATCAGATTTCCGCCCGGCTGATCGCCTTGCACGAGCATAACGAAGGGCGCACCGCGCAGGAACTCATCGCATTGATCGGGGACGGCAACTCTGTCGCATACGTGACCGACGCCGGGACGCCGGGGATCAGCGATCCGGGAGCGCTGCTGGTCTCGCGCGTGCGCGCGGCCGACCGGCGCGTAATCCCGATTCCTGGGCCGAGCGCGGTGACCGCAGCGCTCTCCGTCGCCGGGGTTAGCGCTCAGCAATTTCTGTTTTGCGGCTATCTGTCCGCCAAGGCGGTGCATCGCCGCGAGGAGCTGAGAGCTCTCTCTCAGTTGCCATACACCCTGGTGTTCTACGAAGCGCCGCACCGTTTGTCGTCGGCTGTCGACGATATGGAACGTTGCCTGGGGCCGGAGCGAGTCGTCGTGATCGCGCGCGAGATCAGCAAGCTGTTCGAGACCTTCCATCGTTGTAGGCTGGGTGAGGCGCGCGCCTGGCTCGAGGCAGATCCGAACAGGACGCGCGGTGAATTCGTACTCGTCGTTGAACGTGCGAGCGGTGGACGCGTCGATGCGCTAGAGGCGTCGCAGCGAGCACTGGAGGTCCTGCTGGGTGAGCTGCCGCTCAAGCAGGCCGTAGGCCTGGCTGCGGCGATCACCGGCGCGCACAGAAAAGCGATGTACAAGCGCGCCCTGGAACTGAAGGCGCGCGCCGATCGAACGGCGCACCCAGGCGCAACGCAAGGAAAGACAGAATGAACCAGTCAACGCGCATGCTGCGACCGTGATTCGAGCCTCGAGCAGGACATGAATCAGCTGACCATAATAAAACCGGACGACTGGCACCTGCACGTGCGTGACGGAGAGGCCTTGCGTGCGGTGCTGCCGCACAGCGTGAGACGTTTCGCGCGTGCCATCATCATGCCCAATCTGCAGCCACCCATCGCGTCGACGCAATCCGCGCTCGCATATCGCGAGCGCATCCGGGCGGCGTTGCCCCCCGGCGCCCGTTTCGAGCCGCTGATGACCCTGTACCTGACAGAGGAAACGACCCCGGATCAAGTGCGCTCCGCGCGCGCCAGCGGTGCCGTGTACGCCATCAAGTACTACCCGGCGGGCGCGACCACACACTCCGAGTCAGGGGTCACCGATCTGCGCCGGTGTTTCAAGTCGTTGGAGGCCATGGCCGAAACCGGCTTGCCGCTGCTGGTGCATGGAGAAGTGACTGATACGCACGTCGACGTGTTCGATCGCGAGAAAGCGTTCATCGAACACACTCTCGGGCCCCTCGTACAGCGCCTGCCCAGCCTCAAGATCGTGCTGGAACACATCAGCACCGCGGACGCGGTCCAGTTCGTGCTGGCTGCTCCCCCCAACGTTGCCGCCACGATCACCGCGCATCATTTGCTGCTCAATCGCAACGCACTGTTTCAGGGTGGCTTACGTCCGCACCACTACTGTTTGCCCTTGCTCAAGCATGAGGAGCATCGCCAAGCGTTGCTTCGGGCTATCGCTTCGGGCGAGCCCAAATTCTTCCTCGGCACCGACAGTGCGCCGCATGCCCGTACCGCCAAAGAAGCGCAGTGCGGATGCGCCGGGGTATACACGGCGCACGCCGCGATCGAGCTGTACGCAGAAGCGTTCGAAGCGGCGGGGGCTCTCGGACGGCTGGAGGGGTTTGCGAGCCTTCACGGCGCCGACTTCTACGGACTGCCGAGAAATAGCGAGCAGATCACGTTGGTGCGGCGCGAATGGACTGTGCCCGACGAGTTGCCCTACGGCACAAGCACGGTGGTCCCGCTGCGCGCCGGTGAGCGTGTGCGTTGGTCGCTCGCTTGAGGCGCGATGCACGCAAGCCGACGGGTCACTTCCGCTATCATGACGAAGTGAAGCTGGCTGGGCAGTCGCTGTGGGCCGTGTGCCACACAGAGGAAAGTCCGGGCTCCGCAGAGCAGGATGCCGGCTAACGGCCGGGCGCCGCGAGGCGACGGAAAGTGGAACAGAGAGAAGCCTGCCTACGTCCCGCTCGCGGGACCGGCGATGGTGAAACGGTGGGGTAAGAGCCCACCGCGGACCTGGCAACAGGGACGGCACGCCAAACCCCATCCGGAGCAAGGCCAAATAGGGAAGCGATAGCGCGGCTCGCGCTGCTTCCGGGTAGGCCGCTTGAGCCGCCGGGTAACCGGCGGCCCAGAGGAATGATTGCCCAAGGGGTCCGTCCCCTGGACAGAACCCGGCTTATAGGTCAGCTTCACTCCTCGCGCAGCAGATCAGATCGGTACCGAAGTGTCGTCCTCTTCCGACAGACGCGTGCCTGTTAATTCTCGAAGTCACATTCAGTAGTCCTCGTATCATCCTATTTTCATTGAATCTCTGCAGGTCACCTCCAGACTTTCTCTGGTCTGCATGGTAAGTCATTGTCCGGAATGCAAAATCCAGTAATTTCAGCTTGACCCGGCCCAATCTTTTAACTTATAGTGCCTCTGAAGTGGGAAAAAGTGGGGGATTGTGGGAGATCCCCGATAATCAGGGGGCTATGTGTTCCGAGGCGTCACCTCGCTGACACTGGATAGTAAGGGCCGGCTCGCGGTGCCAGCGAAGTTCCGTGAGGTGCTCCAGCTTCGCTCGGGCGGGAAGCTGGTCATCACTGCCGACTCCACATCTTGTCTCCTGCTCTACCCGGCGCCCGATTGGGAACCCATTCAACAGAAGCTCATGGGCCTGTCGAGCTTCAGTCAACGCACGCGCGACCTGCAGCGTCTTCTTGTAGGCAATGCGTCGGACGTCGATGTTGACGGCGCGGGTCGCATTCTGATTCCGGGTCCGCTGCGCAGATTTGCCGGCCTCGAGAAGGATGTGGCGTTGATCGGCCAGGGTGTGCGCTTCGAACTATGGGACGAGGCGAAGTGGGGGGCGCAAATGGAGAAATCGAGCGTTCTCAGCCAGGACGATGTGCCGCCCGAGCTCGACGGTTTTTCACTCTGAGCCATGCCCCGCTCGAGCCCATCTCGTCTTAGCCCCTGATCTTTGAGTCATGCTCGCGCAAGCGATGCTCGAACGGGAGTTCGAGGTTACGAAGACCGACCAGACTCAGGTGCACTTGCCGGTGCTGCTACGGGAAGCCGTAGACGCGCTGGCGGTCAAAGGAGACGGGATCTACGTCGACTGCACGTTCGGCAGGGGCGGTCATAGCCGCGAAATCCTGCGTCGCCTGGGAGGCGGCGGGCGGCTGGTCGCGTTCGATCGTGACCCGGCTGCGCTGGAATCGGCGCGGGATATCGACGACGCTCGCTTTACACCGCTGCACGAGAGCTTTCGGCGAATGCGCGATGTATTGGCGGAGCAGGGAATCGAACGTGTGGACGGTTGTTTGATGGACTTGGGTACATCCTCACCGCAGCTCGCGGATGGGAAGCGTGGCTTCAGCTTCAGATTGGACGGCCCGCTTGACATGCGGATGGACACGAGCCGCGGCGTTACGGCCGCTGAATGGCTTGCAACGGCACCGGAGAACCACATCGGGGAGGTGATCAGAACCTATGGCGAAGAACGGTTTGCTCGGCAGATTGCAAGAGCGATTGTTGCGGCTCGATCGAGGCGAGCTATCGACTCCACCCGACAGCTTGCCCAGATCGTGGAAGACGTCGTTCGCACGCGCGAGCCAGGCCAAGACCCGGCGACGCGGACATTCCAGGCTATACGGATTTTCATCAATCAAGAGCTTGAGGAACTATCGCTAACGCTGCCGCAGGCGCTCGAGCTGCTGCGCGAGGGTGGCCGCTTGGTTGTGATCAGCTTCCATTCCCTCGAGGACCGTATCGTGAAACGCTTCATGCGCGACAACTCACGGCCCGCACCTGTGCCACGTGGGCTGGCGGTGCGGGAAGACCAGCGCATCCCACCCATGCTCCGTCTCGTCGGTAAACCCGTGCGCCCGGGTTCCGGGGAGCGCGCGGCGAACCCGAGAGCGCGCAGCGCGATCTTGAGGATTGCCGAGAGGCTGTCTGATCGACCAGCCCTGGAACGCCGGCCTAAATGATGAAGCTCAACATCGCGCTCTGCGCGACCCTCCTGCTCTGCGCCCTCGCGCTGGTCACCTCACAGCACAGGGCCCGCAAGCTCTTCTCAGAGCTCACCCAGGAGGAGGAGGTGACGAAGCAGCTCGACGTCGAATGGGGTCAGTTGCAGCTCGAGCAGAGCACGTGGGCCATGCACGCGCGCATCGAGAAGATCGCTAGCGGTCGGCTGCAGATGCGCGTGCCGTCCGGGGCGCGCCTGCGTTTGTTGTCTGTCGGTCCTGCCGGTGGCGACGGGCAGCAGACCGATGCAGCGAGACAGACGCGAGCGAGCGGCTCTGATGCCCAGCGTCCAGGAGGGGAGCGTTGAAGGCCCCGCGCAATCCGGCGCTCCAGCTCCGCTTGCCCCTCGGCCGAGCTCGGGTTGTCGTTGGGTTGCTTCTGCTCTGCTTTGGCGCGCTCACCGCGCGTGCGATGTATCTCCAAGTGTGGCAAAACGATTTCCTCCAGCAGGAGGGCGCCTCGCGATTCACTCGCATCATTGAGCTGCCTGCTCATCGCGGCATGATCACCGACCGCCTCGGCGACCCGCTTGCGATCAGCACGCCGGTCGAATCCGTGTGGGCCACGCCGGCAGATGTGCAGATCACCTCGCCACAGCGCCGCCAGCTCGCTAACCTGCTCGGCCTCGACGAGCTCGAGCTTGCCCGGAAGCTGACGGAGTCCGGCCGGGAGTTCGTTTACCTCAGGCGCCAGCTTGCCCCGGAGTTGGCGGCCAAAGTCGTGCAGCTCGGACTGCCTGGAATCTCACTGCGGCGCGAATATCGCCGCTACTACCCGGCCGGTGAGATAACCGCCCAGCTGATTGGGATCACGGATGTGGATGACCGGGGCCAAGAGGGCATCGAGCTCGAATACCAAGAGTTGCTCGCGGGCAGACCCGGGAGCCGCCGAGTAATCAAGGACAGACTCGGCCGAGTGGTAGAAGACGTCGAGCACCTGCGGGTGCCGGTCGAGGGGCGTGACTTGGCATTGTCCATCGACCGCAAGCTGCAGTACCTGGCATACCGTGAGCTGAAGAGCGCACTGGCGCAGCATCGTGCTAAGGCCGGCGGACTCGTGGCGCTCGATCTCGCGACAGGCGAAGTGCTCGCCCTGGTGAACCTGCCTGCCTTCAATCCGAACAACCGCGCCACGCTGGACGCGCGCCAGGCACGCAACCGTGCCATCACCGACACCTTCGAACCTGGCTCGACGCTCAAACCGTTCACTGTGGCTGCCGCTTTGGAGGCCGGAGTGATCAGGCCCAACACCGTGCTGCAGACCGCGCCCGGTTACTTGACGGTGGGAGACGCGACCATCCACGACGCTCATCCCGAGTCCGAGCTGAGCGTCGCGCAGGTGATTCAGAAGTCGTCTAACGTCGGTGCAGCCAAACTGGCACTCGCGCTGCCGCGCGAGTCCCTATGGCGGATTCTTTCGGGAGCCGGCTTCGGCGTGACGCCAGAGCTGAGGTTTCCCGGTCAGGCTTCTGGCCATTTGCGCCCCTTTCAGCAGTGGCGGCCGATCGAGCAGGCGACACTGTCCTACGGTCACGGCATCTCCGTGAGCCTGCTGCAGCTGGCGCGCGCCTACACCGTCTTCGCGACCGACGGGCAGCTCCAGGCGGTGTCGCTCGTTCGGCAGGATCAGAGGCCCGAGAGCAAGCGCGTGATCTCGCGAGGCACGGCGCTCGCGGTTCGCAGCATGCTCGAACTGGTCGTTCAGGCCGGCGGCACAGCTCCGCGCGCGCGCATTCCGGGCTACCGGGTGGCTGGCAAGACTGGCACCGCTCACAAATTGGACGGTCGCGGATATGCCGCAGACCGCTACGTATCTTCCTTCGTCGGGATGGCGCCCGCCTCCAATCCTCGCTTGCTGGTTGCCGTCATGGTCGATGAGCCGAGCGCTGGCGAGTACTTTGGCGGCGTCGTCGCTGCACCGGTGTTCAGCCGCGTCATGTCAGAGGCGTTGAGCATCTTGTCCATACCGCCCGACGCTCCCATGGTCGACGTTGTTCCCATCGAAGCGCTGCCGGAGGTGCGAGAGGAGGTATGAGCGAGACCGCCGGAAACCAGGGTCTCTCGCCGGGCGCCGACCGCGCTGCGCTCGAGGGTCTCGGTGTGCCAGTCACTCGACTGGTCACGGACAGCCGCCGGGTAGAGCCCGGGGATGTGTTTGTTGCCATGCCTGGCGTTCGCACTGATGGACGCGCCTTCATCGAGCAGGTCATCGCCGCCGGTGCGGCCGCCGTCATCTGGGACGCACAAGACTTTCAGTGGAATTCCGCCTGGCGAGTGCCGAACTTGGCCGTCCCGGGCCTGCGTGAGAGGCTGGGGTTTATCGCGGCCAGCGTATATGGATACCCGTCTCGCAGCATGTGGGTGGCGGGCGTGACCGGAACCAACGGCAAGACGTCCTGCTCCCACTGGATTGCGCAGAGCCTCACGCACCTGGGTCGGCGTACCGCAGTCATCGGCACGCTCGGGAACGGCTTCCCCGGACGGCTAGCGACCCCTACTCACACCACCCCCGACGCAGTCGCACTTCAATCGCACATGTCCAGCCTGCTGCAGCAGGGGGCGTCGGGAGTGGTCGTGGAAGTCTCCTCCCACGGCCTGGAGCAAGGCCGGGTGAATGGCGTGACCTTCGCGGCTGCGCTGTTCACCAACCTTTCCCGCGATCACTTGGACTACCACGGCAGCATGGAGCGCTACAGCGCTGCCAAAGCGAGGTTGTTCAGCTGGCCTGGGCTGCAGCATGCGGTGATCAACCTGGATGACAGTTTCGGGCTGGAACTGGCGGCCGCGCTCGACCGTTCGCGGATCAACGTGCTCGGCTATGGGCTGGGCAAGGGCGAAATCTCTGGTCACAAGCTCGACTTGTCGAAGCACGGCCTCACCCTGGAGATCGAAACCCCTTGGGGCGCGGGCGTCATTCGCAGCCAGCTGCTGGGGGGCTATAACGCCGCCAACCTGCTCGGCGTCCTCGGAACGTTGTTGGCGGCTGGCGTCAGGCTGGACGATGCAACCACGGCGTTGGAGCGCGTCGAGCCTGTGGCGGGCCGTCTGCAGATGATCCGGCGACAGGGTAAGCCGCTGGTAGTGGTGGATTACGCACATACGCCGGATGCGCTCCAGAAGGTGCTGGAGACCCTGCGCGCAGTCCTGGGAGCCGACGGCCGCCTGATCTGCGTATTCGGCTGCGGCGGGGAGCGCGACGCGGGCAAGCGCCCGCTGATGGGTGAAGTAGCCACGCGCCTAGCGGATCAAGTATTCATCACCAGCGACAACCCGCGCGGCGAGGATCCGCGCGCCATCGTCGACGCGATCATCACTGGCGCACATGCCAATTACCACGTGGAGCTGGACCGTGCCAGCGCCATCCTGCTCGCGTTGCACGAGTCGCGCCCCGAG
>Ga0335084_10008166_pt1 | contig 10418 bp, 7 predicted proteins | sample Lox_Sample_44_FD_206721 | JGI IMG/M metagenome (GOLD analysis project Ga0335084, IMG submission 206721) | Soil microbial communities from Loxahatchee National Wildlife Refuge, Florida, United States - Lox_Sample_4.4 | ecosystem: Environmental > Terrestrial > Soil > Wetlands | place: USA: Florida... | reverse complement strand
GGCCGTCGATCGCGGCGCGCGGGCGCCCGAAGAGTTCGAGATCATCAACCTGGGCGGCAGCGTCACGACGAGCCTCATCCGCCTGGTCGAGCTCCTGGGCCAGGCGCTGGACGTCACACCCAGGATCGAGTACGGCCCGCCGCAACCCGGCGACGTGGAGCGCACCTGGGCCGACGTCTCAAAGGCTCGACGCCTGCTGGGATATCAACCAACGACATCGATCGAGGAGGGGCTCGCGAAGTTCGCCGCGTGGTTCAAGCAGGGCGTTACAGCTGGGTCGCGATCACGATGATCGCCACCGTACTCGCCAGGATCTGCGCGATCGCGCCGAACAGCGCCACGTAGTCGGTGTGCTGCGTCGTGTCCTTGACGGGGACGAGCACCTCCGACCCCGGACCGGGTGTGGGACTGCTCCCGAACAAGCCGCCGCGCTTGGTCTGCACCTTGCCGTTCGCGAACCGCACGCTCACGCGCCCCTTGTCCGCCCGATAGTTGAATCCACCCGCCGCGCTCAGGTAGTAGTCGAGCGACTTGCCCTTCTGCCATAGGACGCTCCCGGGCGAGCTCACCGCCCCGCTCACCTTCACGCTCGGTTCGTACTCGGGAACGCGCACGGAATCGCCCGGCTGGAGAACGATGTTCTCCTGCGAGCGGGGGTCGGCCAGCGCCTTCTTCAGGTCCACGTCGATCCGGCCCACGTCGTTCACCATGCGGTAGAACTGCACCCCTTCGACGTACGCCTGCGGGGTGAGCCCGCCGGCCCGCTGGATCAGGTCGGCGAGGCGTTCCGACTTGGACGTGAGCGCATAGTAGCCGGGGAACTGGACCTGGCCCATCAGCTGCACGGTGCGCTGGAGCTGGAAGTCCGGCTGCCGCAGAATCAGCACGTTGTCGTACGGCTCGAGCGGCACTTCGGCGGCACCGCTCGCCGCGAATGCCAGCCCCACCGGCCCGAAGTATCGGCCCGCCGAGTCGCGCTCGAACAGATAGCTCGAGTCGAGCGGCACGCGCACCGTGCGCGCGAGCTGGCCCTGGGAGCGGTCCTCGGGCAAGCGGGCCACCTCGGCTTCCTTGAGATACGCGCCGACCCGCGGCCCCCGGGCGAGCAGCACCAGATCGCGCAGCGTGATCCCGGGCCGCCAGGGATACCGGCCGGGCCGCATCACCATCCCGGAGATGGCCACGAACATGGTGTTCTCGAGGGACGGAATGGAATCCACCACCACCGAGTCGCCGTCTTCGAGCGCCATGGCGGGGAGGCGCACGCCGTTCAGGATGTCCCCGCCCGGCGCCGGTGCGCCCGGTGGATCGGGATTGCCGCCCGGTGCGCCGGGCGGGAGCGCGACGTCGATCACGGCCCGCGGATAGGGCCCGGGCCCGCGGTCAGCGGCGGGGAGGACGCGGAAGATCGACAGGCGTCGCAGCTGGGCGTCCGCGCGGAACCCCCCTGCCGCGCGCGCCACGTCCGCGAGCGATTCATCCGCCTGCACCTCGTAGATCGCGGGCCGCACCACGGCGCCCGTGACCTGAACGCGCTTGCCATGCAGGGGGACGAACACGACGTCCCCGGTTTCAAGCCGCACGTCGCTGCGCTTGTCCCCCCGCAGGAGGTAGTCGTAGAGGTCGCACGTGGCCACGACCTTGTCGAGCCGGCGGACCTCGACGCGGCGGAGATTCGCGCGATTGGTGATGCCGCCCGCGGCGTACAGCGCGGTGAGCACCGTGCCGAGCGCGCTGATCTGGTAGGCGCCCGGCTGCTTGGCTTCGCCCACCACGTACACCTGGTTCACCCGCACGCTCGCGACCGAGACGTCGAACCGCGTCGTGGCCTGCGCGCCGCGCTTCACGCCCGAGTACACGTGTCCCAGCCGCGCGTACAGGACGTCGCGCAGCTGGTCGAGGGTGAGATTGGCGACGAAGATCTGCCCCACCTGCGGCACGAAAATGAATCCTTCACGGGTGACCTGGAGGGTGTAAGCGAACTCGACGTCCCCGGTCAGGATCAACACGAGGTTGTCGCCGGCGCCGAGCCTGTAGTCGGGCGGCACGGGTCCCGCGAGCGTGGGGAGAAACTGCGTGGTGGAGCGCCGGAACACGTCCACCCCGAACACGTAGTTGCCCGTCGCGAGCGACTCGGCGTGCAGCGCCTCCTGCAGCTGGGTCATCCCCGTATCGACGCGCAGGCGCTGCCCGGGCGGCGTGACCGCGCCGAAGCCGAGCGCCTCGATGGCGGCCAGCTCCTGGGCGCCCGGCGCGGCGAGGGGGGCGGCCTGGCCCGGCGCCCCGGTGCCGAGGTAGGCATCGAGCAGCGTCGGGGGATAGCCGCTCGCCGCCAGGCGCGCGCGAATCTGGTCGGGGGTGAGACCGGATTGTTGAATGCGCTGGCGCACGGACTCGCCGAGCGCGGGGTTCCCCGGCTGCACCGCCTGCGCGGGGACCTGCGCCCGGGCCGCCGCAGCGACGAGCACGAGCAACACGACTGACCACGGAGGGACGAACCCGCTGCGCGGCGCGACCATAGCGAGGCGAGTAAGTTCGCCGCCAAACTCGCTACGCGTCAAGCTGTTGCGCTGAAGCGCGCCGCGAGGTGCGCGAGCTGCTCCCGCCAGTCGAGGCCCAGCGTCACGCGGACTCTCCACACGTACAGCACCGTCGCGCCGACCAGGCTCAGCGACACCGCCGTCGCCACGCCCTCGAGGCCGCCCATCCATTGCGTCAAGGGATAGATCGTCGCCGCCATGATCACGAGGTGCACCGCGTTCAGCTGGTAGGCGAACCGCGGCTCGCCCAGGGCGTTGAACAGGGTGGCCCCGAGCGTCACGACCGACCGGAACAACATGCCCACGACCAGGATCTTCAGGGCCGGCACGATCGGCAGCCACCGCGCGCCGAGAATCACGCGCGTGATGGCACCCCCGAACAGGAGCACCACGACGACGAACGCTCCGTGCGCCGCGAGCACCAGGCGCTGCGCGGCGAAATACCAGGCGGCGAGCCGCTCGCGCTCGCGATGCAGCGCGCTGAGCGACGGCAGCCCCACCTGGGTCACGACCTGCGTCAGCCCCACGATCGGCAGCTCGGCGATCCGGAAGGCCACCTGGTAGAACCCGAGCGCGGCCACGCCCAGCGCCCTCGCGACGAAGGCGTTGTCACCCTGGAGACTCAGGAACGTCATCACCTGGGTGGCGAGCACCCACTTGCCGTAATGCGTGAGCTCGCGGATCCGCTCGCGGTCGAGGGCGAGGTGCACGGGGCGGCGCGCCACGATGTGGGACGCCACCGTGCTCGTCACCTGCGACGCGATGAACGCGATCACCAAAGCCCACACGTTGCGCAGGACGAAACCGAGCGTGATCGCGACGACGAGCGTGACTACGACCTCGGGGAGGCGCCACCAGAACAGCGTGTCGAACCGCAGGTCGCGGATCCAGCGCACCCGGGCGGGGTTCGCGACCCCGCGCAGGATGACCACCACGGCGGTGGCTCGCAGGACGGGCACGAGGACCGGCTCGCGGAAGAACGCGGCGGCAAGCGGGGCGGCGAGCCAGAGCAGCACGGCCAGCACGAGGCCCCGGATGACCTGGATCGTGAACGCCGTGTCGTAGAAGCGGTCCACATCGTCGCGCCGCTGCACCAGGGCGGTCTCGTATCCCGTCTCGGTGAGGGCTTCGACCGCGTTCAGGACCACGAGCGTGGCGCCCATGGCCCCGAAGTCGTGGGGGCTCAGGAGACGCGCGAGGATGAGCGTACGCAAGAAGCCCGACGCGCCCACCAGCGCACGGCCGAGCAGCACCCAGCGGCCCGCGGCGATGGCCTGGTCGAGAGGGCGTGACGTCAGGAGTCCCGCCGGGAGCGGGGGCGGCCGCCGGGAGTCGCTGGTTGATGCGGGTTTTCACTCATTGACGCGTGTCTGACCCCGCCGTTACGATACGCTATCGTATGCGCCCGCCGATCCTGCTCGCGCACTCCTACTATCTGCGGCACGATCCGAAGCAGGTACGGAAGATGAAGCCGTACCCGCCCCTCGCCACGCTCCTGGCCGCCGGGACCCTGCGCCAGCGTGGTCACGAAGTACGGCTGTTCGACGCCATGCTGGCCTCGGGAGAGGATGAGTTCGAGCAGGTCCTGGACGACGTGCGGCCCGACGTCGTCGCGATCGTCGAGGACAACTTCAACTTCCTCACCAAGATGTGCACCACCCGCATGCTCGAGGCGGGGCTCACAATGATTCGGGCGGCGAAGGCGCACGGCTGTCGCGTGGTGGTGAACGGATCGGACGCCGCGGATCAGCCCGCAACTTATCGCGACGCCGGTGCCGACGCGATCATCATCGGCGAGCCCGAGCAGACGCTCGCCGAGCTGATGGAGGTGTGGGTCCACGACCGGGGCGACGTCCAGCGCGTGCGCGGGCTCGCCTTGCCGGCCCGCGGGGCGAGCGGAGAGCCGCTGCTCCACACCGAGGCGCGGCCCTCGCTTCAACACCTGGACGAGCTGCCGTTCCCGGCCTGGGACCTGGTGGACGCGTCGCGGTATCGCGCGGCGTGGCTCGAGGCGCACGGGCGCCTGTCCTGGAACATGGTGACGACGCGCGGATGCCCGTACGGATGCAACTGGTGCGCCAAACCGGTATTCGGCCGCACCTACGCACAGCGCAGCCCGGGCAACGTCGCCGACGAGCTCCACTCCCTGCGGGAGCGCGTAGGGCCGGGCCACGTGTGGTTCGCCGACGACATCTTCGGCCTCACGCCGCGCTGGATGGAATCGTTCGCGGACGCCGTCCACGCCCGCGGCGCGGCTACGCCGTTCATGATCCAGTCGCGCGTCAATCTCATGACGCCGCCCGCCGTCGCGGCGCTCGCCCGCGCCGGCTGTGAGGAAGTGTGGATGGGAGTGGAGTCGGGCTCGCAGCAGATTCTCGACGCCATGGACAAGGGGAGCACCGTCGAGCAGGCGCGCGCCGCCACCAGGCTGCTCAAGGCGCAGGGCATCCGCGCGTGCTGGTTCATCCAGCTCGGCTACCCAGGCGAGGGATGGTCCGAAATTCTCCTCACGAGGGATGTCGTGCGCGACGAGCGGCCGGACGACATCGGTGTCTCCGTCGCCTACCCGCTGCCGGGGACGGAATTCTACGCCCGCGTGGAAGAACAGCTCAGCGCCGAGCGCCATTGGCGCACCAGCGAAGACCTGGCCATGCTGTTCCAGGGCACTTACGCCACCCCGTTCTATCGGACGATCCGCGACCTGCTCCACGAGGAGGCGAGCCTCGATCCGGGGGCCGATCGCCGGGCCTTGGACGACCGGTGGAGGGAGCTCGAGCGCCTGGAGCCGCAGTCCCGCTCGGCCGCGCCGACGACGATCGGGTCGTCTAGTGCACCGCTGCTTCCCATACGTCGAAGCGCGAAGGTGGGCGGTGGCGCCGAACGAACGCACTGAGCGAGCGGAGCTCGTACCAGAGGGGATACCACACGCGGTGGCGGCGCCAGGTGAGGCCGGAGCGCGTCGAGGCTTCGGCCAGGCGATCGGCCGTCAGGTATTCGATCGCGGGCAGCGCGAGCAACGCGGTGGCCCGGTCGCCCCACTCCCGGCGCGCGACCTCGCGCTTCTCGGCAACCATGCGGTCGCCGTCGGCGGCATGGCGGTAGAACGGTGAATCGACGATCACGACGCGCCCGCCGGGCACGGTGACGCGCGCGGCCTCGGCGATCGTCGCGGCGAGCGACAGGGCGTAGTGAATCGCGGCGTTGAACACGACGACGTCGAACGCGCGCTTCAGAGGCAGGGCGTCGAAGGAGGCGGCGAGCCGCGGAAGGGTCGCAGGGGCCGCGCCGAGCCCGTCGACGGCGTCGCTGCGCCAGTCGAGCGCCACCGCGCGGTGGCCGAGCAGGGCCAGGCGGTAGCAGAGCCACCCGTTGCCCGCGCCGAGATCGAGGACGGTGAGCGGACGCGCCACGGCCCGCGCGAGCGGCTCCACGATGGCGTGCAGGAAGCGTTCGTAGCTCCGGGCGCGCACGGCCCACTGGCGCGCCAGCGGGCCGGTGCGCAGATAGGGCAGGGCGAGCAGCTCGGCCTCTCCGCCGCTGCCGCGTCCCTCGGCCTTGCGCTGGTCGGCGTACGCCGCGCGAAACCGCGCGGATGTGCTCATCGGCGCAACATAATGTGACGGCCCCGGGACGTGTAACGACAACGGTGGTCCAGAGTCTTGCGAGGGGTTAACGTGAGTCCGCATAGTCGCGGTCGACGACACGATGCACCAGGTGCGATGGAGGTAGGGCTGTGATCGTTTTTGTGAACCCGCAGGCGACGACCCCGATCAATCGCCGGTTTCCGCTCTCCGTGATGGCCCTCGGGGCGGCGCTGCCCGAGGGGACGAGCTGGGAGATCGTCGATGGCAACCGTCCCGGGGTCGATCCCTACGAGGCGGTGGCCGCCCGGATCGAGGCGGCGGCGGGCACCCGGGATCCCGTCCGGCTGATCGCCATGACGGTCATGCCGGGCCCGCAGATGCGCACCGCGGTGCCGATCACCCGCGCGCTGAAGGCGCGCTTCCCCGACATGCCGATCGTGTGGGGCGGCAATTTCCCCTCGCTCTATCCCGAACCGGTGCTGCACGCGCCATACATCGACTGGATGGTCAAGGGGCAGGGGGAGCAGACCTTCCTCGAGCTGCTGGAAGTGCTGGACGGACGCCGCGATCCCAAGACGGTCGCGGGCCTCGGGTTCATGGACCACGGCACGCCCTGGGTGGGGCCCGAGCGGCCCTGGGTGGGTCCCGACGAGCTCCCCGCGCCGCCCTACGCCAAGATCAACGTGGACGACTACCTGCACCCCACGTTCCTGGGGCGGCGCAGTGCCGTCTACCAGTCGTCGATCGGGTGCCCGTACTCGTGCAATTTCTGCGGGGTCATCTCGGTGTACGGCAGCCGCGAGAAGTGGGAGGATCCCGCCCGCACGGTGCAGCACCTGACCTACCTGGTCGAGCGGCACGGGGTCGACTCGCTGCACTTCTACGACAACAACTTCTTTCTCCGCGAAGATCACGCGATCGAGATCTGCAGCCGTCTCGCGCCGCTCGGCCTTTCCTGGTGGTGCGAGGCGCGGGTCGACGTGATGCTGCGGTTCCGCCCCGCGACCTGGGAGACGATCCGGCGGGCGGGATTGAAGATGGTGTTCTTCGGCGCCGAGTCGGGCTCGAACGAGCGGCTGGACAGAATGAAGAAGGGCATCACGATCGAGCAGACCATGGAAGCCGCGGAGCGCTCGCGCGCATACGGCATCATCCCCGAGTTCTCCTTCGTGCTCGGGGACCCCGTGGATATCGAGGACGACGTCAACACGACGCTCGCGTTCGTGCGGAAGCTGAAGACCATCAATCCGGACTCGGAGATCATCCTCCAGTTCTACACGCCGACGCCGCAGCGACGCGGGACGTATGGCGGCGTCGACCCGCTGGCCGGCACGCCCCTGACCCTCGACGAGTGGGCCGACCCGCAGTGGCAGGGCTGGATGACCCACGAGGACCCCGAACAGTGGCTGCCGCGCAAGCTCAAGGCCCGGGTCGACAACTTCGAGGTGATTCTGCGGAGCCGCTTCCCGTCGCTGCACGACCGGACCACGTCGCGCTGGGGCGCCGCCCTGGCGCAGGTGCTGGCCAAGCGGCGCTGGGAGACGGGGCGCTACGACAATCCGCGCCTGCTGCGGGGGGTGCGTCGCTACGCGCGGTTCCCGCGCCCCGACCGGCGGCTGTACGGGCACCTGCGGCCGCCCGCGCCCGCGAGCAGGTCCGCATGAGGCTCTTCTCTGCCGCGCCGAAGCCGCTGACGGCACGGGAGGGATACCGCCTCTGGGCGGAGAGCTACGGCGATGAGAATCCGGTCACCGCGCTCGACAACGCCGCCGTGCAGGGGCTCACGCCTGCGCTCGCCGGCAAGGCGCTACTCGACGCGGGCTGCGGGACGGGCTCCCGGCTGCGCCCGGCCGGAGCGGGCGAGCCGCGCGCGGCGGTCGGGATCGATCTCGTGCCGCAGATGTTGCGGCGCGGCAGGCATGACGGCCCCGCGCTCGCGCTCGCGGCCGCCGACGTTCGCGCGCTGCCGTTCGGCGCTGGGACATTCGAGGTGGTGTGGTGCCGGCTGGTGGTGGGTTACGTGGCTGAGCTTGCCACGGTCTACGCGGAGCTGGGCCGCGTCACGCGCCGGGGCGGGTGCGTCATCGTGACCGACTTCCATCCCGCCGCGGCGCGGGCGAAGCTGGTGCGCAACTGTTGGGACGGACAGGGAGGGGTGCACGTGCTGGAGCATCATACCCACGAGGCAGCGGCCCACCGCGCGGCGGCGGGGAGTGCGGGCTTGTCGCTCGACGTCGAAGTGAACCAGGTGGTGGGACCGGAGGTGCGGGCGTTCTACGCGGCCGCAGGCATGCTCGACCGCTACGAGCAGCAGAGCGGCATGCCGCTCGTGCTCGCGCTCCGCTTCATGAATTGAGAATCCTCCTGCGTGCCGACGACGGCCAGTCGGTGGCCGTCGAGGGAAGCCGCCTGGTCGAGCAGGGCGGCGAGTTCGACTACGAGGTGGACCTGGGCCCGGGCGAGCTGCGGCCCGGGCTGATCAACGCGCACGATCACCTGCACCGGAATCATTTCCCCCGGCTCGGCTCGCCGCCGTACCCCAATGCCTATGCCTGGGGCGAGGACCTTCACTCGCGCTGCGGGCAGGCGATCGCGCGCGCCTCGGTGCTCCCCCGTCGCGACGCCCTGCTGTTCGGTGCCCTGAAGAATCTCGTGGCGGGCGTCACGACCGCGGTGCATCACGATCCGTGGCAACCCGATTTCGGGAACGACTTCCCGCTGCACGTCCCGCACGTGCGCGTGGCCCATTCGCTCCGCCTCGAGGCGGACCTCGCGGCGCGCCGGCTGGGCGATGGGGCGCCTCGCGATGCGCCCTTGTGTATCCACCTCGCCGAGGGCACCGACGCCCAGTCGGCGAACGAGATCGACGACGCGGATCGGCTCGGGTTGTTCGAAGAGCGGCTGGTGCCGGTGCACCTGGTGGGCGCGGATGCGGAGTTCGAGCGCTTCCCGCACACCCACGTGCCGTTCGTCTGGTGCCCGAGCTCGAACCTCTTTCTGTTCGGGCGCTCGGCCTCGCGGCAGCTCGTCAGCTCCGGCCGCCCCGTGCTGCTCGGCAGCGATTCGCTGCTCACGGGCGTGGGCACGCTGCTGGACGAGCTGCGGGTCGCCCGCGCGCTCGGCTACCTGCCCGATTGCGTGCTCGAGAACTCGGTCGGAACGACCGCCGCGACCTGTCTGGCGCTCCCCGAACCGAGCCTGGTCGAGTCGGCGACCGCGGATCTCGTCTTCTTCACGCGCCCGCTGTTCGCCGCGCATGCCGGCGACGTCGCGCTCGTGCTGGTCGCCGGCCGGCCGAAGTTCGGCGACCGGCGCTTCGCCAAGCTGTTCGAGATGTGCGACGTCCCGGTCGAGCCGCTCGTGGTGGGTGGCGTCGAGAAGCTGGTGGTCGCACCGCTCGCCTCCGTGGCGGAACGCGTCTTTGGGCTCTCGCCGGAGTGCCGCCGAATCCTCGAATAGCGTTCTAGTGCGGGAAGTGGCGCGTCACGAGGTCCGCGAGCCACGCGCCGAACGGCAGGCTGCAGGTCAGTCCCGGCGACACCGCATTGAGCACGTGCACGCACCGGCCCGTCTCCCGCACGACCATGTCGTCCACCAGGTCGCCGGCTCGATTCACCACCTGGGCCCGATTCCCGGCGAACGACCGGATCACGGCGCTCGCGGGAAGGTCGGGGATCAGGTGGCGGGCCTCGGCCCACACGCGCTTGAGCGACAGGCTCTTCATCACCTCGCTGCGAATCAAGCCGCGGACCCGCGACTGCGCGAGGAGACGGTAGAAACCAGGCCACGTCGCCATGCTCGCCAGGTCCGCCGCGTTCGCTTGCGTGAAGCGGTAGGCTTCACGGCCGAAGGCGAGCATGGCCCCCGGACCAACGATCACGCGGCCGTCGAAGCGGCGCGACAAGTGAATGCCGAGGAAGGGGAACGTGAGGTCGGGTGCCGCGTACACGTGGCTCCGCACGAGGCCCCGGCGCTCGGGTGTGAGCTCCGCGTAGTAGCCGCGAAAGGGCACGATGCGCAGGTCCCGGGCGACCGGTCCGGCGAGCCGATCGGCATACAGCCCGGCGCAGTTGAGCACCACGCCCGCCGTGAGGCGATCGGGCGTCGCCTCGAGCTCGACCTCCGACGCGCGCTCGGTGACGGTGAGGACCCGGGTGTTGAAGCGCACCTCGACCCCGTTCCCCACCGCGTCCCCGAGCAGGGTGCGGACGTACGACACCGCATCGAAGCTCGCCCCTTCGGGGGCGTGCAGCGCCGCGATCCCCGTCGCGTGCGGCTCGATCTCGCGGATCTG
>Ga0335084_10008163_pt1 | contig 10421 bp, 8 predicted proteins | sample Lox_Sample_44_FD_206721 | JGI IMG/M metagenome (GOLD analysis project Ga0335084, IMG submission 206721) | Soil microbial communities from Loxahatchee National Wildlife Refuge, Florida, United States - Lox_Sample_4.4 | ecosystem: Environmental > Terrestrial > Soil > Wetlands | place: USA: Florida... | reverse complement strand
CCAATGCCAGCAGACTTCATGGTCGGCCTCCCCCGTCACGGAAATCGTCTGTGCAGCGTCCAGGCTCGTCGTAAGCGCAGCCACCGTTCCAACCAGGATACCGCGCATGATATCGTCTATGGCATCCGGCAGCCGTCCAGACGGCGTCTCTGAGCAGCACAGGAGCAAACGACGCATTCAGCCGCAGGCGTGTGCACTGGGGTGCAGCCAAGCACTAGTGGAGCGGCGGGGTAACGGAGGATGACTACCCTCATGGTTCGGCTCCGCCTCCCCAGCCTTGCTGGGGGGGCGGACCCGACCGTCGCTTCCCGCTTCGCCTAAGGCAGTCGGTAATCGAACCGCTGTGTAGTCAAGTGCTGTCCATTGGGACCGACATCCTTGCTCTTCCAGGTGCCGTTGCCTTGGATGCCGGCGTACTTGCCAGTGCCGCCGACAATAGTGTTTACGCCCGCTGTCCCGTCGACGGCGTTGGCGCCGTTCCAGTCGGTGAAGATCCGGTCCCCATCCTGGTCTCCGAAAGTACAGAAGCCCTTGTTCTTCACGCCCCCGTCGGTCGCAAAGAATGTGTAGAAGCAGGTAGCCGGCCCCGCGTGGAGCGGCCCCGATCCGTTGTCGTTGAAGCTGGTGCCCACGGCGCTCCCGTGTCCTTGCATGCGCTTGTCCGCCACCTCGATCGCCTCACCCGATACCTTCCAGCCGGTATGGATGCTGATGGTTCCGGCTTTCGGCAACTGCTGCGCGCTCGCCGCTGCGCAGGCAAAGCCAGAAGACAAGGCAAGCAAGATAGTGAGATTGTTTCGCATGGCTTCTATCCTCCTGGTTGGGTCGATAGTTTTGATTGCGGCTGTCGATCGCATTCGCGTAAACGATGCACTGCCAATGCACGTGCCGCCTTTATCGCGCTCTCTTGACTGTGCGCATGAACCGGTGTCGCCAGAGCAACGACTCGCGTTTGGCGCGGACCAGGGGCGGGGCACTGATGAGAGACCACAGCTCAGCTGCGCTGCTGAACGACAGCTGCATCCCTCCATCTACGACTTCCACAACGCCAACGACCAACCGGCGGCCCCAGCGGGCCCTCCGATACACCCGAACGACGTAGATGATGGGCAACGCCACGAAGGCCCTCCCGCTCCCTGCACGCAGGCTAGCGGTCGCGGCCTACAGATTGGCTGCGTATTCGCCGGGCCGAGGAAACCTAGTCCTGCTGCTGAATTTCCTCGAATAGCCGCCGGCTGCCGGCGGAGGGCGAGATACCCAGGGTCTTCCCGAAGACTTCACGTAGGCGCCGGAAGACGGTGAGCGCTTCGGCAGGATGACCGGACGCTTTGAGTGAGCGCATCAGTCCTTGATACAGATCCTCGGCCAGCTCGTCGACATCGATGCCCATTCGATACAAGGTGGCCGCGGCATCGAAACGCCCAGCGGCTTCCAAACGGCTTGCGGCAACGAGCAGATATCTCAGAAACCGGCTGTGCACGCGCTCTCTCGGGGTGATCGCCCATGGCGCTTCCAGGTCGTCATCGAGGAAACGGCCGCGATACAAGCCAAACACCCGCCGCAGGCCAGTTTCCTCCGCGTCCTGCGTGTGTCCGGGCGGCGCTAACTGCTGCTCCAGGCTCCAGAGATCAACCCATACCTTGGCGCGGTTGATCGACAATAGTCCTTCAGCAAATTCGATCGCGTTTGTGTGCACGAGCAGTTTTCGCAACCGATGCAAGCTTGCGCCGAGCGCTTCAACGCCCGCGCCGCCGTCCTCATCCGGCCAGACGGCGTCGACCAGCCGCCGCTGAGGGACCGACCGGCCCCCCATAGCGATCAGCGCCTTCAACAACAGCAGCGTCTTTCGAGGGGTCTTCCGGGAGAATCGCGCCGGCTGTCCATCTACTTCGATACGGAACTCCCCGAGGGTGTATACCTGGACCGGCCAAGGCCAGCCATCCAGATCCACCGCAGTGGGTGCAAGCTCGTACTTGCGGATGAGTGTCCGCACCAAGGGAACGCAGATCCCGTTGGCAAGAGCTTCCCTGAGGACGACATCCTTCACGACTGGCACGGTACCGATGTAAGAGAACGCGTTCGCATCGGGAGTCAGCGCGAACAGCTCTCGAATCAGCGAGCGCGCCTCGTCCTGCTTGCCTTGACACAGGGCGGTGTAAGCGCGCGATGCGAGAATCATGGGCCGGTAGGTTTTGGCGAATCCGTTGTCAGACAGCCGCCATGCGGCGTCAAGCCACTGCCCGGCGTGCTCATACGCACCGTTCATCGCCAGCGCGGCTGCTCCCTGGGACATCCAAGCCACCTCAAGGACAGGTGCGCCCAGGCAGGCAGCTGCCATGACGCCTCGCCGCGCATGCGAGTCGGCGGCCGCGGCGTTCCCGCGGGCCATCTCCAGAAAGAAACACTGTTTGTGATACTGCGCGGTCGCCATGGGTTTGGTGTCGGACACGAACTTGTCCAGCCCATTGAGGGCCTGGACGGCACCCTCGATGTCCGACCATGAGCAGCAGTGCTGGGCACGGAAACACCGCGAGAGAAACTCGGGCTGCCGCAAGCCATTCTCGGTGGCGATCTTATCCGACAGATTCAAGGCCTCTTGCGTTGCTGCGCGGTCGCCTCTGCGATGCTGCAAGTAGCCCACCAGCATCCACCAGTACGCGCGATTGAGCGTAGTGAGGCAACCATCGTCTATCAGCCGCTCGATTCGGGCAATCACGTGCAGCGCCGAATCGTTCTCGTGCGCCATGGTGTGCGCGAGAAGCAGAACAAATGCAGCGGACACCTTCTGATTGATGTCGATCGGAGCGTCCAGCAGATTCGAGGCGCGCCTCAGGCTTGCCTCTCGCATGGCGTGCCCAGGCAGACGATAGGTCACGACGAGCAACACTGCACTATGAACGGAAAGCTCGTCTGCCGGAGTCGGAAACTCGGGGCTCCGGGACAAGTTCGCCTCGAGTTGCTCGATCCACGGGTCCATCGCTTCGAAAGTGTTGTACTCGAAGTGATAGCTGCGGATGATGGCTGCCGCTGACAGCATTTCCCCGATCACGCCGCCTTCTCGTTTGAACAGGTCGTTGGCTCGGACAAGCCATTCTCGCGCACGCACAGGAGTACTGTGCATCTGGCTGAGGCCCAGCCAATACAGTCCGCGAGGGCTGGCGGACAGCTGCTCACCGGGTAGTAACCCCAGCCACTCCTGCAACGTTCGCCATCGACCCTCGGCAAGAAGTCTGGGCGCAAGCTCGACCATCAGACGTTCCGCGTTGCCCCATGCGCGCCCCTGACAATAGAGAGCAACGGCGTCTTCAGGCTGTCCGTGGGCCGTCAGCAGGTCGGCCGTGCGCGCGAGCAGTTCATTCAAGCCCGCGGAGGGGAGCTGCTGTTTCAGGCGCCCGTTCAAGAAGTCGCGGACCAGCGCGTGGTACTGATACGAGGCGGGGTCGCCTGGACGCCGATGAACGAACAGACCTCGTTGGCACAAGTCATCGAGCACTCCCTCGGCGTTGGCGTGACCGGTGAGCGCGTTCGCCACGGCGACCTGCACGATCCGTGGCAGCGCTGTCTTGAGCAGGAAGTCCTGCAGCTTCAGGTCAACGGCATCGAAAACCTGCGACGCGAAGTAGTCGAACAACACTTCCTGCGGCTGCCCCTGCCGGACTGGAACGTGGGCGGAAGTCTTGCATCGCTCGAGCAAAAGTGTGAGGCCAGCGGCCCATCCATCGGCTTGCTCCTTGAGCTCATGCAGGTGCGCCAAGTTGCCGACCCCGCGCGCCCGACCGATGGCGTCAGCCTCCTCCGGGCTTAGCCGCAGGTCCGCCCAGTCGACTCGGGAGACGCGCTCGTTGGCTATCAGTCGCGCGTAGGGCTCGGGTGCGTCGCGCCGCGAAATGACAAGCAGACACGCCCCGGACGGGACTTCGCCTATCGCCTCGGCGACGAGTTCGTGATACAGCTCTCCCGGAGGCACCTCCTGATAGTTGTCGAGTACCAGGGTGGCTTCCGCGGGAAGGCGCTCGAAGAGGAGTCGAAAAAATCGCCTCGAAAAACCGCGCAGATCCGGCAGGTACTCTGGGGTAAGGGCCGGGAGCGGTGCCTCGCCCTTGCGCGCAAAAGGAACAGCGGCAACTCCGAGATAATGGAAGAAGCTGGCGAGATCGGCATCGCCCGGATCGACCTGGTACCAGATCCCGTCGATCTCCCGCACTTCCAACCACGCTGAGACGACAGTGGTCTTCCCCGCGCCGGGCGGGCCGGTCACGCAGATGCACGGCCCTGCCCCGCGTCCTCGATCAAGTACCCGATAGAGGCGCTCCCGATGGATGGCGCCGTGCAGCCGGGGCCGGGAAAGCTTGGCAAGTCTCGGTGCTCGCCGATCCAATGCTGTGCCCTCCAGAGTCTGCAAGCTCGCGCAGCCATTCTAGTCGTATCCAGTGCGCGAGAGGGCTCTGCTCTGCGCATCCTCTATGGTGCACCTCCGCGGTTGGCGCCGGAGCTAGATCAGCCCGCGCTCGGCGAACGACATCGCCGAGCTCGCACCGACGATGAAATGGTCCAGCACCTTTACGTCGACCAGGGCGAGCGCCTGCTTGAGCGCATGGGTCAGCACCTCATCCGCCCGGCTGGGCTCGGCCAATCCGGACGGATGGTTGTGGGCGAAGATCACAGCGGCGGCGTTGAGCTGCAGCGCGCAACGTACGACTTCGCGAGGAAAGACGCTGGTCTGCGTGAGCGTTCCGCTGAACAGCTCCTCGACCTTCAACACCCGGTTCTGCGCGTCGAGGAACACGGCGACGAACACTTCGCGGTCACGCGTGGCCAGGTTCAGCCGCAAGTAATCGCGCACGGCGTTAGGTGAGCTGAGATTGTCGCGTACGCGCATCTCCTCACCGAGAGAGCGCTTGACCAGCGCGAGCACCGCCAGCACGGTCGCAGTCTTCGCTTTGCCCAGGCCGCTCGTCTTCTGGATGTCGGCAGGGTCAGCCGCCAGCAGCCCGCGCAGTCCACCGAACCGCTCGATCAGGTCGCGGGCAAGATCGACCGCACTCTTCCCCGCCACGCCCGTTCGCAGGACGATCCCCAGCAGCTCCGAGTCGGTCAACGCAGCCGGCCCGCGCTCGAGCAGCTTCTCGCGCGGCTTCTGGTCCTCGGGCCAGTCGGCGATGCCCATTTATCGATGTCCTTGTCCGGCACGGCCTGGCTGCGGCGGCGTCGACAGCCGCTTGCCCTGGCTCAGTGGTTGCGTGCCCTATATTACACTTAGCATTTTCCGGAACCCCGCATGAGCGCTTCCACCCCCCGCCGCATCCTGCTCGGCCTGACCGGCGGCATCGCCGCCTACAAGGCGGCCGAGCTCACCCGCCTGCTGGTGACAGGGGGCCACGACGTGCGGGTCGTGATGACGGAGGCGGCGTGCCGGTTCATCACGCCGGTGACGATGCAAGCGCTGTCGGGGCAACCGGTCGCCACCGACCTGTGGGACGATTCGGTCGCGAACGCCATGGGCCACATCGAGCTGTCGCGTGATCGCGAGCTCATCGTGGTGGCGCCGGCCAGCGCGGATTTTCTCGCCAAGCTCGCCAGCGGGCTGGCCGATGATCTGCTCTCCACGCTATGTGTGGCGCGCGAGTGTCCGCTGCTGGTGGCCCCGGCGATGAACCGGCAGATGTGGGACAACGCCGCGACTCAGCGCAACGTGCGCCGGCTGCAGGAAGATGGGGTCCGCATCCTCGGCCCGGCCAGCGGCGACCAGGCCTGCGGCGAAGTGGGGATGGGGCGCATGCTCGAAGCGGCGCAGCTCTACGCAGAGATCCTGGCCGCGCTCCAGCCGCAAACGCTTTCCGGCGTGCGTGTGTTGATCACCGCGGGACCCACGTTCGAGGCGATCGACGCGGTGCGCGGCATCACCAACCGCAGCTCCGGCCGTATGGGCTACGCGGTAGCCCAGGCAGCGCTCGACGCGGGTGCACACGTCACCTTGGTGTCGGGCCCCACCAATCTGGTCCCGCCTGCCGGCGCGAAAGTCGTGCGCACGGTGTCTGCTGAGGACATGCGCGCCGCCGTGGACGCGGAGGTCGGCAGCGCGCAGATCTTCATCAGCGTGGCGGCAGTCGCGGACTATCGAGTAGCCAAGCCCAGCGAGCAGAAGCTCAAGAAGAGCGATCAGACTTTGACGCTCGACCTGGTGCCCACCGTAGACATCCTGGCAACCGTCGCTGCGCGACCCAACCCGCCATTCTGCGTGGGTTTCGCCGCCGAGAGCCACAACCTCGACCAGTTCGCGGAAGACAAGCGGCGCCGCAAGAAGCTGCCGCTGCTGGTGGGTAATGTCGCACAGGACGCGATCGGCGCCGAAGAAAGCGAGATCGTGCTCTACGACGACGCCGGCAGGCATCCGCTGCCGCGGGCACCGAAGCTCGAACAGGCGCGCGCGCTGGTGCGGCACATTGCGCAGCTGTATCGGAAAGCGTGACTGGTGACTGGTGACTGGTGACTGGTGACTGGTGACTGGTGACTGGTGACTGGTGACTGGTGACTGGTGACTGGTGACTGGTGACTGGCAATGAGCATACTCGACCTCTGCACTCTGTCTACACCCGGCTCTTGAAGCTGACAGGGCGTCATCCTCCGATCGCGGACCGCCGCCCACCAGTCACCAGTCACGAGTCACCAACTATGCGCACCATCGACGTCAAGATCCTCGACCCACGCCTGCATGACTATCCGCCCGCCTACGCCACAGCAGGCTCGGCGGGCCTTGATCTGCGTGCATGCATCGATAGCCGCCGGGAAATCCATCCAGGTCAGACCGAGCTGATCCCGTCAGGCCTGGCGATTCACCTCGCCGATCCCGGGCTCGCGGCCGTGGTGCTGCCGCGCTCGGGCCTGGGGCACAAGCACGGCATCGTGCTGGGCAATCTGGTGGGGCTGATCGACTCCGATTACCAGGGTCAGATCCTGGTCTCGGTGTGGAATCGCGGACAAGCGGCGTTCCTGTTGGAGCCGATGGAACGGATTGCGCAGCTGGTGATCGTCCCGGTGCTGCAGGTGCAGTTCAACGTCGTTGCGGAGTTCGACGCCAGCTCGCGCGGCGCGGGTGGCTTCGGCAGTACCGGCAAGGGCTAGCCCAGGGCTAGCCCGGGCTAGGTTGATCAGGGAGCGTCAGGGGTGGATCAGCCGTTCACGATTGCCGCGCCCATCGCACCATCCCCTCCCCGCTGAATCACTCGTCCTTCTTGGCGTACGGGTCGGGAATCTCACCCGCCGCAATGCGCCGCCGCTCTTCTGCACGCAGGTACGTGAGCACGGCCATGATCTCCTCCGCGCTCATGGTGGTGCCGAACGCGCCCATGGTTCCACCCAGCGAGCGGTTGGTGATACCAACGGCGATCGTGGTGTAGATGGCCGTGTTGTTGTTGCCGGAATAGCTGAACTTGCCGCAGGTCAGGCACGGGCCTTTGCCGCCCTTGCCGCCGCCCCCGTGACAGAACGAGCAGCGCTGCGCGTACTTCTCGCGGCCGAGCTCGACGACCTGGGCGTCGTCGATCGGCAGCTCCATGTCAGTCTCTGACGTCTTGTGACCGGCGTTGGCGGCGGGCACAGCACTCAAGCCCAGCCCCAGCGCCAGGCCCAGCACGGCAACCGCGGGCAGCAGCAGTGCCTCAACCCGGGCGGTTACGGAACGCAACATTTTTGGTCTTCCTCCTTGGCTGGCCGTCTACGAAGCAAACGGCGGGTAGAACGGCACGCCGTAGCTCTCGACGATCTCCTTCATCTTGCCGGTCGCCAGCAGCTCTTGGATGCCGTCGTTGATGAACTTGAGCAGCGCCTCGTCCTCCTTGCGCACGACGAACTTCATGTTGAAGCGCTGCCCCGCGATGGGCACGTAACCCTGGACCATGCGGAACTTGGCGTCGGGAAACTCCTGTTTCGCTACCGCCACCGCGCTGCCCCACACCATGCTCACGTCGACTTCGCCCTTGACCATCCCCTCCATGATGCGCCGGTTGTTGAGGTACAGGCCACGCGGAATGTTGTTCGTGAACATGTAATCGTCGATCGGCGTGGACATCGGTACACCGACCTTGAAGCCGCCCTTGATCACGTCGTCGAGGGTCTTCACGTCGGCCGCCTTGCCCTGCACGACCAGCACGTAGCCGAGCCCGATATAGGGCTCAGTGAACACGAGGCGGCCGGGCAGCTGATCCTCCTCGCCGTTGTCGGACAGGCCGAGGAACACGTCGCAGCGCTTGGCCAGAATCGAGTTGCGGAATGCGCGGTTGATGCCGCCGCGCGAGCCGGTGTCAGCCCACACCATCTCCAGGCGCATGTTGCCGCGCTTGGCGATGCTGCGAATGATGTCGATGTCGAAGCCCGGCGGATTGTCCTGCTGAGAAGAATACGGCCAGTCGTACGGGTCGGCGCAGGCGACCAGCTTACCCTTCGCCTGGGAGCGCGCCAGGGCATCGACCGGATCCTCGGCCATGTTCGGGCCGCTGTTGTCGTCCTGCTCGGCGAAGGCGGGCGTGAACGCCAGCACGGCTGCCACGGCCAGGGCCCAGATACTGAATTGCTTCATCCAACCACTCCTCGAATCGCTTATTTCCGCGCGGGACCGCATTGTTCTGCCGGCCTGGCCCCTGATCGGAACAAGTCTCCCTTGCTTGGTGCTGCCGGTTGCGGCGTCGCAGCCAGAAAAAAGGGAGGGCTTTCGCCCTCCCTTAGCATTGTACTACTCGGCTGAGGCCGGATTACCCTGCTCGTCAGTCGAGCGCGAACACCATCAGGCCGCCGCCCTTGTTGTGGGTCTTGAGAAAGTCGGCGTAGTACAGGGGCCAGATCCCGCCGCCGCCCGCACCGTACACGATGGACACGTACTGCTTGCCGTTGACCGTGAAGGTGGTCGGGTTGCCGTGCACGCCGGAGCCGACGTTGAACGTCCACAGCTGCTCGCCGGTTTCGTCGTCGAGCGCGCTGAAGTAGCCGTCCGGGTCCCCGTAGAACACCAGGCCGCCGCCGGTCGTCAGAATACCGCTCGTGGCGGGCCAGCTCTGCGCCTTCGACCACACCAGCTTGCCGGTCGCGGCGTCAAACGCCTTGATGTGGCCGGCACCGGCGTTGAAGGTGATGACCTTCGCGCCCAGGTACCACTCGCCACGCTTCCACTCCATCTTCTTGGCCTGGAGGTCCATGGCAAAGTCGTACACCGGCACGTAGACCATCTTGGTGCGGTGGCTGTACGCCATCGGGTGCCACTCTTTGCCGCCGTCCAGCGAGGGGGCGATATCGGTGGTGACCTTGTCGTACACGACGTCCTTCTCGGGCCAGTTGTAGATCGGCTTGCAGTTGTTGGCCGGGGTGATCGGCTTGGTCCAGTTCACGCGCTGCAGCGGGCTGACCCACACGCACTGGTGCTCTTGGCCGAACTTCGTCGCCTTGGTCGTGGCACGATCGATGCCGTAGAGGTGACCGTTGCGCGAGCCGTGCAGCCACAGCTTCTTCCCGCCGATGTCGACCAGGATCACTTCATTCACGCCGTCGTAGTCGTAAGGGTCGTTGGGCGTGTAGTTGAAGTAGCTCTTGATCTTGCCGGTATCGGGATCCATCGCGAGGGTGCTATTGGTGAACAGGTTGTCACCCACGCGCACGTGACGGTCGAAGTCCGGACCAGGGTTGCCGACGGGCCAGAAGATCGTGTTGGCGTCCTTGTCGTAAGCACCTGTGATCCAGGCCGAACCGCCGCCGTACTTCCAGGACTCGCCGGGCCACGTGTCGTTGCCTGGCTCGCCCGGGCCGGGAATGGTGTAGGTTTGCCACACCAGCTCACCCGTGTCGGCGTTGATGGCCTTGATCCAGCCACGCACGCCATATTCCGCGCCGGCGGTACCGAAGATCAGCTTGCCGCGCAGGGCCATCGGCATGATGGTGAAGGTTTCGGCGTAGGTGTAGTCACCCATCTTCTTGTCCCACACCACCTTGCCGGTCGCGTTGTCGAGCGCGACGACATGCGCATCCAGCGTGGCCAGGTAAACCTTGTTCTTATATACGGCGACGCCGCGGTTGACCACGTCGCAGCAAAGCTTCGGGAACACGTCTCCCGGCAGTTCGCGATCGTACTTCCATGCGATCTTGCCGGTAGCCGCGTCCACCGCGATGACCTTGTTGAACGAGGTCGTGACATAAGCCATGCCGTTGACCACCACCGCCTGGCTGTCCTGGCCTTCGAGCACGCCGAACGACAGGTTCCAGACTGGCCGCAGGTTCTTGACGTTTTCACGATTGACAGCGCGCAGCGGGCTGTAACGGGTGGTCTGATAGTCCCGCCCGTAGTGCAGCCAGTTGCTGGCATCTTTGTCGGCATTGAGGAGCATGTCGTCCGTCACGTAGCGCGGATACAGCTTCGATTCCAGCGTATCCACACCTTG
>Ga0335084_10008156_pt1 | contig 10425 bp, 8 predicted proteins | sample Lox_Sample_44_FD_206721 | JGI IMG/M metagenome (GOLD analysis project Ga0335084, IMG submission 206721) | Soil microbial communities from Loxahatchee National Wildlife Refuge, Florida, United States - Lox_Sample_4.4 | ecosystem: Environmental > Terrestrial > Soil > Wetlands | place: USA: Florida... | reverse complement strand
TGGCATCGCTACGATCGGCAAGCGTTCGCGAGTAGTCACGCTCGCGGATCGCGACGCGCGCCTCGACGGCAAACCCCATCGCTGCAACCGTGATCGCAAGGATGGCCGCGGCGGCACCCGCCACGGCAAGCCGGTTGCGCGCCACGAACTTGCGCAGCACGTACAGGCGCGAGTCTGGCCTCGCCTGCACCGGCTCACCGTCGAGGTAGCGCTGCAGGTCGGCGCGCAGCTCCGCTGCAGTTCCATAGCGTTCTTCGGGTTTCGTTTTCAGCGCCTTGAGCGCGATCGTGTCGAGATCGCCCCGCAGGAGGCGCGCCAGTTGTTGCGGCGTTGTGCCGCGCATCGTGGCGACCTGCGGGTCTTTCGTGATCGCAGCGCTCGGGCGCGATATTTCAACGTTCAGGATCGCGAGCTCCAGCGAGGCGGGGAGCTGGCGCAGCAGCTGGTACGGCCGCGTGCCCGCGAGCAACTGGTAGAGCAGGACACCAAGCGAGTACACATCGCTCGCCGTGGTGAGCGCCTTTCCAAGGATTTGTTCGGGCGAGGCATATTCCGGCGTCAGCGCACGGCCCGCGTCGAGAGTGAGTTCGGTGGGCTCACCCTGGCCTTCTATCAGAAGCTTCGCCAGGCCGAAGTCCAGCAATCGGACCCCGTCCTGTTCGGCGACCAGCACGTTCGACGGTTTCAGGTCGCGATGAATGACGAGATGGGCGTGTGCGTACTGGACGGCCTCGAGCACCTGCATGAACAGCTCGACGCGCTCGCGCACGCTGCGCCTGTGCGCGTCGCAATCCGCGAGGATCGTCCGGCCCTCGATGTATTCGAGCGCAATGAACGGCTGGCCGTCGGCCGTGACACCCGCGTCGTAGAGCCGGGCGATGTGCGGGTGGCTGAGCGCCGCCAGGATGTCGCGCTCGCGCGCCAGCCGTTCAGCGAAACCGCGCGCTGCAAGGCCAGGATGCGGCAACTTGAGCGCGACCGGCCGCTTGACGAGGCCATCGATCCGCTCGGCCAGCCACACGCTTCCCATTCCGCCACGCCCCAGCTCGCGCAACAGGCGGTACGGGCCGGTGACCCGGCCCGCCTGTTCGGAATCGGGATGGGAAATATGCGTCGCAGCGCGCGCGCGTCTTGCCGGAGTCGCGAGGAACTCCGCGGTCTGCGCGCGCGCGTGCTCATGCAGGAACCGCTCGAGCGTCTCCCGAAACGGGTGCGCTTGTGCAGGCAGGTTGCGCAGCCATTCCTGTCGGGCTTCCTCCGTCGGGAGATCGAGTGCCTCGTCAAGCAGCGGAGAGACCGCGCACCACAGTTCAGGATCGATCTTCATCGCTCGGGAGCGGGCAAACGCCGTCACTTGAGCGCGGAGAACAACAACGTGCGCGCCTTGTCCCAGTCGCGGCGAACCGTGCGTTCGGTCACACCCAGCGCATCCGCGATGTCGAGCTCGCTCAGTCCCGCGAAAAAGCGCATCTCCACCACGGATGCAAGTCGCGGGTCGAGCGTGGACAGGTCTGCCAGCGCTTCGTGCACGCGCAGGATTTGCGCGTCATCGGCGCAGGCCGCGTCGCCAATGCCCGTGTCTAGCTCCACATGCTGAGCGGCGCCGCCCCGCTGTTGGGAATGGCGCTTGCGAATCTCGTCCACCACGATCGAGCGCATGACCTTGGCCGCGTAGGCGAGGAACTGGCCGCGATCGACGAAATGCAAGTCACCGGTTCCGAGAAGCTTCAGGTAGGCGTCGTGAACCAGCGACGTGGTGTCGAGAAGGGTAATCGTTTCGTTCTGCCGCAGGCGTGAATGCGCCAGGCGTCGCAGGTCCCGGTAGAGCAGGGAAAAGAGCTGGTCATGTGCGTCGCTGTCGCCGACGTTGACCCGCTGTATCAGGTCGGTGATTTCGCCCATGCTGCTAAGTAGACGGTCAATCTGGAACAAGACCTTCGCCGTGCGTCTGCGCGCCGATTTGCCGCACAACCTTCAGCCCACGTTCAGTTACCTTCGAGTCTCATGCGAAGCGATCGCCACGTCCGCCTGACCGGCGCAACACGCCTCGTGCTGCGACAAGCGTGCGGGCACCCGAGCGGTTGGGTAGCCACCTTATGCAAGACTCGATGTGAGGCAGAAATATTCCGAGGGCCTGCTGGCAATCGACGGGAGCGTGGCGTGTTTACGGGAAGGGCGGTGCGGATGCTGGCTTTCATCACGGCGCTCCTGCTGTTGGCGGCCTGGACGCCCGCGGGCGCGCAGGACCAGACTGCAGCCGCGGTGGCGGCTCTGCGCGCACGGCATGCGGCGCTGGCAGGCGAACTCGCGCATAACGCTTTCGGCCGGCCGCTTCACCTCGACTCGAAGCAGGTCGACGGGGATGTCAGCGGCGAGATCCACGCGGTGCTCGAGCATCCCTTTGCGCGCCTGAGGTCGGCACTGGCGACCGCAGAGCACTGGTGCGACGTCCTGATCCTGCACATCAACACCAAGCAGTGCCGCGCCGCGGGCGGACCGCCCGCGAATCAGCTGATCCTCCATATCGGTACCAAGCGCTGGCAGTCGCTCGAATCGGCGCAGCGCGTCGTCTTCGATTTTCACCCTGTCGCGAATTCAACGGACTATCTGCGCATCGAGCTGCATGCCGACAAGGGTCCGCTCGGCTCGAGCAACTATCGCATCGTCCTCGAAGCGATTCCGCTCGAAGCAGGGCGTTCGTTCATCCACCTGTCGTATGCGTACGCGTACGGCCTGGCGGGGCGGCTGGCGATGCAGGGCTATCTGAGCACGCTTGGCAGCGGCAAGGTCGGATTCACCGTGATCGGCACGGCCGGCGGTAAACCGGTCTACATCGATGGTGTCCGCGGCGTGATAGAACGCAACACGATGCGCTATTACCTCGCCATCGATACGTATGCCGGCACGATCGATGCAGCGCCACGCGAGCTGCCGGATCTACGCTTGCGCCGGTGGTTCACGGCAGCCGAGCAGTACCCGCGCCAGTTGCATGAACTCGACGAGGCCGAGTACCTCGACACCAAGCGCAAGGAAATAGAGCGCCAGCGTGGGACATGAGAAGGTGCGGCACTGCTCCGCCGTGCTGCCAGGGTCGGCGCCGCAGGGCCCCGGCAGCAATTTTCCTGCTCTCGTTTCCAATGAGGCCTTAACGCACCTTGATCATGAACGTGCCGTCGGCCGTGCCGGTCAGCGACCCGACAGAGCGTACTTCGAGCGTGTGGTCGCCGCGCGGCAGCGGGTCGACGAAGGTGAAGTACCCGTCCGTCGCGCCGAGCATCGGCGAGCCGGTGTTGCACGGGTCGATCTGGATGAGGTCCGCGGTCGCGGTGAAGCCGAACACCCCCGTTGTAACCCGTCGCACGGGATGCGGCCGGCCATCGAGAAACGCCTCGGCGACCGTGAGCGTGTCGATGATTGGCGCCGCACCCTGAAGCAGGAAGTCCAGAAACGACTGGCCTGGGGCGGGGTGGTAGTTCGGGTCGGGGCACGGGTAATCGTTCAAATACGCAAAGATTGGAACGACGAGCGCCTTGCCTGCCGGCACCGTACACGTGATAGTGAAGTTGGCGACGATCCCCCCGGATAAAAACCAGAACGGTCCCTCCTGATTGACCGCGCAATCGCTGCCGGTGGGATCGGCGTCAGGGTGGGCCCAAAGCGCAAACGGGAGTGAGAGCGCATGGCGCGAGAGACTGACGACGAGGTCGGCAGTGGAACTGCCGCGGAAGATCTCGCGTGTCTCTCGGCGCGTCGCTGACGTCGTGTTGGCCGCCACGGCAGGCCGGACCGTGTTGGCCTGGATCTGGGCGCCATGCAGGGTGCCTGCCGAAGCGGGATTGGAGAAGAGCGCGATTGACGCAAACGCCAGCGCGATGGCCTGTCGTATTGGTGCAATGGAAGCGCGAGTCATGGTGTCCTCCGTGGACGACGATCGGCGCCAGGGCGTCTCGAAGTCGGGCGACGATCGCAGGCGACCCTACGCCGCCGGACCGACTGAGTCAATCAAGCGAGCCGGGCTTGATTGGTCTGAGTCAACGTGAATTGCGTCTGAGTTCGAACGGTGCTGAAGGTCAACCAGGTCGCGATCTCAGCGCTTGCGCGCCATGCAATCTTGCGGCTCGGCCTGGCGTTCGGAAGCGTCGCTGCACGCGTCAGCCAGCACTTCCGATCGAGTTGCCGTCACAACGATCGCCGGCATTACGGCGACCGGCAGGTCGTGCGATGACTCGAGCCCGGCCAGCGACGCGATACCGGACAGCACCGCGAGCGTCGCGGTCGCTGCCAGGATCGCAGCGGAGAGGCGTGGAGCGATTCGATCCATTCGTTTCTCCGGTCCTTGTGGGCGGCGTCGGGACGACAGGCCGCTACCGGTCCAAGACGGAACGAACGGGCTTACCTGGACATCTCGGGAACGATATGTTTGGCGGGAAGATCTACCGCTTCTTGCGCTTGCCGTGCGACTTGAAAGGCGCGAGCGCCTCTTCCACCGCCTTGCCAACGCTTCCCGCGACATTGCGCGCACTGACACGGTCCTTCACGTCGAGGTCGTAGGTGTGCGACCACACGTGCGTCCCGTCTGCCGCCTTCGCGAGTTGCACCGTGATACGGAGCGCAGTCGCCGATGCACGGCGATGCTCCGGCGCGGGGTCCGCGTGCCGGCGTGCGCCGGTATTCGCGCTGGCACCCTCGGACGAACGGCGCTTGACGCGCACATTCGGGTTGCGCGCCAGCGCTGCGATGAGCTCTTCGGCCGAGCGCTGATTGGGCAGCGCGTGCACCGGTTCGCCACTCAGGTAGCGCCGGATGTCGTCCGCAAGCGCGGCGACGCTCGGATACCGGTCCGCCGGCAACTGCGCAAGCGCCTTGAGTGCGAGCGCATCGAGATCGCCTTGCAGGCGTCCCACGAGGCGGTCTTGCGTTGTAGCCCGTGCGATGCCGGCGCCGGGAGCGAGTCGCGCGCTTGGATTCTCGACCCGAATCTCCGCGATCGCCTGCGCGAGCCGTCCCGCCGAGGCGCCGGATGCGAGGGCATAAGGGCGGTTGCCCGTCAGCAGTTCGTAGAGCACCACGCCCAGCGAATACACGTCGCTCGCCGGCACAGCGGGCTCGCCACGCAACAGTTCGGGACTGGCGTAGTCGGGGGTCAGCGCACGGGCGTAGAGGTTGACGATGCTCCCCGCAGTCTCTTCGCTTTCGACGAGTTTGGCGATGCCGAAGTCGAGCAGGCGCACCTGGCCCGACCCGGCCACGAGGATGTTGGAAGGCTTCAGGTCGCGGTGGACGATCTGGCGCGCGTGTGCGTACTGGACCGCGTCGGTCACTTGCAGAAGCAGCGTAAGACGCTCGCGCAGGCCGACGCGATGGGCGTCGCACCACGCTGTCAGAGGCTGGCCCTGCACGTATTCCATCGCCAGATACGGAAGCCCCTCCGGGCTCACACCGGCGTCGTACAGGCGCGCGATGTTGGGATGCTCAAGGCTCGCCTGGATATCGCGCTCCCTGGCGAAGAGCCGCTCGAGCACATTGCGTGAGCGGGTTGCCCGCGTGAGCTTCAGCGCAATGTCGCGCTTGTAGGCGCCATCTGCACGGCTTGCGAGCCACACCTCGGCCATGCCGCCCGTGCCGAGCTGCCGAATGAGTTGATAGGGACCGATGCGATCGCCCGCCTTCTGGGCGCTGCCTGCCTTCCTCGATGTGCGGTGCTCGCGCAGTTTCGGTTGTCGATCGAGCAGCAGTCCCGACGTGGTGCCGGCGCGCGAGAGCATTTCGCGCAGGACCGGAACGAGATTGTGGTGCTCGGCGGGAAGCGCCTGGAGCCAGCGTGCGCGTGCCACGGCGCCGAGTGCGAGTGCCTCGTCCAGCAGGCGGCTCACCGTCGCGAGTTCCGCGGCCGTCAACGCCATCGATCCATCCGTTCGCAACGCATTCGTGCCATGGACGTATTCGTCACCGCAAAACCGGACAGCCGCTATTTCAACGCCACTTCCAGCAGCAGGCGTGCCTTCTCCCAGTCGCGCCGCACCGTCCGATCGCTGACATCCAGCGCCTCGGCGATCTCCTGCTCGGTGTATCCGCCGAAGTAGCGCATCTCGACGACCTGCGCCAGGCGCGGATCAGCGGCTTCGAGAACGGTCAGCGCTTCGTGCACCTTCAGGATGGCCTCTTCGTCTGCCGACATTCCGTCGGCCATCTGGGTCGTGAGCGTCAGGTGCGCCGCGTCGCCGCCCCGGCGCTCAGCAAGCCGCTCGCGCGCGCTATCCACGATCACTGAGCGCATGACGCGCGATGCGTACGCAAAGAAAGCGCGGCGGTCCTCGGCGCGCAATTCGCCGCTGCCGACGAAGCGGAGATAGGCCTCATGAACCAGGGCCGTGGTGTCGAGTTCGGTATTGCGACCGCCGCCGCGCAGGCGTGCGCGTGCCAGACGCTTCAGATTGTCGTACGCGACCGCGAACAACTCATCGCGAGCGGCGGACTGTCCGTCACGAACCCGCTGCAGCAGCAAAGTGATCGTCGCCATCGCTTCCCCGTCGATGGAGCAGGCGACGATTGGAGCGCGGTTCGGTGCTAAGCGCAACCGGGAAGGGATTGGAAGAAAGGAATCCAGACGCGGATCACGCGGATAAACGCGGATTCTCTGTCTTATCCGTGCTGATCAGCGCAATCCGCGTCCAAGAAGACGGCGCTCAGTGCGCGATGGCCGGTGCGACGCCGCCCTTCATCAGCGGCTTCACCGCGGGCGCACCCGAGCGCAGCAGGAAATGCGAGAGCGCCGGAATCAGCACCACCGCACCGATCATGTTCCAGATGAACATGAAGGCGAGCAGGATGCCCATGTCGGCCTGGAACTTGATCGGCGACAAGGCCCACGTGATCACGCCCGCGGCGAGCGTGATGCCCACCAGCGCCACCACCCTGCCCGTGAACTGCAACGTGCGCCGATACGCCTCCGCCAGCGACATTCCGAGGCGCTGCTGCGCCAGCTGAACCGACAGCAGGTACAACGCATAGTCGACGCCGATGCCCACGCCGAGGGCGATCACGGGCAACGTCGCGACCTTCACGCCGATGCCGAGCCACACCATGAGCGCTTCGCACAGGATCGAGGTGATCACCAGCGGCACGACCGCCACCACCACCGCACGCCAGCTGCGGAACGTGATGAAGCACAGCACGATCACCGCCGCATAGACGAGCAGCAGCATCTGCGTCCACGCCTTGCGCACGACGATGTTGGTCGCCGCCTCGATGCCGGCGCTGCCCGCGGCGAGCAGGAACCTGCGTTCTTCGGTGCTGTGGCCCGCCGCGAACTCGTCGGCGGCCTTGACCACGCGATCGAGCGTTTCGGCACGGTGATCGGCGAGATACGCGATCACCGGCATCACCGAGCATTCCGTGTTGAAAAGGTCAGGGTTGTTCACGCTCGCCTGCTGCGCCCCGTAGTTCAGGACGTCCTGGTTGCGCGCGATCGTCAGCCACTTGGGGCTGCCTTCGTAGCTCCCCGCGGTGATCTGGCGCACCGCGTTGGTCAGCGCCACCGTCGTCTGCACGCCGGGCACCTGTTGCAGCGACCACGCGAGGCGATCGGCTTCGATCAGCGTCGCGTACTTCAGGCAGCCTTCCTTGGCGGTCTTCACGATCACCGCGAACTGGTCGCTCGACAGCGAATAGTTCGCGGTGATGTAGGCGTTGTCGCGGTTGTAGCGCGAGTCCGGGCGCAGTTCGGGAGCGCCGGGGTCGAGGTCGCCGATCTTCAGATGCGTGCTCACGAGCAAGCCGGTGGCCGCCAGCGCAGCTGCGCCTGCGACGGCGCCGATCGCCCAGCGTCGCTCGACGAAACGCTCGAGCCGTCTCCAGATGCCGTTCACACCGCGCTGCGTCTGAGTCCCGTCTGCAGCGATCAGGCTGCGCCGCGCCGCGGTCGAGCTGACACCGACGTACGACAGCAGCACCGGCAGCAGAATCAGATTGGTCGCGATGAGCACCGCCACGCCGATGCTCGCGGTAAGCGCCAGATCCTTGATCACCGGGATATCGATCACCATCAGCACTGCGAAGCCGACTGCATCGGCCAGCAACGCGGTCAGGCCCGCGAGAAACAGTCGTCGGAAAGTGAAGCGCGCAGCGACGAGCCGGTGCGCGCCGCGGCCGATGTCCTGCATGATCCCGTTCATCTTTTGTGCGCCGTGCGACACGCCGATCGCGAACACGAGGAACGGCACCAGGATCGAATACGGATCGAGCTCGAAGCCGAGCAATGCGACCAGTCCGAGCTCCCAGGCCACCGCGACGAGCGAGCACGCCAGCACCAGAGCGGTGCTGCGTACGCAGCGCGTGTAGACGTAGATGATCAACGCGGCGATCAAGGCGGCGAAGCCAAAGTACAGCGCGACCTGGAACAGTCCGTCGATCAGGTCGCCGACCAGCTTCGCGAACCCGATCACGTGCAAGCGGATCGAAGGCTGGTGCGCGCCGCCCGTGTGCTCGACCTTGTCGCGGATCGCCTCGATGCGCTTCGACAGTGCGCGGTAGTCGATGCGCTGTCCGGTCGTCGGATCCTGATCGAGCAGCGGCACCACGATCATGGCCGACTTGAAGTCGTTGCCGACCAGGCTGCCGACGATGCCGGCACGCGCGATGTTGCCGCGCAGTTGTTCGATGGCTTGCGGCGAACCGTCGTAGTTGTCCGGCATCACCGGGCCGCCACGGAATCCCTCTTCGGTCACCTCGGTCCAGCGCACTGCGGGCGTCCACAGCGACTTGACCCAGGCGCGGTCGACGCCAGGCGTCAGCACGAGTTCGTCGCTGATCTGGCGCAATGTTGCGAGGTACTTCGGATCGTAGACGTCGCCTTGCGCGTTCTCGACGACAATGCGCAGCGAGTTGCCGAGCGCGCGCAGATCGGCCCGGTTCTCCAGGTAGTTCTGGATGTAGGGGTGGCTGCGCGGAATCATCTTCTCGAAGCTCGCGTTCAGCGTCAGGCGCAGCGCCGCGCCGACGCCGAGCGCCACCGTCAACACTGCGCAGACGATCATCACGACGAGGCGATGGTTGAAGACCAGCCGTTCCAGCCGTGATCCGGAGTTGCGATCGAAATCCGCGAGCGAGCCCGCGACCGGCAGGTCCGACGCTGCAGCAGAGCTGTGCATGGGTGTCTCCTTGCGCGCCGCTACTGCAGCGTCCGGGTTTGAATGCCGCGCGGTCCGGCGACCACGATGGCGTCTTGTGCGATCCCGAGCACTGCTGCGGCCGGGACCGGGCGTTCGATGTGCGCGGGCTTGAACGTGGCGCCGTCGTCGCGGCTCACCAGCACGTGGCCGGCCTGGCTGACGATGATGAAGCGGCCGTCGGCGTCGACGGTGCCGCCGGTGAGACCGGCTTGCACGCCGGTCTCGACCTGCTGCCACGTGCGCCCGCCGTCGGCGCTGCGAAGCACGGTGCCGCGCAGTCCGAACGCGACCACTGCGCGCGAATTGCCGATCACGCCGAAGAGCGTGCCCTTGTACGGAATCTCGAGCGCGCGAAAGCGTCCGGCGGTGCGGTCCAGCTTGAGCATGAGTCCCTGCTCGCCGGCGAGATAGACATCGGCGCCGACGCCGCGCACGGCGTAGAGATGCAGCGCCTTCGGGTTGTCGACCGCATGCAGCCAGGGCTGCCACGTCGTGCCGCCGTCGGTGGTGCGCAGGATGAGACCAAACGCGCCGACGACGAAACCGGTGGTGTCGCTTTCGAACCAGATGTCGAGGAAAGGATTCTCGGCACCTTGTGCGGCGAATCGCTTCGCCTCTTCGAGCAATGCAGCCGCGCGCTTCGGATCGGCCGCGAATGCACCGTTCGCTTCGCGCGTGTAGTAGTCGACCATCGCCGCGGCGGCGCTTGCGCCGTCGAGCTGGCGCTTCCAGCTCGCACCCGCATCCGTCGAGTGCAGCACGACGCCATCGTGGCCGGTCGCCCAGCCGCTGGTGGCGCTCGGGAATGACACCGCGACGAGATCCGAGCTCACCGGCACTGAGGCCTGCTGCCAGGTCTTGCCCGCGTCATCGGAGAACAACACGTGGCCGCGGTTACCGACCGCGATGAAGCGCTTGCCGGTGCTTGCGAGACCGTTGACGAGCGTGCGCGCTGCGAGCGGGCTCTTTGCGGCGGGTGTATCGAGTACGTCCTGCCAGCGGCTATCGGTCGCAGCCGCCGCCATCAGGGCGATCGAACCGGCAACGACTGCCAGCACGCGATTGAGCTTGAACATGGCGGCGGATCCTGTGTGCGATGGAGTGCGGCGATTGTTGATTTGCCGGCTTGATGGGACACCCCTCGTGATCGGGGGGAGTCGTGGGTGGTAGCGGTTTAGCCCCAACCAGACCCTCCCCCGCAGGCGGGGGAGGGGATAGAGCTCCCTCCCCAGCGAAGCCGGGGGAGGGCAGGGGT
>Ga0335084_10008155_pt1 | contig 10425 bp, 11 predicted proteins | sample Lox_Sample_44_FD_206721 | JGI IMG/M metagenome (GOLD analysis project Ga0335084, IMG submission 206721) | Soil microbial communities from Loxahatchee National Wildlife Refuge, Florida, United States - Lox_Sample_4.4 | ecosystem: Environmental > Terrestrial > Soil > Wetlands | place: USA... | reverse complement strand
TTTCACGAGAGGATTTAACCACAGAGGGACAGGAGTTCACAGGGTAAACCCGCCGGCCCTGTGACCTCTGTGGTTGTGGTTTAGGTCTTGGTTCCCGATGCCGTCTAGGCCCGCTTTCGGGCAACGTTCCGCGGCGACGCTCGCTTGCTCTTGGTCCGCCCAGCCAAGTCGGACGGCTCCAACCGTTTCGCCGACTTCCACAAACGTTCCAGATCGTAGAATTTGCGCGATTTCTCTGAAAAGACGTGTACCACGAAATCGACGTAGTCGAGCAGCACCCACTCGGCCTGTCTGTAGCCTTCGACGTGTGTCGGGCGCAGTCCCGTGTTCTTGAGCCGTAGTTCAACTTCGTCGGAGATCGCCTGAATCTGCCGCGGGTTGGTCCCGCTGCACATCACAAAATAATCGGTAAAGGCGCCGGATCCCTTTTCCAGTTCCAAAATGGTGATTGCTTCCGCCTTCTTGTCCTGGCAGGCGGCAATGGCCTCGGAGACTTGTCTCTTCAGGAGATTCTTCATGCAGTGTCTGGTGGTCGGTTCACTCGCCCATCCATTTTAGCCGATACGCCATACACCTACGGCCGAGACCCGAATCGCTAACGACGCTGGTATAGCCCAGTCTTGTTGATATACTCCGCCACCGCCGGATCTACCAACCTCGCCAGCGACTTCTTGGCAGCCACCGCATCGCGGATCGCGGTCGCCGAGATGTTCTGATTCACATCTTCCAGCAGATGCACCGACACTCCGGGGAGAACCAGGTCTCCCCTGGCCGGCTGCTTGGCGAATGGCTTGGTCACCGCTGGCCTCGGACGCAAACCCTCCGGCAAGGCATTGGCCACATCGGCCAAGGAGTATCCCGGCCGGCTGGCCACAATGAACTCGCATTCCCCAAATAGCGCCTCCGCCTCGTGCCATTTCGCGATGTCGTTGAAGGCATCGATCCCGATCAGAAAAAACAACCGGTCTGCTTTCCGGAGTGTCTGCTTCAACCGCCGCACGGTGTCGACGCTGTAGTTGGCGCCCGGAGCGGCGTGCCCAGCCTTGCCTTTCTTAGCCGCCTCCTCCATCAGTCCAGTCGGCGCTTCCAGAAGCGACGGAACGAACGCTTTTTGCCTCACGGTCGCCAGCACAACCATGGCGTAGCGATGGAAGTAGGAGGCCAGGGGCTGGCGTTGTTTGTGGGGCGGAATATTTGCCGGAACGAAATGGATGCTGCCCAGCCCAAAGCGCTCCTGCGCCGCTCGCGCCAGTGCCACGTGCCCGTTGTGGATGGGGTCGAACGTTCCGCCAAAAAGGCCGATGTTCATATCATTCTGATAAACGCCCAGGGATGCCTTAGTTATCTTCCGTGACAGTAACAAACTCTGCTACCGCCTTAAGAAAGACGACCGGCTGAGGAATTTCCTCAGGGAGCTGTGCCGTATTATCCGCTGTACGCCTTCGTCCCCCGGGGTTGTCCTTCCGGCCAACGCCCGCTCAGCCCCAACCGTGTGAACTCCCGTAACTCGCGGCGTTCCCGTTTTGGCACTAGATTTGGCTTATGCGAGTGAAGCTCCCCCTTCTCCGCACCCGCTACATTCCCCCGAATCGGGCTCCCATCCTCCGATACGGCGTCGCCGTCCTCAGCATCACCCTGGCCCTGATCCCGGCCCTCATGCTTTCCGACGTGGTGGAAAGCCGGCTGGTGGTGTTCGCCGTCGCCATTATGGTCAGCGCCTGGTACGGCGGTTGGAAACCAGGTCTAGTGGCCACATCCTTTGCCCTCACAGTGAGTGCCTACTTCTCGCTGGCGGGTGGCCACTCCCCGTCTGAGTATCGCAAGGCCATCATACATCTCGTTCTGTTTGTTTTTCTGGCGTTGATGATTTGTTCCTTTAATGCCGCGTTGCGTTCTGCCCAAGAGGGTTTACGCCGTTCGGAAGCCAATTTTCGTTCGCTGGTGACCAACGCGCCGTACGGGATTTGCCGCTGTGACTCTTCCGGCGTCCTGCTGAGCGCCAATCCCGCCCTGGTAAGCCTTCTGGGCTATGCGTCGGCTTCTGAACTCCTGGGCCGCAATCTGGTGGCCCTGCATGCCGACCCCCAGCAATGGTTCACCATCGCCGACCATTTCGGGGCCGCGCAGCGCTTCCACGGTCTGGTTTCGGATTGGCTCCGCAAAGACCGCAGTCTGGTTACGGTACGTCTCTCCGGCCGTACCATTCGCGATGAGAACAAGGCCACCTTTTTTGAACTCTTCGCCGAAGACGTGACCGAGCACCGCGCGCTCGAGCAGCAGCTCCGTCAGGCCCAGAAAATGGAAGCTGTGGGCCGCCTGGCAGGAGGAATTGCTCACGACTTCAACAATCTCCTGATGGTCATTTCCGGTTACTGCGAGTTCCTGCTCGATCGCATCGGCTCAGACCCGGCAGTGCGCGGACCGGCTCAGGAGATCGCCAAGGCTGCCAACCGGGCCACCGCCTTGACCCGCCAGCTTCTGGCCTTCAGCCGCAAGCAGATGCTTGCCCCCAAGGTGCTGGATTTGAATGCCGTAGTGACCGAGAACCTCAAGATGCTGACTCGCTTGATTGGGGAAGACGTGGACCTGGTCATGATCCCGGGCACGGATCTCGGCGCGGTCAGGGCCGATCCCAGTCAGATTGAGCAAGTCATTATGAATCTTGCGGTGAATGCCCGCGATGCTATGCCTCAGGGCGGTAATCTCACCATCGAGACCGCCAACGTTTCGCTCGACGAAAGTTATGCCCGGCTGCATGCCCCGGCGGAACCGGGGGAGTACGTTATGCTGGCCATCAGCGACACCGGCGTCGGGATGGATGCCGAAACCCAAAACCATATCTTCGAGCCTTTCTTCACCACGAAAGGCAGCACCGGAACCGGACTTGGCCTCTCCACCGTCTACGGCATCGTCAAGCAGAGCGGGGGCTACGTCTGGGTCTACAGCGAACCGGGCAAGGGAACATCGTTCAAGGTTTATCTGCCTCGGGTCACGGCAACCGGTGAATTGGTTGCGCCGCAGCCGCCAGTGGCCGCCCCAGAAGTCTCGCCCGGTCACGAAACCATCTTGCTGGTGGAAGACGAAACCAACGTGCGCCAACTTACCCGGCAGTACCTGCAGACCCAGGGTTACACCGTGCTGGAAGCCGCCGATCCCGCCGCTGCCATACAGATATCCAATTCTCATGCCGGCCCCATCCACCTGCTGCTGACCGACGTGATCATGCCGGGGATGAACGGGCGTGAACTGGCGCAGTCCATCTCCGCGGCCCGGTCTGAGATCAAGGTGCTCTATATGTCGGGCTACACGGAAAATGTAATCGGCCATAACGGCACGCTGGAGATCGACGTCAACCTGCTCCAGAAACCCTTTACCCTCCCGTCACTCAAGGCAAAGGTGCGGGAGGTGCTTGAAACTCCACTCCCCTCGGAGGTTGTCATGTCCGCTCGCTCCGCTCAAAAGCTTCCCGCCAAGGGAAAGCTATCTCCGTTCCGCGCCCAACGTTTCAACCTGCACTTACCATTGAAGTACCGTCCGCTCGGCGAACCCAACTGGCGGGCCGGAACCACGGAAAACATCAGCCGCTCGGGAATGTTGTTCCAGGCGGAGGAGATGATCTCTCCCAACGCCCAGGTGGAGATCAATCTTGTGCTTCCCGCCGAGATCGCCGGTCTGTCTTCCGCCGAGGTCGTATGCCGTGGAGAAGTAGTGCGCACCGTGGAGGCTGCAACTCCGTCCATGAGTCCGGCACTCGCAGCCAAGATTCTGCAATATCACTTCCACCACGGCCCGCAGATGCCGAACGCGTAGTGCGCAACGTGCCGGAAGAGGGAACATGGGAAGGGCACGGCTTCAGCAGGGTTTGGAAAAATGCTGGTTTTTGGGTGGAGCAGCGCTTTAGCGTTGCATTAAAACCTTCTCTTTCACTATGCGCTTCAGCGCCTGAGGTACTTACCGCACGTTTTCCGGAGGTTAGGCGCGGAAGGAGCCTATCGCCGCCAGATCTTGACCACGAAGGCCACGGCCAGGACTGCAATCGAACCCCATAACACCTTCTCCACCACAGCCAACCGCCGCTGCTTCTCTGGCGTAAGAGACGGAGCCATGGCCTTCAACACGATCAGTCCAACGTACAAGTCAGCGGCCGTAAACAGGATCCACCACATCAGGGTGCCGTCTCCTGCGTCACCTGCTGGTTGACTCGGGCCTCTTCCACCTTCTCCGCCATCGCGTACTTCAGCTCGTCAATTCCTTTTCCAGTGACCGCAGAGATCGGGAACAATTCCAGTTTCTCTTTCTTGCAATAGCGCTTCAACTTGGCCAGCCTATCCTTGTTGGCGACATCAATCTTCGAAGCCACCATGATCATCGGTTTCTCTTCCAGTTTGGCGCCGAAATTCTTCAGTTCACCCTGGATGACTTCGACGTCTTTCACTGGATCGGGGCGGCCACTGGCACCGGAAACATCCACCAGATGCACCAGCAGCCGTGTGCGCTCGATGTGCCGGAGGAACTGCGTGCCCAGCCCCGCGCCGGTATGTGCCCCTTCGATCAACCCCGGAATGTCTGCGACAACGAAGCTTTGCTCCTCGGGGGCCCTCCCTACAACGACCACGCCTAGGTTGGGCTGCAAGGTTGTAAACGGATAGTCGGCAATCTTTGGGCGGGCTGCGGAGATGCGCGAAATCAACGTCGACTTGCCCACGTTCGGATACCCCACCAGCCCCACATCCGCCAGCAGCTTCAATTCCAGCCGGAAGACGCGCTCCTCCCCCGGACGGCCGTCCTCGTGCTCACGAGGCGCCTGATGAGTGGAGGTTGCAAACCGCGCATTCCCCCGCCCGCCGCGGCCGCCACGAGCAACCACGATGCGCTCGTCGGCGTGAGAAAAATCGTGCACTTTTTCGCCGGTCTCGGCGTCATACACAATGGTTCCTACCGGCACTTTCAACAGCACCCCTTCGCCGTCCCGGCCGGTTTTGTTGGAACCCTCGCCATGCCGGCCGCGCTGCGCCTTGTATTCAGGATTAAAGCGGAAGTGGACGAGCGTGTTATGGCGCTCGCTGGATTCCATGACCACGTCTCCGCCGCCACCACCGTCGCCGCCCGAAGGCCCGCCCCGCGGGACAAACTTCTCCCGCCGGAATGCCATGCAGCCGTTGCCGCCGTCGCCGGCCTTCACTCGAATTGTGGCTTCATCGATGAACATGAAAATCGTCGTTGGTCGTCGGTCCTTGGCCGTTGGTCTTGGGTGGCCAAGAGACAACGATCACGTACCAGGGTGGGTCGTTATCGGAATCATGGAACTTCTCTGCATCGCGAACGGCCAACGACCAAAGACCAACGACTCAGAAAAAAAGCCTCGGCCCGAAGGCGAGGCTATCTCAGACCTTGTGGGGCGGACACTCCTGTCCGCCTACTTCGCTTCGACCGGCTCGATCATGACGAACTTGCCCATCTGACCCCGATCTTTGAACCGGATGTAGCCTGTGATCTTCGCAAACAAGGTGTCGTCCTTACCGCGACCGACGTTCAAGCCGGGCTTCACTCGGGTTCCCCGCTGCCGCACGATGATGGTCCCGCCCGGAACCAGTTGTCCGCCAAAAGCCTTAAATCCCAGCCGCTGCGAGTTCGAGTCGCGGCCGTTGCGTGATGTGCCTTGCCCTTTTTTGTGTGCCATAAGATCCTCGTCACGTGTGGGGCGGGCGTCTCGCCCGTCCAGGCCGGGTCGCAGACCCGGCAGTCTGATTACTTCTTTTTCTTCGGAGCAGCCTTCTTTGCTGCCGATTTCTTGACTGCCTTCTTCTTAGCAGGAGCTTTGGCTTCTGTCTTGTGCGCGGCGGCAGCTTCCGCCTTGGCCGCTCGCTTCGACTTCTCCTTCTTGGGAAGCGCGGGCGCGGTAAACTTCTGGCCGTCGAAAGCGATCTCGGTAATCCTCACCGCGGTAAATGCCTGGCGATGTCCGCGCAGCTTCTTGTACTGCTTCTTGCGCTTGTAGTGGAAGACCAGGATCTTCTTTTCGCGCCCCTGCTCGACCACTTCGCCCTTCACGTGGGCGTCGGCCTGCGGCTTGGCGATCTGGCCTTCGCCGCCGGAGACCGCCAGAATATCGCCGAATTCCACTTTGCCGTCGGTGCCGGTGCCCAGGCTCTCGACTCGAATCACATCGCCGGGCGCCACCCGGTACTGCTTGCCACCGGCGCGGATGACCGCGTACATACCTATGCCTCCGTCAAAAACATCCCTCGCACCCTGGTGCAAGACGCGTAACTTGCTGGATTTCCGTGCTTGCTGCTTTCCGCGTCGGCGCTTTCGGCAACGATTGCGGACGGCCCCAGAACGGAGCCGCGAGTACAGGCAAACCCAATTATTTTAACGTGCGCCGCGGGAAAGGGTCAAACAGAACACCCCTTCGCCACGGATTTACGCGGATTCTCACGGATAAAGCAGAAAGAGTTGTCCGGGTTGATCCGTGCAAATCCGTGGCGCTTTTTGCAGTTTTCCTGCCCCCGTGCGACAATCCTCCCGCTTGGAGGCAATTCAATGAACCGTCGCACACTCGTGCTGTCGCTCTGCATTTTCACCCTGACCCTAGGTGCTTTCTCCGCCGACTCGAAGAAGTCCGCCGGCCCGGCCTCCCGATAAGGCCTACCTGCAGCGCCTGCTCGACGGTTGGAATTCCATGAATCCCTCCGTCATGACCCAGTACTACGCCCAGGGCGACCGCCTGTTTTTCGATATCGCTCCGGTGAAATACAACAACTGGACGGAGTATCAGAGCGGCACCACTGAGCTTCTCAAGAATTACAAGAGTTTCAAGCTGTCCCTGACCGACGACGTCCAGATTCATCACGAGGGCGACATGGCCTGGTCCGCGGCCGTGCTGAAAGAAGAGGCCACGACCAGCACCGGCAAGCAGGAGATGGCCACCATGCGCTGGACCGTGATCTTCCAGAAAATGGACGGCAAGTGGCTCATCGTGCACGAGCACACTTCCGAGGCGCTCCAGTAAGGGCCCGCCACGGATCTCACGGATAGCCCTTTTTGATTTATCCGTGGAAATGCGTGTAAATCCGTGGTTAGTAAGCCTTCACAAAGAAATAAGCGCTCATCCCCGCGCCCACCAGGATGACGAAGCGGCGCACCCATGCCTGCGGCAACTTCATCGAGTAGTGCGCGCCGAAGTAGCCCCCCACCACCGCCCCCGCAATCATCACAATTCCCTGCGGCCAGTACACCGCGCCCTTCACGATAAAGACGATCACAGCCACGCCGTTGATCGCCATCCCCAGTACGCTTTTCAGGGCGTTCATCTCGTGGATATCGGTCATGCCGACAGCTGCCAGCATGGCAAGGTTGATGATCCCCACTCCACCGCCGAAGTAGCCGCCGTAAATCGCCACGAACAACTCAAACACCGACGCGCCGAGGATGGCCATCGCCGTCGCGTCCCGCCCCACGCTCGAGCCACGATTTCCGGCCAGTTTCTTGCCGAAGACAAACAGCATGGTAGCGCCCAGCATCAGCCATGGGAGCACTCGCATGAAGGTGTGGGCGGGAGTCTTCAACAGTAACAACGCCCCCGCGATACCACCCACGAAGCTGGTCGCCAACAACGGGATCATGACTCGCTTCGGGACATCAAGCCGTTCGCGAAATGCGCCACCACTGGCGGTCACGCCGGTCCACAGCGCGATGGTGTTGGTTGCGTTGGCCGGAATCGGAGGCACTCCGGTAAACAGCAGCGCGGGAAACGCCACGAAGCTGCCCCCACCGGCCACGGCGTTGAGCGCGCCGCCCAGAATTCCGGCAACAAACAGAAAGATGGCTTGCTGGAGTCCCAAGCCTAAGGTGTATCACAGCCGCCGCCCATGCACCCACCCCGACGCAACAGACCACCAACTGAGAACCGGGAACTGAGATCTGACAACTGGTTCTAAGTCAAACACCGCCGACCACACTCCGTCGTTTTGTGCTGCCCGCACTACTGACATCGGTGGGCTGTTCTGTTGCTCCAATGCCAACCTTTGCTTGATCTTTACGTCTGTCTCTCTGGGTAGAAAAAAATGCGCAAGACTCACCTCGCCGTTCTTGCTGCTATCCTCTCAACTTCGATGGCTTTCGCCCAACAACCGGCAAATCACTGCGCCGCTCCTCAGCAAAAACAGTTTGATTTCTGGGTGGGTGAGTGGGACCTTACCTGGCCCGGGGACAAGGAAGGCGAAGTCGCGCACGGAACCAACACCATCACTCGGGTGCTGGAGAACTGCGTGGTCGAGGAGAACTTCTCCGCCGGCGATTCCGGACATCTGCGCGGGATGAGTGTCTCGACGTTCGACACGCGCGCCGGCAAGTGGAAGCAGACCTGGGTGGACAACGAAGGTGGCTATCTTGACTTCGTCGGCGAGTTCAAAGATGGCCAGATGATTCTGAGCCGCCATGCAACCCGACCCGATGGCACCAAGATCGTCCAGAGGATGGTGTGGAAGAACATCCAGCCCAACCAGTTCGACTGGAGTTGGGAGGCCTCGAAGGACGGCGGCAAGACCTGGGCGGTGCAGTGGCCGATCCACTATAAACGAAAGCAATAAAAAGACTTAGTCTCCACCGCACAGTTGCTGTCGATTTTCACTCCACCGTGATCTAAGTCACATCGCGCTGTGAAGTCGCTGGGTAGGCTTTTCCTTTAGGGAAGCTCGATGGGGACTCAACTTCATAGCGAAATCATCCCGAATCTACCGCCATTATTGCCTGCGACTCGACTGCCGGTTCTGCACAAAACGCCGATCGGCCAGGCGAAGAAGAAACTGGTTCGGCGTACCGATCACGACTACTCCCAATCGCTGCGGCGCAGTTTCCAGTTTGCGTTCTTGGCCTTGAATGTCTATCTCGGCGGCGCCTTCTATCTTTGGGTCCGCCACTATGAAACCGGCATACAAACCCGCGCCGTGACCCGGCCGCCGGGCGTGGAAGGCTGGCTGCCCATCGCTGGCCTGATGAACTTCAAGTATTGGCTCGTCACTGGCCATGTGCCTTCGGTCCATCCCGCCGCCATGTTTCTGCTGGTTACGTTCTTGTCCATTGCGTTCTTGTTCCGTAAAGCATTCTGCAGCTGGCTGTGCCCGGTGGGCACTCTGTCGGATTATCTCTGGCGCGTGGGACGCATGCTGTTCCGGCGCAACTTTGCACTGCCCCGCTGGCTGGATATCCCTTTGCGTGGCCTCAAGTACCTGCTGCTGGGGTTCTTCGTCTGGGCGGTTTCTTCGATGTCGGCGGACGCAATTGCTGATTTCATGCGTAGCCCCTACGGCGTGATCGCCGATGTGAAGATGCTGAACTTCTTCCGCCACATCGGCGAAACCGGCATGGTTGTCCTCGGAGTCTTGGTGGTGGCTTCGGTGTTCGTGCAAAACTTCTGGTGCCGATTCCTTTGTCCCTACGGCGCGCTGTTGGGCCTGGCTTCCGTATTCAGCCCCGTGCGCATCCGGCGCAACCCGTCGGCCTGTATCGATTGCGCCAAGTGTGCCAAAGCGTGTCCGTCCGTGTTGCCGGTGGACAAGCTGGTAAGCATCAAGTCTGCCGAGTGCACTGGCTGCCTGGAGTGCGTGGCGGTCTGCCCGGCTCAAGGAGCGCTGCAGATTTCGCTTCCCCACATCCCAAGATCGGCAGGCCCGCGCCCTCTGCGGCCGTGGGCCATGGCGGTGGGGATTGCTGCTCTGTTCCTGGGAATCGTGGGATTCGCCAAAACCGCCGGCTACTGGAAGACGGAATTGCCACGCTCGGTTTACCTGGAGCTGGTGCCGAACGCCGACGAAGCCTCGCATCCGATGCCGGGCGGACTTGACCGCTAATCTGTCATGCTGAGCGAGGACTGCGCTTCGCCCAGCGAAGCTCAGCCGCAGCCGAAGCATCCTACCTTGCTGCTGGATGGCGGCTTCGGATGATTAGACAGCAACTCACAGGGTCAGCATCGCGCGGTCTTTCGCTTCCCTCTCTGCCGTTTCCTTGAAAATCACTTGCCATGCCTGCGGCACATGGCGTGACAGAATTTCAATACTCAGAGCGGTCATGCCGCCCGGAACCGCGACCCGACCAACCAATTCCTGCGGAGTCATCTTTGTTTCTTCCATAAGGCGCAGGGTGGCGGCTGCGGTTTCCTGGATCATGCTGAGGGCCATCTCAGATGAAAGTTCCGGGTTGCTGCGCACGGCCTCCTCGGCCATCGATTGCATCAGGTAGGCGATGAGCGCGGGCGCACCGGAAGTCAGACTGATGGCGGGACGAGCCTGCGATTCCGTAATCACGATTGGGTGGCTGATGCGGCCCAGCAGCTCTTCCAGCAATGTGCGGTCGTCCCTGGTGACGCGGGATCCGCACATCAGCAAAGTAATTCCCGCCCCTATTTCCTGGGTGACGGATGGAATG
>Ga0335084_10008154_pt1 | contig 10426 bp, 8 predicted proteins | sample Lox_Sample_44_FD_206721 | JGI IMG/M metagenome (GOLD analysis project Ga0335084, IMG submission 206721) | Soil microbial communities from Loxahatchee National Wildlife Refuge, Florida, United States - Lox_Sample_4.4 | ecosystem: Environmental > Terrestrial > Soil > Wetlands | place: USA: Florida... | reverse complement strand
GCAGGTGACGGCGTCGTTCCCGCTGGGGCTGCTCATCTGCGTCACCGGCGTCTCGGGCGCCGGCAAGAGCACCCTCGTCAACCACATCCTCTACCCGGCGGTCGCGCGCGCGCTCCACGGCAGCGACGTCGTGGTGGGCGAGCACGACAAGATCGAGGGGCTCACCGAGATCGACAAGGTGATCGACATCGACCAGAGCCCGATCGGCCGCACGCCGCGCTCGAACCCGGCCACCTACACCAAGCTCTTCGACCTGATCCGCGACTTCTTCGCCGAGCTGCCGGAGGCACGCATGCACGGCTACACGCCCGGGCGCTTCTCCTTCAACGTCAAGGGCGGCCGCTGCGAGGCCTGCGAGGGCGACGGCGTGAAGCGCGTCGAGATGCATTTCCTGCCGGACGTCTACGTGCCGTGCGAGGTGTGCCGCGGCCGGCGCTTCAACGAGGCGACGCTGGCGGTGAAGTACAACAACCTGTCGGTCGCCGACGTGCTCGACCAGACGGTCGACGAGGCGCTCGTGCTGTTCAAGAACCACCCGACGATCCGCCGCGCGCTCGAGACGCTCGCCGACGTCGGCTTGGGCTACATCGCGCTCGGCCAGTCCTCGCCCACGCTCTCGGGCGGCGAGGCGCAGCGCGTCAAGCTCTCGCGCGAGCTCAGCAAGCGCTCGACGGGCCGCACGCTCTACATCCTGGACGAGCCCACGACCGGCCTTCACTTCGACGACATCCGGAAGCTGCTGCGCGTGCTCGACCGCCTTGTCGAGGGCGGCAACACGGTCGTCGTGATCGAGCACAACCTCGACGTGATCAAGACCGCCGACTGGGTGATCGACATGGGCCCCGAGGGCGGCGACGCGGGCGGGCGGATCGTCGCCGAGGGCACGCCGGAGCAGGTGGCCCGGGCGGCGGGCAGCTACACCGGCCGCTTTCTGGCGCCGCTGTTGCCGAAGCCGGCCGCGCGACGCGCCGCCCGCTAGCTTAGAGGCCCTTGCGGGCCAGCAAGCTCGCCGCTTTCTGGCGAACGGCGTCGTCGGGATCGTGGCTCGCGCCTTCGAGCCCGCGCCGCGCGGCGGGCGAAACGTGCCCGAGCCGGCCGAGCCCCCGCACCGCCTGGCGGCGAACGCGGCTGTCCGGGTCGTGGAGCGCCACGAGCAGCGCGGGCTCGGCGAGCGCGGGCTCGGCCTCGAGCTCCACGAGGTCGGTCACGGCCGCGAGCCGCACGTTCTCGGCCGCGTCGGACGCCGCGGCGGCCAGCGCGCGCAGCGCCTGGCGGCCGCCGATCGCGCCGAGCGCGGTCGCGACGCGCCAGCGCACGTTGCTCGAAGGATCGTCGAGGCGACGGAGGAGGTCCGGCACCGCGGCCGAGGCCGAAGGTCCGATCCCGCCGAGCGCGTCGGCCGCGCGCCAGCGCAGCTCGGGGTCGTCGAGCGCCGCGCGCAGCACGCCCACCGCCGGAGCCGCCGCCGGTCCGATGCGCCCCAGGGCCCAGACGGCCTGGGAGCGCACGTCCACCCGCGCGTCGGATGCGGCCTCGATCAGATCGGGGACCGCGCTCTTCGCCGGCGGCCCCACGCGGCCGAGGGCCTGCGCGGCCAGGCCGCGGCCGGGGCCGGCCGCGTCGCGCACCAGCGTCGCGAGCGGAGCCACCGCGTCCGCGCCGGGACCGATCTTGCCGAGCGCGTCGGCCGCGCGCCAGCGCACGCGCTCGTCCGCATCGGCCAGACACGCGACGAGCTGCGGCACGCTGGAGCTCGCTGGAGCGCCGATCTCTCCGAGAGCATGGGCCGCGCCGGAACGCACGAGCGGGTCCGCGTCGCGGAGCAGCTGCAAGAGCCTGGGTCCCGCCGAAGCGGCGGGCCCGCCGATCTCGCCGAGCGTCCACGCGGCAGCGGCCCGCACCTCGGCGCTCTCGTCGTCGAGCGCAAGGGCGAGGTCGTTCACGAGCGGTGCCGCCTGCTCGCCGAGCGTCGACAGCGCGCGCGCGGCCGCGACACGGCGTGGCGCGTCCGCGGCCGCGAGCGCTTCGCGCAGACGAGCCAGGTCCGGCGGTCCCTTGCCCGTCGCGACGGCCGCAGGCGGGCTCACGCCGCCGGCGTCGGTGCCGGTTCCCGCCGGAAGCAGCGACGACTCCAGCACCCCCTCCGCCACGAGCCTCGCCCCTTGCGGGCTGAGGTGGTCGTAGTCGTGGTAGGCCGCCTCGCCGAGGCGCGCGAGGGATGGAAGCGGGTCGAGGAACGGGATGCGCTCGCGGCGGCAGAACTCGGAGATCTCCGCCTGCGCGAGCGGAGGCGGCGCGCCGGCCGCGACCTGGAAGCGGAAGGGGAAGACCACGATCCCGAAGCGCGCGCCGTCGGCCGCGGCCTCGTCGCGCAGCGCGCGCAGGTCCGCGAACATCCGCTCGTAGCCGCGCCGCACGTTCGCGGCTACGGGCGTGCGGAACAGCTCCTCGACCGCGCCGATCTCGCGCTCGCGCGCCCCCACGAGCCAGCGCACGAGCGCCGAACGGCGGTAGAGCGCGGCGAGCGCCCGCGGCGGGCGAGCGAGGTTGTTCTGCATCTCCGCGACGTCGTTCAGGCAGATCCCCACGAGCACCTGGTCGGGGTGATAGCGGCGGACGATCCGGCGGTAGGCGATCAGCTCCTGGCGCGTCGCCCAGCCGCCGAGCGCCACGTTCATCACGTCGAGGTCACGGCCCTCGGCGCCCGCGAGCTCCTCGAGCGCTTGCGGCCATGCCTGCTCCGGGCGGATCTCGTAGCCGAGCGTCACGCTGTCGCCGAGACAGGCGACGCGCCAGGCCGAGGCGCGCTTGACGAGCGTGTGCTCGCGGTCGCGCAGCCCCTCGGTGTTGTAGTCCTCCCAGGGCGGCCAGCCGACGGCCGTGGACTTGACGGTGTAGAACTCGCCGTCCCACGCCTGCCAGTCGGTGATGTAGTCGGCGTGCGGCTTGGCCGCGGGCTCGGCCCTGCGCGCCGCGAGCTCGGCTCCGCCGAGGCAAAGCACGGTGGTGACGCTGGCGAGCGTGACTCCAACGGCGACCTCCCGCACACGCCCGCGAGCCGGCCGCACGGCCCCACCCGCCATCGCGGAAGAGCGTAGACAGTGGAGCTCCGAGGAGTCAATCAGCTTGTATTCAGCAGTTTAGTGTGACTGAACACTCGGAGGAGCCGCCCCTCTCTGCGACACGAGGCTCCGGCCAGGCCCTCGCATCGCGGCACTCCGTTTGCTTGATTGCGATGGGGCCGGGCTTCTGACGTAAATCCGGCCATGAGTAGTCGAAGCGCGGCCGCCAGCGGCAGCGTTCCGGTCAGCACCGGAGCGCTGCCGACGGAGCGCGGAGGAGGGGCGATGAGACGCGGTGTGGCGAGGGTCACACAGGCACTGGCCGTCGGGTTCGTGCTCGGCGCGACGGCGGCGCAGGCGCAGATCACGATCTCGGTCGACGACCTCCGGACCCTCGAGGGCAACGCGCCGTTTGCGCTGAACCCGGGGATCGCCGTCAGGGTGTCCGGGCCGCCCACTGTGTCGATCAACGTACCCTACACGGTCCAGTCCGGGTCGGCTGTGGCGGGCACGGATTTCCTCGCGGTGCCGGCGAGCGGGGTCCTCTCGTTCCCCGCCTTCTCCAGCGCGCCCCAGTACATCACGGGGATCCAGATTCTCGGCAACACCTTCGACCAGTGGAGCCCGACGCTGATGCAGGACAGGGCGTTCTTCGTCCAGCTCGGCACTCCGACCCCCGCCGCGGGCGGCGTGCTCGACAAGAGTCGCGGCACCGTCACGATCATCGACGACGACCACCCGAATGCTGGCGTGCAGTTCTTCTCGGTGGTCTCGACCGGTACGGCCACCATTGGCCAGAACAAGCTGCAGTGGCGGGTCCCATCGGGCGCGGCCACGGTGAGGATCGTGTGGAAGCAGGGCGTGGGGAGCTGCGCTTTCCCAAGCGACACGGATCTCCTGGGCGACGGCTGGACCTCGGTGGTGGCCGGAAGCGCCGGCGCCCTGCAGTACTACACCCACACCAGCCTGACGATCGGCACCTCGTACTGCTACAGCGTTTTCGCGTTCAACGGGGCCGGCATGCCCTCCTCCGGAGCCGACGTCCCGCACGTCAAGGCCACGCCGATCGACACGACCGGCAAGATCCTGTGGGCCTACGCCACCGGCGCCGCGAGCGTCGTGCCGCCGAGCGTGGGCGCGGACGCGATCTACACCACGGACAGCAGCGGAGTCGTCCACGCCATGAGTCGAGTCACGCCGCTCGGCGAATGGCCGAGCGGCTGGAACCCGGTGGCCGTCGGCAAGCCGACGCAGAACCGCTCGGCTGTGGTTCCGATGGGCTCGAGGACGCGCCTCTTCCTCGGGACCGACGGCGGTGGTGTTCACGCGATCGACGGCAAGACCGGCACCATCGTGTGGTCGCGCAGCTCCACGTTCGGCTTGACCCAGCTCCCGAGCGGTGGAGGACTCCAGGCACAGCCGGCCGGCCTGTTCAAGAGCTTCACCGGCAACAACGACATGCTGCTCGTCGGCGCGAACAACGGCGCCAGCAGTACCTTCTTCGCGCTCGACCCCGCCACGGGCAACAACCTGGTCGCCGCGTTCTCGAACCCGTTGATGAGCGGCGTGATGGGCCAGGCCGTCGTGGACTACGCGAAGAACCGGGTCTACTTCCTGACCACGGCCGCGAGCGCGACCCTGTTCAGCCTCGACCTCGGCCCGGTAGGCACGCCCACCCTGGCGCTGTCGACGCTGCCCGGAGGGAACCCGCTGACGTTCACCGGCTCGAACGGCTCGGCGGTGCTGCGGAACAGCCACCTGGTCTGGGGCGACACGGTCAACAAGGTGTTGGGTTTTGATCTCACGACCGGCACGGCCTACAGCGCCGTGACCGGCGACGGCGCGGTGAAGGGCTTCCTCTGGCCCGACCGTCGCAACACCCAGCTCTACTTCTCGACGAACAACAACGTCCAGTGCCTGCGTGACAACGGCACGTCGTTCTCGAGCTGCGCGGGAGTGTGGCCGGTGGCGGCCGTCACGCCGTCCATGGTCCTGCAGATTCCGGGCACGGACTACATCTTCGTGGGCGACGGGCAGGGCCGGCTGGTCGAGATCAACGTCTCCACGATGACGTCGACGCCGCTCCTGCTCGAGAACGGCGTGCAGATCGGATCGCCGAGCCTCGACGGCCCGAACGGCGTACTCGTGGTCGGCTCGGCCTCGGGGACGATCTACGGCGTGCGCGTGCCTTACTAGCCAGGAGGAATGGTGATGTCGATGCTGTTGCTCGCACTCGCGCTCGCGGCGCCCGCGGGCCACGACTCCGTCGAGAGCCGCTGGCACGACGAGCTGAGCTGCACCATGACCGTGCACGCGCTCGACGAGCTGGGCCAGCCGCGCTCGGCGCACCGGGTCTCGGCCGCCGTCGTTCCGGCGGTCGTGTTTCGCGGCCGGGTCGAGCCGCGCGACGAGGACGCGCCTCCGCTCGTCTTCGACGTCTACAACCCGCGCGGGCAGCGCTACCAGGTGCTGCTTGGCGCGCCTCGCGTCGTCGTGAAGGAGCGACAGGGGGTACGGTACGAGACGGTGTCGCGAACGAGGGAGGCCGCGCTCCCGGTGGCCGGGTCCTCGATCGCGCTCACGTCGATGTGGGGCCAGTGGCGGGTCGAGCCGCGGCTCGAGGGCGAGAGCCGGGCCTGCGGACGGCCAGAGTACTTCACGATCCGGCCGTGAGGAGAGCAACGATGGCGCGCCTTCGCGCCTGCGCGCTGCGTTTCGCGCAGGCACTCTTCGGACTGCCGCACGTGCCGGCGCTCGTGCCCGTACGACAGCCCGCACGGGCGCTACGACGCCGGGGCTGAGAGCGGACCGAAGAACCGGAAACGGACGGACGACGTAGCGGACACGGTCGGGGACGAATCGGAAACGGACAACGAATCGACAACGAAGCCATGGGACGGCTATCGGGGGGTTTGAGCACCTCCCGAACCCCCCGCTGACATGGGCATCTGCTGCGTCAGGCAGTGGAGCGTCCCGAGGCCCCACACGAGCTCGACGGCGTGGATCCCGACGACGGGCCGGTCGCGGAAGAGCTCGCCGAGCACGCCGAGCGCGACGCGGTCGTTCGGGTCGTTGAAGGTCGGCACCAACACCGCTGCGTTCGCGATGTAGAAGTTCGCGTAGCTCGCCGGCAGCCGCCGGCCGTCGAAAACGAGCGGCGCCGGCATCGGCAGCTCCACGACCTCGGGCTTCGACCCGTCGGCCAGGCGCGCCTGCTGCAGCCGCTCCCGGTTGTCTTCGAGCGCGCGGTAGTTGGCGTCGGCCCAGTTCCGTTCGCGGCAGAGCACGATCGTGCTGGGCCCCGTGAAGCGCGCCAGGTCGTCCACGTGGCCATGCGTGTCGTCGCCCGCGATGCCCTTGCCGAGCCAGATCGCGTGCGTGGCCCCGAGCTCGCGGGCGAACACGTCCTCGTAGTCGGCGCGCTTGAAGCCGGGATTGCGCACCTGCACGAAGGGGTCGAGCAGGCACTCCTCGGTCGTGAGCAGAGTGCCCGCGCCGTCCACGTCGATGGCGCCGCCCTCGAGCACGACTGGTCGGCCCTTGTGCACCGCGCGCCGCAGCCGCAGGCCGAGCGCCTCCGCCGCGCGCTCCGCGACCAGGTCGTCCTTCCGGTGGTCGGGGTACTTGGCCCAGCCGCTGAAGCGGAAGCGCGCGACCGCCAGCTCGGGCTTCGGGTGGCCGCGCTTCACGCAGATCGGGCCGAAGTCGCGCGTCCAGCCGCGGTCGCTCGGGAAGCGGAAGAACTCGACGCGCTCGGTGGCGGCGCCCACGCGCTCCAGGATCCGGCGCGCCTTCGCCTCGTGCACGCGCGAGGGGACCAGGATCAGCACGCGCTCCCCCTCGGCGAGCTTCCGGACGATCTCGCCGTAGACCCACGGGATCGGCGCGAAGCGGCCGGGCCAGTCGGAGAGGTTGTGCGGCCAGCCGAGCCAGGTCGCCTCGTGGGGCTCCCACTCCGCCGGCATGCGGAACGCCGTCCGGTCGTTGTCGAGCGCCGGACTCGCCACGCGCTAGCCGCGGTCGAGGAAGCGGCGGTCGATCCCGGCGTAGGCGTCGATGCGCCGGTCGCGCAGGAACGGCCAGTGCGTGCGCACCTCGTCGATGCGCGGCAGGCTGACCTCGCCCACCAGGATCTCCTCGCGGTCGGTCGAAGCCTCGGCCACCACCACGCCGAACGGATCGGCGAGGAAGCTCGCTCCCCAGAACTCGAGGCCGTCGCCACCCTCCGGCCGCTCGTGCCCGACGCGGTTGACGACCGCGACGTAGACGCCGTTCGCGATCGCGTGCGAGCGCTGGATCGTCTGCCAGGCCGAGCGCTGCGAAACGCCGTGCTCGGCCTTCTCGCTCGGGTGCCAGCCGATCGCGGTCGGGTAGAAGAGCACCGCGGCGCCGCGGAGCGCCGTGAGCCGCGCCCCCTCGGGGTACCACTGGTCCCAGCAGATCAAGGTTCCGATGCGGCCGGGCTTCACGTCGAAGGCCTGGAAGCCCAGGTCGCCCGGAGCGAAGTAGAACTTCTCGTAGAACAGCGGGTCGTCCGGGATGTGCATCTTGCGGTAGAGGCCCGCGACCGAGCCGTCGGCGTCCAGGATCACTGCGCTGTTGTGGTAGACGCCCGGCGCGCGCCGCTCGAAGATCGGCGCGATCACCGCGACGCCCGCCTGCTTCGCGGCGCGAGAGAGCGCCTCGGTGCTGGGCCCCGGCACCGTCTCGGCGAGCGCGAAGTTCGCGTGGTCCTCCTTCTGGCAGAAGTAGGGCGTGCGGTACATCTCGGGCAGGCACACCACCTCGGCGCCGAGCCCCGCCGCCTCGCGCACGCGAAGGACGGCCTTCGCCACGTTGTCCTCGGCCCGCGCGGACATCGACATCTGCACGAGGCCGAGCTTGAACTTCGGCTGCGTCACGAGTGCCCGTCGGCCGGTATCACGTACTCGAGCCCGTCCTCGTCGAGCGGCAGCGACTGTTCGAGCCGCCTCACGAGCCCGATCACGCGGAAGGCCCAGAGCGTGCGGCAGACCTCGAAGTGGTTGAGCACCGACTCGTCGCACAGCTCCTCGACCACGCGGCCCTTTTTCGCGGCGCGCGCGAGCGCCGCCTGGTCGACGTCGAGCGTGAGCTCGTTGAAGAGCGCTTCGCTGCCCGGGACGACCGCGTAGCGCGTCGAGAGACCGCCGCAGCCGCGCTCGATGCGGCTCCAGGCCTCGACCTGCGCGATGCCGTCGAGGATCAGCTGCGGAGTGCTGATGTCGAGCTTGATCGCCTCGCCCGCCGGCGCTCCGCCCTCGAGCTTGTAGCTGCCGCTCGCCCACTGGAACGCGAGCAGGATGATGTCGCGCGTCTGGTCGACCACGCCGCGCACGAGCTCCTTCGAGTCGAGGACGCCCTGCTCGACGAGCACCGTGCCGAAGCGCTTGCTGGGCGAGATCGCGCGGCCCGCGTCCTCCATCTGGCGCAGCGTGACCAGCCCGCGCCGCAGGAGCCGCGGCCCGAGCCGGTAGTCGGGGTTCGAGGAGGACGCGAACACGAGGTGGCCGTTCTCGGCGACGATGCCGATGCGGTGGTCGTCCTTCTGGAGCCGGAGCGCGCCCGTCCAGCGCTCCCGGCTCAGCTCCTGGACCAGGTCCGGGAGATCCTGCTCCTCGAGCCGGCCCTCGGTCTTCAACGCGCTCTCCCTCGCCCCGCGGCCCGCTCCTTGAGCGCGGCCGCCACGAGCGGTACGAGGATCTCATGGTGTCCCGTCAGGCGGAAGCCCCGCCCGTGGCCGGCCACCGGCCTCTCGACGACGTTCACGCCCGGGCGGTAGGACTGGAGGAAGTCGAGGTTGGCGGTGAAGAAGCCGGTCACCGGGTGGCCGAGGTTGCGCGCGAGCGTGACCGCCTTCAGGAAAACCTCGGGCAGCACGACCGCGGAGCCGACGTTGAGATAGCCGCCGCCACCGCCGAGGCGCGCCACCTCCGCGGCCAGCAGCCGGAAGTCGAGATGGGTCGCGCGGCCGAGGGCCGCGGGGTCGCACGCCGGGTGGACGTGGATGATGTCGGTGCCGACCGCGACGTGGACGGTCGCCGGCAGTGCGAGCCGGTGCGCGGCGGCCAGCAAGCTGAGCTTCAAGTGCCGTGGACGCGGGCGCCGCTCCGCCAGGTAGCGGCCGACCGAGGCGCCGAGGCCCAGCCCGTCGCTGTCGCCCTTCACGAGCGCCCGGCCGAGCTCCTCGCCGGTCTCGCGCGCCATGCCGAAGTCGCCCGTGCCCAGGCCGGCCTGGACGTCCTCCGAGGTCCGGCCCGCCACCGCAAGCTCGAAGTCGTGAACGATGCCGGCGCCGTTCAGCGCGATGCCCGTCACGAAGCCGCGCTCCATCAGATCGATCAGCAGCGGGCTCAGGCCGACCTTGATCACGTGGGCGCCGAGGCCCCAGACGATCGGGCGCCGCCGGGCGCGCGCCCGCAGGATCGCGCCGGTGAGCTCGCGGAGCGTCTCGCCGGCCAGGATCCGCGGCAGCCCCGCGAGGAACGAGGCGAGCGAGCCGCCGCGCGTGTGCGGCCGCGCGAAGTCGGAGGCCTTCACCTTGCTCCGGCGCGACGAGAGCGGGTAGGTGCGCACGCCCTCGAGCTCGAGCGGGCGGAGCGAGCGCACGGACCGCCGCCTCCGGGTCGGGCTCACGAGGGCCCCGCCGCCTCCTCGATCACCTGCGCGAGCACGTGGAGCACCATCCCGTGGACCTCCTGTACGCGCTGCGTGTCGGGATGCGGAACGGCGATCAGGTGGTCGACGAGCCCCGCGAGCTCCCCGCCGCCCTCGCCGCTCAGGCCGACCGTCACGAGCCCGCGCGAGCGCGCGCAGCGGAGCGCCTCGATCACGCTCGGTGAGCGGCCGGACGTGCTGATGCCGAGCGCGAAGTCGCCCTTGCGGCCGTGAGCCTCGACCTGGCGCCGGAAGACGGCGGCATAGCCCATGTCGTTCGCGACGGCCGTCACGACCGACGGGTCGGTGGTGAGCGCGATCGCGCTCAGGCCCGCCCGCTCGCGCGCGAGACGGCCGACGAGCTCGGAGACGAAGTGCTGGGCGTCGGCCGCCGAGCCGCCGTTGCCGAAGGCGAGCACCCGACCACCCGCGTTCAGCGTGCGCGCCATCCGGCCCCCGAGCTCGACGAGCTGCTCGGCGCTCTCGGCGAAGAAGCGCTGCTTCAGGGCGGCGCTCTCCGCGGCGAGGCGCCGGATGTCGTCCGCATTCATTCGACGAGGATTATCGGCTCAAATCCTGCGCAGGTGGACGGTCAGCAGGATCGTCGGCACGGCGGGCTCGTCGGTGCGCACCTGGAACACCGAGCCCTCGCGCAGCCCCGGCGGCACGTGGACGGGCACCGGCATGCG
>Ga0335084_10008153_pt1 | contig 10426 bp, 13 predicted proteins | sample Lox_Sample_44_FD_206721 | JGI IMG/M metagenome (GOLD analysis project Ga0335084, IMG submission 206721) | Soil microbial communities from Loxahatchee National Wildlife Refuge, Florida, United States - Lox_Sample_4.4 | ecosystem: Environmental > Terrestrial > Soil > Wetlands | place: USA... | reverse complement strand
TGTCCTGTGGAAGTCGATATCAGGGAGGGAACTAATGCCGCCTGCGTCAGCTGTGCCGAGTGTATTGACGCCTGTGCCAGGATGATGGGCCGCAGGCAGAAGAAAGGCCTTATAGACTACTTCTTCGGGACTCCGGGAGAACGGCCGCGCCTGTTACGTCAGAACGTGGTATTGGTCACTTCACTGGCCATTTTTTTCCTTTTCCTCTTCCTCTATCTGTCCATATCCCGTGCACCCCTGGATATGATAGTACTGCCCCATTACGCCTTTCCTCCGCGTATCCTTACTGACGGGCAGGTAGTAAACTCGTATATCCTTTCTCTCGAGAACAAGTCGCGGACCGAAAAAGAGGTCATCCTGCAGGCGGGGAGGCCAAAGGGCCCCATCAGCATCACACCGGAGAAGGTGCACCTGGACGCAGGTGAATACAAAAAAGTCCCTGTATATGTTACGGTAAATCAGACATTTCCTGGGACCACCTCTGAAGACATCCAGATTCTCCTTGAATCCGAGGACCGTGACAGGGTCATAATAAAAAAAGGTGTCCGTTTCACAATTCCAAAAACTCAATGAAGATCCTCATAGGAATCGTAATTATTGTGGCATTGACAGCAGTTGTCACCGCAGTGATCATAGGCAGCAGGAGCTTTGAAGGTATTGTCGTTGATAAGCCTTATGAAAGGGGATTGTCATGGGACAGGGAGCAGAAGGAGCGCTCAGAGTCCGGACTAGATATCGTGATCAAGAACAAAATCTTCACAGTAGGGAAGAATGATCTGGTTATTCAGGTGACCGACCGCGAGCAAAGGCCGGTTCCCGATGCCGAACCCACGCTTACTGTAAGCAGGCCTTCAACCAATGCATATAACAGGATCTACAGACTCACCGGATCAAAGGAAGGCTTGTATGGTACCTCTGTTGAACTGCCGCTTTATGGCCATTGGGACCTCCAGATAACTATTGTGCGCAACAGACAGACCCTCCTCTTCCAACGGAAGATATTTGTTGAGCAATGAAGCGTTCTCTTGCAGTGACTATACTGGGGATATGGACGATGCTGTTTGCTCTAGGCTGTTCCAGGCAATATGATGCCTCAGGCGCGGACTGCAGGATTGACAAAGGCCCCTGCGCGATGACAATCATGCCCGGAGGTGTAACAGCCGTTTTTGATATAAGCCCAAAACCGGTGAAGATGATGTCCGGTCTTTTTTTTGACCTTTCCCTGCACAAAGGGGACAGGCCGCTGACTGATGTGGATGTCATTTTGTATCTTACTATGCCTGGCATGTATATGGGTGAACACAGGGTTGTCATGAGTCATAAGGGAGGGGGAAGGTATGAAGGGAGCAGCGTTATCCCCCGCTGTCCAAGCGGCAAACGAATATGGAAGGCCGCGTTCATCGTCAATGAAGCAAATAACGGCTCCCCGGGCGCTATGACTGCCGAGTATACCTTTGAGGTAAAGGAGTAATGAGTACAGGATATATACTCGCATTCACTACAGGGCTCCTCGGAGGGTTTGGTCACTGCATCGGCATGTGTGGACCTCTGGTGGCATCCTATACACTTTATGAAAAAGATGCATTCAGCCGCTTTCCCCTACTCCTTCCCCATCTCTTGTATAATGCGGGAAGAATAACTACCTACATATTCATCGGCTCGCTCATGGGCATCTCCGGGTCGTTTGTAAATACTGCGGGAAAGCTCTCTGGCATACAAAATACAGTGGGGATACTTGCCGGCACCTTCATGATAGTGATGGGCTTAGGCATCATAGGGGTTTTTAAAAAGATGCGCGTCATGGAGATGCATAACAGCCTCATCCTACGGATGATGAAGAACGTAAGGGAGGGTAGCTCACCTTGGCGATATTTTCCCTTCGGACTCCTTCTCGGCTTTCTTCCTTGCGGCCTCTCCTATTCTGTCTTCATCGGTGCTGCCGCAACCGGCAGCATGCCTTCAGCCATGTTCTTTGTCCTTTGTTTCGGCTTTGGAACTATCCCTGCCCTGTTGCTGTTTGGGCTTGTCATGACCTACCTAAGCACTAGGATCAGGGGATGGATCTACAGGACAAGTGGCCTTGTCGTGATCATTACTGGTATCTATTTCCTCGTAAGGGGGCTCATGTCCCATGCTCAGGTGTGACCACTGCCTCCTTGAATTCCCTGACCGTGAGGCTGTCTATGACACAATCGATGGTCAGAAGAAGGTCTTTTGTTGTAATGGCTGCAGCGGAATCTACCATCTGATCCACCAAGAAGGGCTTGATGCGTTCTACGAGAAAAGAAAATGGAACGAGAGCGGCATATCGTCATCTCTCTTTCACAGAGAACCTGACATCAAGCCCTTTGCGGAACATGTGACCGAATCAGGCAATGGCAGGGAAATCGACCTTTTCATCGAAGGGATCCGTTGTGCTTCCTGTGTCTGGCTTAATGAAAAGATCCTTCTGAAGTCCGACGGTGTGGAGTATGCGCGGGTAAACTATGCGACACACAGGGCAAAGATCAGGTGGGACCCGAATCGCACGGGGCTTGAAAGGATACTGAAGCGGATACTGTCCATAGGATACATCCCTAAACCGTTTTCTGAGTCTGAACAGCTCAAGGTTCAACAGGCAGAGACAAAGGACCTTCTGGTGCGCCTCGGAACCGCAGGTTTCCTCTCGTCTCAGCTGATGATTTACAGCATCGCCCTCTATGCCGGGTACTTCCAGGGTATTGATCCAGGGACAAAGCGTATATTGGAAGTGATCGCAATGCTGCTCACCGTCCCCGTGCTCTTCTATTCAGGTATGCCTTTTATCAGAAACACCATAAATGGCTTCAGACACCTCCACTTCACCATGGACTCCCTCATCATCATTGGCGCCGGCTCGGCTTTCATATACAGCATCTACGAAATATTTGCGGGCGGCGAGGTGTACTTCGACACCTCTGCCATGATCATCACCCTCATCCTCCTCGGCAGATATATAGAGACTGCGGCAAAGGGAAAGGCATCCGAGAGCGTGAAACGACTTTTCGAAATTTCACCCAAGACCGCAGTAAAACTTGTCCGCAACCAGGAAACAGGAGAGGATGAGAGGGAAACGGTTCTGCTCACCTCTCTTTCGAAAGGTGATCGTGTGGAGGTGAAGCCCGGGGAAAAGATCCCTCTCGATGGTACGGTTATCGCAGGAGAGTCCGAAAATGATGAATCTTTTCTCACAGGTGAATCAAGGCCCGTACCAAAAATCCCAGGTAATGAAGTCATTGGCGGGAGCATGAACCTCTTTGGCACGCTCACCATAGAGGTCACACGGACCGGGAAAGATACCGTCCTTGCGGGTATTATCAAGGCAGTGGAGGATGCACAGGCCCATAAGCCAAGGATTCAGGCGCTCGCAGACAGGGTGGTGGGAATATTCGTCCCCGCCATATTGGTCATTGCCCTTGTGACTGTTGTGTCGTATCTCGCACGGGGATCATCCCTCCACCAGTCCCTGATGACCGGTGTTTCTGTCCTTGTAATTGCTTGCCCTTGCAGTCTTGGGCTTGCCACGCCGCTCGCAGTGCTTATCTTCACTGCCATGGCCTCTTCAAAGGGAATTCTCATTCGAAACGGCGAGGTAGTCGAAAATGCTGCCAGACTGCGCCATGTTATCTTTGATAAGACAGGCACAATCACAAAGGGGAGGCCGCTGCTCAAAGAGGTGATCATTGCCAATCAGTACCTTGCAAAGGACCATCTCCTCTCAGTTGCTGCCTCTGTGGAATGCATGTCAGAACATAGCATAGGCCACGCTGTCTGCGGGACTGCCATTTCTTCTTTGCCGGTGACAGGATTCAAAGCCTTCCCGGGAAAAGGCGTGGAAGGTCATGTGGAGGGAAGAAGGATACTGATCGGCAACCGAGTATTGATGCACGAGCAGGGGATTAATATGACGGCCTTGGGTCGTCTCGAAGAGTCCGCCGGAGACTTTGAAGGCCAGGGTGATACGATAATCTTCGTGGGATGGGACGGCGAGGTGCGGGGCTTACTCATAATCTCTGACATAATCAGGGATGAGGCCCTAGAGACAGTAAATTCCCTAAGAACGATGGACTGCACTGTGACCATGGTGAGCGGCGATACAGATATCACAACCCGTTCCATAGCTTCCCAGGTGAGTATTAAGGAGATACTTTCCGGGACATCACCGGTCGGGAAAAGGGATTACATTGCGGAAATGCAGAAGGAGAAACATAGGGTTATGATGGTCGGTGATGGCATTAATGATGCCCCTGCCATCACCGAAGCGTCTGTGGGCATCGCCATGGGCAGGGGAACCGAGATCGCTATAGAGAGTGCTGGCGCGGTGCTGATCAGAAATGACCTGCTTCTTATACCCTACTTTATAGCCCTCTCAAGAAAGACCTATGCAGTGCTAAAGCAGAACATATTCTGGGCTTTCTTTTATAATATTGCTGCAATCCCTGTCGCGGCCGCAGGAGTACTCCATCCCATTATTGCGGCAGGGGCTATGGCTGCAAGTTCACTTTTTGTGGTTGCCAATTCATTAAGGATAAGGAAACAAAAAGGGGATAAGGTGCTTGCATGTGGACCATAGGGTTTCTGATCTTCTTATCCCTCATCCTCGGTATCGGCGCATGGCTTTTCTTTTTATGGTCAGTGAAAAGCGGCCAGTACGATGACGTTGAAGGGCCAAAACACAGGATGCTCGATGACGATGATGAGAAGTAGGGAATTACACGTCTTGTGATAACATTTTCTCGTATAAAAAACAGGTTTATTGCAAAACTTCTTGTCCGCTTCCCGTTTCTTGCCCAACGTTTTGTTGCTGCATACCAACCACCTGAATCAGGGGCAATACCCTGGACCCCGGTCACGAAGAAACTGAACGAAAGCATTGTCGCACTCGTCACAACAGCAGGGGTGCATCATAGAGATCAAGAGCCCTTTGACATGAACGATCCCAACGGTGACCCGTCATTCAGGGTGATTGACGTCACAAAACCGTTCGCCGACCTCATGATCACCCATGACTATTATGACCACGCTGACGCAGACAAGGACATTAATATCGTGTTTCCGGTGGACAGACTGAGAGAAGTTAAACAGGAGGGTTTAATAGGAAAAATAGCAGACGCTCACTATGGATTCATGGGTCATATTATGGGGCCACACCTCGCTACTCTCATCAACGAGACCGCTCCTGAGATTGCCCGACTCCTGAAGGCAGCAGGTGTGGATATTGTCCTGCTCACACCTGGCTGAGGAATCTGCAACCAGTCCGTAGGACTGATACAGAGGGCAATTGAGCATATTGGTATCCCTACCATAGGGATATCAATTGTGCGGGAATATACCGTGAAGGTGAAACCTCCACGCACCATTTATCTCAGGTGGCCTTTTGGCCATCCCCTTGGAGAGCCATTCAATATCTCACAACAAAGGGCAGTGCTTGCAGAGTCCTTTAAGGCCCTCTATTCCATAGATAAGCCGGGAGAAATAATTGACATCCCCTTCAAATGGAAGAGACAGAGATACGATGACTACGTTGTTGACGAACTCAAGAATCTTTGAAAGCGAGTGTGTTCATTATTGATCCTGTTATCTAAGTGCCTTCAATCCTCCTGAGACGCCAAGATCATCCAGCTCATGGCTGGTCAGGACTGGAAGCCCTCCTCGGCCGACGAACAAAAACATGGATGGACGAAAAGGGTTAAGGAGTAATCTGGGGTATTTCTGGATTCATTCCTTGGAGAGGTCAAAAAAACAAGAAGTGCAATACCTTGGGGTTTGGGTATGCATTAGATCGTTTCTAAGTGGATGCTTTGGCAGATGCTTTAGGCTTCCTCCTCGCTGCTGGAGGCTTGCTCACCACATCTGACTCCCGCTCCCTAACCCATTTACTTGGTTCTAAGCCTTAACCCATCCCAAGGCATTGACTTCTTCTAATTTCACCATAGCACCGGTTGATACGGATGTCAAGATTTTTTATTGGGCACTTAAGGTATCAAACCAGGCAATAAAAAAGTGGCGTTTGCTTCTTCTCTTTCTCAGCGGTTTGGAGACCTATCACCGTGTTCTTTCGGGCACTTCTCACAACAGGGAATAAGGTGGCTTTATTACTCACCCCTTAGGCATTCACCTTTCACATGATTCGCAGTCAACTGGCTACCAGCTCCCCTGCGAACCTCTCTATAAGGTAAGCGAGGTATTCGATGTTGATATGTTCTTCCGCACTCCTGTCGAACAAAAGTTTGCAGTCAGCATCGAACTCGTCATCAGCAACCCAAAAGGAAAGATAGAGTGGCACATGCGGCAGAAGGTCGAAACAGGAGATATAGTCAGCCCTTACCTTGCCCTCAGCTTCTCTTCCTTCCAGTGCTGCGCAGCGCTGTTTCAAGCCCTTCAGGTCTTTCTTAAAGGCCTCAGCAATCTTTTTCTCGGCACTGCTTTGGAAGGCTCTCACCAGAGAGGCGGAGTGGGGGAAGAGCTCGAGGGGAAGCAACTCCCCGGTCAAAGGTCTTCTTCCCTTCCTGCGCACGTAATCACAGATAATGATCTTTGCCCATACATCCCCGCATGGGGCATTATCCAGGAATAACCCTTCCTTACGCAGTGTGTACACAGTACTGATCATTTTCACCATGATCGTTTCCCTGCCGTCCACGGCTTCATACCTTCCCCCGACTATATCGGCTGTTTCTTTGAAGTCCACCATGACTGCCTCTTTTCCGAGTTCCTGACTCACCTGCTCATAACTGCTGAAAGACAGAGCGGTTGGAGACGGTTGCTCCCCGGTCATCGCCTCTCCTGTCATCGAGGGACATTCAGACAAACTTGCCTGGGACTTCTTCACCTTAAGTGCAAAGGCCATACATGAAGAGAGGCCGCACTTGCCGCAGTTTGTTCCCGGAAGTTTTTTATATATCTCAATCACAGGGTTATTGTAACAAGGGAAACCCGGCAATACCTATGATCACAATCATGTTGGTTCAGAGGGTTCCGGCCTGAACCAAAGCGAAAAAAAAGAGCTTCACAGAAGGGGGATAAATAGATAGCGCCGCTCTCGCTATGATACTGCAGATACGTGATTTGTCCCTGACTGATTCAGGACGCGTAATCTATTCAAGTGATATTTTGCAGACAGGACACGTCTTGACCTTTTTGTTGTCAACAGGACTTCCGCAGGTGGCGCAGTAATACTTTTTGGCCATCTGGTTCCCGGCGATGAAGAGGCCTGTCATGATGAGGGCCCCGACCGCTGTCCCAATAGGAAAGCCACCAAATGAACCCAGAAAAATAACTGTGCCTACAACCCGGCTCAGACGCCCTACCCCACCCTTCTCTGTTCCCTTTCTAATCTTTCCGGTCACGGGTTGCGCTCCGGCTCACCCACCAAGTTTCTATGAAAGCAGCACTTGACCATTTTACTCCTCATAGATCATTTTGATCGTCATGCCGCCATCAATTATAAGATTCTGGCCGGTCATAAATCCCGCTGATTCGCTCAGAAAAAAACAGGCTTCCGCAATGTCTTCCGGTCTGCCCACCCGGCCGACCGGATGCTGGAGGCGGTCTTGTTCAGAATGCACCGGTTTCTGCGCCCGCCCAGTATACTGCCAGTCACGCGTCTCAATCCAACCAGGACTAATACAATTGACGCGGATGCCATATGGCCCAAGGCTGACCGCCATGCCATGCGTAAGGGAAACTATTCCACCTTTGGAAGCAGTGTACGCTTCTGTGTCCGGCTCTGACATGAGGGCCCGGGTCGATGCGATATTGATGATAACACCACCATGCCCGCGATTGACCATCAGGTGCGCAACCTCCTGGGAACACAAAAAAGCTCCACGGAGATTCACCGCAATGACACGATCGAAATCATCAACGGAAAGCTGAAGGAATGGCGCACTGCGCCCGATCCCTGCGTTGTTGACAAGCACGTCAGGACAGGCGAGGTTCCGGGAGGTCAGCTCCATCCATCTCTTCACTTCTTCCTTGCGTGATATGTCTGTTCGGACAAATATGCCTTTCGCGCCAAATTCATTCACCTTCTGGAGCGCCTCCCCCCCGGCATCCTCCTCAATATCAGCAATAGACACTGCATAGCCAGCCTTTGCAAAATGAAACGCCACTGCGCGTCCGATTCCCTGGCTTCCGCCAGTGACCGCAAGTACTTTCATTTGATCCCTCACGAAGATCTCATTTTTCAGTCAATAAGTACATATCGATAAGTTCGTGCAGGTTGCAGGCAAGAACCATTTTCACTTCTTCATCGCGCTGAGGAATCTCCGTATCCTCTCTGCGTTCTTTCCGAGGTCACTCACACCAACGCGGGACTCGGACCGAATATCGACCCGGCTCCCTGAATTTTTCTGCCTGAGCCTGATCACTATGTCATCCTTGAACCCAAACCAGAAGGTTGTGTCTACCGCTTCAATACGCCCCGTGTTCCTGTCATTGTCGATAATCTGCCATCCCAGATGCCTTGCCACAGCAAGAGCCTTTTCAAATGCTTGATCCGTAGGGACAGGAAGGATAAGAGGGACAATGTCTGGATATGCCTTTAACTGTTGGGCAGCAACCTCAGCTCCCCCATACACGGGTGAATTCTCATCACTCCGGATAAGCCTGAGGATTGCAACAAATTCAGGCGGTTTCTCCGTGTCAGTGGTGACGTCGTGAATTCTCGGCATGCTCTCTGCAACCTGTTTCCAGTGAAGCATTAAACCTCCAAGAAAACCTCCTGTAACAACCCCCATGAGGGCCCACAGAAATCCCCGAAGCAAAACTATGCGGAGAGATGCGATAAGCCCTATGAGTGACAGGATCGCTGCTGCGATTCCTCCGTAAGCCGCCCCTCTTAGCATCGAGATACCGGTCCGGTAGTTCCATAGCCCATAGCTCGTGCCTGGCCCTGACAGGAGGGCAACGAGACCCGCTATCAGGGCAATGAAGAAACCGCTCTTCTCGATTAAGGATGACTTACTCTTTGTTTGCATAATGCTATATCGAATGCCACTACAGACCTCACTCCAGAGATTACCCCATAGACCCTCACGCAGCTCCGGCAGAAAAATGTGCCACCTTCGGCTTTACCAACCTTGAGAAATCCTCAAATGACAGTTTTATAAGCTCTATATGGGACCCGGCGTTAAATACGATCTCCCTGTCGTTCGCCAGACTCGTTTCCGTAAACACTTCCATCCCGTACAGATTTCCGAAGGGCGGCATAGCCCCGACTTCACAATCAGGAAACATGTCCCTGAATTCCTGCTCCCCGGCAAGTTCAACCCTGACTGCTCCCGTTACAGCTTTCAAAAGGCTCCAGTCTATCTTATACGAGGCCGGCAGCACAGCCATCGCCGTTTGACCGTCTTTCTTAATGACCACGGTTTTTGCCAATTCCTTCCCTGGAACGTGTACTAATGCCGCGATTTCCTGAGCTGTATATGCTTCTGAGTGAACAATTGAGACAAACTTGACATTGTTGCGATTGAGATACTCCTTTAGTCTTTGAACCGGCATAGCAACCTCCTTCTGCTGAGGGTCACATTCCTTTGCCTCTCCCTTTCTGCACGCATACAAACCTTTATTCCTAGTGTATCATGTGAATGTCCTCTGTAAAGGACCTTTTATTCTAACTCCGAAAACAGTACCAAGGCATTTCGTGAATGGTATTGATTCCCTCAGTAATAGTGAGCCATGGATAACTGGAGCTTGAACAGCCAGGAGATCAATGGTATATTATAGACCATGAAATGGGTACTTGTTCTTTTGTTGTTCCCCGCGTTGGCATTTGCTGGCGATGAATGCGCTACCCAGCTTAAAGGAAAATGCAAGACAGACTGTGCACCCAATGAAAGGTCTGTTCAAGGCGTTCCCCCAAGCTGCACAGCAAATGAGAAGTGTTGCGTCCCAAAGAAGTCCAGTGCAAAGAAATTAAAGCGGGTTTCAGGCATGGTAACAGCAATTGACAGGGGGGAAAAGTCAATAACGCTGGAGGGGATTACGATACTTGCAGATGAGGCGATGCTCGCCAACGTAAAAGAGGGAGACAGGGTAACGGTAGATTACTACACAAGAGATGTGCATAGAGCGATCTCCATATTGCAGGAAGTGAAATGAAATAGGTTCAGGTACCTTGGGCGATTAATGACCGGAGCGAAAGTCTCTTTTGGGGATATCCTGCCTATATTTGTTATAGCATTTCTGTTCATCTGGATTTTGTAGACCCTGACGGGCTCAAACGAGTAAGAGTAATTGGGGGATCTTAAGGTCTAATTCCAATATTGTTTTTGTCGACTGCACACTTGGTAAATCAATTCCCAAAAGGTTATTTTTTTGTAGAGATATGATCAACATTAAGTATTTATTATTTTTTTTTGAGTCATATTGTTTTGACATCGCAAATATCTAAATTTGTATC
>Ga0335084_10008152_pt1 | contig 10427 bp, 10 predicted proteins | sample Lox_Sample_44_FD_206721 | JGI IMG/M metagenome (GOLD analysis project Ga0335084, IMG submission 206721) | Soil microbial communities from Loxahatchee National Wildlife Refuge, Florida, United States - Lox_Sample_4.4 | ecosystem: Environmental > Terrestrial > Soil > Wetlands | place: USA... | reverse complement strand
CTGGGCGTGAAAGCGCCGGTCGTCCGGATCGTCGTACTCGCGCTGGCAGAGGGCGCACATCCGAAAGGACGCCATCGTCGTGGCCGCCCGGTCGTAGGGCACGTCGCGCGCGATCGTGAAGCGCGGGCCGCACCGCGTGCAGTTGATGAACGGGTACCGGAAACGCCGGTCCGAGGGATCGAAGAGCTCCGCCAGGCACGCCGTGCACGTCGGCAGGTCCGCGGGAATCGACACCCGCCGCTCCCCCGCCTCGCGGCTCTCGACGATGGCGAAGCCGCTCGCGGGCTCCGGGGGAATCGGGGTCCAGGCGAGCTCGCGGATGGAGGCTTCGGGAGGAGGCGCTTGCGTGAGCGAGGCGACGAAGGCCTCGAGGCAGTCGCCCTCGCCGAAGGCCTCGATCGTGACGCCGCGGCTGTCGTTGGAGACTCGTCCGGAGAGGCCGCGCTCCCGGGCCAGACGGTACACCCAGGGCCGGAATCCGACCCCCTGGACGATTCCCCGCACTTCGATCCGCCGTCCGACGACAGTCATCTCTTCCCCGGCGCGACGGATCGCAGGTAGGCGACGAGCTCCCAGCTCTCCCGCTCGTCGAGCGACTTCCAGGACGGCATCGACGTTCCCGAGATGCCTTCCCGGATCTCGAAGAACATTCGGCGGGGCGAGCTCTTGCGGCGCGTATTGGGATCGGTGAAGTCCCGCGGCGGAGTCGACAGGCCCTCCCGGCGAACTCCCCGCCCGTCCGCCCGCTCGCCGTGGCACAACGCGCAGTGCTCGACAAAGAGCCGGCGCCCCGCCTCGCGGGCGCTCGCGGAGTCGAGGATCTCCTCCGGCACGCGCAGGTTGCGGTACGCCGGGGGAAGGTCCCCCTCGCCCCTACAGCCCCAGAGCGCCAGTGCCATCAGAGAGGCGAAAGCCGTTCGAAGGTCGCGGTGTTTCACGGCGCGTGAACTCGAAACCAAGGCGGGCGGCCTCTTCGACCACCGCCGAAACGAGCTGGGGCAATGCCGATCGGACGGACGGCGAACGCTCGAGACCGAGCTCGATGGAATCGGGAACCAGGCCGAGGAGGACGAGGCGCCGCGGATAGCATTCGAGCCAGCGGGCCGCGTCGAGCAGGTCGGACACGGCCACCTGATGCGGCGAGAGACGCGCCGCGGCGGCCGGGGCCACGTCGTCGCCTTCGAGTCGGACGAAGGAGCCGACCGGAGCGTCGTCGCGCACGGCGTCGACGAGAATCGCCTGGTCGGCCGCATCCAGCTCCGGCAGGAGCGCCAGACCGAGCGTTCCTCCGTCCAGCACGCGGGCGCCGGCCGGCGCGTCGTATTCGCGCTGCAGCCGCTGCACGGCATCCACGCCGAGGCCGTCGTCGCCGCAGATCCAGTTGCCGAGCCCCAGAACGAGCAGAGGCGTCCGGTCATGCATGGCCGCTGCCTCGGGGCCGGTGATCGCGGTCGGACTCTTCCACGACGCGGCGGTCGATGAACTTGTAGCCGGAGAAGATCGATTCGATGGTCGCGTTCTGCTCGACCTGAGACATCAGGATTCCGCTGTAGACGTGGTGCACGGCGAATCCGAGGAGAAGCCACATGACGACGTGGTGGATCCATCGCGCGCTTTGCGGCCCCCCGAACAGCGGCAGGAGGGCCGAGAAGGCGCGCAGCGGAGACCCGACATGGGCGCTCACCGAGTAGAGCGCGAGACCGGTGCCGACCATGACGAGGTAGAGGAAGAAGACGGCCGTGTACGCGAGCCCGGCGAGCGGATTGTGCGCGATGAAACCCGGCGGCTTGCGAAGCGCGAAGACGTAGAACTCGAAGGTCTCGAGCAATCCGCGGCGCCGCCGCCGCGTCACGGGAATGAAGGTTCCCCAGCGCGCGTACGGGTTGCCGAGGAACATCCAGGCGATCCGCGCGAGGACCGAAAGCGTGAAGACGATGGCCGCGTAGAAGTGCACGATCTTCATCGTGCCCATCACGAAGTGAAAGCGCGCCTCGCCGGGGACGACGAGGAAGGGGCGTCCGATGTAGATGCCGGTGAACGCTAGGACGGCGATCGAGAGCACGATCAGCCAGTGCGTCAGCCGCACGGGCACCTGCCAGACATAGACGCGCACCAGCTCGGCGGGCGGCCGGGCGGGAACGGCCGCGGCGCTCATACGGCCCTCACCCGCGCGATCTCGCGCCGTTTCGCGTCCACCACGTGGACGCCGCACGCCATGCAGGGATCGAAGGAGTGCACGGTTCGCAGGATCTCGACCGGCTTCTCCGGATCCGCGACGGGCGTCCCGAGCAGCGCCTGCTCGTAGGGTCCCCGGTTGCCCTTCGCGTCGCGCGGCCCCGCGTTCCAGGTGCTCGGCACGACGCACTGGTAATTCGCGATCGCGCCGTTCTTGATGTGAACCCAGTGGCCGAGCGCTCCCCGCGGCGCCTCGTGGAATCCGGCTCCCGTGGCCTCCGCGGGCCAGGTGCTCGGCTCCCACTTCGAGTTGTCGTGGATCCGCAGCTCGCGCCGCCCCATGTTCTGGGCGAGCTCGGTCAGCCAGTCGCCCATCTTCTCCGCGAGGATCTGCGTCTCGATGCCCCGGGCCGCGACGCGGCCGAGCGTCGAAAAGAGCGCCTCGGGCCCCACGCCGAGCTTCTGGAGCACGGCGCCGACGAGACCCTTGACGCGCTCGTGCCCCGAGGCGTAGGCCACGAGCATCCGCGAGAGCGGTCCGACCTCCATCGGGAGGCCGTCATAGCGCGGGGACTTCAGCCAGCTGTACTTGCCCGCGGTGTCCAGGCGCTCGTACGGAGGCGCCGGCCCTGTGTACCTGGGCTTGGTCTCACCGTCGAAGGGATGGAGGGCCTGCCCGTCTCCGCCCGAATACTCGTACCAGGAGTGCGTCACCTGCTCCGTGATCTTGGCCGGGTCGAAGGGCTCGACCTTCGAGAGGTCGCGGCCGCGAATCACTCCGGACGGAAGGAAGAGCCGCGCGTGGGGCCGGTCCTCCTCGGGATACTCGCCGTAGACGAGATAGTTTCCGACGCCCTGGCCGTGCGCGGCCCAGTCCTTGTAGAACGAGGCGATCGCCAGCAGGTCCGGGATGTAGACCTTCTCGACGAAGTCGCGGGCCCGCGCGATCTTCCCCTGCATCTCGGCGATCGACCCGGCGTTCAACGAAGCCTGCCGATCCGGATCGACCGGAGTCGCCATGCCCCCCACGAGGAAGCTCTGCAGATGAGGGTTCTTCCCTCCCAGCACGGCGTGGATCTGGATGAACTCCCGCTGCCAGTCGAGCGCTTCGAGGTAGTGGGCGACCGCGAGGAGATTCGCCTCGGCGGGCAGCTTGTAGGCGGGATGTCCCCAGTAAGCGTTGGCGAAGGGACCGAGCTGCCCGCGCTCGACGAAGCCCTTGACGCGGTCGCGCACGGCGGCGAAGTACTTCTCGGAGGACAGCGGCCAGTCCGAGATCGATTGCGCGAGCGCCGAAGTCTTGGCCGGATCCGCCGAGAGCGCGGAGACGATGTCCACCCAGTCGAGCGCGTGGAGGTGGTAGAAGTGGATCACGTGGTCCTGCACGCACTGCGACGCGATGATCAGGTTGCGCAGCAGGCGGGCGTTGGGCGGCGGGCTCGCCCCGATCGCGTCCTCGACGGCGCGAATCGAGGCGATCGCGTGGACGGTCGTGCAGACGCCGCAGATGCGCTGCGTGAAAGCCCAGGCGTCCCGGGGATCTCGCCCCTTCAGGATCAGCTCGATCCCGCGGAACATCGTCGAGGAGGACCAGGCGTCCTGGACCTTGCCGCCGTCCACCTCGGCTTCGATGCGCAGATGACCTTCGATGCGGGTGACCGGATCGACGACGACGTGCGTCATGGCCGATCTCCTTTCGCCGACTCGCCTTCGGGCGGTTTCTTCGTCCCGGAAGGCGGTTGTTCGCGCCCGGCTTGCCGCAACAGGGAGACCAACCCGTGGGCCGCGAAGGCCGCGCCCACGCCCGCCGTGGCCCACAACCCGACGCGGTCGATGGATGTCGCGCTCTGGAACCCGGGAATCCCGGAGAGGTGCTGGTAGAAGGGCGTCATCTTGTCCCAGAAGTCCGGCTCCGCGCAGCCGATGCAAGGGTGGCCGCACCCGATCGGCCAGTTGGTTCCTCCGTTCCACCGCACGTTGGGACAGTTCTGGAAAGTGACCGGGCCCTTGCACCCCATCTTGTAGAGGCAGTAGCCGGTCCGATGGCCTTCGTCGCCCCAGGCCTCGACGTACTGCCCCGCGTCGTAGTGCGCGCGGCGCTCACAGTTGTCGTGAATCGACTTGCCGTAGGCGAAGAGCGGCCGGCGATAGCGGTCGACGGGCGGCCAGTTCCCGAAGGTCAGGTAGTAGACGATGAGCGCCGTGAGGTTTTCGACGTTGGCAGGACACGCGGAAAGATTGATCAGGTTCTTGACGCCGGGCACGGCATCGGCGACGCCCAGCGCGCCGGTCGGGTTCGGAGAGGCCGCCGGAATGCCGCCGAAGGCGGCGCACGTCCCGATGGCGATCGTCGCCGCCGCGCCGCCGCAGACCTCGCGCGCGATCTGGAGCGCCGACTTGCCGCCGACCGTGCAATACGCTCCGTTCTCGCCCGTCGGTATCGAGCCCTCGACGACGGCGATGTACTTGCCGGCCCGCTCCCGGAGCGTCTTCGCGAGGGCTTCCTCGGCCTGGTGCCCCGCGGCCGCCATGATCGTCTCGTGGTAGTCGACCGAGAGCGTGTCCAGAATCACCTCCGCCGCCGTCGGCCGGCTCGCCCGCAGGAACGATTCGGTGTTGCCGGCGCAGTCTTGGAACTCGAGCCAGACGAGCACCGGCTTCTCGGTCTTCGCGACCGCGCGCGCGATCGTAGTGGCGTACGCCCGGGGCAGCGCGAGGACCGACGCCATCACGCCGCAGAAGCCGACGAACTCCCGCCGCGACACGCCGCGGCTCTCGAGCTCAACCAGGAAAGGCCGCTCGCTCATGACTCCTCCTCCTTCGAAACGAAGCGCCGCCGACGCGAACCGCGGCATGCCCGCGACGTCTCGGTCGGGACGGCCGACCCGGTGCCGGGGACCGCGAGGCGCCAAAGGGACCGCGACCGCCCTCGAAGCCCCGAGCCGCCCGCCTCCTCCACCACACGCCTCCTCGCCGATTCCCCCGGCGCTACCGCGCCGCGACCAGATTCCTCTCGTCCATTCCGCCGCACCCGTCCCGCGAGAATTTCCGCGCGCAGCCGCCGGCCTCGTCGCAGGCTTTTCCCGAAAATCCCTTCGGGTTCAGGGCGGCCAGCCAGCCCCGGACCGCCTTCTCCAGGGCGGCGGGACCGGCGCCTTCGCGCACGATCAGAACGTTCGAGAGGCCCCAGATCGTCTTCGCCAGGTTGCACGCGCAGCAGCACGTCCGCGCCGAGAACTTCGCGCAGCAAGGCGCCGAAATCCCGTCGAGGACCCGGTCTCTCATCTGCTGCTGCGAAGGGCTCAGGACGATCGAACGCGCATAGCCGATGAGCTCCTCCGCCCGCGCGGGATCGAAATTCCGGCGGCCGGCCGCGGCGTTCGAGCGGTCCATGGGGAGGAACGGCTGGCCAGACAGGAAGAGAAGGCCGATCGCAACGAACCGCATCGGGCGCCGCGGATCCGAGGCCATGCGGCACAGGCTAAGAGTGCGCGCGGCGGGTTCGCCTGATGCAAGTGGATCGGAGAGCGCCCGATGCAGAAAATGATGCGAATGCATCAAATGGCGCTTCCGCAAGAATCGCGAGAGAATCGCGGGACCGGGGTGGAAGACGTCCTCGACGTAGCCGCGGATCTGCTCTACCGGCGCTGGCGGCGCGCGGTCGATCTGCTCGTGCGCGAGAGCGTTCGATGCCGCAGCGCTCGTCTGGCAGGCTGGGAAAGACTCCGGGCGGCGCGGCGCCGCCGCAGCCTTCAGAAGATCGTCCGGAAGGCGCTTTCCGAGTGCCACCGGATCGAGCTCGAGCGGCAGAAGCGTTCCGGGTAGAAGCCCTTCGGTCCTATGACCGGCGTCATGGACGCCGGCACCGGCTCGGGCTGGAATCGCGTCATGAACGATGATGCGATCGATCCGACCCAAGCGGTCCGGGAGCTCCTGGCACGCCATCCCTTCGCCGGCCCCGTGCTCGCGTCGCACGGCCTCGACACGTGCTGCGGCGGCGTGCACCCGCTCGCGCAGGCCTGCGCCGCGCGGGGCGTCCCGCTCGCTCGCGTCCTCGCGGACCTCGAATCCGCGCGCCGGACGGGCGGACCCGAGAGCCTCGTCCCTCCCACGCTGTCGATCCGCGAGCTGCGGCGCCGCTTCCCCGCGACGATTCCGGTCCTCGCGCGCTACGGTCTCGGGGATTGTGGAGGCGCCGACGGCCCGGACGAGCCGCTGGCGTGGTTCGCCACCGTGCACCGCCTTCCGCTCGACGAGTTCCTGCGCGACATCCGCGAAGCCGCCGCGAGTGAACGACCTGCGACCGAGCCGGCGGCACCGGCCGCCGCTCCCGCGTTTCCTTTCGCCCCGCACTTCATCCTCGGCTCGCTCGCCCTGACGCTGACGCTCGGGGCCACCACCGGGATGGTGAACCTGCTGCGGATCGCTGCGGGCGGCGACGTTCCGATCTCGCACCGCCAGATCCACGGGCACACGCAGGTTCTCGGGTTCGCGACCCTCTTCCTCATGGGGATCGCGTTCCACGCCCTGCCCCGGATCCTCGGCATCGGCGGCGAGCGGCCCCGCGCCGCGGTGCCGGCGTTCTGGCTGATGTTCGCCGGCGTCGTCCTGCGCAACGTGGGGCAGCCGTACAACGTCGACGCGGCAGGCCGGCTCCTCTCGCTCCTCTCCTCGGCCCTCGAAGCGGCCGCGGCCTTTCTCTTCGCGGCATTCGTCTTCCGCGCGCTCTCCCGGGCGCGCGAAGGCAAGTACGGCCGGACCGACCCGATCCTGCGATTCGTGCGGGCGGGGACGATCTATTTCCTGGCCGCGATGGCGATCGACGCCGCCCAGGGAATCTGGCTCGCCGGCCACCGCGAGACGGCGCTGCCCGTCTCGCTGACCGAGCCGTTCTATTTCGCCTCGCTCTACGGCTTCCTGCTCGCCTGGATCTACGGGTTCGGGAACCGCGTGGTGTCGCTCTTCCTCGGCGTGGGCGCCGCCCGGAAGCGCTCGCCCGAGATCGCCCTCTGGCTCCAGGCGGGAAGCATCCCGCTCGCGCTCGGTGCCTTCGTTCCGGGCATTGCGCTCCCGGTGTCTCTCGCCCTCCGCGACGCCGCCCTCGCGCTGGCCGCCCTGTCGGCGCTCGTCTTCCTGTGGGGCCACGGATTCCTCTCGCGGCGCGCGGAGCTGCCGGCGATGCGCGCCCCCGGCTCGCCGGGCTTCGCGATCCGCGCGGCGTTCGGCGCCCTCGGCCTCTGGGCCGTGCTCGAGCTTGGGGCCGTCGTCCTCGCGCGCACGACGGCCCTGCCCGCGCAGAACCTCTGGTGGTCCGACGCCGCGCGCCACGTCTTCACCGTCGGGTTCGTGACGCTGCTCATCGTGGGGATGAGCTTCCGCATCCTGCCGGTCTTCTCGGGCAAGAGGCTCTGGTCGCCCGCCCTCGCCCGGGCGACCTATGCCCTGATCCTCGCGGGAGCGGCGATGCGTCTGCTCCAATATCCGGCGGCGTTCCGGCCGATCTTCTACGAGATCGGCTCCTACATGGGAGTTCCCGTCGTCCTGGGGCTACTGCTCTTTACCTTCAATCTGTTCCGGACCATGAAGGCGGGCGGCCCGGCGCCGGTCCCGCCGAGGCCCGTCTTCGTCTCGACCCTGCCGGCGCGCTGACGCCGGGCCTCCGGGCTCGATCCCGGCGCAAAAGAGAGGATCGAAGAGCGCGGAGACGATTTACGATGTGGCCCACACGATGGCCGACATCGCAGACGACGCGATCCACATCGTCGGCGCCGGACCCGCGGGGCTGACCGCGGCCCTGACGCTCGCCCGCGCCGGCCGGCGGGCGGTCGTGCACGAGCAGAGGCCCGAAGTCGGCGCCCGCTTCCACGGAGATCTCCAGGGCATCGAGAACTGGACGACGCCGCAGGACGTCCTGGAGGAGCTCGAGACGATGGGCGTCGATCTTCACTTCGCCTCGCAGCCCTGCTACGAAGGCGTCTTCTTCGATCCGGCGGGCCGCGAATACCTGTACCGGTCGCCGAAGCCGCTCTTCTATCTCGTGCGCCGCGGGCGCGAGCCGGGCAGCCTCGATCAGCAGCTCAAGGCGCAGGCGCTCACGGCGGGCGTCGAGCTGCGCTTCCGCGACCCCGTCACGCGGCTGCCGCGGGGCGGCATCGTGGCCGGCGGCCCGCGCGGGCCCGACGCGATCGCCGTGGGCTTCGTTTTCGAGACCGACCGCGCCGACGGCGTGTACGGAGTGCTCTCCGACGAGCTGGCTCCGAAGGGCTATTCCTACCTGCTCGTCTCCCGGGGCCGGGGGACCGTCGCGGCCTGCCTCTTCGAAGACTTCCACCGCGAGCGGATGTACCTCGAGCGCACGCTCGATTTCTTCCGGGCGAAAGCGGGCCTCGAGATGAGGAATCCGGTGCGATTCGGAGGGACCGGCAACGTGCTCCTGCCCTCGACGGCCTGCCACGGCGGCATCCTCTTCGTCGGCGAGGCCGCGGGCTTTCAGGACGCGCTCTGGGGATTCGGCATGCGCCTCGCCATGCTCTCGGGAAACCTCGCGGCGCAGGCCCTCCTCTCCGGAGAGCCGTCGCTCTACGACGGGCTCTGGCGCCGGCGCCTCGGCGCCACGCTGCGCACCTCGTTCGTCAACCGGTACTGTTTTTCCCGCATGGGCGACCGCGGCTATGCACGGCTCATGCGTTCGATCGGACGGTCGCGCGACGCGCGGCGGTGGCTCCACCATCACTACGCGCCGACGCTCGCCAAGCGGCTCTTCTTCCCCGTCGCGCAGCGCGCCGTGCGCTCGCGGCGCGCCCCGCCCGGATGCGCGATCTCCGGCTGCGACTGCACCTGGTGCCGCGCGCATCCTCCCTCGCGCCTGTCGCGCCCCGCCCGTCCGGCCGTCTCGGCCCCGGCCGCGGCGGCGCCTCTTCCCTAGGACGCCCGGCGTGCGGGACCGCCCTCCGATTCCATTCGACTCGGTTCCGATCCTGGGATCCCTCTCCGCCGCCGAGCGCGCCGCGCTCGCGCCGCTCTGCGAGCTGACCGCTTTCGACAAGGGCGCGACGGTCTTCCGGGAGGGGGACGCCGCCGACCGCATCTACTTTCTCTTCCTCGGCCGCGTGAAGATCGTCAAGGCGGGGCCCGAGCGTGACCTGATCCTGGAGATCCTGGGCCCGGGAGAGCCCGTCGGCGCGGTGGCCGCGTTCGAGCGGCGGCCCTTCCCCGCTTCCGCCGTGGCGATCGAGCCGAGCGGCCTGATCGCGATCCCCGAGACCGCCTTCTTCCAGCTCATCGAGAAGCGGCCGGCGATCACACGCGCGCTGCTCGCCGGCCTCACGCTGCGGCTGATGGCGCTCAACCGCCGCCTGGCCGACATGACCGGTTCGGTCGAGTACCGCACGGCGCGGCTCTTCATGACGCTCGCCGCGCGTCTCGGTCAGCCCCGCGACGCGGGGGTTTTCGTGCCCCTTCCGCTTTCCCGCCAGGAGATCGCGGACCTGGTCGGGACGACGATCGAGACCGCGATCCGGGTCATGAGCCGCTGGCAGAAAGAGAGGCTCGTCGAGACCGAGGCGAAAGGGTTCCGGATCCTCGACCTCGAGGCGCTCCACGCGATCGCGCCCGAGGAATAGCGTCAGGCGGGCGGCAGGGCCGCCGGTCCCGCCGCCGACGGCCGAGCGGCCCGGCGCGGCCGGAGCTTCCAGGCGACGTAGGGCCGCGCGAGCCGCCGGAGCGCCGCGAGCCTCCACGCGTAGAGCGACGAGCCGAACCCCGGCGGCGCGAGGTCGCGCGTCTCTTCCGGCTGGACGACGAGCGAGACCTCGATCGGCAGCAGGCCGACCGGAAGCCCCTCGCGCCGGCAGGCCTCCCAGACGTGCGCGAAGACCTCCTTCATCGCCTCGGGGTCGGGGGGCGGCGCGTCCTCGAGCTCGCTGCCGATCGTCGGACGGAAGATGCAGACCGTCGGGAACGCCCCGGCGCGGACGATCCGATCGATCCCCCGTTTGGTGGCCGCGATCGGCTCGAGTCCCGCGATGATCTCGCCGGATACCCGCCCGCGTCCGAGCCGGCCGGCCGTGTACTCCATCGCGTCGAAGAATCCCTCCTGCCCGAGCGTCTCAGCCTTTCCAGGGCAGAGCCGCCGGAAGACTTCCGGATCTTCGAACTCGTAGCAGAACGAGAAGTGGTCGGCGCCCGCCCCGATCAGGGCGTCGTATTCCGCGAACTTCCGCCGCGGCACGGGCATGCACTGCACGCCGAGG